>Ga0335081_10000814_pt1 | contig 50661 bp, 32 predicted proteins | sample Lox_Sample_35_FD_206713 | JGI IMG/M metagenome (GOLD analysis project Ga0335081, IMG submission 206713) | Soil microbial communities from Loxahatchee National Wildlife Refuge, Florida, United States - Lox_Sample_3.5 | ecosystem: Environmental > Terrestrial > Soil > Wetlands | place: USA... | reverse complement strand
GCCATCGTTGCGATCGGTGGCCGTGGGTTGGTTTGCGAATCCCGTTTCATAGAGCACCGGATACATGAATTTTCCGGATGCGTCGCCGGTAAACGGACGACCAGTGCGATTTGATCCGTGGGCTCCCGGCGCGAGTCCCATGACCAGAACGCGGGCTCCAGGATCGCCGAACCCCGGCACCGGCTTGCCCCAGTACTCCCACTCGCGGTAGGCACGGCGCTTCTCGCGAGCGACGGTCTCGCGGTACTGGACCAAGCGCGGGCATCGCGTGCAGGCGATAACTTCGTTGTTCAGGACCGTGAGCCAATTCACCGAGTCATTACATCACAGTCGATGAAGCATGATGACGCGCATTGAAGAGGGCAATGAAGATTTTCAAGGTCTCAAGCAGTAATCTTCGGCTCGACACTTGGGGTGTCGCTATGACGTTTAGTGGATCTGCAGTAGTTAATTGGACGAGGGCCTGAATGCGAGTAGCGGAATCTGCTGGACCAAGCGCTGGCGGTCGTTCCGATCGCCATGATATTTCCAGCCAAGCAGCCAGCTGAAGCCCGCGCGAACGATCGGCGCGATGAACCGGTTTCTGCGCTCGTAATTCTGGATTACTTTCATTGCTTCTTGTTCGCCGAGACGGCGATGAACCGCCACGAAATGCTGTGAACCAACGGTGATCTCTTCTCCTGGCTTCGCCTCGATGTTGCGAACCCAATCGCACTGCGGGCCGAAACCATTGGCGACAATCGCTTCAGGGCCATTCTCACGGTATTCCACAACTTCCAGGAGAGTTTGACGCCGCAAACCCGTACGTCGGCCAGTGTGCGTCAACAACAATAAACGCTTACCGAACAACCAACCGAGCCCCCAATCGTAGAAGTAGACGGGAGCACGAAATAAGTACCACAGTATGCCTTTTTTCTTGATCTTCACCATCAGCGATTCTGTGCGGAGTTTCGCGCGACAATCCTAATAAATTAGATCGAATCAATGGGTGTAGGGATGCCTTCCACGCAAGAGTGCAGAAAATTTCTAATGACGTGACAGCGTCATGCAGTTTAAGGATGTATTTTTCGGTGAAGTCCTGGTGATCTCATTCAATCTCGACTGCGAGCCAATTTCGCGGTCTCGAAAACTGAGCCAAAGGTGATTAGCTCCGGCGAGACGCGAGATGATCGTATTTCGGTCTTATATACTATTTTCTTGAATCTTCTGATTCTGGGGGTTTTACGGTTTCATGGCGACTCATACGTTATCGCAAGATGAGCGCACACCTTTGAATGAAACCGGGGTCTTTTCGGTCGCAACGGTGACAGTTGCTTACAACGGTGCCCACCATTTGGAATGCCATTTGGCAGCTCTTCAACGTCAGAGTCACAAGATCCAAGAAGTCATTGTGGTAGACAATGCCTCCAGCGACGATACGCTCGCGTTGCTCGCTTCGAAGTTTCCTCATGTCACGGTGATCAAGCAATCTACCAACGGCGGTGTCGGAGGCGGTTTTGCCGTTGGAATTGAATACGCGGCTCTGCAGAAGAAATACGATTGGATTTGGCTTTTCGATCAAGACAGCGTGCCTGCCGACAATGCTCTCGAGATGCTGCTCGCTGGTCTCAATTGCGCTGGCGGCGATCCAGGCGATATCGCGATCCTCGCGCCCGTTTCTGAGGATAAGAAAACCAAGATGCCGTGCCCGGGAATGCTGTGGCGAGACGGACGCATCGTAAGGGTTCAAGCAAAACCCAATGATCGCTTAACGCCGGTTGATCTTGTGATCTCGTCAGGCAGTTTGCTGCGAAGAGAAGCGGTCGAAGCTGTGGGTTTGCCGAGAGCAGACTTCTTCATTGACTTCGTGGACTTCGAACACTGCCTTCGTTTGCGGCATCAGGGTTTTAGAATCGCCATTGTGCGAGACAGTCATCTCGATCACGTGTTAGGGGAACCGACGACCTTCAAGATTCTCGGGCGCGTGACGCGATGGACGGATCACGCCCCGTGGCGCTGTTATTACATTGTGCGTAATGAGGTCTTTACGATTTGGCGAGAGTATCCGACATTGAGGAATAAGACCTTATTTCTTTGTCGCTGGGCACGGCTAGTCGCCTGCTTGTTCTTATTTGGGAAGCGAAAGCTTTCTTGTCTTCAGATGATGTGCCGTGGCTTTCTCGATGGAAGATCAGGAAAGCTAGGTATCCGATTTCATCCAGCTAACTCCTGATCACAATCGCCACATTCATAGATGGCGACCTATCCGATGAGACCAGAGATAGACGTATTGATGGCGACATGGAACGGCTCCCGTTTCATCGAGCAGCAGTTGGAGTCGCTGTTCCAGCAGACGTTTCAAAACTTTCGACTGATCATCAGGGACGACGCCTCGTCTGATGCGACATTGCAGAATATTGAACGATTTCGAGCAGACCATACGGATCGCGTACTCGTCAGGAGGAACTCGACGAGACAAGGCGCCTGTCGGACCTTTTCATTGCTGGCGGAAGAATCCGATGCACCTTACTTTGCATTCTGTGATCAGGATGATGTATGGCGCTCCGATAAGCTAGAGCTCGAACTCGATTCAGCGAAGCGCATTGAAACTGAGTACGGCACTTGCACACCTGTGATGGTGTTCTCGGACATGGAACTCATTGGGCCAAACAATGAGCGACTGGCAGGCTCCATGTGGAAGATGAAGCACATGAATCCCCGTCGAGCGACCTTAGGCGCTATGCTGGTTCAAAACCTGGTAACTGGCTGCACAGTGCTGGGAAACCATAGCCTACTGTGCGAAGGGCTCCCGATCCCTGAAGAAGCTTTTATGCACGACTTCTGGCTCGGCCTGGTGGCCGCGGCTTTCGGCGTGCTCGTGCCTATGGATCAGACAACCGTAGGATACCGGCAGCATGAGCTCAATGCGATGGGGGCCGGGAATCAACCGCAATTTTGGGAGGGCATAAAACGCCTGTTTAGCGATCCCGCCTTCGCCCAAGGCCTTGCCAAGTCAAGACGACAAGCGTCCAAGTTTGCCGAAGTATATGGCGATCGCTTGTCGGGACAGCAGATGGATATCCTACGAACTTGGTCTAAATCGGATGATCTGCCACCGGTCCTCCGACATTGGACTTTGTACAAGAACGGACTGCGCCGGACAGGTTTGCTGAACAATTTGGGGTTTCTTGCGAGAGTCTGATTCCTTCCACTTTTGTCGAGTCGCATCAGCGACTCCTCGGTTCAAGCCATGGCCGATCCCGAAATCGTGTTCAGATTTCCGGTAGTGACTTGTTCCATTTTTTTCTGTACTTGAGTCCCGGCGAGAAAGAATAGAAAAGCCATGACCTTGTAGGCCAAATGAGAATCGATCATTAGCATGTTGACAGCCAGACCTAACACTGCCATTGAGCACGCAGCACCCAACCGAGAAATCGTACGTAAGAGATACAGAAAGGCACAGAGTCCGACAACCCCAGTCTCGACGATGACTCGAAGCCAGCCGCCGTCCAGAGCAATGCCAATCCCGCCAGGGCCAACGCCAAGAATCCAAATTGTCCATGGCTGTGCAAACATTGTTTTCACGACTTCAGCCCACTTGTAGCCCCGCATGTACCAACTGATGTCCACTCCCTCAGGCGAATCCTCCGGCGCTCCGCCTTCCGACACGTCGGCAAACTGTCGATTGACAGGGATACTGTCATAGACCTCGCGAAAAGTATTCACATTCTGAAAAGAAAAGAGATCTGCTGAGCGGCTTGTGATGGTATTGGGAACCGCGATAAGGACCCCGACAGGTATCGCAGCCACGACCGCTGTCGTAATCACAAAATTGGCCTTATTTTTTGAGTGCCGGTAGATGTAGATCAACATCAACAGGAAATGCGCCAACAGCGAACTTCGAGAACCAGTGAGAAATGCGAAGACTCCGACGATCAGAGACCACCGCCAAAATTTGATGCCCTTGTCCCCGAATACCAAGGCCGCGAAAAGGAGATTGAGCAACGCACCCATCTCAGCCGGGTGGTTAGCTGACAGGCCGTAGGGACGCCCAACCTCTGACTCATATCCAAGAGTGGCAAATCCGCCTATGAGTCCAGCATATTGCAGAATAGTTACTGCGAAATTCAAAAGTATCATCGCTTTTATCAGCGACGTGAAATCGTAGCCGCGGCGAATCAGATACTTTCCTGACCAAAAAAACGCCATGTACTCGGCGATGCGAAGAGAATAAAGAAAACTCGAATGTCCCATGCCGATGTTGACCAGGTTGGATAAGCAAAAGAGACAGATCACGATGAACCCGGCGAGCGGAACGGGTTCAAGGGTGAGTTCCAATCTGCCGATCCAGTCGATCACCCAACATCCGGCGACCACCAACAGAACGGCATCATCGAGTCTGACGCCAGCAGTTTCATTTCGAAAGCCGATGAAGTTGATCTTTGGCAGAAACAGTAAAATCACCGGCCAAAGCACCGGTTCTTTCAGGACCCCAGACGCTTTTTGGGCATATCGAAACAACGTCTCCATTGAAAGCAACGCCGGAAACAGTGCTGCTGAAAATCGTTGTTCTCTGGTATTGGGAGCCACGTGTGCGATGCCTGTCCGCTTCAAAATTATAGCAACGATCGTGAAGTCGGCCCTATTTGTAAGTCGCGCAGGGCAGTCGTCGGCTGCATCGGGTACGCTGAGTTCGACGATATAGAATGCCTTATACTCGATAATGTCTTACTTGAAACATCGCTGCCGGACACGTTCGGCGCTAAAGGTACATCCCTGTCTGATCGCAGAAGCAGACGCACCATAGGAGGTTTGTCGATGAATCGCGCAAGTGCCAATGCGACAGCAAATGATGCCAGCGAGACGGCACGCTCTCAACTTCCAGTCGAATTATCGCGCCGCATTGCAAAGGAAGAAGAGGAAAACGATGCGATTTATCGACGCCGATCTCTCAAGGATCTCGATCTCTCAAAAATCCACTACGGGCATGAGCGAATGCTCGATTGGGCCTTACGCCAGTTTCCTAATCTCAGCGGTGCGAAGGTGCTGGATATCGGTGTAGGGGAAGGCCAATCGTCAGTCTTGTTGGCCCGCGCGGGGGCCCATGTAACCGGAATTGATGTTTCAGGTGAGGCGCTGACGCGCGCTACTGAATTGGTAAAACGCTGTGGCGTTCAAGCCGAGTTTATTCGGATGCCGGGTGAAGATCTGCGTTTTCCGGACAAAACTTTCGACGCGATTCTTTGTATGTCCGTATACCATCACATGGATCTTGAGCGGGCTACTCGGGAATTTGTCCGCGTATTACGCCCCGGTGGCCGTGTGGTGATGATCGAACCGCTGGCTACTAATCCCCCTGCCTGGCTGTATCGGCGCATGGGTCGGCTCTTCGCGAGAGAAGCCACATCGGAGGAAACGCCTCTCCATGTGTCAGATGTTAATGTTTTGCGCCGTTATTTTCGCCAAGTCCGATGGCAAGGAATGTTTCTGTTGTCGGTTGGGTTGTTTGGCATGGATCGAATTTTCGACAACTCCAATCGAGTCGTGCACGCTTTGACGAAGTCAGCTTTCAAATTTGTGTACCCGTTGGATTTATTGCTGCTCAGAATCCCGGGCTTGCAAAGAGGAGCGTGGAAGATTGCTATCGTCGCCGAGTTATGAGCCGAGCGATCAGCACACGCCTGAAATCAGCGTCATCGTGCTGAATTGGAATGGGAAACGCTTCCTGGAAGCATGTTTGGAGGGTCTCCGCCGCCAGAGTTTCCGCGATTTCGAGACAATTCTGGTGGACAACGGATCATCGGACGGATCTGTCGAGTACGTGCGCAGCAACTTCCCCGAGGTACGGGTATTGGCGCTACCGGACAATCGGGGATTTGCGGGCGGCAACATTGCTGGCTACGAGCAGTCAACGGGCAACCTGATTCTGCTGCTGAATAATGACACCGAGGCTCACCCGAAATGGCTTGAGGAGATTCGAGATGCCAGCTTGACCTATCCACAAGCCGGCAGCTTCGCGTCAAAAATGATGTACTTCGATGAACGCAACCGGGTGGAGAACTGCGGTTTTGATGTAGGCATCGAAGGCGCGACCCTCGACTTGGGCCGCGACCAATACGACGGCCCTCAATGGAGCAAGCCCAGAGAGGTTTTTGGCGCATGCGCCGGCGCCGCCGCATATCGCCGCACAATGCTGGAGGACGTAGGCTTCCTTGATGACGATTTCTTCATGACCTACGAAGACGTTGACCTAAGTTTTCGGGCGCAACTTCGTGGTTATAGCTGTGTTTACGTGCCTGGAGCAATTGTGTACCACCGGTACAGAGCTACGAACAGCAAGTTGCCGGATCGCCAGGTTTTTTACTCGCAACGGAATATTGAGTACGTTTGGGTAAAGAATATGCCATTCGCACTCATCGTCCGGTCGGCACCTTGGCGATTGCTGTATGAACTGGGTGCTGCAATCTATTTCATAAGAGTTGGTACCGGTTCGGCCTTCTTGAAAAGCAAATGGGCAGTGCTACGCAATTTTTCGTCCTTGTTGCGAAAGAGGAAAGAAATTCAGGGTAGACGTGTCGCAAGGAATGCGGAGATGCAAGAGAAGTTACACAATTCCATATTTGGAATTAAATGGCGAAAACTTCGCGCAGCATGGAGCGGGGCGACCGGAGGAACCACGATAGGGTTTACTCCTTGACAAACAGCCAAAGTGACCTAAATGTGACAAAACACACGAGTATCTGTGATTAGAATTACAATATTCGATTTGAGTTGACAGTTTGCTATTTACCGAATAGATTACGGGAAAAATTCATTGCGAGCGAGAAAGAGGCACAAACAGACTGTTCCGTTGCGCCATTCTCTTCAGTGTGCTGCTTCCCTCCGAATGGCTCTTCCGCATGTCCTTGGCGTTGGTTTAGCTCCCTGCGACACACGGTCAACCATCGCCAGTCATTGTTTTGATGGAGCTCAAGTGGGCAGAATAAGTACCGCATTTCTTGGATACCGTGGCCGCCAAGATCGAGAATGAAAAGACTTGGCTCGCGGTGGCGTTGTACTCATGTCCGCTGGATCCCGTAAGCTCCGCGGACGGATAAAGGTAGGACTCAACGATGAAATTACTGGTTGCAGGCGGCGCCGGATACCTCGGTTCAGTACTAATTCCCAGGTTGCTGGATCGCGGGTACGAAGTCGACGTCGTTGAGTTGTTCTGGTTTGGCAATCGCCTCCCAAATCAGGTCGGAATCCTGAGCAAGGATATTTTCAGTTTGACTGTTGAGGATTTGCGCCGCTATGACCAGGTCATCTTCCTCGCGGGCTTGTCGAACGACCCGATGGCGGAGTATTCGCCCAGCAAAAATTTCGTATTGAACGCCGCGGCACCGGCCTATTTGGGCTATATCGCAAAGAATGCTGGGGTAAAGCGATACATTTACGCTTCGTCCTGCTCGGTCTACGGCTATACCGAAAATGAACTGTACGACGAGACACGACATGTCAGTTCCAGCTACCCGTACGGCATCTCCAAACTGCAGGGTGAACAGGCCGCTCTTCAGCTGATGAGCGACAATTTTTCGGTAATCTCTTTGCGCAAAGGTACGATCTCCGGGTACAGCCCCCGGATGAGGCTTGATCTGATCGTGAACACAATGTTCAAGACGGCTGTGCGCGACGGACTCATTACCGTTAACAATCCCTCAATCTGGCGGCCGATCCTGAGCATTGACGATGCGGCGACAGCGTACGTCCGAGCCGTCGAGGCAAATGGAACAATCTCAGGAATATTCAATCTCGCGTCTGGAAATTACACGGTGGGCGAGGTTGCCGACATTGTCAGAAACCGCCTGGACGAGCAGTTGGGTTTGCGGATCGAGCTCAATATCAAACACATTCAGGATTTTCGAAACTACAAGGTCAGCACCGAAAAAGCAGCGAACGTGTTGAGCTTCCACCCTACAGGAAATGTAAAATCGATTGTCGACAATCTCATTGAGAACGCTGACAAGTTCCGAGACTGGGACAATCCGTTGTATTCCAACATTCTGACTTTTCGTGAGTTGGACAATAAGGTCGAGATTCCCTCCATGGCGGTTGCGCAATGAAAGTTGCGATCGTGGGTTCCAATGGTCAACTCGGAAGTGATCTCGTGCAAGCTTTTGCCGACCATGGGGATATGGTTTGTGCTCTGACACATGCCGATGTCGACATCAGCAGCTGCGAATCGGTAAGAACCGCTCTGGAAAATGAGAATGTCTCGGCCGTGGTAAACACAGCAGCAATGCATCACGTTGAGAACTGTGAGCGGGATCCGGCGGCAGCGTATTCCGTGAATGCAATCGGTGCACGGAACCTCGCTCTGGTGACTCGAGACCTTGGTGCCTGTCTGATTCACATCAGCACTGATTACGTATTCGATGGTAAAAAAACGGCGCCTTACATCGAAGAAGATTCGGCGCTTCCATTAAACGTCTACGGCAATTCAAAATTGGCGGGCGAGTGCTACGTTAGGACAATAAATGCCCAGCATTTTGTGGTTCGCACCTCTGCTCTCTACGGAGCGCATCAGTGCAGAGCTAAGGGTGGGCGCAATTTCGTCGAACTGATGCTGGAACTGGCGCGAACCAAGGGACAGGTCCGAGTCGTAAATGACGAATTTGTTAGCCCAACCCCAACCAGGATTCTGTCCCATCAGATCGTTCAACTCGGCCATTGTGATCACTTCGGCCTTTATCACGCCACCTCTGAAGGCAGTTGTTCCTGGTACGAGTTTGCTCGCGAGATTTTTGATGTTGCTGGAGTCAAAGTGCAACTAGACATGGCTGGGGCCAGTGATTTTCCGATGAAAACTCCGCGGCCCCGTTACTCAGTCTTGGAGAACGAGCAGTTGAAAAAATTTGGATTGAATTTATTCGGCCCCTGGCAGGATGGTTTGCGGCAATACTTGACCGAGGGCCAATTACTTACCGCTGCGAATGCGCGGGCGTAGAACACATGATCGTTAGGTTTGCGGGAATGATCGATTTACGGCGAACATGCTGAAATTATCGATACTCGTCTTAAGCAAAAACGATGCGGTGAACATCGAGGCCGGGCTAAAGGCAATTTACAGCCAGAAGAACGTTGAGGAATTCGAGGTCATCGTTGTGGATTCCGGATCAACGGACGGCACGCTCGAAGTGTTGAGCCGATTCCCGGTGCAGTTAAAGGAGATTCCGCCAACATCGTTTCACCACGCTCAAACGAGAAATCTGGCTGCCAGCCTCGCAACCGGCGAAATTCTGGTTTTCTTGTCGCAAGATGCTTTACCTGCTTCAGAGTTTTGGCTGTCATCGATGCTTTCGAGTTTTGACGATCCCCGTGTCGGAGCTGTGTACGGTCGCCAGTATCCCAGACCCGGTTGCACCCTGGAAAGGCAAGAAGCACTCGATACTGTATACGGAGACAAGAAACTAATTAAGGATCCTGACCATCGCAATGGCATGGGCTACCGTTTCTATCACTTTTCGGATGCGAATGCAGCCATCCGCAAAAGCGTTTGGGAGCAGGTTCGGTTTCCAGAGGACATGAAGGTGTTCGAGGATCTTGGAATTGCAAAGCGGATTTTGGATCGGGGCTGGAAAATTGTCTACGAGCCGATGGCAGCTGTCTTTCACTCCCACAATCACACGGTCAGAGACCTGTTTAAGCGATACTTCGATATCGGTTACACATTGAAACTTCTTGAGATTTGGGACGCCCCAGGAACAAAAAGGACACTCTTTCGGGATATGTACAGGCTGGTTCAGAAAAAAATGCAAGGGACAGGAAAAGCCAGCATGGTTCGGGGCAGCGGGCGTATCGGGCAAGACATTGCCAAGTCCGCCGGGTTATTTCTAGGATTGAACCAACAATTGTTGCCGCTTGCAGTAAAGCGTCGCCTTAGCGCGTATCGCATTTTTGAGTAGTGAGGCCATGGCTAGGCTGGCCTTGATGGTTTGTGGTAGAAAGTGGCGTTCCGTATGATTCGCAGCCGTCTCAGCTACGTCCGGTACTACCTTCGTATTCTGACCTTATTGCTGCCCGCCTGCTCTTACTACATTGCAGTAAAGATCCGGTACGGTTTCAACCTTTTCTCGGTTCGAAGCACGCATTCTGGGCTGCCTTCGTACTGGGGCATCGTGCTTTTGACAACGATCGTATGGGCAATTACGGCGGAGGAATCGGGACTTTGGAACGTTGAACAACTATACGCGCCCGGGAAAAAGAGCCGGCGATTGCTGGAAGCCCTGGCGTTTACGTACGCCATTGTGATGGCACTCGGGTTCATGTATCGGCAAGCCAGCTATTCGCGAATGGTGATTGTGATCAGTGCTGGCGCCCTATTCGTTTTGGCGACCATTGCTCGCATCGCGTTTCGCGTGCTGCTAGAGCTTTTGCGCCGTAGCGGAAGAAACGAAGTCAAAATCTTGATGGTTGGTACAGATCATTTTGCACGTCGCGTTGCAACTTCCCTTTCTACCGGTGAAGTATTGCCTTGCCGTGTTGTCGGATTTGTACGTCTGCCTGACCAGGAAATTGCCGTAGACGGTGCAGTTTATGAAGTGGGTCAGATTCCAAATTTCTCAAATGGGCATTCCATTGACGATGTCATTATCGCACTGCCCGCGGAGCGCTTGAGCGAGGTGCAGAAGGTTGCGGCATCCCTGGACAAATTATGTGTTCCAACTCGTGTTGTCGTCGACCTCGGAGAAGGCATAGGTATTCGCGATCGGCTGATCGATTTGGGTGGAATACATATGCTGGATCTCCGCCCAACGCTCGCTGAAAGCGGTCCCTATCTATTTGAGAAACGAATTTTCGACGTCGTGTTTTCGGTGATCGTGGTGCTCCTGACATTGCCAGTGAGTTTGGCGATCGCAGCTGCAATCAAGCTGACAAGCCACGGTCCGGTTTTGTTCGTGCAGGATCGAGTTGGCCTTAACGGACGTCTCTTCCGCATGTATAAGTTCCGGACAATGCAGGTTGGCAGCCAAGTCGAAGGCGATACGCGTTGGACCTGTCCCGAAGACCCGCGACGCACCTTACTTGGGAAATTCTTGCGAAGAACGAACCTGGATGAACTCCCTCAATTTGTAAACGTGCTGAAGGGAGACATGAGCATTGTTGGACCGCGGCCAGAACGTCCGCACTTTGTCGAAAAGTTCCTGGACGAATTCGAACGTTATGGCTTCCGGCATACCTTCAAGGCTGGCATCACGGGCTGGGCCCAGGTGAATGGCTGGCGCGGGGATACCTCAATCGCGAAGCGCATCGAGTATGACCTCTATTACCTCCGCAACTGGAGCATCACCTTTGATCTGCAGATTATCACGATGACTCTCCTGCGAATCTTCAGCAGCAAGAACGCTTATTAGCATCTTTCCGCCGGAACGAACCTTTTTCAAACCCAACAACGCTCCTTTAGAGACTTGAAGGTCCTTGGATTTCGGTCGGCAGAAATTTGGGTGACGATCCGATAGCGCCTATGTTAAAAAGTATGGCGTCGAGTTGGACCCGGGTCCCACGCACCCGGTGCATGCCTTTGTATCGAGCCCGATCGGGTTAGGGCTTCGCTTTTTAAAATGGGGATCAACTTCGGGCTATAAACGCCTGGGTTGCCGCCGGATGCCTGTAGTGTGGAGCAATTGTCTGCATGAGCGCTCTCGGGAACTGCATTTTCAGGTCTGTACTGACTTTCACTGTCGCAACAATTGTCCTATTCGCAGCTGGATGTTCACGGTCGCTTCCCAAGGGCGCGGTTGGTAAGCTCGGCAGCTACAACTATTCGCCCACAGCTATTCAGACGGGGAACACAATACAGGTCTGGTGGTGCGGTCAAGGCGTCAACCCGCTGAATCCGTCGCAGGATACTGACGTCATCTATTACTCTTCAGTCGACCCAACTACGCTCGATTTTTCTCAACCGACGCTAGTCCTCGCAGAGAATCCAGGTACGTGGGATTCTGTCTTCACCTGCAATCCCAAAGTGATTGGCGGCGTTTTCACAAACCCTCTCGGCGACGGGCAGACCTATACACTTGCGATGTATTATGTCGCATTAGCCGCCGACGGATGGAATAACCGTATTGGTGTGGCCTTTTCCAATGATGGCATTCACTGGAACAAATACCCACAACCGCTCATCCAATCCAGTTCTCCTGTTGGGTATGGTGTTGGCCAGCCCGCGCTATACAACGCAGACCACAAATCTGCCATTACAATGGTGTACGAAGACACCAACCCAATCACTCGTCATGTCGTAGCAGTGTCCAATGATGGCGTACACTTCACCGTCCAGGGAACCGTAACGACCAACGGCCTCGATCCGGATAGCCCCTATCCCAACTGGGGTGATTTGGCCCTCGACGCGAACACCGGTGAGTGGTACGGCGTTTTTAATAGGCCTGCCAGGCCACCCTCGACCACCGGAGGCGTTATCGAACGGGGGCAATACGGTGTTGAGCTCTACAAAATCCGCCAGGATTCACTGATCACAGGCAGTTCCCCCTGGAGACAACTCGCCACAATCGACACCAACACAAGTGGTTTCGAGTCCAACTTCATAGCCGGGTTCGTTCGTGACAGTTATGGCACTCTGAACCTTCCGTTTTACCCTGCCATTAAGATGTACACGTCGGTTGCCTTTCCGCAGCCCTCGTGGCAAGCCTCGCCCGCTGAGGCTGGAACCGCCGCCGGCGTTGGATATTGGATCCTTTGGCCGATGCAATGGGTTCCCAATACGAATGACCAACTCACTCTGAATAGCTACTTCAATGGCAACGTGCATGAAGTCACCACAGGTTGGATCGACGACAGTGCTGGATTTCAACTGCAGCAGCAATTAGGCCATCTCTATCCTCATCCTGAGAATGGAGCGACCTTGGCCTTCTATGGCTGCAAGTCTGGCGACTCCGATTACTTCATTTCTCTCGATGTCAATTGTGAAGGCGAACGAGTCCTCGGCAAGAACGGATACGGCTACCAAGGTCCGGTACCTGGGGTCGGCGGCGTACCACTCTACCGCTGCGCGACGGGAACAGGTCACTTCGCTAGCAACGATGCAAAATGTGAAGGTCAAGCGACCGACGGGAAGTTGCTAGGCTACGTTCTGCCTTGACCACTTCCAGCGGTCTTTTTCGCTGTCATGGCTTAACGATTCGAGTCAATCCAAATTAGCAATCTCAACCATGTCTTCCTGAGGCAAGAACGCGCAAATGCCGGTTGCCAGTTGCCGTATTTTGCGCTTATACTCCTGTTTCTTTCGATGCCAACACTTGGATGGATGGGGTAGCCAAGGCAGTCCCTGGTGCTCGGAATTCGTTTTAAATGTTGCGGACTCTTCGTAGGCGCTTGACGGAAGTGAGTTCGCAGGTTGGTCCTGAAAGTCAGGGTGCGGAAACCTTAAGCCAAATGGGAAAAATGAAATCGTCGTTCCTGCCAACAGCTTTAGGTCTGGTCACTGCGTTAACCGCTGGCACGCTTTCATTGGCGTGTGGAGGCGCGATAAACCAGCCTAAAGCAACCGGATCTGTCACGAAGACGGCGAACCCACTGGTCGCTCAGTATGCCGTTTCCAGCGGCTGCATAGGAGAGGCCGTGGTGGAGTTCGGCCCAGATACCTCCTATGGCAGAAGTACTAGTTCGGTCCCCGTCGTCGGCGGCTACAAAACCTCTAACATCCTGGTGGCCGGAATGCGAGCATCGACCACCTACCATATGCGAGCAGATGTTACGTGCCTTGACAGCGGTCAGCCGATCTCAACTCCTGATACCACGTTTACGACCGGCCCGCTTCCCTCGATTCCGTTCCCGCACATGACCGTGAGTCGTCCCAACCCGTCGAAGAGTTCTCCCGAGAATCCAGGCATAGAACTGGTGAACATAATTCAACTAACCAGCACCGATTCTATGCAAGCTTATTTCATCGACCGCGATGCGAATCCGATCTGGTACTACGACGTGGGGGCCAACAAATATCCTTTTACGATGAAGCTTCTTCCAAATGGACACATGATCCTGAGCATCTTCGGGCCGGACTTTTCGACTCTGCGTGAGGTGGATCTCACCGGAAATATCGTTCGTGAAATGCCGATCGATGATTTGGCAAACAAGACCAATGCTGCAGGCTATAGTTTTCGCCCCACAGACTATCACCATGACATTTGCATTTTGCCGAACGGTCACTTGATCGTTTTGGTGCAGAATGTGAAGGACTTTACTGATCTTCCCGGTTATCCCGGCACAACTTCCGTCGGCGGGGACGCTTTGATCGAATTGGACGAAAACTGGAATCCTGTCTGGGCATGGAACACGTTTGATCATCTCGATGTCAACCGTCATCTCTACGGCCTGCCGGACTGGACTCACAGCAACGCAGTCGTTTACGACTCGAAGGATGGCAACCTGCTTCTGTCGATGCGCCATCAATCGTGGATCATCAAGATCGACTACGCCAATGGCACGGGATCAGGGAACATACTTTGGCATTTAGGGTACCAAGGGGATTTCGCCCTGACCCAAAAAGGCATTCCGACCGATGATCCCAGCCTGTGGTTCTCCTTCCAACACTTCCCATCCATTGTCAGCCAGAAAGACACTCAGACCACGTTAGCCGTCTGGGACAACGGCGATTACAGAGTTATGGATACAAGCGGAGATGTGTGCGTACTGGATTGTTATTCGCGTGCAGTGCTCTTCCAATACGACGAGAGTTCGAAGGTTGCCAATATAGTCTGGCAACACCTGCCCGGCCTATACTCGCTATGGGGCGGCAGCATTAATCAACTTGCAAATGAAAATGTCGAGTTTGACCTGAACGCTCCTTTCCCCAACACAGCTTTCGCCTCCGAGGTTGAGGAGGTTACGCAAACATCCAGTCCTCAGACAGTCTGGAAGATGGACATCTCGAGGGTCAATGCATACCGCGCATATCGCGTACCCAGTCTGTATCCTGGGGTCACTTGGCAGAAATAACGGCTTCCAGCACTCCTAATTATTTAGGGCCTCATGTTTTGCTTAACCTCAACGGCAAGGTCATCAAAATGGAAAAATCACTTCTGTCCAGGACCTTTGGAGTCCTGATCGCATTGGGCTGTGGCGCGCTCATGTTGGCTTGTGGCGGCGCAATAGACCAATCAAGAGTGACCGGATCTGTCACTCAGACAGCGAATCCCTTAGTTGCTCAGTACACGGTGTCCAGCGGCTGCATAGGAGAAGCGACGGTGGAGTTCGGCCCCGATACGTCTTACGGCAGGAGCACGAGCTCGGTCCCCGTGGTCGGTGGGTATAAAGCCATTAACATCCTAGTCGCGGGAATGCGGGCGTCGACCATGTACCACATGCGTGCACAGGTTACCTGTTTGGACAGTGGGCAACCCATATCAACTCCTGACACGACATTTACGACGGGGGCACTCCCGTCGTCAGTCCCGTTTCCCCAAATCACCGTGAGCCGCCCCAGTCCGTCCAAGACTTCTCCCGAGAATTCGGGCATAGAATTGGTGGACATCGTGGCGCAGGGGAGTACGGATATGATGCAAGCTTTTTTCACTGATCGCGACGCCAATCCGATTTGGTACTACGACGTGGGAGCCAACAATTATCCCTTCACGATGAAGCTTCTGCCCACCGGACACGTCATTCTTACCATTGACGGGACCACTATCTCAATGCTGCGCGAAGTCGATCTCGCCGGAAACACAGTTCGCGAAATGGAAATTGGCGAGTTGGCTGGAAAAACAAAAGCAGCAGGCTACGACTTCAGACCGGCATCCTATCACCACGATATTTGCGTTTTGCCCAACGGCCACCTCGTGGTTCTGGTGCAAACCTTTAAGAACTTCACTGATCTTCCCGGATACCCCGGCACAACCCAGGTGGTGGGAGACGCTTTGATCGATCTGGACCAAAACTGGAACCCTGTATGGTCCTGGAACACCTTCGATCGCCTAGACATTAACCGCCATCTTTACGGCCTGCCCGACTGGACTCACAGCAACGCCGTCGTGTACGACCCGAGCGATGGCAACCTGCTGCTATCGATGCGCCATCAGTCGTGGGTCATCAAGATCAACTATGCCAACGGTACAGGAACGGGAAACATACTCTGGCATCTAGGGTACCAAGGGGACTTCTCCTTAACAGAAAATGGCATTCCGACGGACGATCCTAGCGAGTGGTTTTCGTTCCAACACTTCCCGTCTATGGTCAGCCAGAACGGCACTCAAACCACGTTAGCGGTCTGGGATAACGGCGACTTCCGAGTTTTGGATGCCAACGGAGACGTGTGCCAGAATAACTGTTATTCGCGCGCGGTGCTTTTTCAGTATAATCAGGATTCAATGGTTGCGAATATTGTCTGGCAATACTTGCCGGGACTGTTTTCGTTGTGGGGTGGCAGCATTAATCAACTCGAAAATTCAAACGTTGAGTTTGATCTGAACGCACCTTTCCCCGGCAATACGATTTTTGCGTCCGAGGTCCAGGAGGTCACGCAGACGTCCAGCCCACAGGTTGTTTGGAAGATGGACATCGCAGCCGTCAATGCATACCGGGCTTATCGGGTGCCTAGCCTTTATCCCGGTGTTACTTGGCAGTACTGAAGAAATTTAGCAGGTGGAATCGCCAAAAAATTGTGGGTGCGTTTCGGAAATACTAACGCACCCAATTTCAAACTCGATCGCTCTAGTCTCTGTGTTCGATAGTTCGTCATCTAATTTTGACTATTCTCGCACTTCTGTCTTTACGCCTGTAACCAAGTGCAACGATTTATCCGCGTCCCTGTTGAGCAATGCTGAGATTATCGATAACGTTGCCTTACACCGCTTCGAACTACACGAGCTCGGTGAAACCGCATTTCTCGTTTATGAACGAATGCCACCCGCGCTTCGCCTGATTCATACCGAGGTTCCGGTCGCGCTCAGAGGAAAGGGCATCGGTTCCAGGCTGGTGGCCGGAGTAATCAAATTCGCCAAGCAGAACGGGCTGAAAGTCGTACCGTTGTGCCCATTCGTAATCGAATTCTTAAAAGGTCATCCCGAACATCTCGGGACGTAGACGAGCACTACCGGCATCTCGCCCAAACCAGCTAAATAGCCAACGACTCGTTTAATCATTAGATCGAAATCGTCGTGCGCCTTCCGCGAAGGTCAGAACTTCAACTGTCCGCGAATCTCTGTACCGCGCGAGTTGCTCCACTTGTGCCGTGAACTGGGCCTCGCTGATCGGCTCCCACCCATCCCGCTCGTCTCCCACTGCGTGATAGGTCAGGACGTGCCAACAGCCAGGCCGAAGCCACGAACTGACATCCTCGGATTTCGAGATCTGCCGGCAGTCGATATTGAAAGGATCCAAAGCGGCCGGCTGAGACAACGAATAATAAGAATTCGAAGGAGAGTAGCGTGGTGCCAAGCCGCCTCCTCGCGCCTGCTTGTAGCCTGCGTTTTTCACCGCGCCGCCCAGATACTCGTGTGACCAGTAAAACGGATAACAGAACGATGAAATCTTTGCTCCGGTCCAACCTTCAATCAAGCTCCTGCACTCACGTACTTCGAGATCGGCCCTCTCGGGCAGTTTCAATTTGTCGGGATGATGCGACACGCTGTGACTGCCGATCTCGTGGCCATCCCGAACAACGCTTGCCAACATTTTCAGATCCTCCGGACGCCAGTCAATCTTCCACCAGTCATCGACGTGATTGTTCCAGAGGTCGTGAGTTGAGTTGCGGTTGGCAATGAGAAAAAAGGTGCCCTTAAAGCCGTACCGATTGAGGATTGGCACGGCCTTTTCGAATTGACAGCGAAGACCATCATCAAAGGTGAGAGTGATGAGGGATTTCATGGCCGTATTTTAAGGCACTGCATGACGCCCGGCGCAATTCGGGGACCCATGCGTTCGATCGAAAGACTCTCACGCAGACATCAATTCCTGTACTGCCCGATAGCCCTGATCAATTGCCTGGTCTGTGTAAGCGGCTGCGGCGGCGTCGGAATTTGCGATTGTGATGCGCCCGAATCGTTGGCGGGCAATATCGCAGGGACGCTTCCCCTCAGGCCAATCCGGATCCCAGAGCGGGTTGTACTCGTACGCATATCCGTGGGGCCAGCGGTTTACCGCAATCGCCTCTATGTCTCGGGCAACATCGAAATTGGCGGAGCCTAAAACGCGCGAAAATTGGTCGCGGATATTTCTCTCGAAGGTTTCGAATGGAGTGGCCAGCAGCTCGTAGTGCCCGGCACGCTGCTGCTCTCTCGCGGACAGTCCGGGCTGGCAAGGCGTGCGCAACATGTGTACCAGGATTGGGTCATCCGGAGACTGCGCGGGCTTGTAATCGCCCATGGCTGGCCCTTGGTCCAGATTCATCGAGGTGTGATACATGCCCGGGCAGGAGATACCGCGCACGCCAAGCTTCTGAAACGAAGTCCAACTACGCAATCCCACAACCGTGTAGACCAGGGGAACTTTGACTCCATAATGGAGAGCTTGCTTCTGCTCAGCCGGCAAATCTGGACAAAGGTAAGGGATGACCATATTCCAGCAGGCCAGCACGATTCCCTTCCCGCGAACGCTGTAGGCTTTCTCCTCGCGTCCGTACACGACCTCGACTTGCTTGGCGGAGGCGGCGTCTCCCACATGCCGCGCGAGCACACCAGTGCTATTCAAACGTATCCGGACAGACGAGTCTGCATGGTCTAGTCGGCTGTAATCCACCTTGGCGGTGACGATGTCTTCGGCCGTATTTCCCGAAGCGGCGCCAGGTACGAGAGAGCGCACTAACATGCGCGCGATCGAGGCATTCCCGTCGGGGAAATGGAAATGGAATTCTTCCTGTGGAGTAACCTCTCCTAATGCAGTAAACGACAGGCCCTTTGAAGGGACGCGATCGAGTCCCATGCCTTGAAAACCAGGAAAGTGGATCGCCCAGCAATCCAGCGCGGGAACTGCATCGATTCCGATCCCATACAATCCGTGCGTACGACTTTGATAGAACGGAATCACGTCAGGATGCGCCTTAACGAGGTTGAGCAGGAAATCCTTGTAGCTCATCTTGGACAAACGCGCTTTCTTCTCGTCTTGAGCGACACCTTCCATGTAGTCAACTTTCGCTTCCTGAATGCGGACGATATCCTGCTGCGCTTGCGACGATAGCGGAGTGCGCGCCAGAAACTCTGCCCACTTTCCCGAAGGTCCCTGCCTTCCGAAACCACCCGGCGCGCTTGTGACCAGCCGCTCGGTTCCGAATGTCTCCTTGTCGAAGAAATATCCAAATCCAAGACCGCCGAATGCAGAATTCCCCGAATACTTCTTTTGCAGGGCTGGAGGATCGATTCCCAGTTCAGTCAGCAGTCCACGCGCTTCTTTGCTGTAGGGGAAAGGAGACTCGATGGAAACCGTTCCTCCATTGGTCAATTGCATCCTGCTGCCCAGGTGGAACTCGTTTCGCTTGGCGTGTCCGCCGAAATCATCGTGATTGTCGAGAATGAGAATCCGCGACCCAGTTCCGGCTTGCTTGCGATAGAAATAAGCAGCCGCCAAACCGCTGATTCCCCCACCAATAACGATCAGGTCGTAAGTTTCACCCGTTTCAACCGGCTTACCAGCTTTTTCCCAGAAAGTGCCATCCCGCAACGCATGCGCAACCTCAAATGCGCCGGGATGACTTCCCCGCATTCCGGTGCGCGTCGGAGGGTAGTACCCGGGGCGATCTTGTGCGGAGGGTGCGGGTGCCTGAGCACCGAGCAATCCACCAAGCCACGGACTCGCCATCGCTCCACCGGCGCTAATAGCCATTCCGTTGAGGAAGTCTCGGCGCGTGATCTTACGGTGCATGCCCAGTTCGCGATCTCGGCCACGCGCCCCGTCCTGGTCGGAATAGTCAGCCATGTTCTACGCACCTCGCAGTTGTTCTTGTACGGCCCGGTAGGCCTGGTCGATCGCTGCATTCGTGTACGCGCTCGCAGCGGCATCCGAATTGGCGATTGAAATTTGTCCGAATTGTTTTCGTCCTACGACGCAGGGGCGCTCCTCGGGCTTCCAGTGAGGATCAAATAGCGAGTCGTACTCGTAGGCGTATCCGTGTGCCCAACGATTTACCGTAATCGCGGCAATGTCTCGAGCTGAATCAAATCCTGCCGGTGCGAGCATGCGGTTCAACTGCTCGCGGATATTTCTTTCAAAATCAGAAAACGGAGTACCGATCAATTCGTAGCGACCCATGCGGTACTGATCACGTCGTGGCAATCCTGGCTTGCAGGGAGTGCGCAGCATGAAGAGCACCATCGGTTCTTCAGGCTTGCTCGGAAACTGATATCCGCCCAAGCTCACGGGGAAATCGAGCATGGTGAAGGTGTGATAGCTCCCCGGCGAAATAATCTGCCTTATCCCAAGCTTGTGAAACGCCGTCCAATTTCTAATCACCACGTGTGTATAGATGAAGGGCTCCTTCACGCCGTAGTGCAGAGCTTCCTTCTGCTTGTCCGGCAACTCCGGACAGAGATACGGAACCATGCCGTTGTAGCAGGCGAGAATGCAGCACTTCCCTGTCACCTTTTTGAGCTTTCCCGCTTGCACATAAGAGACGGTCACTTCTTTCGTGGAATCAGTTGGTGCGGAGTTTTGTGCACGGACTGCTGTCGAGTTCAAGCGAATTCGCACCGAAGACGATGACTGGTCAAGTTTGCTGTAATCGACGCGGGCGGTCACAACGTCGTCCATCGTGTGACCGGGAACGGCTTCTGCAATCAGATTCCGCACCAGCAGTCGCGCGATGGACGCATTTCCATCAGGAAAGTGGAAGATGTACGGTTCTTCCTTCCCTTCATCGTCACTCAGGTTGAGGCCCTCGAACCCTGCGTATTGATATGCGCCGTAGTCGTCGGGATTCCGGAAGCAGGCCATCGCAGACACTGCATCGATGCCGACTGCAAAAAGATCGTTGGTGTAGGACTGAAAGAATGGCAGTACCGCCGGATCGGCCTTGCAAATATCTGTCAGGAATCCCGCATAACTAATTTTCGCCAGCCTCGCATGTTTCTCTTCTTTCGAAAAACCCGCGAGATAATCTTTCTTCTCGTCGTACAGGCTGGCGATTTCCTGCTGAACTTTTTGTGGCAACGGACTCTGCTTCAGGAATTCCGGCCATGGTGTCGAGCCCATTCCAGCGATGAGCCGATCGTCCCCAAAAGTCTCTTTATCAAAGAAGCAGGCAGTCCCTAGATGCGAGTAAAGCCTCTGATCGTAAGCCTTATAGAAGGCCTTCGTTTGGATGCCCAAATCTCGCAGCACACCCTTGGCGACTTCACTGTATTCCGAAGGGCTTTCAATCGACTGCGTTCCACCGTTACTCAGCAGGAGTCGTCCTCCCACGCGGAACTCGTTGCGCCGGGCGTGTCCTCCGAAATCGTCGTTGTTATCGAGAATCAAAATGCGCGAATTGCTGCCTGCCTGCTTTCGATAGAAATAAGCGGCAGCCAAACCGCTGATTCCGCCGCCGACCACCACAAGGTCATACTGCTCGTGGGTATCCTCGGGACTTCCGGCACTTTCCCAGAACTCGCCGTCGCGCAATGCGTGAGCGACGTCGTATGAGCCTGGCGCGAGGCCCCGCATGCCGGTCAACGCCGGCGGATCCGAGTCCGGCGAACTGCTGTCAGGCGGAGATTTTCGGGGATGAGCGGACGCGAGATGCGGTAAGCTAGCGCTGCCCAGCACTCCGATTCCGACGGCCACTCCATTCAGGAAATCACGCCGCGTGATCCGGCGATCCATTCCCAACTGCCGGTCGCGATTTTCTTTGCTCATGATTGCCAGCGAAGCAGTCCAAAACAGTACTGCATATGGGGAGCAGAGCCTGACGCTCTGCTTTTCAACATTGCTATAATTCTGCAACCTTAGAGAAATACTCCAGAAGCTGTCAAGCAAAACCCAAGCTGTCGTCGGTCGTTGGTCGTTAGTCGTTGGCAAAATCGCCAGCAATAGCAAGTTAGGCGAACGACCGACGACTCACGACGGTGTTATGGCACTTCTGCCGACGATGGAGACACGGACTCCTGAACCACGAACAATCTGAAAAGCGTTCTTGCTGCATCGGAATTTTCTGCTTGACACCGTACGCCGGGCTTCTCTAACCTTCCACAATTCTCGTAAGGTTCTGGGAAGCCCGTCAGGGTTCAGTCGACTCGAAGGCGTGTCATGGGGTACTCCCTATGAAGTGCGGAGCCTTTAGTGGTGACGCTGCCGGCCATTGGGTTCTGCCGGCATGGTCCTGTTCTTCCCTGAACTCCGATCGTGCTGTCTTCGCGACAAATGAATAATCCCGTCTTTCACGGAGGGGCTGTGTATGGGAATTGGCAAGCGTCTTGCTGACTCACGCAGTGCACGCCAGGCCGGTATCGCTCTCCTGGGCACAATGATTCTTTGTGTGATGGCCTCCGCCCAAAATACAAATGGGCGAATCCTCGGTACGGTGACTGACACGCAAGGTGCAGCCATTGCCGGCGCAAAGGTCACAATCACGAACACCGGAACAAACGTCGCGTCCGACACGGTCACGAACGAGGAAGGGTACTACCAGGTCTTACAGCTGCCCATTGGGTCTTACACTGTCTCGGTCGAGCACCAGGGCTTCGCCAAAACGATGACGGGCGAGACACCTTTGGACATCAATCAGTCGCTTCGCATCGATGTACACCTGAAGCCCGGATCGGTCGTCGAGACTGTGCAGGTGGCCGCCGAAGCGGCGCAGGTCGAGACCGTGAATGCGACTCTCGGAGCAACCGTCACCGGTGCTCCGATTCAGGATCTCCCCCTCAACGGAAGGAACACGCTCGATCTGGCATTGACCCAGCCCGGCGTGATTCCCATCGCCGACGATATCGGCACCTATGGCACCAGCAACGGCGGCTCCAACGGCAATGGCGGAATCAGTGTGGCTGGCGGCCGCGGCGATGCTGTGACCTATCTTCTGGACGGCGGTTCGAACAATCGGACCACCAGCAATCAGGTTGTGTTTAATCCCAACCCGGAGGCCGTCGAGGAATTTCGCCTTCTTGAAAATAACTACACCGCAGAGTACGGACGCAATGGAGGCGGAACCGTAACCGAGGTCATCAAGTCAGGGACGAATTCGATTCACGGAAGTTTGTTCGATTACCTGCGCAACGACGCGTTCAATGCCAACGACTATTTTGACAATGCACTGGGGAACCCTCGCCCCGTGCTGAAACGCAATCAGTTTGGAGGCACGGTTGGCGGTCCGATCACGATCCCCAAACTCATCGACGGCAAGGACCGTTTCTTTTTCTTCGTCGGATACCAAGGGCAGCGACAGACGCAAACCGTCAACACGGGCTTCGTCACGACGTACACTCCTGCCCAGTTGAATGGTGATTTTTCAAACTTCAATAACGCCGGTCCAGATCCAGGCGTTGTCAACTTTCTTCAATTGCATCCCTACTATCAGGCTGATCCCGCAAAGCAAGCTCAAGCCATCATCGATCCCTCGAAGATCGATCCGGTGGCGCAGAAGTATATTGCCGCGGGTTTGCTTCCGACTTCGCCCACGGGACAAGTGTTTCCCCAAGGATCGGCGAAGGATGATGTGAATCAGTATCTAGGAAAGTTCGATTTCTATGCGACCCGTAACGATCGTATCTCGATGACCCTTGGTTACAACAAGGAACCGGTAGGAAATCCATTTTTTGGCGCGAACGTCACGGGATTCACTGCGGCTACCACGGCTTGGGACTACTTCGGCAACATCGGCTACACGAAGACGATCAGCGCATCCCTTTTGAACGAACTACACATCACGGCACAGCGCTGGTACGAGACGGCATTTCCTACTTCCCATCCGCCGAACCTGGCAGCCTTGGGGATTCAGGTGCAATCCGATGATCCTTTCGGACCCGCGACATTGTCATTCGCCAGCGGCATGACGGCGGGTTTTGATCCCAACGTTCACTGGAAAGCCGATAACAACTACGCCATTACCGATACCTTCAGTTGGACCCGCGGGCGTCATAGTCTCAAGTTTGGCGGCCGTTTCGGAATCATGCAGGAGAACACCGTCTACGCGTATCAGACCAACGGAATCTTTTACTTCTCTGGTCCCTACGGAATTGGCTCCGGCAACGATCTTGCCGACTTCCTGTTTGGAGCTTCTGACGAGTTCGACGAATACTCCAAAGCGCCAAGCAACGAACACCAGCGACAGTATGCTGTCTTCGGACAGGATGAGTGGAAGGCAGCCTCGCGCCTTACTTTGACCTTCGGCTTGCGTTACGAATACACGAGTCCTGAAACCGATACGCACGGTTACACCTTCAGCATTGTGCCGGGTGCCCAATCCGTTAAATTTCCGAATGCGCCTCTGGGATTTCTGGTTCCTGGAGATCCGGGAGCGCCGCGTGGATGGTACTTCCCCGATCACAAGAACATCGCTCCGCGCTTCGGCTTCGCCTGGGATCCCTTCGGAGACGGCAAGACGAGCATCCGCGGCGGCGCCGGAATGTTCTTCGATACGCTGAATGGCTGGATGTCGGATTGGGCCACGGACGAACCGCCGTGGGCGGGCGGCGCGGCTGTTGTACAGGACCCAACTTTGCCCACGAATCCACTTCCTCCAAATGGGCCGAGCACCATCCTGTCGCATCCCTACGAATCTGCTCAGTATGTGGATCCGTTCCCGTCGCAGATACCACCGCCATCGAACGTGAACTTTTACGATGCTGGGTTCCTTCCGCTACTTGGCCCAGGCAACAACTTCGTCGACATTCACCTGAAGACCCCATATATCTATCAGTACAACCTGAGCTTTCAGCGTCAGCTCACCAACGGCCTCATGGCTGAACTTGGCTATGCCGGCAGCTCTTCCCATAACCTGTTGACGTGGGTCGATCAGAATCCAATGGTACTGGGAACGACCACCCGCGTTCTGAACCAAATCCAGAACTTGGACCCCAGCACCTACGGGTTCATGCCAACCTTTGCGGGACTGAACAACGCGAACTACAACGGCCTGCTGGCAAGTCTGACAAAGAGACAGACCGAAATCCCCATTTTGGGGAATGTATTTTTCACGCTCGCCTACACCTGGTCGCACAACCTCGATAATGGATCGGGATTCAATTCACGTGTTTCCTCGATTCCTTACTACAATCACCATCAGTTTTACGGCAATTCGGATTTCGATCTCCGGCAGCGGTTCACTTTCAGCGGAGGGTGGCAATTACCGTTTGATAAGGCATGGGCCGACGGGCCGAAGCGGCTGACAAAAGGTTGGAGTCTCTATCCGATCTTCTTCGTTCAGTCGGGAATTCCTCTGGACTTCCTCGCCGGATTGCGCCAGCACTCGGGCGACCCCGGACCATCCGGAGCGGGTGATGCCGAGATCGTGAGAGCGGACCAGACCGTTCCGAACCCGCAGACTTTCAATCCACGCCAGGTACAGACCTTCAATATCCCCGGATCGGGCCAGGTGACAGGAAATTTCTGGTTCGATCCCAACGACTTCCAGGAGAACGCTTGTATCAGTGTTACCGGAAATTGTCCTCTGGGATTTTATGGAACGTACCGAAGAAACTCGTTTCATGGACCGGGGCGGGCAAATTTGGATTTGGCACTCGAGAAATCCACCGATCTCATTGGAGAAAAAACCAAGCTCCTGTTCCGCGTGGAAGCATTCAATCTCTTCAATCACGCGGAGTTCCGTCCGCCTGCATCCACGTCGGTGCTGGATGGAACATTCGGCCAGATTTCTGGAACGTATGATCCCAGAATTCTGCAACTCGCTTTAAAGCTGACTTTCTAGAAGGTTGCTCGATCTAGCGGGAGGCCGAATGAGCAAAGAACACGACAGCGCCTTAGGGATGGACCGCAACATAAGCCGGCGCGATTTCCTGAATGGCTGCGCGCTGACCGTTGGAGCGTCACTCACGGCAAACAGTCCGGCTTGGCTCAAGTTGATGGCTGCAGCCGAAGCCGCTCCTGAGAAAGATCCCAGCTACTACCCGCCCGGAAAGACCGGCATGCGCGGCAGCCATGACGGTTCGTGGGAAGTCGCGCACGCGATCCGCGACGGAGAGACTTGGCCCGATGCCGGCAGCGACAACGAATCATATGACTTGATCGTCGTTGGCGGTGGCATCAGTGGTCTTGCGTCCGCGTATTTCTTCCGCAAGTTGAATGGGCCAAACTCGAAGATCCTGATCCTCGACAACCATGACGACTTTGGTGGCCACGCAAAACGCAACGAGTTCCAAACCAGCAAGCGGCTGTTGATCGGTTACGGCGGAACGCAATCGCTCGAAGCTCCTCATCATTACAGCAAGGAAGCGTTCGGACTGCTGCAGGAAGTGGGCATCGATGTCGATCGCTTTCACAAGTACTTCGACCAGAATCTTTACAAGAGCATGGGGCTGAAACGCGCCACGTTCTTCGATAAAGAGACCTTCGGCGTCGATCGCCTCTTGCCTGGATTCGGCACGCACTATCTCGGCCTGACCTACCCGGCGGAAATCCTCGCGCAGATTCCGGTTTCTGACGCTGCCCGCAAAGATCTTACGAGGCTGCAGGAAGAGAACGTCGATTACCTCGCCGGACTCTCCTCTGAAGAGAAGCGCCGCAAACTGATTAAGACCAGCTACAAGGACTACCTGCTTCAGTACGTCAAGGTTGATCCCGACGTCATCAAGATCTTCCAGACTGCGCCGCACGGTTTGTATGGGGTCGGCATCGATGCCGTATCAGCCTGGGACTGCCTGGAGATGGACTACCCAGGATTCAAAGGAATCCAGATTCAAAGCAGTGAAGACAGCCCGGAGCAGGCCGAGCCTTACATCTTCCACTTCCCTGACGGCAATGCATCGGTTGCACGCCTGCTCGTTCGCTCATTGGTGCCGGGATCGGTTCCCGGCACGACAATGGAAGACGTCGTCACTTCACGGGCGAATTATGCACGTCTCGACGATTCCCAGTCTCCCGTACGAATCCGGTTGAACAGCACCGTTGTGCGCGCGAAGCATGTGGGTGATTTGCAGCAAGCAAAGCAGGTCGAGGTCACTTACGTCCGCGGTGGAAAAGCGCACAGAGTGCAGGCTCCGCAATGCGTACTCGCCTGCTACAACATGGTGATCCCGTATCTCTGTCCGGAAATGCCCGACACGCAGAAGGAAGCCTTGCATTATGCCGTCAAGATTCCTCTCGTCTATACGAATGTGCAAATCAGAAATTGGGAATCGTTCCAGAAACTAGGGCTGAACTCCATTTACTCTCCGGGCAGTTTCTTCAACGGAGCGTCACTGGATTTTCCAGTTTCCATGGGCGAGTATCACTTCCCCAGCAAACCGGAGGAGCCTTGCTTGCTCCATCTGCTGAGAACGCCCTGCAAGCCCGGCCTTCCAGCGAAAGATCAATATCGCGCCGGACGCTACGAACTGATGACCATGCCGTTTGATGTCTTCGAGCGCAATATCCGCGATCAACTTGGACGCATGCTTTCCACTGGGGGCTTTGACTCCGCTCGTGACATCCAGGCGATCACGGTAAATCGTTGGCCACACGGATACGCCTACGAGTACAACCCGCTATTCGAGCCGTTGGATCGTCCGGCTTCCGAGCGTCCCTGTGTTATCGGGCGTCAACCGTTCGGACGGATTCACATTGCGAACTCCGACGCCGACGGCCACGCCTATACCAATATCGCCATCGATCAGGGATATCGCGCCGTTCGCGAGATCACCTCAGGTGCGAAGCAAGGGGCCACGAGCACGGGAGCGTAGTCGCCTGATTCTCTCCCGTCCCGACAACGTCTGAATGCACGGACGCAGGTTTGTTGATGTTAGCCATTCCGAAGAAAGAGCAGCGATGAAGAAACAGAATCGCAGAGAATTCCTGGGGCTTACTGGACTCGGCGTCACCGGTATTGCAAGCAGCGGTTTGTTGCGCGGGGATGCGTTCGCCGAAATGGAGAATGCCGACCCCGATCCCCGCCACGCCGATCTCGTCGTCTTCAACGCGAAGATTTACACCATTGACTCCCGAATGCCGAAGGTAGAAGCCTTCGCGGTCAAAGATTCACGCTTCAATTACGTCGGCGACTCAGCAGAGGCTAAGGCTCTCATCGGCAAGAGCACGCAAACATTCGATGCGAAACAGATGACGATCGTCCCCGGATTTATCGACTGCCACAATCACGCGGGCGGCGACATCCTGATGTATGAAGTCCTCGTCGGTAATCCATTCGAAGTCGAATTCGTCACCGTCTCCAGCATCGTCGACAAGCTTCGCGCTAAGGCACAGAAGACGCCTCCAGGCTTTTGGATCGATGGCTACTTCTTTGACGACACTAAGGTCAAAGACAACCGCCAACTCAACGTTCACGATCTCGACCAGGTCTCAACTGGACATCCCGTCTGCGTGCATCATCGGGGGGGCCACACCTCTTTCTACAACAGCAAAGCATTGGAACTCGCCGGAATCAGCAAGAACACTCCCAATCCAATGGGCGGAACCTACGACCGCGACGCCAATGGCGAACTGAACGGTCGAGTCACGGACCGGGCGAATGACTTATTCAAGAATGTCGGCAAGCGCGAAACCTTCACGCCAGAACAGAAGGAACAGCGCGATCGTGACGGGCTGGCATATATCTCGAAACAATTCGTGCGCTACGGCTTGACCAGCGTGCACCACGAGGGCGGAGACTTGTTCTCTCTCCAGCAGGTGCGGGCGCGCGGCGAACTGCTGCATCGCGTCAGCTACGAAACCAGTGGAGAGCTTCTAGAATCGATGATCAAGAACGGCATCAGCACCGGGTTCGGCGATGAATGGATTCGCTTCGGCGCCACAGCCGAGCACACCGTCGATGGTTCTTTCTCCGAACGCACGATGGCCCTGAGCCGGCCATACGAGGGCACGAATCCTCCTTACAGCGGGAACATCACGCAAACTCAGGACGATCTTAACGCGTGGGTTGAACGTGTCCAGCGCGCGGGCATTCAGCCCAACTGCCATGCCAATGGAGATGTTGCCATCGACATGGTGCTGAAGGCTTATGAGCGGGCACAGCAAGTCGTTCCCCGGCCTGACGTGCGCCCAAAGATCACACATTGCACTTTGATCAATGACGATATCCTGCGCCGCATGAAAGCGCTTGGCGCAGTCCCAGCACCATTCACCAGCTATGCGTATTACAACGCTGACAAGTTCCACTTCTACGGCGAAGAGCGGATGAAACATTGCATGGCATACCGCTCCTTCTTTGATAACGGAATCCGGGCAGCGGCCGGTTCAGACTTCAGCCCTGGCCCCTTCGCCCCGCTGATGGGCATCCAAGGCATGGTCACGCGCACCGGCTGGAATGGAGAAACATGGGGAGCCAATCAGCGCATCACCGTGGACGAGGCCCTGCAAGTGAACACGATCAACGGTGCGTACAACTCTCACGAAGAAGCCATCAAAGGCTCGATCACGCCCGGCAAGCTGGCGGACTTCGTTGTTCTCGCGGACGATCCGCACACTCACAGCCCCGACAAACTCAAAGACATCGAGATCGTGGAGACGGTTACCGGCGGCAAGGCCGTGTACCAAAAGTGAGTGGCCGTTCATTCACGATAATGGCAGAGACTAGCTGCTTTCATCCCCTGTACAACTGGAATGGCGCCCAATAATAAGGACTGCGGAAGGTGCCGCTCCTCAGTAACGAAATTTTGGCGATGCGAAGAGCAACTTCCGGTTCCGATCCTTTGGCGAGTTCGTCATAAAAGCGATTCATCAATTGGTCCGTTGATGAATCTTCAACGTCCCACAGAGCAGCAATCACGTTTCGCGAACCAGCGCGCAAGAATGCCCAAGCCAGCCCAACCAGACCCTCTCCAGAGTAGTGACGCTCTCCGGCGCCATAACAAGCGGAAACCGTAACCAGGTCCGCTCTTAGGCGATGGCGGATGATGTCCCGCGCGTAAAGTTTAAAGTTACCGGACCCGTCTTCTTTGGATAGCACGATCGCGGAGTCCAGCGGGCTCAGGCGGCTTCCTATGCCATGCGCTACGAAATGGATGTTGGAGAACTGCGCTGGATTATTTTCCAAGTAGGCTTCTGGAGTTGCTTGTTCGCGCTGAAAGACGCGCTGCTCGCCCCGGGCAAAATGCTTCGAGACACTCGCCATCTGATCGGCGGCCTTAGGCAATTCCGGATAGTCGTTGCTCACCGCAATACTGTTACCGATAAGCAGAAGGTCCTTGTGCATGGCGCTCTTCCCTGCCGGTGCAGACGCGAGTATGCGCAAAGAACTCGACGCCACAATGACCACGTCTTCAATCCAGTAATGAGGCTTTTCTGAAGGAACGATAAGCGTTTCGAAGTTCAAATTGGCCAGGCTGCCGTCGGGGATAATGAACACTCGAGAGTTTGGCTGAAGCAATTTGCTCGCGGGCGCAATGAGTGTCTCGTAAAGGACCTTTCCATCTTCGTTTCCGGAGTCCAGAACATTCTGGGGACCAACCACTGCCGCCCGATAGCGTCGGACCTGCGCCTCGATACTGGATCGAGGTGGCAACGTGAAAAGTTGAGTCGTGCGTGATGTCGCTGCCCAGAGGTACGACTGCTTCTCTCCGAGCCAATAAAACAGGATGGTGCCTCCGGCTCTACGGGCAACAGCTTGCGCGTCCACTTTAGGAGGAGCGATGTTGGAATCCGGCGATGTTTGGCGGAATTTGATCTCCGACACTCCAAGTCCCTCAGCCAAAGTCCGGGCACGGCTGAAATCAGCCCATTCCATGGCATCTTCCATTTTTTGACGCGACACCAGGAAGTGAACGTAGTCGTCGTACAGGCGCTCGCCATTGGCAAGAAAAGAGAGCTGATAGTCCTCGCGCCGCACTGCTGAGCGAGCGCCTTCGAAAGTTGCCAAGGCGTCCCTATATTGGCGGTCGGCGCGATCTGGAAGTTCCTCGTCCTCGTAGAGCCGGGCGAGCGAATGCTCCGCTTCCCATTTCAAAAATATAGGGCAGGATTTGTCTTGCTCGACTTGGCGTAGGGTCCCTTCGGCAGTTGTGAAATCTTTTCGCTTTGCCGCGATCTGTCCTAATACGAGTCGGGGATAAAGCTCGTCCTGTTGACTTGGGATTCCTCGGGCCATCCTCAACGACTGTTCGGCAAAGTCCTCAGCTTTATCGAGATCACCTAACTGAAGCGAGAGGCGGGCCAGGACGCGTAAGGCGTTGTAAATATCCTCTTTACGATCAATTTTATTGGCCAAATCAACAGCCTGCAGAAACGAGGCCTGCGCTTCTTCCAAGCGTTGTTGGTCCATGTAGATATAACCAAGATTTGTGAGCACATTCTCGTGATCCGAAAAATCGCGATGATGTGCAGCCTCCTTCTCGGCCGCGAGAAAAATCGCGAGTGCGCCTTCTGAGTCCCCAAGCCTGTAGCGGGCCCAACCGATGTTTTCTTGAGCCGCGAGTTCGACCACCCGCGCTTGTTGGGAGGCCGCGATGCGAACAGACGATTCAGAGAAATCGATCGCCTCATCGTAATGATCCTGAGATAGGAACTCATCACCCAGGTTCAGGAGTGCATCGGCTTCAAGAAAGGCGTCGTGATGAGCACGCGCAAATTCGAGGCTCTGCCGATAGAAACTCGCTGCATTTGTGGACTTCCTCTCCTGGCTGGCCAAGAGCCCGCGCGACAGCAGCATTTCGCCGCAGCTCGGCATAAGGTTAGATTCGCAAAGTTCGGCGGCTTGACCGAGAATACGCTCCGCCTCTGGGAAGTTATAAATGTAGGCATTCGCAACACCGCGTAAGGAGAGTTCGGAGATCAGTGTCTCCGGGTCAGAAGCCGGCGTCCCCGAATCAAGAATCTTCAGAACGTCCCGGTAGGACCCACTCCACGCAGCAGCTTTGGCTTCGAGAACCTGGAACTTGCGGGCCCACACGGGATTGGAACGTTGAAAGCGTTCAACGTCTCGCGCGCACTGTTCCTGACACTCCGGGAGATTTCCCTGTGTGAAAGAAAGGTTTATCTTCGCAAACTCCGCTCTCGGTGAAGCGCCGCCGTGTTGACACGAGAGCAGCGCTCCCAGCGAAAACAGAATCCACCCCAACGTCAGGGTTTGTGGGTGCCATTTGCGGTAGCGCTTCCGACCACCGCACTTCCATGCGCGACACAACCCATCTCCATGCTGATGCCCGTCAGCTGGAAGTAAACGCTCGGCTTGGGCGGTGTCGGATCCGGATCGTCCGGATCGGCCTTGTGATTCTTTTCGCCCACGACGATTTCCCCAAGGGAGACAGACCCGAACTCGGGGATGACCAAGACATGCCCATACGACCTCACGCCCGGGATCGGAATTTCGCCAATGCTCTCCACTAGGGAGCATACAATTCGAGGCTCGTCGTTATCCCACTTTCCGGCGCGACTAATCGCGATCAAGCGGTTGACGTTTTCAAGTCTCTCATAATAACTGTCCTTGAGACCTTGCGGAAGGTCTTCGGCCTTCGCGATCTTCTCGGTCTGCCGCTTGATTCCCTCGAGGAAGGTCAGATCCCGCAAGTACGACCGGTCATCTGACGGCCTATTGCCGCAGATTCCAAAGTTAAAAGTAAGCGGAACCTCGAAACCGCTCACGCGCAGATTGTTGAACTGGCTGCCCAGAAATGTCACGCGCGCATAATGGCCATCGTTGAGCGAGTGGTCTGTTGAAACTTGAGAGATGACTCGATCCGCTGTGATCACCTCGAACGAATTCAGACCCTCCATGATCGATGCAGAGGTTGTGACCCAACCGCCGTGTTTCTTACTGCGGCTTCCAGAGACGCGCGTCTTTCCCTTCGCAAAAGAAATGAGCCCTTCAACGCTGGTGACCTCGTTGAATCTGGTGAAATGACCGCCTCTCCGGTCATGGAGGCTGATATGGGACACAGCTTCAATCTTCTGCTCGATGGGACGTTGTAGGTCTCCGCTTAAAACATGAGCTTCGGCATGGTAGTCGTGGTACGGAGCTTCGCGGATCGCCTTCTTTTTAGGAACAGGTTCTGTCATCGTCGCCATCTTTCACGCTCCACTCGAAATTTATTTTGTGACCTGCAATGTGAAAGGAGCACTACCCAGGTCTTTGGTTTCACCGGACGCGGTCACGCCGCGTAACGCAATCCTATAGCTTCCCGCTTCGTGATTGGCCCCAGGGATGAACACTGGCCACTGATCCTCGATCGAGGCAGTGGGAGTTTCGAGAGAATATTCTAGTCCTCCCGCTGGGTTATACAAGTCCGCAATATAGCGGACGTAGCCGCCCTCGGCGGGAGTCCTGACAAATAACACAAAACCCTCCCCTGGTTTCACTGTGAGGGCGTGGCCGGGCCCATAGGTTTGTGTCGTTAGCGAAGCCCAAGCAAGGGTCTGCGGCTGCCGGATCGTCCTCGCCATCCGCGGCAGCGTGACAAGGTTCTGGTATCCAACCACGGCAATCAGAAGGGCCATGGCAGCTGCGGCAAATTGCGGCTGCAGCCAGCCTAACCAGCTGAATCTACTGTGCTTGCGAGGCTTGCTTCCGCTAGGCAAACGCTCTTCGGAAGGCTGTAAGAAAATGATCTTGCTGGTTTCCACGAACTCCGATGCCGTTCGAAGATCGAGCGCGCACTCGGAACATTGGAAAAAATGCTCCTCGAATTCGTCGCGAGCCTGTTCCTCGAGTTCGTGAAGTAGATATCTTTCCGTCAGTTTTTGTCGAACCACTTCGTCGTGGTTCATAGCGAACCCCCTCGTTCTGGTTCCTTCTTGCCAGCAACCCTACTAGGCCGGAGAGTAATCTGGGGAACTCTCTCCGATGCTTTTCAGATAAGCCGCTTTGAAGGCTTGTTTAGCGCGGTGCAACAGCACCCGCAGATACTCACGGTCGACTCCGAAATCACGACATACCGCATCTTTATCCCGTTCCTCGAGAAAGATCTCTCGCAAAAGACGCCGGTCGCGCTCCGAGAGTTCCTCGAGAATGTCCTTCACCTTCTTTTCTCTCTCTTTTGTGCGAAGCGTTTCGATGAGGTCAAAATCAGAGGCCGGTAAGTTGTTCTCGTCTTCGTCTTCGAGTGGAGTGCTGCGCGCCGAAGCGCGGTAGTACTCCAATAAAACGTTGTTGCAAATGGAATTCACGAAAGCGCCAAGCCGATCGGGCTGAAAGATTTTTCCTGCGCGCAATGCCGCGAAAAACCGGGTAAAGGTTTCCTGGCGCAGATCTTCAATCGCCTCCCGGGACTTCAATCGTGAACTCAGTTTGATCCGGATTAGCGCGCCGAAATAGCTGGAAAAATGCTCCTGCGTGCGAATGTCACCCGATTGCAATCGGCCCAGGTACGCTTCGTCAAAGGAGTGGAACTGCAAGTATCTGCCCCGAGGCTCGTAGATTGTCTGACAGTGTAGCACTCCGGTAGGCGTCGGGCTGGAAGGCTCCGAATTTGGATTCTTGCGTTTGACGAGCGTGAGAGCAGCGCGGCGGCAGAAGGCGGGTGGTTTGAGCTGGGCAAGTTGCACTGAAACTCCGTTACGGATCCTGTTTGCGCTCGCTTGACGACGAACCACTTTCAAGAAGTGCCGGAACTGTTTCCCCCCGGTCAGTTCCGGCACTTTCGAGAACCCTACCAAGCAGTTCACTGGGCTGGGTCCCAACAGTGGTCACCGCGATCCTGCGATGTACGCCACATAGATATAGTGCAGACCGGCTAGAAAGCGTTTCAGGAATTTGTCAAAAATTTGGTCGGGCCTGAAAGCTACAGTCAAACAGTTTTGGATTGTTTGGTTTAGCGAAAAACCGCCGGGGACCCTGTCGGACTGTCCATCACCCACCCAAAAATTCGTCGATGCCACATTACTCAAGCTAATCCTCGACATTCTTCGTAAAACTTCTTTGTTTGGGAACTGTTCAGGAATTGCGGCGGTGACCAGGCCATTTAATTGTGTGGCCTTCCAGATCAACTACTGATATCTTCTTGGCTCGTTCTGATCTTTGCGAAAGTGCGGCTGTGAAAAAGCAAACTCGCAGATCTTTTCTGGCCACCTGCTCCGTTGCTGGTTTAGCCGCGACCTTCCCGCCAGGGTTCTATCTTCAAACCTCGGACAAGTCGGGCAATCGACCTCCCATCGTCGGCTCCAGTGAACACATTTACGAGTGCGTCCATGACTGGCTCATTCCGCCGGAGGGGTTGGTATGGGGCGATACGCATGGACTCTGTCAGGACGAGCAGGGGAATGTCTATGTAGGGCACACCGTCCACAAGTCAAGCATGCGCGGCGAAGCCGTTGTTGTATTTGATGAGAAAGGCAAGTTTATTCGCGCGTTCGGGGAAGGCTTTCGTGGAGGCGCGCACGGACTGAAACTGCGTCGCGAAGCAAAAGCCGAGTTTCTCTATCACTGCGACATCAACCGCTGCCGCGTCGTGAAGACCACACTCACGGGTGAAGAAATCTGGGTGCACGGCTATCCCCGGGAGGACTCGAGCTATGGCTCACGGCCGATTGACTTCGTTCCGACCAACGTTGCTTTCGCTCCCAATGGCGACTTCTATGTGGGCGACGGTTACGGTTCGAGCCACATCCTCCGTTACTCGCTGGAAGGAAAATTCGTAGGCGAAGTCGGTAAGCCGGGACAGGGCGATGGAGAGTTCCAGACTCCTCACGGTCTTTGGGTCGATCCTCGCGGAGAAACGCCTCTTTTGACCGTAGCCGATCGCGGCAATCGAAGAATTCAGACCTTCACGCTCGAAGGTGCTCATCTGAAGACAATCAAAGATGAGGGACACATGCGCATGCCCTGCAACTTCCACACACAAGGCGAGTGGATGGTGTGTCCCGACCTGGATAGTCAGGTGTGTATCCTTGATCGTGACCACAAGGTTGTGGTGCAACTGGGAGATGGCAAAACCGAAAACGGCGACGTCGGTTCTCGGCGAAGCCAGTCGCGGGCGCAGTTCACACCCGGAAAATTTATTACGCCGCACGACGCCATTTTTCTCCACAATGGCGACATTCTGGTAGCTGAGTGGCTCCCAATCGGGCGGCTAACGCTCCTGCGGAAAACCTGAAAGTTCCTCACTGGACCGGTGGCGATCGGCTTGCGATCAACGCCGGTCAGGCATCAGAAGACAATTTTTCCAGCCAAGGCTTCGGGCACTGAGTTGCCAGGCCGGATGCCGGTTTGCCCCGCATAAAAATGCAAAAGCTTCGGAAGCTTTGCGATCACCGGCAAGACCGCCGGCGTGATTGGAGCGCCATATACATCCAACGACTCGAGTTGATTCAATGCGTCGAATCGCGAGAGTGCGGCATCCGTAAGCTGAGTATTCACGATCCGCAGGACACGCAACCGTTTCATGGCTGCAATCGCATTAGCAGAATGATCAGTAACCGCCGTCCGAGAGAAATCTGCGATAACGATGTGGTCTGCGACTGGCGCAAAGGCCTCCAGATCCCGGTCGCCGAACTTGCTCCCCAGGAGAGAAGCATTCAATCGTAAATCGGCTGAGCCTCGCGAGTCATAATCCAATACGTTGGGAAATTGCTTCTGCAACTGGGATATTGCGGGTGCAACTGCAGATCGCATTTTTGCGACTGCAGCCGGATCGACCTCAGCAAATGTTACTTCCGAAGGAGAAGCGGGACCTGAGGGTGCATTCTTGATGGCGTCGACTGCAAGCGTCTGCGAAGCGCCTGCTCCAATCCACAACTCGATTGCCTTCACCTGATCGGGTGTTAGAGGCGATTTTCCCTTCGGCATGAAGTCGTCGTGACTGGCCGGCAAGCTGATTCGACGAAACAGGTCGCTGGCCTGCGCGTTCCCCGCTTGAATCGCCGGTCCATTTTTTCCGCCTCGCATCAGAGCCTTATAACCGTCGAGCCGAAGATTCCCCTTGTGTTTGTCTTCACCATGACAGTTGATACAACGTGCGGTGAAAATCGGCTGAATTCGCGCCCCGTAAAACGTGTTCGGATCGGCGGGCAGTCCGAAGGCTTCGCGGTTGCTGCCAACACCGAGCAGCGCACGTAGCCCGCCGGGCATGTGTTCTGTAAGATGATTCGGCCCGAGCGACAATTGCCCGCCGCGGTAGCCGGTCCAGGAAACGAGTCCAATTCCGAGCGCCAGCGCCACGGTATAAGCCGAGGCCAATTCGCGCAGCCGCGCGCGTAACAGCCAACAGATCCAACAAACGATCGATAGCGAAACGCCACCCCACATGTGCTGAGTGATGAGTCGGCCCGAGTAGCCACCACTGCGGGCGAGGCACCATCCCAGAACCGCCGCGGCTGTTGCCGCGATGGTTGCCAGTGTGAGGACAAAATTTACCGAAAGGCGCAGATACGTGAAGCGAGCGTTACGTCCGGCAATTTCGAGGATCGGCACCAGCAGGAAGAGCGCGATTGGGAAATGGGTGAACAGCGGATGAAAGCGTCCGATGAACTGCACCCATTCCCCGCGTTCATTTCCGTCGGGAGGCCAGAATGTGGCCAACGCTGCTACAGCCAGGATGGGAGCCAGCATCGCAAACTCAAAGCGAGATCGGCTCAGGAATCGGCGATGGTCCGACGCTGTGACAGAAGGCCCACCGCTTTGATCGGAAATTCGATCCGGGACACTCATGCCAGAATTTCGGCTACTACCCGCGACGGTTTTACGCTGGTCAGTTTCTGTTCCAAACCTTGAAACCTGTAATTGAGCTTGTGATGATCGAAGCCAAGCAGGTAAAGCAAAGTCGCGTGCAGGTCTCGAATTTCAACCGGGTCTTTCACGATTTCATAACCCATTTCATCGGTTACTCCGTGGGTGATACCGGGCTTCACCCCGCCGCCCGCTAACCATATTGTGAAAGCGCCTGGATTGTGATCGCGACCTACATACTTCATCTGCTGCCCGCCTCGGTTTTCTCTCATCGGCGTGCGCCCGAATTCTCCACCCCACACCACCAGAGTGTCTTCGAGCAAGCCACGTGATTTAAGGTCGGCAAGCAGCGCTGCCGTAGGCTGATCGACTTCGCGGCAACGGTCGTTAAAGCCCAGGTTCAAGGCCTCTTTGGCGTCGGCGCCATGAGAATCCCATCCCCAGTGATAAAGCTGGATGAATCGCACTCCTCGCTCCGCGAGACGTCGCGCTACCAGGCAATTGTTGGCAAAGCTGGTTTCGCCCGGTTTCGAACCATATTGCGCATGTACCGAATCAGGTTCCTTGCGAATGTCCATCGCATCGGTCGCGTCCATCTGCATGCGAAACGCCATCTCGTATTGCGCAATGCGTGTCACAGTCTCGGGATTTCCGAAGGCCGCATACGTCTGCTGATTGATGTCATCAATCGTGTCGAGCATGCTACGCCGCAACGAGCGGCTTACACCTGAAGGATTGTCGAGGTAGAGTACGGGTTCGCCGTGGGACCGGCACTGCACTCCCTGATACACGCTAGGGAGAAAACCGGAACTCCACAATTGTTTTCCGCCATCGGGCGATTTGCCGCCGGATAGCAACACGATAAAGCCGGGCAAATTCTGATTCTCTGTACCAAGCCCGTATATCACCCATGAGCCGAACGATGCATATCCGAGGCGCGGATTCCCAGTCTGCACCAGCAGTTGCGCCGGCGCGTGATTGAACTGGTCCGTGCGCATCGACTTGATGAAGCAGATATCGTCAGCGTGTTTCTCGATGTGTGGCAGACGATCCGAGATCCATTGACCGCTTTGTCCCGCCTGATGAAACGGGTACTGCGATCCGAGCAGCTTCGGAACGCCACTGATAAATGCAAATCTCTTTCCGGCCAAAAATGAAGCTGGACAATCTTGCCCATCGAGTCTCTTTAATTCTGGTTTGTATTCGAAAAGCTCCAACTGGCTGGGAGCCCCCGCCATGTGCAAATAAATCACGCGCCGCGCTCTCGCAGGAAACTGGGGCGGAAGAGGAGAGAGTGGAGCCCTGGCATCGCGGCTGAAGTCCAGACCGTAGTTTTCTGCTCCCGACGCTTTTGCCGAAGGAACAAGATTAGACGCCAGTGTTCCTAGAAACAGTGAGCCGAGGCCTCCGCCCAAATTCCGGAGAAAATGCCGCCTCGTCCTCGACTGCAGCAACATCAACTCAGCTTCGTTCGGCGATCCAGATCTGACTTGCCGATCGTCAAGGCTTCGGCCACCCATTTTCGATTCGCTCACAGTGATTACCTGGTCAAAGATGCATCAAGATTCATGAGAACGCCTGCCACGGCAGTCATGGCGGACAAATCCCTGGAACCGGCGCGTGTAGTCGCAGCGACCGGCTTCAAAGTCGATGTTGCGCTGGTTTTTTCGTAGAGGGCACGTAGCGCTGTCAATTCCTTATCAGTAAGGTTCCTCGACAGAATAAGCCGAGCTCCGTATCTGATGCGAGCATCTACGTTCCCTTCTTTGGCGATCATGCGCTCGGCCATTGCCTGCGCCGCTTCGAAGTACACGGGATCGTTCAGCGTGACCAACGCCTGCAGCGGAGTGTTGGTCGGAATGCGCCGCGCCAGACTCGTGTCGTGATCCGACGCATCGAAGGTGAGAAAGCTTGGGTAACCACTGGTCCTCTTTATATAGGTGTAAATCGCACGCCGGTAGCGATCCGGGCCAGTTGCGTCCTTCCATTTGCTGTCGTTGTAGACGGTATTCCACACTCCTTCCGGTTGTGGCGGCATTACTGGCGGACCACCCATCTTGTCCGACAGCAACCCGCTCGCCAGCAGTGCCTGATCCCGCACCATTTCCGCAGTCAATCTTTGCTGCGGTCCACGTGCCAGCAGGCGATTATGCGGATCTCTTTCGACAAGCTCGGGACTAGCCTTTGCGCTTTGGCGGTACGTCGCACTTGTGACCAACTCTCGTAAAAGAGCTTTTGTGTCCCAGTGAAGATCATTTTGAAAATGGAGCGCGAGCCAATCAAGCAGTTCCGGATGACTCGGCTCTTCACCGACACTCCCGAAGTTTTCGAGAGTTTCAACGATCCCAGCTCCAAACAACTGCTCCCAGTATCGATTCACGGCGGTTCGCGCAGTCAACGGTTGTCCAGGAGCAAAGAACCATTTGGCCAGAGTCAAACGATTCCGCGGCGCGTCATCGGGCAATCTGGGAAAAATTCCTGGGACGTCGGGAACAAGTGCCGGCCCAGTCTTGGTCAGAAAGTTACCCCGCTCGAATTCCAAGGTCGTTCGCTCATCGTACGCGGGTTCTTCCGCCATAATGGGCAGCGGGACGGTAGGAATTTTTTCTAATTGTTGAGTCAGTTCTGTGAGCTGTGCAAGTTGCCCGCTCCAGCTCGCATCAGCGCCGAGAGATTGCCACTGCGAATCTCCGCTCACGGACAGATGGACCTGATGAACCAAGGCGGGCTTATCGTCAATGTCTTGAGTCTGAGTTAGCCGCAGCTTGATTCGGCTCCCGCGATTCAACTTAATCGGTTCGGTAGGAACAGCCACCACCCAACGCGTGCGAAACAAACTGGGTACCGCCTGAAACCCATTGGCCCCAGGATCATCCATAAGCTGCCGCTTCGATTCGATCGCGCCGGCCAGCGCTCTTTCCAGACTCGATTCAGAATCCGGAACAAGGGAACGAAATGCAATCTTGCTCTCCTTCCCTTGACCATCCACAACCGAGGCGTCAATTCGATCCACGATGAATCCGATCTCCGGAGTATGGCGAGCGACCTCGCTATTCGTCGGATAGATCTCGATGCGCAACGCGGTTATTTCTGGCGCATCTGCCTTAGCAGTCAGCTCGAAAGTCTGCATCCCGGAGATCTCAGAACCTGAATGCAGATCTCCGCTCGAGATGGGAAGGCTCACCTCTTTCCCAGCCGCGGAGCGAGCTTTTACGCGCATGTCAGCGATAGCCTTTTGAAGATCTTTGCGCTGCTCAGCCTCTTCTTTCGCGGAGAGCTTTTCCCGTTTCAGGCTCTTCAACTTTTTCTCTAGCTCTGAAGCCTCCCATTGAAACGCTAGTGACGTGCTAGCTCTCGCAGAGCTGATCGGAATGGCTGACCACTGCGACTGCTGTTCCAGCTGCCTTCCATGAGACACAACGGCCGACTCAACCTTCGCCAGTTCCTGCTGCAACCGCGCAGCTTCGGGATAGCGCGTCTTGTCCTTCGGCACGTGCAACACAGGCGTGTCTTCAGGGAGATCGGCATCCTGCGTGTTGTTGAAGAATGCCAACGATTTGTAATACTCCACGTGCCGGATCGGATCGTAGGGATGCGAATGGCACTGCACGCAATTCATCGTAAGCCCGTTCAGCACCGACCATGTCGTCGCCGACCGGTCCATAACAGCGACGGTGCGGAACTCTTCATCATCCGTGCCGCCTTCATCATTCACAGGTGTTTGCCGATGGAAAGACGTTGCGATCCTGTCCTCAAACGTCGCGTCCGGCAATAAATCACCCGCTAACTGCGTGATCACAAATTGGTCGTAGGGTACGTTGCGGTTAAAGGCATCAATTACCCAGTCCCGATAGGGCCACACACCTGGGCGCTCCATGTCTTTCTCATAGCCCTTGGTATCGGCGTAACGAGCCAGATCGAGCCACATCGAAGCCCAGCGCTCTCCATACCGTGGAGAGTTCAACAAACGATCAACCTGCCTTTCATAAGCATTGGAGGAAGTGTCAGCCAGGAATGCAGCTTGCTCTTCTGGTGTAGGTGGAAGGCCCGTGAGATCGAGCGAGACCCGTCGCAACAACGCAGACTTATCGGCCTCAGCCGATGGCGAAAGGTCTTCTTTTTCGAGACGCGCAAGTACAAATCGATCTAGCGGTTGACGCGGCCACTCGTCATGCTTCACTTCAGGCAGAGTCTGCGGCTTGGGAGCAACAAAGGCCCAGTGATCCTCCCACTTTGCGCCCTGTTTGATCCAGCGTCGCAGGACATCAATTTGCTGCGCCGATAAAGCTGGCGCGTGGTACGGCATTCGCGAGTCGGGATCAGACGAGGTAATCCGCGCCATCAGTTCTGACTCGTCCGGCTTTCCCGGCACAATCGTTCGCTTGCCCGACTTTCCCGTCCCCAGCGCCTCTTCGCGGAATAGGAACGAAACGCCATTTTTCTGGCGCACCCCGCCATGACACTGCATGCAATTCTGGTTCAGGATAGGACGAACATCGCGACTGAAGTGCACTTCCTCACCAGAGCGGCGACGAATGTAGTATGTGGCGCCAAGCAGTAGAGACAAAAAGAGCAGCCCAAGCATCCAGAACCTGGGTGACTTCAAATCGGATCCCTTTGCGAAACCGAACATATTCTCGCGAGTGGCAGACATTATATTGCCTATCTTCCGCCCCGGTTCATCTTTCCGAGGCCCCCGGCTGCAAGGCAGTTCTTTGCACAATCGTCGAAGTGGCGATTTGTAAGCACACTTTCGGCACGCAAGTCGCTCGAAAAGCTTGTTTGAGTGCGGCCGCTTCTGCATCCCTGCCCCTATTTCTCGAATGCGCACGTCTGACTGTTCTCAGTCAATGAGAACCTTCTATTTAACGCTAGACAAAACGAAATAGAACGCTATAAAAAGAAACACGTCGAAAGTCTGGTTCACCATGGTTTGCTGGCCCGATTGGCACGGAGAGGACACACCTCGATGCAGCGAAGAGACTTCTTGAAAAGCAGTGTCGCGTTGGCCGTTGCAGCCGAACTTGGAACTACAAAAGCTCAAGGTTTCGTTCCTGCCCACAACTGGGATAAATACGATTTTGGTTCTGGGCCGCCCGTACCCGACCGGCTCAATCAGGGGCCGTTTCCACAGTATCCGCCCGAGGCGCTGATCCCCACGGATGATGTGGTGATGACGACAACGCCTTCAGAGGAAGTCGTGCCGAACTATGGTAAGGGGCTGATCACATATATCACGGCAGACAGCGGCACAGATGAAATTAAATCGGACAACATTCCGCAGGCGATCGAAGACCTGGTGCGATTTCCGTTGGGCCAACAGCTTTACATACGGCCGACGTGGCGGGAGGTCCAGCCGCGGCCTGGGCAACTCGTGCTGCCTGATTACGTGAAGCTGATTTTCGATCTTGCCAAGAAGAACAAAAAGCGCGTTGGACTTCGAATTCAGATGAGCGCTCCCGATTATAAGAAACAGCCCGCGCTGCCGGACTTCGTTCTCGATAAAGTCCCGACCGTTGACCTTATTCCTGACGAGAAAGAAAAGAAGGCGGCTGCGCGTTTTATCGAGAATCAATACTCGAAGTATCAGCCGCGGTTCGATCATCCTTTTTTTCAGCAGGCATTTAGTGAACTGGTTGGACTTTTGGCTGCGGAATTCAATGGCAACCCGATCGTTGAATTTATTGACACCTTTTTATACGGTTTCTGGGGCGAAGGGCACACCTGGCCCTTCGTCAACACTCCGTTTCCCGACTATCAGACGGCGGAACGGACCTGGGTCAAGATGTTCGAAGTTCAGCAGGAGCACTTCACCAAGACTCCGCTGATGACTAATACGCAACCCGACTACAGCCGTGTCGGCAACTCCGAAGTACTCGACCGTACCATCCGCAGTTACAACTGGATTCGTAGCGACACGATCTTCATCGAGAACGAGCAAATTGAAACTCTCAGTAATCGTCCGCCGTGGGTTGCGGCAGCGCTTGAACAAGGAATTCCGGCGAAGAGTCCAGAGTCGTTCCCGCTGGAGGAAGGGTTGTCCCCAGCGGAAAACATGATCGCGCACGTGATCGACGTCGGCGCGAACTACTGGTCGCTTTGGAATTTCCACGCGATCAGCGCCAAGAATCTGCAGAGCTATTACCAGGCATTCCCCAAGGCGTTCGACCAGATCAATCGTCGAATTGGCTATCGCGTCAGGCCGTCCATGATCTGGAGCTATGACGACGGCGGCTATCTGGGGCTGATCATCGCGTTTGCAAATGATGGCATCGCCGGTGTTCCGGGCGTGCTTCGCGTAAGTGTCGAGACTGAAGACGGCAAAATTCTGACGAGCGGATGCCTGGATGCCGGCTATCCTCTGCCGGGCAAGCTGCGTCAGGGTCAGTTTGTGCTGCCCAAAGGGACAAAATTCGCAGGCTCGAAACTTCGAGCGGAGATTGAAGTGAAACGAATGCGTTATCCGGTGCAGTGGGCTTGCCGGCAGAAGCTCAACGACGATGGTTCGCTCACTCTGCGTTCGAATCTACATCATGGCTTCTGACGGAGCACCATGACCAAAGCTTTCTCTTCGTTGCTCATCTTCGCAGCATTGCTAGCGGCGGGCCAATCTTCAGCGCGGCCTGGACAGCCCCTTGTGCATCGCTCATCCGCAGCGCAAATCCAAAGCTCTAGTCTGCGCATCGAGTTCGACAAAGAGACGCGCAGCCGCGTGATTGCGCGATTCGGGGATAAGGAGATTCCGCTTAGTGTGTTCACTGCTTCTGAGACCGTCAAAGGCAGTGACCGGTCCTGGTATGACTTTGCTTTGAGTTCGCAGACGCAAGAGCGCGTCACCGATGCTTATGGTGAGGGAGAGAAACTCAACCTTGCGGGCACGTCTGGCGTGCTGAGAAAAAATCTCTCCGTCACTATTTACAACGAATTTCCCAACCTTGCGATCTTCGATGTCAGCTATACGAATATTGGCAAGTCGCAACTGAAGATTCTGGAGTGGACAAACAATCACTATACGATCGATGCACAGAAGAGCGCGACGGGAATACCGTTCTGGTCGTTTCAGAGCGGCTCTTACGAGCGTCGTCCGGACTGGATTGTCCCGCTGCACGCAGGATTCTCGCAGGAAAACTATCTTGGCATGAACGCCAGCGATTATGGCGGTGGCACTCCGATTGTTGACGTCTGGCGCCGAGACGTCGGCATCGGTGTCGGCCACGTCGAATCGCGGCCACGACTGATCTCTCTACCAGTTTCGATGCCCAATGCGTCTCAGGCCGAGATGAGTGTGCACTATCGTCACGAGCAGTCGTTGTCGCCCGGCGAAAGTTTCCGCACTTTTCGCACGTTCGTTACCGTGCATAACGGCGATTACTACCAGACGCTGCTTACCTACCGCCGATTCATGTCGAAGCAGGGATTTCAGATGGCGAAAGCTCCCGACAGCGCTTTTGGAGCCATCTGGTGCGCCTGGGGATATGGGCGCAACTTCAAGCCGCAGCAGGTCTACGACACGCTGCCGACAGTGAAGCGCATGGGGTTTACCTGGGTCACATTGGACGATGGCTGGCAGAACAACTATGGCGATTGGCAGCTCGATCCGAAGAAATTTCCCCACGGAGATGCCGATATCAAGGCAATGGTGGAACGGATTCACCAGGAGGGATTCAAGGCGCAGCTCTGGTGGTCTCCACTCAGCGCTGTCCCGAATTCCAAGTTGCTCAAGGACGAACCTGATCTGATCTTGGAAAATCAAGACGGTTCGCCGCGCAAGATTTCATGGTGGGACTCCTACTATCTCTGTCCCGCTAACGCGCGGGTGGTGGAGTATCACAAAGAACTAGTGCGCAAGATCCTTGTCGACTGGGGATTTGACGGCCTCAAACTCGACGGCCAGCACATGAATGGCGTTCCAGCCTGTTATAACCCTGCTCACCACCACAAGCGCCCCGAGGACTCGGTGGAAGCATTGCCGGATTTTTTCCGTGAAATCTACGACGCCGCACAAAAAGCCAAGCCCGGAGCACTGGTGGAATTCTGCCCCTGCGGAACCGCGTATTCCTTCTTCACCATGCCGCATTTCAATATGTCGGTAGCATCCGACCCTAGAGGTTCTTTCCAGGTGCGCACGAAGGGCAAGACCATCAAAGGCCTCATGGGCGACGATGTTCCTTACTTCGGAGATCACGTGGAACTCAGCGACAACCACGACGACTTCGCGTCAACTCTTGGAATCGGAGGCGTGGTGGGCACGCAGTTCGTGCTGCCTTCTCTCGTCGAGAAACATGGCCGTTTCGACCTGACGCCGGAACATGCCGAGAGCTTCCAGAAGTGGCTGCAGCTTTACCAGGAGAAAGGGCTTTCCCGCGGTCAGTATTTGGGTACCCTCTACGACATTGGATTTGATCGTCCTGAAGCCCACGTCATCCGCAAAGACAAGAAGATGTACTACGCGTTCTTCGCCGCCAATTGGAAAGGCACCGTGGAGTTGCGCGGCTTGGATGATCGCGCGTATCACGTCGTCGACTACGTGGACGGGAAAGACTTCGGCATCGTTCGCGGGCCGATCGCCCGTCTGTCCGCAGATTTTTCGAAACACCTTCTGCTGGAGGCAACTCCGCAGTAGCAGCGCCGCAAGTCGCAAACGCGAAGACTGCGCGCTTCGCCGTTAGGAGCACTCATGCACCGACGCAGGTTCCTGAAGTCCGCCACCGCCGCAGGACTGTCGGTTGGTTTATATAGCACACCGGCTAAGGCCTATATCCCCGAACACAATTGGGACAAATATGATTGGGGAGCGGGGCCTCCCGTTTCCGACCGGCTCTATCAAGGACCTTTTCCGCAGTATGGGCCCGGTGCCGTAGTCCCCGATAGTGATGTCGTGATGATCACTTCGCCCTCGAAAGACATCGCCAGCAACTACGGCATGGGTCTCATCGTCTACCTCTCCGATGACACCGGTCCACTCCACGTTCCCGGCCAAACTCAAGAACGCACACTCGAAGACCTGATCAAGCTACCGTTCGCGCAGAAGGTCTATATCCGCCCCAACTGGCGTGATGTCCAGAAACAACCTGGGCGGCTCGACTTCCCCGAGTCATGGAAGATCACGTTCGATCTGGCTCGCCGCTATAACAAGCGAATTGGTTTCCGGGTCATGTTGGAGAATCCAGATTTTCCCGATCCAGGGATGCCAGATTTTCTCTTGAACAAGGTTCCATACGTAAAACTCAAAGGCGAGTGGAAGGGCAATCCGTCGGAAATGCGCTACCGGAAAGATAACCGTGTGCCGCAATATGATCACCCAGCCTATCAAGCTGCATTTCGCGAATTGAATGGGTTGTTGGCAGACGAACTCAACGGTCATCCGCAAGTCGAATTCATGGATACGATGATGTACGGCTTTTGGGGCGAAGGGCATACATGGCCGTTCGAGGGCAATCCTTTTTCGAGCCAGTTGGTTGCAGAACGGACCTGGTCGGCCATGTTCGAAATGCAACTTGAACACTGGACGAAAGTCCCGCTGGCCACGAACACGCAGCCCGACTTCAGCAACGTCGGCAACTCTGACCTTGTCGATCGGACGATGCGTACGGGGAATTGGCTACGTACCGACACGATCTTCATTGAGAACACCCAGATCGAGGCGCTCAGCTACCGTCCGCCCTGGGCGGCCGCGATTTGTGAAGTTGGCTTCACCACTGGCGATCCGAAAGAACTCCAGATTGACGAAGACGGAATTACTTACAACGAACAAATCATCACCCACGCAGCAGACGTCGGAGTCCACTATCTGTCGCTTTGGAGTTGGCACAAGCAGTCCGCAGCCAACATTCTCAGCTACTACGAAAAGTTCCCTGAACCCATCGACGAGATTGCCCGCCAGATCGGCTACCGTATTCGCCCCTCGTTTGTCTGGACATTCACGCGGGACGGAGTCGCCGGCTTAGTCATCGGACTTGCAAACGACGGCATCGCACCGGTTCCCGGCGTGCTTCGACTGAGCGTGTTCAGCGAGGATGAAAAGATCGACGTTTCCGGCTGCGTCGACCCTGGATATCCGAAGCCGATCGGAGTTCATCAAGTCATGCTCATGCTGCCCGCAGGTGCGCAGTGGGAGGGATTACGGCTGAAAGGTGAACTTGAGGTGAAAGGCATGCGTTATCCGGTCCGTTGGGCGTGTCGCCAGAAGGTCAACTCCGATGGGTCATTAGCGCTGCGCCACAATTACAAGCCTGATCAACCATTGGTGTAGACCGTTCATGAGAGTGAAAGTGTGAAATATTCCATTCTTGTTTTATTACTAGCATGCGTCGGCTCGGCGTCCGGTCAAGTGAATTCCTCGTTCTACGTATCCACTGCAGGGAGCGATTCGAATCCCGGCAGCGAATCCGCGCCGTGGCGCACCGTTCAGCACGCCGCAGATACTGCTCATGCGGGCAGCACTGTCAACGTGCGTGGTGGCGTTTATGAGGAACTCGTGACCATCAATGCATCCGGCAACGCGAGTGATGGCTTCATCACATTCAGAAGTTATCCAGGCGAGACTGCGGTCCTTGACGCCGAGCACTTCACTCCCTCAGGAAGACAGGCCGTACTCACCATCCACAATCAGAGTTACGTGAGGATCGAGGGCTTCGAAATTCGCAATTTCCATACGGCCGAGCACCGGCTCGCGCCTTTGGGCATAAGCGTAATGGGCGCAGGCTCCCACATAGAGCTTCTCAAGAACAACGTTCATCATATTCAGCAGACCTTTCCGGGCCGGGATAAGCCTGGGAGCGGCGGCAACGGATTTGGAATCGCCGTATACGGGACTGACGCTAGAGCTCCCATCACTGACCTCGTGATCGATGGCAATGAGGTGCATCACCTCAAGACAGGTTCAAGCGAGTCGCTGGTTGTGAACGGGAACGTCACGAACTTCCGCATCACGAGCAATGTCGTCCACGACAATAACAACATCGGAATTGACGTCATCGGCTTTGAGCGCACGGCGCCCGACCCCGCCGTCGATCAAGCGCGCGACGGAGTGGTAAGCGGCAATCTCGTTTACAACATTACGTCCAAGGGCAACCCTGCATATGGCGAAGATGAATCGTCTGATGGCATCTACGTCGACGGTGGGACCAGAATCCTGATCGAACGGAACGTTATGCATGATGTGGATTTCGGAATTGAATTGGCCAGCGAGCACAAGGACCGCGCCACCAGCTACATCATTGCTCGAAATAACCTCATCTATCACAGTCATACAGCCGGTGTTTCCATCGGAGGCTATGCGCCCGACCGCGGACACACAGACCACTGCATCGTGGTCAACAACACCCTCTATGAAAACGACACATCAGCAACCGGCTCCGGCGAATTCCAGATGCAGTGGAACATGGCGAACAATGTTTTCGAAAACAATATTGTCTATGCGGGGCCGCGCTGCCTCATGATGCTGAATAAGTCTCAACTCGACAAAAACAATCCGCCCGCACTCATCGATCACAACCTTTACTACTGCGCTTCCGGCGCGCAGGCGAGCACATGGGCGGGAGCTTCCAGCACCGTAACGGGATTCGATAAGTATGTTGGGACGACTGGGAATGACCGTCATTCCCATTTTGCGGATCCACATTTCGTCGATCCCGCTAAAGACAACTTCCACCTGCAAGCCGGTTCTCCCGCACTCGCTGCGGGGACAACTGAAAACATTTCGACGGGAGAGCTTGATCTGGACGGCTCACCACGAACCAACGCCGGGAAGATAGACATCGGCTGCTACCAGCGGCAGTAGAGTGACCTGGACTTAAATCCCGGTAACTCTTCAGCTCGAGCGGAAGAGGCCGTCGAGTCCGTATTTCGTGCCATCTTGAGGCAAAAAATATTAGTTGGCCTCCCACATCTTAACGATGTGGGCCGCGCCTTTGTAGCTTTGTGACTGGCGCTGTCCCGGATGCTTTCGTTGGCCGGCAATTTTCCGGCCGGGCTACACTGGAAGAGGCAGCGTGGCGCGAATTGCTCCTCCAAAATGATCTCTTTCTCAAACATCAATAAGCAGTATGGCAAGCAGTTGCTCTTCGTGGATGCTTCGTTTCAGTTGAATCCCGGCGAAAAAGTCGGGTTGGTCGGTCCCAATGGCGCTGGCAAGACAACACTCTTCCGCATGGTGGTCGGTGAGGAGACTCCCGACGAGGGAACGGTCTCTGTGCCCAAAAAGTTGACGATCGGCTATTTTCGCCAGGACGTCGAGGAAATGCGTGGCCGTTCGGTGCTGGATGAAGCGATCGCAGGCAGCGGACGCGTCGGCAACCTGCATCACGAGCTCGAAGCCTTGCAGCACGACATGTCCGATCCAGCGAAAGCTGTTGACATGGAGAGCATTCTTGAGCGCTTCGGTCACGTTCAGGAAGAGTACGAACATCTAGGCGGTTACGCCCTTGAATCGCAAGCCCGGGAAGTGCTCCACGGTCTCGGATTCAAAGATGATCAGATTGACGGCGACGTGGGCGCTCTCTCCGGCGGATGGAAGATGCGGGTTGCGCTGGCCCGCGTCCTGCTTGGCATGCCGGACGTATTGCTGATGGACGAACCGACGAACCACCTCGACATCGAATCTATTATCTGGCTCGAAAAATTTCTCAAGTCCTTTCCTGGCGCGTTGCTAATGACCTCACATGACCGCGAGTTCATGAACCGCTTGGTATCAAAGATCGCAGAGATCGATGGCGGCGAGATTATCACCTACTCCGGCAACTATGACTTTTACGAACGTGAGCGGGCAATCCGAGAGACCAACCAGCAGGCGGCATTTGCGCGGCAGCAGTCGATGCTTGCTAAAGAACAGCGCTTCATTGATCGCTTCAGGACGCATGCCGCCAAAGCGGCCCAGGTGCAGAGCCGGATCAAGGCCTTGGATAAAATCGAGAAAATCGAACTGCCGAAGAAGCGCCAAGTGGTGAAGTTTGAATTTCGTGTCCCTCCGCGTTCCGGCGAACAGGTGGCCGTCCTTGAGAATCTGCACAAGAGTTACG
>Ga0335081_10000813_pt1 | contig 50684 bp, 39 predicted proteins | sample Lox_Sample_35_FD_206713 | JGI IMG/M metagenome (GOLD analysis project Ga0335081, IMG submission 206713) | Soil microbial communities from Loxahatchee National Wildlife Refuge, Florida, United States - Lox_Sample_3.5 | ecosystem: Environmental > Terrestrial > Soil > Wetlands | place: USA... | reverse complement strand
CCGTCCTGCATGCTGCCGCCGTGCTTGGCCAGCTTCTCCTCGGCGAACAGGCCGGCCTCGATCCGCTTGGCCAGCTCGACCTCCTGCTCGGCGTTGAGCAGGGGCACCTTGCCGATCTGCTTGAGGTAGTCCTTGACCGGGTCCGCGGTGGCGCCGGCCACCGCGACCTGCGCGGCCGGGAGATCGTCGTCGTCGTCACCGAAGACGAAGATCTCCTCGTCCTCGCCGCCGCCGTCCGGGGACAGCGTGACCACGCGGGCACCCGCCCCGCCTGGGGCCGCGGCCTTGGCGTCCGCGGACGGCTGGCCAGTTTGTGAGTCCACGGGGTACCCAGGTCCGTTCGGTACTTCCGGTACGTCGACGTCGCCGGCCGGGTTGCTGGCATCGCCGAGGTCGGACTCGGCCAGGTCCTCCTCGGCCAGCAGAGCCTGCAGGTCGGCATCGTCGGGGTCGAGATCGCCAAAGTCATCGAGATCCGCGTTTTCCGGATCCGCGTCGGTACCGAGATCCGCCGCGCCGGGGTCCACCGCCATCAGGCTGGCGCCGACGTCGGAGCGCAGCCCAGAACCGTGTTCATCCGAGTTCCGGGGACCAGGACCATCTGGCCGCCGAGCCTCCTGAACCACCTGCTCCTCAACGGCCCGCGGGTCCTGGGGCGGGATCCCGGGGCGCTTCTGCTCGCGCTCGGTCACCTGCCGCCGGTCACGCTCGGCGCGGCGCCTGGTTTTACCTTGCCTGCTATTACGCCTGCTCATCCTCCTCGCCTCTTCGACCACCAGCCGCAGGCCAGGCCATCACCCGGCCCCGGCACGGACACCCCGGATGCCTGCACAATGCCAGCCGGGCCGACGATCTGTTTCCCGCGCAGGCGCGCCGCAGTCAGGTAGCGGCCCGGCAATCCGCAGCCTGGTGATCGCAGGAACGGCATCGCGGCCAAGCAGGCCGGAAGCCTGATCGGTCAGGCCGTTGCTGCGGTCCGTATCGTGCTTCCGCGCGCGGGCCTGGTTCATAAGCGTGAGCGCGACCGGCAGTGCTCGCACCGCCCCGGCCTCCGGTGGCACCCAGCCCGGGTTATCAGCTCCCACCCTCGGAGTATCACCCCTGCAGCGCCTACCCGGCTAGGTGCCCCGGCGCGATTAGCCTGCACCGGCGGCAGTCATGGCAGACGTCACGCAGCGATCGCTCCCCGAGGCCGTCTTAACCGCGCGGAGGTAAGCCACCAGAAGAGACCACGAGCCCGGTTGGTGCGCAATCCGCCGGTACCCGTCGGCCGACCTGCAAGCCACAGCGTTACACCCGAGAAAATCCCGAGCCGGTGATAAAAGTCAGAGCCGGAGCGAGTGCGATACGGGCGGCGTCTTGTCCGTAGCCGTGCCGGACGCAGATACTTTAAGCAATCTCTCCTCTACATACCGCTGCATGCCCCCGAGATTGCTTACGCGTGCTCAATAGCGCGCAGAAGGTCGCGAGCCCGATGATTGGCGTTAACTGAGGCCTGGTCAACCGGCAATACGGTCAGTTCGAACCGTCAGAGGTATCTAGGGTTCGACCGGGAGGGTCGACAGGCTGCTATCTCCGCTGCCGGTATCTTTCGGGCCCAGGCTGGCGGGAAGGGCGAGCGCGCGAAGAGTTGGCGTCAACGCAATCGCGGCAGCCCCGGCAAGGGTGGCTAGGGTGATATAGTGACTGAGGTCACCCTGCCAGTCGGGATTAGTTAGGACCTGAGCGTTCACTACGGGAATTGCCGCCGCCAAGAGGACTGCTATTCGAAGAATTAGATTCCGCAAGAAGTAATCGTAATGTGCAGGAGGAGGCGTGTCTTTGGTCTTACCCAGGTCGTGCACAAGCAAAGCCCAGGTGAATCCGCCAAATGCGGAAAGCAAGCTAAATGCCAGGACGAGGTTGATGTCCGGATAGAGAACGTGAACGCTCACTGGAACATTTCCGCCCACTGCACGGGAGTCAGCCAGGGCTACTGTCCCCGAATAGCCACCAAATCCGCTTACTTGTCTATACCGCGGAGCGGCGTCCACCCACATAGTGACATGAGTCCCGGCGGTGTCTACCTGACCCCAGACTGCTACCTGGTTTGCCGGCAAGGTCTGTCCGTCACTGCGCACAAGGTCTCCGATGGTGGCGGTCAAGGTCTCGCCCGGGCAAAGGCTTCCCTTCTGGATGGCCAGCGGCGCAGACTGGCGTTCCTGGATGTTGCCACCTCGGCCGATGAAGATGTTCAACGTCGGCGTCGGGCCTGAGGCATCGCTGACCTTAAGTGCCTGCGTTGCCGCGGAACCCGACGATGCTGCGTTCGTGCACCCATGGTGAACTGCCACGGGCGGCCCGCCGGACGGTACGATATGCGGCTGCCGTATCCATCCGAAGACGAACCCGTAACCGACGATTATTCCCAAGATGATGACTGAGGAGACGATATCCTTCCGACTGGTTCCTGTAGGTGTCGCGCCTTGAGCATTCTTTGCCACTTTAATTCCTTAGTGTCCCTGCTGTCCGATACCGCAGTATGCCGCATGGTACAACTGCTCCACCTAAATTCGCCCTATAAGAAGAAATCGGATACAGGGCGAGGGCCGCCGATGCCGATCAGCCCTTGAGTACATTGACATCAGTCGCTCCTTTCGACCCGATATTCAACTACTCTCGTACAGTCCTGGCACCAATCATCAAGGCGGTGCCGTGCATCCTGCGCATCGCCCGAAGATGGTATTCATGTGGAGTATCCGTCGGCTTCTTTCGAAGAGCAATCGCAAGGCGTTCTTGATGGGCGCGAAAAGGCGCCGTCCGTAGAAGCTGTGCATCTAGCACGGCGAGATTTACCTCTGCCGCAACGAACTGATTCTTCGTTCTACATGCTAGAAATCGACCAATCTCGCGGCACGCCTTAGCTTTCTGAGTGTCCAAGCGCATACTAAGTTGTCCGGTACGACCTGCATCGCCGGTCGTGCTGGCCTGCCCGGCGTGCCTCGTAGAACGCGACCATGTCACACGCAAAGCATCGCTCCCGCCGACTCCGCTCTTCGTGCATCCGATGATACGCCTGTTACTCTCTTTAGGAACCCGCTGCGTACTAGCCTGATGCGCACCCCGATACGAGCCTCAGAATTACGTGAAAATGAAGGCGAGCGCTATGGTGCCGCCATGGCAGGGCCTGGGCTAGCCGCAACAGATACCAGTCGCTCGAGTACGACTGAGCACCCGTAGGCCTGCTGCATCGTCTGTCGAGGGCGTCGGTGGGCGGTGTGCGCACCAACAGGACAGGGTGACCGTCTGGTGACCGTCTGGTGACCGTCCTGGGCGGTCCATGACACAAATGCACCGAGGACCCTCGGCGCCGCCGATCGGGATCCAACTTTGAGCGACAGTGTCCTCTTGACCACACCGAAATCGCTACGGCTACCCAAGTCGCACGCCATACTCGGACTATGCTGGAAGAAGATTTTCTCAAAGAGCCTTCGGCTTTCTCCCGAGAACGGCTCACCCGACTGTTCCTGGCAGGGGCGTTTCCACTGGCCGTGATCGCGGCCATTGTGGCGGTTGGTCTCGTTATGCAGCTTCAGGGTGGGCAGGTGATCACGTCGCCTGTGACGTTGGCAGCTCAGTTGATCGGCGTGTCGGTGGTCGTCGGAGTCGCCGGTATGGCACTGGTTCAGGTGATCAAGGCACTGCTCGGAGTACGCGGTCTGTACCAGCGACGACAGGTGCGGGGGTGGTTCGCGCGAGCGCCGCAGGGTGAAATTGGGTATCAGCAGTTGATGATCGCGCTTGGGGCTGCGGGCACCAGCGGTGCGCAGGCGTTGAATTACCTGTTCGACCTTCCGATCGAGCTTGTATGCGCTCAAGTGAGCGGTGCGGCCGATGTTGCTCTGGGCGATCCAAGATCGTTCCGGGCGTTCCTGCAGTGCCTGGCCGGAGATGCGGCCGTTGCAGGCATCATGAAGCCCGAACGGTCTGACGATGACCCACAGTCTGGCAAATCAGATTCGGCGCGAGCGGATGATGCTGAGGCGCAGATCCGGCTCCGTCACTATGTCCGGACGGGCATCGATCAGTTGCAGGTTTCAGTGGGTCATCGTTGGCGTACTTACGTCCGTGCGACAGCCATGTGGGTGAGCGGGCTGATCGGTGTTGCCATCGTGCAGGTGTCGCACCCGCCGACCAAGGAGCGCGGCTTGTATATTCTCTCTTCCGTTTTGGTAGGGGGATTCGTATCCTGGTTCGCCAGAGATGTGGTGGCAGTTGTGGAACGCCTGCGTGGATAAACGGTGACATAACCATGATTCAGCTAAAAGAGCTCACGGTCCGCAGGGATCCTGTCGGAGGTTTGGTCCTGGATACCGTGCGCTGGCGGAGGGCCTCACCGTACGACAGTGACCGGCTTGTCATTCTGGTCCACGGGTTCAACGTGCGCCAGGAAGCAGCTACTGATAGTTATGTCGCATTCCTGCGGCAGCTTTCGGTCGAATTGGGTCCAGTCGGGTCGGCTAAGTTGCCGCCGGTCTGGGCCTTTCACTGGCCCGGCGACCATCCTAGCCGCTTTTTCTCAAAGGTGACATATTCGGTACGCGTTCCGATCGCGCAAATGGCAGGCCGTCTGCTCGGCGAGCTACTCATGAGACTTCATTCGAAACAGCGGGTCTTTCTGATCGGACACTCGCTAGGCTGCCGCGTGTTGCTTGAAGCGCTTGTCTATATGGCCAACGAGCGGGTAAGCAGGCCTGACGCTGGTGCCGAGGTCTCATTGACATGCTTGCTCGCAGCTGCCGTTCCGATCGAATGTTGTACGGGTGACAAAGAACCCTATCGGCACGAGGTTCTAACAAATACCATTCATGTTCTTTATTCTCGGAATGATTACGTATTGCGCTTTTTCTTTCCCGGTGGACAACGTCAGTTGGGCGAGAACAAGGGTGAGGCCGTCGGCTTGCACGGCCTGCCGCTCCGTCGCTGGATCCGGGCGCCTGACACAGGCCTCTTCCATAAATCCTACTGGAAAAAGCCGAAGTCGGTGAGCATAGTTGCCCGGATGATTGAGCCAACCCTACCGCGGTTGCAATCTATCCGGTCCCTTCCTGTACAAGAGCCAGCAGAACCATGGACGCTTGACTCTAGAAAATTGCATAAGCGTTCGTTCGGTGATGATCTCGACTCTGGCTGGAATGACTGCTGGTCTACCGCCGATAGCATCCGCGCGGCATGACCTCGAGCCGAACTCTTCTTTGGCGCGGCGTGACCCGGAGGCGCGAACCTGAGAGCAGCTCGTGTATGGCGGGGTGCAGTGCACTCCAACCGGTGGCGGGAGCCACGGCGCACGCGCCGAGCGGAAGAGCCTACCAAGCTGGCGACGCGGATCCGATCTCCATCGCCTGCTGGATGGCAGGCCACCGAGAATCACGCCGATGTAGCGTGGCCTTTGGTGGCGGTCAATGCCGACCCGATCAACAGCCGACGAAAACCCCCGACGCGAGACCCTACCCGCGCCCGGCGCCTAACGAAGTGGACAGCCGACCTGCCTGACATCGCGCAGAGGTACCCGGATCTCAGCACGCGGCGCCCTTCGTATCAGCGGGCCGTCATAGCGGTGTGTATCAGTCCCGCGGATACGTGCTCCGTATAAGTGTGATCCTTTGCGGTGATAGTGATGGAGTCGTTCAGATATCTCAGTAGCGGGCTCGCAGCCTTGTCAGCGGCCCTCGTGGCAGTCGCTCTTCCCGCGTCGCCTGCCCTGGCCGCGGGGTCGGCAATGACGCCTTCTGCGCAGACAGTTCAGGTTGGTGAAACGATCGGCCTCTCGGTTACGGGCTTCAAACCCTGCCCCGCCCCGGAGAGCCCGGCGATGCTCTGGGACCAGAATCCGCTGTCGTATAAGCTCGTCGCCGGGTCGCTCACAGCTAACGACTTCACGGTCGACTTCGTCGTGCCATCCAGTCCGGTTGGTTCCCACCTGGTAGCCGCCGGGTGCCCCGAGGTAAACGGATATGCGCTGCAGCAGCAGGTTGCCGTGGAGGTTGTCGCAGCGGCACTGGCCCTGGCGCCTTCCCCGCAGAGCGTTCAGGCCGGCGGAACGGTCACCATCGCCGGCAACGGCTTCGTCCTGTGCACGGACTCCACCGGGAGCACGACCGTCGAGCTATCCGCGAACGGGACAGCACTGGCGACGGCCAGCGGATCGAATGGCGCTTTCCAGCAGGCGATCACGGTTCCGTCCGGTACTCCGGCCGGTCCGTATCCCGTGACCGCCCAGTGCTCGGCAAAGCCGGGCAGCGATCTCACCTCGACCAGCGTGTACGTGGTAACCCTGGTGCTGTCGCCGGGTTCGGGAGTCCCGGGTACGGCGATCAGCGTCGCAGGTGCCGGTTACACCCAGTGCCATGAGGTGCAGCTACAACTGCTGCGTGGCACGACACAGGCCGTGGCGACGAGCAATCCGCTGGTGCCGGCCAATGGCAGCTTCACCGCCGAGGTGACCGTGCCGTCCAGCGCCGCTCTCGGGACTGACTACCAGGTGGACGCCGGGTGCTACCCGGCCGCCGGCACCTCCGCGGCCATCGCCGTCGAGCCGTTCGCGGTCACGTCCCCGGCCAGCCCGACGTCGCCGACTTCGAGCTCAGCACCGGCCAGCTCGACATCGCCGAGCCCGGCGCACTCGGGAGCGACGACGTCCCCGACGTCGCCCGGCTCACCGTCGCCGCAGTCCTCCCAGCACACCGGCGGCCTGTGGGCACCGGTGGCACTGGTCGGCGGCACCGGTGCTGGCCTCGCCCTGGCGGCCCTGCTCCTGGCCAGGGTGATGTCAATGGTTCACGGGAAGCGAGGCCGGGGCTGGGTTAACAAGCATCTCCGGGTCGTGGCCGGTTCAGCCGGGCCGCCGTCGACCGACGTTCAGCCTCGGCCCGGCACGATGTCGATATCGGTAGGGCTGGAACCGCATTTCGACCATCTTGGGAACCAGCAGTATGAGGAGGTGACGGCCTAATGACATCGGCGACCACGCAGGCCGGCCTGACCGTCCGGACCTTCCTGCTCGGCAGCAGGCCCGAAGACGACACAACCAGGATCCGGCAGTTGCTGTCCGAAAACGACGTCGTGGGCAGATGCGGCGGGGATCTGACGCGACTGACACAGCAGGGCCGGGAAGCAGCCGAGGAGCAACTCGCCTCGGTCACCGCGGGCCTGCTTGACCTGGACGTAGGCGACCTGCTTATCTACGGCTGGCGCACGCGTGAACGGCTGGCCAAGGCGGCCCGGGAGACCCGGCAGATACCCGGCCGACAGGACGTTGTCCAGCTCGGTACGCACCGGATCACCTCGGCTTACAATCCCACCGTCGAGTTGCTGGTCGACGGCGTTAAGGTACACACCTTCCGTTTCCAGCTGACCGTGACCTTCGACATCGATGTAGCCGCCCTCATCATCCGGGATGGCCTGCTCACGGCGCTGAAGGCCGGCGGTGGCGCAGTCTCCTGCACGCTCGCCCTGGAGATGCCCGGCGGTGGCATCGAACTCGTCAACCAGCAGCGAAAGATCGACCTCCACCTGACTATCAACGTCGGCCACGGCATACCGCTGCTTCCCGCTGATGCCGGTGTCAGGCCTGCGCCGGGAACGCCGCCGTCAACAGCCGCCTAGCGCCGATCCACAGGGCTATGCGCGCCCGGCTCGCGCCGGGCCTGAATGTGCCGGATCAGTGAGCCTTTCATCCGGTGATCTCGCGGGCTCGATGGACGTGGATGGCTGCCAGGGCTGGCGTCCACGTCCATATCTACCTCACCATCATGCCTGTCAGGGCACCGGACAGGACGCCGCATGATCGCGTATCGCTGCGGCCCGGTTCACGGGCGAAGGAGCGGCCGCAGGTCGTCGAGCCGGTCGAATTCTGGTCAGCCCCTAGCGCGCCGCCGACGGTCAGAGGGATGCTTCTGGGGTGGTCACGCCCAATGTGCAGGCCACGGCAAGTGCCGAGCTTCACCTGAGCATGGTCACGCCTGTTCAGGTGAGCTGGGGCCGGGGTGCGGGTCGAGGGCCCTCGGTCGCGCGATGTGCGGCCGGGCGGCGGGTCTGCTGGGAGGCGTGGTAATGACCGCTAACGGAACGGGCGACGGGGCGTCTGCGGCGCTGCGGCAGCCCACCGCGAGGCGCAAGTTCTGGGGCTGGGGCCTGGAAGGCGAAGGGCTGGCGGCCGGCGAGATCGGGCAACTCGGGGCCGTCTTCACCGAACGCCTGGGGATCGATAACGTGCGCGTGCAGGCACCACCTCGAGTAGAGGAGCTGGACTTGGCTGCGCCGCGGCTGGTGCCGCCGGCGTCGCTCGAGCCGGTCTTCAGCACGGACCCGTACGACCGGGCCGCCCACACATACGGCCGGTCGTTCCGCGATCTGGTGCGTGCCTTCCGCCGGGACTTTGCGCATGCGCCTGATCTTGTGGCGTTCCCGCGCGGCGAGGACGAGCTGGTCTCGGTGCTGGACTGGTGCTGCGACACCGGCGTCGCGGCGATCCCGTTCGGCGGCGGCTCCAGCGTGGTCGGCGGGGTCGAGCCCGATGTCGGAGACGGCTATCGCGGCGTGGTCAGCATCGACCTCCGCCACCTGGCGGGGGTGCTGGAGGTCGACGGTACCTCGCGGGCCGCGCGGATCGCGGCGGGCACGCTGGGCCCGGCGCTGGAGGCGCAGCTGAAGCCGCACGGCCTGACCTTGCGGCATTTCCCGCAGTCGTTCGAGTGGTCGACGCTGGGCGGGTGGATCGCGACACGCTCGGGCGGTCACTACGCGACGCTGCATACCCATATCGACGAGTTCGTGGAGTCCGTCCGCGTGGTGACGCCGCGCGGCGTGCTCCAGACCAGGCGGCTGCCGGCCTCCGGGGCGGGCCCGTCGGCGGAGCGGCTGTTCTGCGGCTCCGAGGGCACGCTGGGCGTGATCACCGAGGCGTGGATGCGGGTGCAGCCGCGGCCGCGGTTCCGGGCGGGCGCCTCGGTGCTCTTCGCCGACTTCGCCGATGCGGTGCAGGCGTCCCGTGAGATCGCGCAGTCCGGGCTCAACCCGGCCAACTGCCGCCTGCTCGGCCACGACGAGGCGCTGATGTCGGGTAGCGGCGACGGATCGCAGTCGATTCTCGTGCTCGGCTTCGAGTCCGCGGACCACGAGCTTGGGCCGTGGCTGGCCCGGGCGCTGGAGATCTGCGCCGGCCATCGCGGCGAGGCCGGCGGTGCGCACAGCGGCGGGGACAGCGACCCGGCCGCGGCCTGGCGGGCTTCGTTCCTGCGCGGCGGGCACCTGCGCGACGGCCTGGTCCGGCTCGGGCTGATCTGCGAGACCTTCGAGACGGCCGTCACCTGGGATCGCTTCCGGGAATTCCACGAGGGTGTGCTGGCGGCCACCAGGCAGGCGGTGCGCCAGGCGTGCGGCGGCGGCGTGGTCTCGTGCCGCTTCGCCTACGTGTACCCCGACGGCCCCTCGCCCTATTACTCCGTCTACGCGCCCGCCCGGCCCGGCCAGGAGCTGGAGCAGTGGGACGAGATCAAGCTCGCGGCCGCCGAGGCGATCGCGGCGCTCGGCGGCACGATCACCCATCATCACGCCGTCGGGCGCGACCATCGCCGCTGGTACCTAGCCGAGGTGCCCGAGCTGTTCGCCAGCGCGCTCCGCGGCGCGAAGGCCGAACTCGACCCGGCCGGGATCATGAACCCGGGAGTCCTGCTCGAGCCGACAGGAGGCAGTCGATGAGCGAGGCGCTTTCGCCGAACCCCGGAGGGCACGGGGCCGGCGCGGGGGCGGGCACCGTGTTCCGTTCGGAATTGAACCCGGTCGATTTCCTGTACCGGGCCGCGTACCTGTACCCGGACAAGGTTGCCGTGGTGCACGGCAAGCGGCGGTACAGCTACCGGGACCTGGCCGAACGGTCCTGGCGGCTCGCCAGCGCGCTGCGGTCCGCGGGCCTGGCCAAGGGCGACCGCGTCGCCACGCTGCTGTTCAACTCGCCGGCCATGCTGGAGGCGCATTTCGGCGTGCCGGCCGCGGGCGGGATCCTCGTCGCGGTCAACAACCGCCTGTCCAGCGCCGAGGTCGGGTACATCCTGCGGCACAGCGGCGCGAGATACCTGCTGGTCGACGCCACGCTCGAGGCACACGCCGACGTGCCTGGCATGACTGTGATCCGCTGTGACGATACCGGCGTCCCCGGTGATCCGTACGAGGACTTCCTGGCCGGCGCCTCGCCGGCCCGGCCGGCGAGCTGGCTGGAGCATGAGGAGGAGACGATCTCGATCAACTACACCTCAGGGACCACGGGGCGGCCCAAAGGGGTGCAGTACACCTACCGCGGCGCGTACCTGAACGCGCTGAGCGAGGTGATCGTGGCCGGGATGGGCACCGACTCGGCCTACCTGTGGACGCTGCCGATGTTCCACTGCAACGGCTGGTGCTTCCCGTGGGCGGTCACCGCGGTCGCGGCCCGGCACGTGACCATGCGCGCGGTGGACCCCGGGCTGATCTGGGAGCTGATCGACGGCGAGGGGGTAACGCACTACAACGGGGCCCCGACCGTCCAGCTGATGGTCCTTAACCATCCCGGGGCGCACCGCCTGGAGCGGCCGGTGACGGCGATGGTCGCCGCCGCCCCGCCCTCCCCGACGCTGCTCGCCCGGATGAGCGAGCTGAACTTCCGCGTCGTGCACGTGTACGGCCTGACCGAGACCTACGGCCCGATCACCGTGTGCCCCGAGCAGGAGGGCTGGCGCGAGCTCCCGGCGGACCAGCGCGCGAGATACCTGGCCCGCCAGGGACAGGCCTACCCCTCGGCCGACCTGGTCCGCGTCGTCGACGGGCAGATGACCGACGTCCCACGGGACGGGACCACGATGGGCGAGGTCGTCATGCGCGGGAACAACGTCATGAGCGGCTACTTCGACGACGAAGCCGCCACCGGCACGGCGTTCGCCGGCGGCTGGTTCCATTCCGGGGACCTGGCCGTATGGCATCCCGACGGCAACATCGAGCTCCGCGACCGCGGCAAGGACATCATCATCTCCGGCGGCGAGAACATCTCCAGCATCGAAGTCGAGCAGGCGATCGCCGCCCACCCGGCCGTACTCGAATGCGCGGTCATCGGGATCCCGCACCCGCACTGGGGAGAGCGGCCGAAGGCGTTCGTCACGCTCAGCGAGGGCGCCGCGGCCGACCCGGAGGAGATCATCGCGTTCTGCCGGGAGCGCCTCGCGCACTACAAGTGCCCGGACTCGATCGAGTTCGGCCCGCTGCCGAAGACATCGACGGGCAAAACCCAGAAGTTCGTGCTGCGCCAGCGCGAATGGGCGGACCAGGACACGCAGGTCGGCGGCGTGTAGCATTCCCGAACCTGCCGGCACTCACGCAAAGTGACCATCACCGGCGCCGAACGGCCCGGGCATTTTGAAACGTGTCAAGGCTGCTCGCTTCCCTGTTAGCGTCGCCGCCTGGCTGGTCCGCGCGCTTCGGGAATCTCCCCATGTTTGCGAGAAAGGGCGTGCCGGGTGAGCGGACCGCTCGTGGCGGCGGCCCGATGAGGTTCTACCGGGTCTCGTCACAGGTGGCCAGCAGACGGGTCAGTTCCGTGCGGGACCGGACACCGAGTTTGCGGTAGGCGCGGGTGAGGTGGGCTTCCACGGTCTTGCGGGAAACGAACAGGGCCGCCGCGGTCTCGACGTTGTTGAGTCCCCGCCCGACGGCCCGGGCGACTTGGAGTTCTTGCGCGCTGAGAGAGTCCAGGGCCGACGCGTTCGTGATGGTCCGGGTGCCGGCCCGAGCGCCGGTGGCGTCCAGTTCGATCATCGCCCTGGCCGCCCACGGCCGCGCGCCCAAGCCGTTAAAGATGGTCAGGGCGTGGCGAAGGGGCTGACGGGAAGCGGCGGGACGGCGGCTGCGACGCAGCGCCTCACCCTGGCAGAGCAGGGTACGGGCCTGCTCGAACGGCATCGGCTGCTGCTGGTGGGCTGATCTGGCCCGAGCGAACCAGGCCTCGGCTTCCGCCGGATCGCGGGCGAGGATCCCGCCTGCCCGCGCGGCCGCAGCCTGCGGGTAGACCAGACCCGTCGCGGCGGCCCGCTCCTGGAGCCAGGCCAGGACCTCCCGGGCCCGCTCGGCGTCGCCGGCCCGCGCGAGCGCCTCAGCGAGATCCCCGGCGAACGGGACGACGTTGGGGTTACCCAACCCCGCGGATTGTCCCGCGTCCCAGGCGCGCTCCAGGTGGTCGATCGCCGTCGCCAGGTCACCGCAGCTGAGCGCGCACAGCCCGAGCGCCGCCGCGTCGTAGACCGCCAGGCAGCCAAGGCCGTACGGCTCAACGTCCCGGCGCGTCCGTTCCACATGCTCCTCGCACCGTTCACGATCACCCCGGGCGGCCGCGAGCCGGGAGAGCTGCGACAGAGCGCGGCCGATCAGGCCGGGCTGGTTCGTCTCCTCGGCCCACTGCAACGCCTCAGCCGCGTCCGCGTAAGCGGGCGCCCACCGCCCGGTCCACCAGGCCAGCTCACTGGACAAGCCCAGGGCCAACGACAGAATCGCGGGCGCGCCCATGCGTCGCCCCACGTCCACCACGGCGCCGAGGCACAGACGGCCCTGCTCGTAATGCTCTGTCCAGATGTCACCCTGCGCCAGGAACGCGGCGCCCTGCGGCTCGGCCGCCAGATCCGCCGACGCCAGCAGAGCCCTGGCCCGGCGCCGGTAGCACGCGGCGTGATCGAGTTCCCCTGCCATCACGAAGGCCTCGGCCACCATGGCCGGGACGGTCAGTGAGGCAGCTGCGCCGGCCGCCGGGGAACCTGGGCAGTCCCAGAGCTCCCCGGCCTGATGCGCAACCTGCCTCGCCAGGTGGACACGCCCGGCCATCGCCGCCGGCAATGTGGCCTCGGCCAGCAGGGCCGCGGCCCACGCGGGGCTAACCGGCCGGACCACCGCTGCCGCCCGTACCAGGCCATCGAAGGCTAGCAGCGGGTCACCCGCCCACGTCCGGGCTCGCCCCCGGATCAGCTCGGCTTCGGCGGCGAAGACCGGGGCGTGACGCTGCCCCAGCGCCTCCTGGCACCAGGCCACCGCCGCCGTCAAGTCCCCCGCCAGATATCCGTCGGTCGCGGCGCGCAGCAGGCGCCCGGCGCGCACGCCGTGATCGGCCGTCAGCTCCGCCGACCGCCGCCAGGTCCTGGCGGACGCGCCGTACCCGAGGCGCTGCCGCGCGTCGACTGCCGCAGCCACCAGAGCCTCGGCCGCGGCATCATCGGGACCCGTGGCCGCCGCCGCCAGGTACCAGGCCCGCATATGCCCCCCGGCGGCTCCGGCCAGGGCCCGGCACGCCGCGGCTCTGGCCCACAATGGTGTCCGCCCGACCACCACCGGGCGCATCAGCGGATGCCGAAGCTGGATCTGGCCGTCCATGGTGTGCACCAACCCGCGGCGTTCGGCGGGGGCCAGCGACGCCAGCGACAGCCGCAGCGCGCCAAGCGCCGTATCGACGTGACGCCCGCCGCTGACGGCATCGGTGGCGACGACAAACAACGCGTGCCGGGTATCTTCTGGCAACTCCTCGAACACGCGGACCCAGGCCTGCTCCAGCGCCGCGCCGAGCATCAGCCGCCCAGGCTCGAAGCCGACCGTTCCGCCGGCAGCTCCGGCCAGGTTTTCCAGTACCGCGAGCGGGTTGCCACCGGTCAGCTCGACCAGGGACCACAGCGCCGGCCCGCTGATATCGGCCCCCAGTTCCCGGGCGAGCTCGGCGCACTCGGCGACCGACAAGCCGCCGATCTGCAGAACGGGCAGGCCCCGCTCGGCGGGCCGGGCGCCGGGCTCGTCGCGGACGGCAAGGAGCATCACAATGCGCTCAGCCGCCAGGCGCCGCGCGGCAAACAGCAGGACCTGCCGCGACTCCGGATCGACCCACTGGAAGTCGTCAACCAGAACCACCAGGGGCTGCTCGTCCGCGACGCTCGCCAGTACCCCGAGTGCACCCGCGCACGCCGCCAGCGGACCAGTCGCGGGCCCGGTTGAAAGAGCCAGGCACACCTCCAGGGCCTGACGCTGAGCCTGCGGCAATCCCGCGAATTTCTCCCGGGAGGGAAGCAGCAGGTCCGCGAGGGTAGCAAACGCCAGGACGGCTTCGGATTCCTCTCCGCGCCCCTTGAGAATGCGCAGCCCGCGCTCCGAGGCCATGTCGGCGACATGCGTTAAAAGCGCCGTCTTGCCGACCCCTGCCTCACCCGCGATGACGATGGCCGCCCCGCCGCCCGCTGCCGACTCAACCAGCCCGTCGAGCAGACGCCGCTCCCGCGCCCGGCCCACCAGCCGCCCGTCGAGCCGCTGCGCCAAACTGACTCCCGGCCCTGCGCTTGTGATCATCGAACTCACGCCCCACACCCCTCCTGGCCAGGGATGGGCCTGTTACGGAAGGCCCTGCGTGACCGGGGACTCGCGCGACCCCTCCGCGTCGCGTCGGCGTGCTGGTCTAGGCGCTCGCCATCACGGAACCCCGGGTGCCCGGGGAGCCCGGTACTGCCGGCAGACCTGACTTTCCCGGTGATGAACAGGCCTCATGGTTCTACCCCATTCAGGTCATCCCGCCATAACGCTAAACAGGCACCGGTGCAGGTGCGGTGCAGTCCACGTGAAGACGGTGTGGAGGAGGTCGAGGAGGGGCCGACGCCGCGATGGGGGATTTCCCCGAAGCGCTCCCGCCCGGGAAAAGGAGATCTGACCACGCCGGAACCCGGTGAGTCCATCGAGATTCTGTGGGGAGATCCCCGAAGCACGCCGGGTGGTCTGTGGTCGATCCTGTTGGGTGAACACGCTCCTGAACCGGGATGGGCGCAGCGGTGTCCATGACGCAGGGCACAAGCAGTCTGGCCCTGAGGAACGGGAAGGCCATATGGCAGCTTGCTTGACCCGCGCCTCGCGAAGCGCGTTTCTCCTCCCATCTTTCAAGAGCGGCATGAGCCTCTTTCTCTTCGATGGGTTTGTCCTGCACGAGGACGATCAGCACGTGACCCTGCCCCCACAGGCGCAGCGGCTCATCGCGTTTGTCACGCTGCGCAGGACCGTCAGACGGGACGAGGTGCACTGTGCATTGTGGCCGGACATCTCGGACGAACGCGCCAGTGCGCGGCTGCGGACAACGCTGTGGCGGTTGCGCGGGCCCGGTCGAAGTGTGCTGATGGCCACCAACGGCCAGCTGTCTTTGGCTGAGAACATCGACGTAGATGTCAGGAATTGGACGGCGCTTGCCCTGAAGGTCATTGATCAACCGAGTACTGTCGCCGCTTTGGATCTCTCGGCGCTGCGGCAATGCGGTAATCTGCTGCCCGGCTGGTACGAGGACTGGGTTCTGCTGGAGCGGGAACGAGTTCGGCAGCTCCAGCTGCACGTATTGGAAATAGTCGCTGACCAGCTGATCGGTTTGGGCCGTCTCGCCGCTGCTCTAGAGTTTGCGACACGTGCCCTGCAAATGGAGCAGTTGCGTGAGAGCGCTTACCGCCTTGTCATCCGGGTGCACATCGCAGAGGGCAACGTCTGCGAAGCCCGGCGGCAATTTGAGCGCTGCAGGCGGACCCTGCACGACGAACTGGGTGTCCGCCCGTCGGACCAGTTGCGTGATCTCATCGCCGACGGGTACTCCAGCCGGAGATCGTGATCATGCAACCGTGCTGGATGGACCGGTAGCATCGGCCGGCCGATCGGTTCATGTAGCGGCGCGGGCAAGGCGGCGCACGGGCACCGTAGTGGCGGCGCGCCGGGGCTGGATGGGCTGACGGAGCAGGGCCGCGAGTTCCGGGTGCGGTTGAACACCCAGCTCACGGTGGAGGACGTTCCGGTAGGCCTCGAAAGTGCGGCGGCCTTCGACCCAGTTGCCCTCCGCCAGATGCGCCTGGATCAACACGCGCTGGGCGCTCTCCCGCAGAGGTTCGGCCGTGACGGCCATCATCGCCGCCTCCACCGCCTCGGCGCAGCGGCCCGCCCGTGCTAGCTGACAGCTGAGCGCCTCCAGCGCATGGAGCAGCCGCTGCCGGACGCGTTCGCGCTCCAGCAGAACCCAGTCGTCGTACCATCCGGGCAGGAGATCGATCGCGTCCATCCCCCACGGCATGATCGCCAGGTCCTCGTGCAAGGATGAGCCCTTGATGAGCCGGGCCGCCCATGCGCTGACGGTGTGCAGGTCGACGAGCACGCCCTCGTGCAGCGCAAGGCCGTGCTTGTCGGCTTGCAGTACCCGGATGCCGGCGCCGTTAAGGCGCCACAGCGCGGAACGCAAGTTACCCGCGGCCCGGACTTCGTCCCCGACCGGCCACAGACTGCCAGCGACGTAACGGCGCTCGACCCGGCCCCGGTGCAATGCCACGAAGACAAGCAGGCGCTTGCTGCCTTCCGGGATATCTACCCGCCGTCGGCCATAAGAGACGAACGGCCCGCCGAACAAGTGAACGACGGGTGTTGTGTCCCTCGATTCCCGGCCAATGAGCATATGCGCAAAGTCCGTCAGCAACGGTGGCCACCCCCCTATCCCTATACAAGGTCCCGCAAAAGTAGCGATAGGGGCGTCACCGCACTGTCACCTGTTCGTGCCAGGGTCATCCGGGCCGGGTGACCCCGGCGGGGCCTAGTCAGCCGTCCCGCGAGGCCGCGACGAACGAGGTGAGGAACACGTCAACCGCCCGGACGGCTTCGCTGACATCGGTCATCGTGTACGTCCGGTCGGCCGGGATCCGCTCGACGTCGGCATTCTCACGCAGGGTGATGAACATCCGGTCGCCCTGGGCAGTTATCCGGATTACGCAGACACCCGTCCGCGAAGGCTCGCTGCTCACGCCCTTAGCCTGGCAAGCGTCTGTCACGGCATCGTGGAAGGCGCGTTGCCCGGGGCAGCGAGCTGACCGGCCTTGGCCGTAACTTCGCGCCGTCGACGATGACGCAGGATTCGTGGTTCTTCTGGGCGCGTGGCGGACGCGCACGATACCGCGGGCGGGTTCACAGCGGTGTTTAAACCTCCGCGTGCCGGCGACACGCGGAGGTGACGGTGGGGTGACCGTGCCGATCCCTACTGGGACGGTGATGAGGCGGCGCGGGCAGATTCGTCGTGATGGTGGTGACCGGTGATGGCCGCCACCTATACGACTGTCGCCGTGGTTTCCGGTGCGCTCAAGAATCTGCTCACCGAGGCCCTCGCCGTGGTCGACCCGAACGACCCGCCGCAGGTGCATCTCAGCAACCTCAAGCCCGTACCGGGCGGCCAGCCGCCCGTACTGACGCTCTTCCTCTACGAGATCTCGGAAGACGTCACGATGCGCAACCGGCCGCTGGCCCGCGTGCTCGGCACCGACGCCGCCGGCGAGCCGGTCTACCGGGTGGCCAAGCCTCCGATGCCGCTCGTGCTGCGCTATCTCGTCACCCCCTGGGCCAACGACCGGGTTACCGAACACCTGCTGATCGGCCGCACCCTCCAGACCCTGTACGAGCGGCAGATCAGGCGCGGCGCCGACCTCTCCCCCGAGCTCGCGACCGCCTCGGTCTCGGTGACGCTGGCGCCGCTCAACCTGGAGGAGCGCACCCGCGTCTGGTGGTCCATCCAGGAGCCGTACCGGCTGTCGCTGAACTACGAGGTCCGGGTCATCGACCTGGACGTATCGGAGGACGCTGGCGTGGCAGAGCGGCCGGTCCGCAACCGGGATCTCGGCGCCGAGGCAGGTGCCGGCGAATGATCATCCGCACACCAGCGGTGGTGCTGCCCCGCGACGAGGTCACTGGACGGCCGCCGTCCGCGCCCCCGGCGATGTCCCTGCGCTCGATCAGGGGGGGCGTGGAGACCGACCTGCCGTGGACGGCCCGCCCGACGATGAGCGGCAGCGTCGTCTTCACCGGCTTCGAGGCTTACGAGTCCGATCTGCCCGCCGCCGCGCGGGACTACCGGCTCGTCGTGCGTCCAGACCCGCGGCTGCGCCCGGAACGGCCGGCGGGCTACCCGTTCACCGTGCCGGCCGACGTCGCCGCCTGGCCGGTCACGATCCCGGTCGCGCTGCTGCCCGGCCCCGCCTATCCGTTCCTGCCCCAGATCCCTGTGCTGCACGGCAGCGTGCTGCGCGCGGACCACTCGGCGATCGCCGAGACCGAGGTCGCGGTGCTGCTGGACACCGGCGCCGTCACCGCGCGCGGCCTTACCGACGACAGGGGCCGGTTCAGCGTCGGCGTCCCACGCCGCCGCGCCGGCCGCAACCTGACCCTGCGCGCCGCCGGCCTTCAGCAGGCAGTCACCGACGACGACTTCCAACGACCCGTCAACCTGATGATCCCGTGAGGGGGGCCCGATGCCCGAGTACCTCAGCCCCGGCGTCTACATCGAGGAGATCCCCGGGCCGCAACCTATCCAAGGCGTCAGCACGAGCACGACTGGCATGGTCGGGGTGACCCGCCGGGGACCGACCACCGGCAGGCCGGTGTTCGTTGAGAGCTTCGCGACGTTCCAGCAGGTTTTCGGCGGCTACCTGGCGCCGCCGGCGGACCTCGCCCAGCTGGCCCGCTGGGAGCTGGACGACGTCGAGGGCGGACAGTGGTGGCGGTTCGCCCACGCCGTGAAGGGCTTCTTCGACAACGGCGGTCGTCGGCTGTACGTGCAGCGGGTGGTCAGCTCGACGGCGACATCCGCGGACGCCACCATCCCTCTGTCGTCGGTGACCTCGCCGGACGACAACGACTTCGTCCTGACCGCGGTGCAGGGCAACAACCCCGCGCCCTGGCTGCGGGTGGTCACGCAGGCGCAGGGCGAGTGGGGCAAGGAGGTCTGGGTCCGGATACGCCCGCAGGTGTCACGCACGATCCAGGTGGTCGACCCGGCCGGCGACGGCCCGATCACCTCCACGCTCGGTGCCGACGTCGAGCCGAACGCCGCGAATGCCACGTTCGCCTACCCGGCGCGGCTCGACGACGTGGCCGCGAACACCCCGATCCGGGTCGTGATCGGCGACCGGACCTATGACTTCGACGCCAAGCCGGCCAACGCGAACGGCAACGCCACCATCGCCCTCAATCCGGCGCCGACCACCCGGCTGCGCCGGGGCACCCGCGTGAAGATCCTGCGGCGGGCCGGCGACGCGCCGGCGAACGGAACGGTCTCCGTGCCGCTGGCCCGGGCGGCCAGCGTCTATCCGGGCGCGCTGGTGCTGGTCGGTCCCGGCCGTATTCCCGCCACGGTGACCACCGTGACCGGACAGAACGTCACGTTCGCAGGCGGCAACAACCTGCCCGCCCTGTTCGAGACCGAGATCGTAGGGGTAGTCGAGGCCGAGGTCACCGTCCAGTACCGCCCGTCCGCCCCGCCCGGCGAACCGGCCGGCGAGGCCCCCCAGATGGTCGAGGAGATCTTTGCCGCGCTGAGGCTGAGCCCGCCCACCGGGGCGGACCGCAGCATCGTGGACGTGATCAACGACGAGTCCAGCCTGATCGATCTCGAGGTCATCCCGGCCATCCCCCCGGCGGTAACCTGGGCGGCCTTCCCGGCCGATGCCGGCGGCTTCGCTCAGCTGGATAACGGCCGCGACAACCTGGGCGATCTCCTCCCGACCGACTTCGAGGGCACCGAGACGGCCACCGGCCGGCGCACCGGCATCCAGGCCCTGGAGGACGTCGAGGACGTCAGCCTGGTGGCAGTGCCCGGCATGTGGTCGGTCACCGTGCAGTCCGCGCTCATCGCGCATTGCGAGCGGCTGCGCAACCGCTTCGCCGTCCTCGATCCGCAGTCCGGGCTCACCGTGCAGGGCGTGCAGGCCTTCCGGTCCAAGCTGGAGAGTCAGTACGCCGCCCTCTACCATCCGTGGCTGCGGGTGCTCGACCCGCTGACCGGCAAGAACATCGACGTGCCGCCGTCCGGCCACATGACCGGCCTCTACGCCCGGGTGGACAACCTGCGCGGTGTGCACAAGGCGCCGGCGAACGAGACCGTAGCGGTGATCACCGGGCTGACCGACGACATCAACACCCGCGAGCAGGACGTGCTGAACCCGGTCGGGATCAACGCGCTGCGGACCTTCCCGAACCGCGGCATCCGGGTCTGGGGCGCCCGCACGCTCAGCGGCACCCCGGAGTGGCGCTACGTCAACGTCCGCCGACTCTTCATCTACATCGAGGAGTCGATCCGCGTCGGCACCCAGTGGGTGGTCTTTGAGCCGAACAACGAAAGCCTGTGGGCGCTCGTCCGCCAGGCCGTCACCAACTTCCTGGACAGCGTGTGGCGCTCCGGCGCGCTCGAGGGTACCAAGCAGGAAGAGGCGTTCTACGTGCACTGCGACCGCAGCACGATGAGCGAGGACGACATCGCCAACGGCCGGCTGATCGTGGAGATCGGCATCGCGCCCACCAAGCCGGCCGAGTTCGTGATCTTCCGGTTCCGGCAGAAGACCCGTGAGCAGGTCGCGGCCTAAGTCTCAGCGGCTAAGTGAGGAGCAGTCATGCCGCCTGTCAAGCGCAGCGTGCCGGGGACCGAGCGCTACCCGTACCCCGGATACAACTTCGTCGTCAGCTTCACCAATGTGGACACCGGAACCGACGTGAGCGGGTCGTTCGCCGAGGCCAGCGGCCTGACGGTCGAGGTCACCCCGATCGAGTACCGGGACGGCACCGACGACACCACCGTCCGCAAGGTCCGCGGCCTGCGCAAGGTCTCGAACATCACGCTCAAGCGCGGCGTCTCCGGCCACGACAGCTTCTGGCGCTGGATCCTCGACGCGATCGGCGGCGACGTGCGCCGCGAGGAGGGCTACATCGCGCTGCTCAACGAGGACAAGCAGGAGGTCATGCGCTGGACCTTCAAGAACGCGTGGCCGACCAAGTACTCCGGCCCGTCGTTCAACGCGAAAAACAGCGAGATCGCCATGGAGACCGTCGAGATCGTCGCCGAGGACCTGCGACTCCAGCTCTGAGTGGGAGATAGCGATGACGCTGACCCGGTACGACGTCGTGGCGGTGCCCGTGCCGCCCGCCGTCACCCCGTTGCGCACCGACGTGGCGGGGTTCGCCGGGCGGCTCACGCGAGGTCCGGCGGGCCTTCCGGTGCGCATCGGGGACCGTGCCGAGCTGTCCCGGGTGTTCGGGCCGCTGACCGGTGGCGTCCATCTCCCGCGGGCGGTCGAGGGCTACTTCGTCAACGGCGGCGAGGTCGCGTACGTCGTCCGCCTGCTCGGGCCCGGCGCGACCCTCGCCACCCGGCGGCTCGACCTCGGCGGGGGGCCACAGGTTCATCTCTGCGCCACCTCGCCGGGCGCCTGGGCGTCGCGTCTTGCCGTCCGGGTCACCCGGCGCGCCATCGCGCCGATGTGGGCCGTCGAGGCTCAGCCGGTCGGAGAGCCGGCCGAGATCTCGTACGGGGCGACGCTGGCGGCCGCCGCGGCCGGCTTGAGCCTGGTCGCTTTCGACATTCCCGAAACCCTGCCCGCGGTCGCGGTCGGCACCATATCGGCCGAGCTCGGCGAGAGCACGGACGGCGACCCGCCGGGTACGGCGGAATACCGGGCCGCGCTGCGCGACCTCACCAGCGAGCCCGAGGTGGCCCTGCTGGCATTGCCCGATCTTTGGGCCGATGTGCCCGAGGACGGCTATGCGCTGGCCGGCGAGGCGGCCCGCGCGGCGTACGCCACCGTGGACCGGATGCTGGTGCTCGACCTGCCGCCCGGCGCGGACCCGCTCGCCGCCGCCGACCGGCTGGCCACGAATCTGCCCACGCCCGCCGCCCGCGCGGTCGCCGTCTACCATCCGTGGATCGCCGTGCTGCCGGCCGACGCCGACAGGGTCGTGCTGCCCCCCAGCGGGCACGTCACCGGCCTGATCAGCCGGCTCGACCGGGAGCGAGGCCCGGCCCGCACACCAGCGAACGCGACGCTGACCGACGCGGTCGACCTCGACGGCCCGGTGGACGAGGCCGCGCTGGCAGCCCGCCGGGTCAACCCGATCCGCTCGGCGCCGCGCCGCGGCCTCCAGGTGTGGGGCGGGCGTACGTTCGATCCGGCGGCGAGCGGCCGGTTCGTCGCGCACCGCCGGCTCACCCACCGCCTCGTGCGGGCCGCCCGGCAGGCCGCCGAGCCGCTGGTCTTCGAGCCGGTCGCCGCGCCGCTGCTGCGCGCGCTCACCCGGGCGATCACCACGGTGCTGCTGGCCGCGTTCAACGCGCGTACGCTCGCCGGCCGCACTCCGGCCGAGGCGTTCCGGGTCGACGCTACCGCGGGGGAGGGCCTGGTCGTCTGCGACGTCAGCTTCGCTCCGGCCAACCCGATGGAGTTCATCACCGTACGGCTGACGCTCGGTCCCGAGGGGCAGCTGGAGGTGATCGAGCAGTGAGTTACCCGCTTCCCGGATACAAGTTCGCCGTCTCGCTCGACCCGGTCGACGCGTACCTGCCGCCGGACGAGGACGCCGAGGCGCCGGTCGTCATGCTGGGCGCGTTCAGCGACGTCACCGGGCTCTCCGGCGAGCTCGAGGTACTGCCCCAGCCGGAGGGCGGCCGGAACACCTTCGTCCATCAGCTGCCGGTCCGCTACTCGTGGGGGCGGATCACGCTGAAGAAGGGCGTGGTGCGCGACCGCAGCCTGTGGGACTGGTTCCGGGCGGGCCTCGGCAACGCGCTGGGAGCCCGGCGGGACGGCTCGATCGTGCTCTACGACCCCGCCGGGCAGGCCGCGGTCACGTGGGCGTTCAAGGCCGGGCTGGCGGCCAAGTGGACCGGGCCGGAGCTGACTGCGCGGGACGGGGCTATCGCCGTCGAGGCGCTCGAGATCGTGCACGAGGGCCTCGACCAGATCATCGAGGGGGAGGCCTGATGGCCGACGTCGTCATCGAGAACCTGCACATCACCGTGGAGCTGGACGGCGCGGGCGCGGACGAGCACTTCCGCCGGATGTTCGACCGGTGCATCGCGCACTGGGCGGCCTCGGAGAAGGCGTGCGAGGCCGACCGGCGGTTCGCCGAGCAGGAGCGGCTGATGCCCGAGCACGGGGGTTTCCGGTGACTACCACGCCCACGCGCGCGGCCACCTCCGAGGCCGAGAAGGCCCACCTGGAGATCATCGATCCGCCGGCCGACAACGTTCGCGTCCCGCTCACCTTCAACCCGACCCAGTACCAGGTGAAGAAGCCTCAGGTCTTCCAGGAGATCGCGATTCCGGGCCTGCCCACCCCGCCGTTGCAGTGGGTGCGCGGCGGGCTCGGCACGCTCAGCCTTGAGGCCGTGGTGGATACGACCGACGATCTGCGGAACGTCGACGACGCGTACGTGAGCCGGATCCGGGGTCTGCTCGACCCGGATCCGAAGCTGCACGCGCCGCCGCTGATCGCGTTCGTCTGGGGCAAGCGCTCGTTCACCGGCGTGCTCGACGGGCTCGACATCACGTACCTGCTCTTCGACCCGGACGGCATGCCGCTGCGTGCCAAGCTCGCCATCACGCTCAAGGAGTACCGCTCGGTCGCCGCCCAGATCCGCGAGTTCCGGCGCAGCTCGCCGGACGTCGAAAAGGTATTCGTGACCCGGCTCGGTGACACCCTGGAGAACGTGGCGGCCGCCGTCTACCGGGACCCGGCGCGCTGGCGCGACCTGGCCCTGGCCAACGGCATCGATGACCCGCGCGACCTGCGGCCCGGGCGCCGCCTGCTAGTGCCGAGGCTGCGATGACCGCGCCGCGTCCCGGCCTGTGGGCCGACTACTACGCCCCCGAGTACGTGGTGCGGGTCGACGGCGACGTGCTCGACCCCACCACCAAGGGCGACATCCTCTCGATCGGTGTGGTGCTCGACCAGCAGCAGCCGGCCTCGTTCACGCTGACCGTCAACGACTGGGACGACGCGCACCTGGCCTTCAAGTACAGCAGCACCACGGTCTTCGACCCGGGCCGGCAGGTAACCATCGACCTCGGCTATGCCGGCCGGCTGGAACGGGTGGTCAGCGGTGTGGTGACCTCGCTCAGCCCGAACTTCCCGCAATCCGGCTCGCCGGTGCTCACGGTCGGCGGCCAGGACCGGATGCGCACCATGGCGCAGCGGCAGCCCGGCAAGAGCGACCGCAAGGTCTACAAGAACGTGACCGACGGGCAGATCGCCGAGGAGATCGCGTCGCGGTGGAACATGAAGACCGACATCGACCGCTCCGGCCCGGTGCACCCGGTCGTCTGGCAGAAGAACCAGAACGACGCTGCCTTCCTCATGGAGCGAGCCAAGCGGATCGACTTCGAGTTCTACATCGCGCTCGACGGCGGCGAGGAGACGCTCTACTTCCGGCCGCGCAAGGACGGCCGGGACGCCGGGCCGATCACCGTTTACTCGTTCGAGTGGGGCCGCAACCTGATCAGCTTCCAGCCGCGGCTGTCCACCACGGGCCAGGTAGCGTCGGTCACCGTGCGCGGCTGGGACCGCAAGACGAAGAAGCCCATCGTCTACACCGCCCGCAGCACCGACCTGCCCTCCTCGGCCGGCGGGTCGCGCAGCGGCCCGGCCACCGCCGACACGCGCACCGCCGAGGTGATCGTGGACAGCCCGGTGCTGACCAGCGAGGAGGCGCGGCGGCTCGCGATCAGCCGACTGATGGAGCGGGCGAACGCGTTCACCACGGCCACGGCGCAGATCGTCGGCCAGCCCGACCTGCGGCCCGGCGACAACGTGGACATCGCCGCGGTCGGCACCCGGTTCAGCGGCCGCTACCAGATCAGGAAGGTCACGCACGCGCTCGGCGCGAGCGGCTTCACCACCACGCTCGAGTTGGAGCGCGGCGGTCAGGGCACGACCGGAAAGGCGCCGAAGCCGGCGCAGCGGGAGGGGACCACGAGATGACGGCAGCGAAGGCCCGCGCGGCGGCGACCGACCGCAAGTACTACGGGGTGGCCGAGGGGATCGTCGAGGACGCGACCGACCCGGACCGGGAGAACAAGGTGCGGGTTCGGTTCCCCTGGTTCGACGACACCGAGGTGAGCGACTGGTGCCGGATGGCCAACACGTTCGCCGGCAACGGGTACGGCAGCACGTGGACGCCGGAGGTCGGCGACGAGGTGCTGGTCGCCTTCGTGCACGGCGACATGCGGGTGCCGGTGCTGCTCGGCGGGCTCTACAACGGTGCCGACAAGCCGGCCGACCCGCGCACCGCTCAGGACAACAAGAAGACGTTCCGTACCAAGGCCGGGCACCAGATCAGCCTGGACGACTCGGCCGGCTCGCTCGGCATCGAGGTGCGCACCAACGACGGGAACCGGGTGCACCTGGACGACAACGCCGACACGATCACCGTGGAGATACCCGGCGGGCCGTCCGTGACGCTCGGCAAGAACGGCGGGACGCTCGCCCTCAAGGCCACCTCGATCTCGATCGAGGCGACCAGCATCAAGATCGCCGCCTCCGGCACGCTCGAGGCGACCGGCCACCTGATCAAGCTGAACTCATGACCGGTGCGGCCCGCCAGGGCGACTCGGTGACCGGGGTGGACACCCACATCGTGCTGGTGCCGACCCCGCCGGGTTCGCCGGTGCCCACGCCGCTGCCGCACCCGTTCGCCGGCACTCTGCTGCAAGAGCTCTCCACCGACGTGCTGATCAACGGCGTGGGCGCGGCGACCGTCGGCAGCGTCGCGATCAACCAGCCCCCGCACGTGCCCACGCCGCCCGGCACGTCCTTTACCCGGCCGCCCTCCAACCGCGGCACGGTGCAGCTGGGCAGCCTCACCGTGCAGATCAACGGTAAGGCTGCCGCCCGGATGGGCGACTCCGTGCGCACCTGCAACGACCCGGCCGACCTGCCGGTGTCGACGATTACCAGCGCTTCCGTCAACGTGATCATCGGGTAGGCAGGTCATGGACGATTTCCGCGGCACCGGCTGGCGCTTCCCGATCGTTCCGCGCGCGGGCGCGCTCGGATACTCCGGCGAAGACGAGGGCGTTGGCGAGTCGCTGTGGCTGCTGCTCAAGACCGCCGTGGGGGAGCGAGTGATGCGGCCCGAGTTCGGGTCCGCGGTGCCCAACCTGATCTTCGAGCCGGGCAGCGACCAGAACCTGTTCGCTGTCGAGCAGGCGGTACGCGATGCGGTGATCCGCTGGGAGCCGCGGGTCGAGATCCTCGACGTGACCGTCACCATCGACGACGTCTCGGTTGTGGTCGCGCTGCGCTACCGGGTGCTGCGCACAAACACCGACCGCAGCATGACGTTCCCGTTCTACCTGGCCGAGGGACAGGTGATCGAAACATGACGATCCCGGAGCTGATCCTCGACGACCCCACGTTGACGTGGGACGACCTGGTCGATATCGGCCGGCGAGCCATCCCGCCGGGCTCGGACGGCATCTGGACGCAGCACGGACCGGTGGATCCGGGTATCACGCTGATGGAGCTGTTCGCCTATCAGCTGGAGCAGAGGCTCTACATGCTCGACCGGGTGCCGGACACTCTCATACGCGCGGTCTTCGCGCGGCTGGCCGGCCCGGACGCCGCGCCCGAGCCGGCGACCGCCGCCACCACGACGCTGAGCCTCAGCTCGGACACGCGGCTCGAGCTGCGCGCCGAGACCTGGTTGACCCGGATCATCGACGGGCGGGAGCTCCTGCTCACCACCAGCGCGCCGGTGGTGGTGACGCCCGGCGCCGCTATCGCGCGGGTCGAGCTCGACGGTGTCGAGCTGCCGACCGGAACGTTCGCTGGTCACGTCTTCGGCCGCAGCGGCCTCGCGCCGGCCCGCATCCGGCTCACCGCGACCGGCCCGGCCACCGAGCATCTGCTCTATGTCGGCCTTGCGGACGACCCGCTGCCCGACGCGCCACCCGACACCGTCCGCTGGACGGCGGACCGGGACCTGAGCGTCGAGGACGGCACGCTCGGCCTGCGCCGCTCGGGCATCGTCCGGCTGCGCGCCGCAGACAGTCTTCCCCTGCCGGCCACGGTGGACCTGATCGTGAGCCGGGACCCCGAGGACGGCCCAGTCTGGCCGCGGCTGACCGCCCTGGCCGTGAACGCGGTTCCCGCCGCGCACAGCTACCGCGTCCATAAGTCGATCACAAGCGGCCCGCTGTCGGCCGTGCCGAGCCTGCAGCTCGCCCTGCCCGATCGGCCGCCGATCGACGACCCGGCCCGCTTCAGCGTCATCGCGGGCGCGGACGAGCAGTGGACGGTCGTCGCCGACCTCGCCTTCTCAGGCCCGGACGACCGGCACGTGCAGGTCGACCGGCCCGGCGGCCAGTTGATCTTCGGCGACGGCCGCTCCGGCCGCATCCCGGCATGGCCGCCGGAAACCCCGGTGGCGTTGGAATACCGGGCCGGGGGCGGCGTCCCGCCGGACGTCGCCCCGGGCGTCTCGTTCTCGGTCGCAGGCCACGACGTCACGGCCGTGACCCTGGCCCGGCTGTCCGGCGGCGCCGAACCGGAGCCGATCGCGGATGCCCGCGAACGGTTCGCCGGCGAGCTCGCCCTGCCCTCCCGGGCGATCGCCGTCGCCGACGTGAAGGCCATCGTCCGGGGCGTCCGTGGCACGTCGATCTCCCGGGTGCACGTGCGGCTGGGCCGATCCGGCGATCGCGCCGACGTGTTCTGCGTGCCGCAGGCGCCGCGCGACAACGACGACGACATCGCCGGCTTGCCCGCCCCGGCCCTCGACGGCTGGACCCGTGACCGGGTCGCGGCCGCCCTCGACCGGGCCCGGCTGATCGGCTACCGGTTCGCGGTGCGCTCGCCCGCCTACCATCCTGTCGAGATCACCGTGATCATTGACGTACAAGCCCGCGACCGGGCCACCGCCAAGCGCCGGATCGTCTCGGCGATCCGGCGGCACCTCGACCCGCTGGTCGGCGGCGCGGACGGCGCCGGACATCCGTTCGGCGATCCGGTCGGGCCGCCCGACCTGACCGTTGTCGCGCAGCGCGCCCTCGGCGACCGCGGCGAGGTGACCTCGGTTCTGGTCGGTGACACCGACTGCGATCCGCTGCCGCTGCGGTCCTACGAGCTGCCGGCCGTGGCGTCGGTGACGGTCAGGGGGCGGCCATGAGCACCCCGTGGTGGCGCTCCGGCGAGCTGCCGGCCGACCCGGACGCCGATCCGGTCACCGACTTCCCGCCCCTGCTGCCCGATGCCAGCTCGGACATCCAGTCGGCCATCCGGGGCCGGCGGCCCGGCTACACCCCGGACTGGACGCCGGCACCTTCGGGGGACGCGGGCGAAGCGCTGGTCGGGGTGTTCGGCGAGCAGGCTGCGCCGGTCTTCGTGCAAGCCAACCGGCTGCGCGACAAGTACCGCCGCGAGCTGCTGCGGATTGCCGGCGTGACCGGCCGGGAACCCGGCATCGGCCGCGCCACGGTCCTGTTCTCCCTGCTGCCGACCGCGACTGACTCGGTGCCGGTGCCGGCCGGCACCCAGCTCACCGTGCCCGGCGCCGGGGGGGCCCAGGTCATATTCGAGACCGAGCGGGACCTGTTCGCCACGGCTGCGGTCCTCGCCGGGCTGATCGGCCAGATCGGCGACAGCTCGATCGTCTACGCCGACCGGACCGCTCCCGTGCCGGTCTTCGGCCGCCGTCCGCAGCCCGGCAACGGCCTGTGGCTCGGCTTCGACGGGCCGCTGCCGTACCCGCGCCTGACCCTTCAGATCGTGCTCGCCGGAACCGACCGGGGCGGCAACGGCGAGCCGCCGGTGCCGCGCTGGGAGCTGCTCACCGCCGACGGGCTGATCCCGGCCGACGTCCACGCCGACGACACCGACGGCATGCGGCGGGGCGGCATCGTCGAGCTGGGGACCCGGCGGGACTGGGCGGTGCTGCCCGTGCCCGCGCCGGGCGCCCGAGACCGGACGCCCCTGCGCTGGCTGCGGATCGGGCTGCGGCAAGGCAGCTACGACACGGCGCCGACGCTGATGGCAGTGCGGCTCAACGCGGTGGCGGCGGCCGGCTTCGAGACCGTGCCCGCAGAGGTCCTCACCCCCGTGCCGGAGTCGGCCGGAGCGGCCGCGCCGCGATCGTTCCAGGCACTCCGCACGCCGGTGCTGCGCGGCACTATGCAGATCGAGATCGACGTCCCGAACCCTGCGGACCCCGCCGCCGGCACCTGGACCGAGGTCCCCTCGCTCGCGGTCAGCAGGCCGTACGACCGGGTCTTCGAGGTGGACGGCGCTCGGGGGGTGGTCACGTTCGGCGACGGCGTGCACGGCGCCGTGGTGCCGCCCGGCTTCCGCCAGGTGCGGGCCACGTCATATCGCACCGGCGGCGGGGCGGCCACCAATGTGGCCGCTGACGCGGGGTTCGCACCACGCGGCACCATCCCGTTCCTGGCCGGCATCGAGAACCCGGCGCCGGCCGCGGGCGGGCGCGACGCGGAGGAACCCGACGCCCTGGTCGCCCGTGGGCCCGCCCTGCTCGCTGCCCGCGACCGGGCCATCACCACCGCCGACGTGGAGGTGCTCGCCCCGGACGCGGACGCCGGGATCGGGCGGGTCATCGCGCTGCCCGGCGTGGACAGCGACGGCGCCACCCGGCCCGGCCGGCTCACCCTGGTCGTGGTCGGCACGGGCACGTCGCCCGGCCCGCAGCCGGTGCCCTCGGACGCCGTGCTGGACGCCGTCACCGCGTTCTTCGACGCCCCACGCACCCCCCGGATCGCGCTCGGCGCGCGGATCGTCGTCGAGCCCGCCCGGTTCGTTCAGGTGCAGCTGGAGGTCGCCGTGCAGGTCGACCCGGATGTGGACCGGGCCGCCACCCTGCTGGCCGTGGCGGACGCCGCCGACGCCTACCTTGACCCGCGCACCGGCGGAGAGGACGGGCACGGGTGGCCGCCGGGCGGCCCGATCCGCTACCGGCGGCTGCTCGCGCGGATCGCCGCGGTCGCCGGGATCACGTCGGTGCGGCGGATCGGCGTTCAGGTCGCCGGACGCGGCAACGCGCCCTGCACGGACGCCGCGATACCCCCGTACACGCTGCCCTGGCCCTTGCCGCACCTGGTGCTGGCCGTCGAGGAAGGGGGCACGTCGTGAGCTATCGGCTGCTCGACGCCCGTACGGGCTGGGAGCCGTCGCGGACGACAGGGCTCACCGGCCTGTCCGATCCGGCGGGCCTGCGTCTCGCGGGTCCCGAGGCCGACGGCGTGTCGTTCGCGCTCACCGCCCGATACCTGCCGCCCGCCCGGCTGGCCCGCGACGGCGCGGGCCGCGTCTTCGTGGCCGCGGACGACGTGCTGCGCGTGATCCGGCACGGCGAGGTCGAGGAGGCGGGACCGGGCGCGGCCGCGATCGCCGGAGACGGACCGCTGCTGGCCCTCTGCCGCGCCGGCGGAGTGGATCTCGTGCGCTCGGACTCGCGCCGCCCGATCGACCACCGCCGGATCTCCTGCGAGCCGATGCTGGTCGCGCTGACCCCGTGGCGGCTGGTCGCGGTCGTCACCCGGCAACCCTGCCGCCTGCTGCTGATCGGCCTGGACGGGTTCGTGCGGGCCCGGCGGCGGATCCCCACGCCGGCCGAGATCGGGGTCGTGGGCAACACCCTCGCGATGACGGTCCGGCTCGGACCCGCCCGGCGGCGGCTGCACCGGATCGACCGGGAAACCCTCGAGATCGGGCCGCTCGACCCGGCGTCGCTGTGCGGGCCCCCGCCGTGGGACATCACGGTCGGCGACGATGAGTCGTGGGCCGTCGGCGGGCACTGGTTCCGCCCGGACGGCTCGCCGGGAACGCCCGGCCGACCGCCGGTCCCGTACGCGACCTCGGGCCGACTCGTCACGCTGGCCATCGACGGCGGCCGCCCGGGGTGCGTCTGGCAGCGGGTGCGGATCGACGCCGACCGGCCGCCCGGAACGGCCGTCTCGGTGCGCGTCGCGGCCGCGGCCGAGGCGGGAGACCTGCCCGAGGCGCTCGACGGCCCGGCGCTGGCCGGCGACGACGCGCTGGCCGGCGTCGCTCCGGGCCGCTTCCTGCGGATCGAACTGCGGCTGACCGGCGACGGCACGGCCAGCCCGGTGGTGCGGGCCCTGCGCGCGGACTTCGACACCCCCTCGGGCCTGGGCCGGCTTCCCGCCGTTTATGCCGAGGACCCCACCGCGGCCGATTTCACCCGGCGCTTCCTGGCCCTGTTCGAGGCCGGCCTGGACGACCTGGACGAGGTGATCCGACAGGCCCCGCTGATCCTGCACCCGGACGGCCAGCCCGATCACCTGCTCGGCCCGCTCGCGCGCCTCTGCGGCATTACCCCGGACCCCGCCTGGCCGCCCGGCGGCCTGCGCCGGCTGCTGGCCCGATGGCCCGAGATCGGCGGCCGGATCGGCACGCCCGACGCGCTGACCGGTGCGGTCGAGGCTGTGTACGGGGTCAGCGTGGTGCTCGGCGAGCTCGGACGGGACCGCCCGTGGGCCGCGGCCGGGCAGGCTGAGCTGGGCCGGGTCCGGCTCTTCGGGATGTCCTCCGCGCCGCTGAGGCTGGGTACCGGGAAGCTCGGCTCGGGCACCCTCGGTCCAGGCGCCGACCCGCTCGCCCGTGCGTACGGCAGCGGCGCCTTCCGCTGCGTGGTGCACGTGCCACCGCTGCTGGCGGCCACGGACCGGCCGGGCCTGGAACGGCTGGTCCGCGCGATGACGCCGGCCCACGTGGCGATCCGGTTCCGGTATGCCGCCGGCCGGATGACAGTCGGCATCCCCGTGATGGTCGGCGTGGACACCACGTTCGGCACGCCGCCGCGCGGCGTTCTGGGCTCGTCGGTGGTCCTCGGCCGTAGCGGGCCGCTCCTGCCAGCCCGCGGTGGCGGGGCGGTGACGGTCGGACGACGGCCGTGACGTGTGATGCCGGGTGAAGGCGAGGTGACCTGCGACGATGAACGACCACTGCGGACACGCCGGGCACGGATCGCGCGCACCGGCGCTGGAACGGCTCTGCTACTTCTTCGGGCAGTTCCTCGAGGCCGGCGACTTCCGTGACGAGCAGGCCTATTTCCTCGCCCGGCTCAACCTGCTGACCACGTACGGCATCGGCTGGGGAGTCGCCTGCGGACTCGGTGTCGAGCTGACCCTGTCGGAGTCGGAGTCCTGCCGGGAGAAGCCGGACAGGGAACGGCTGGCACTGACCGTGCGGCCCGGCGTCGCGTTCGACAACCGGGGCAACGTCATCATCCTGGACCGCTGCCCGCCCATCATGCTCGCGCACCGGCTCGGGCCGACCGAGCAGAAGACCCTGGACGACGGCGGGTGGCTCTACGTATCGGTCGAGCACGTCGCCAAGCCCGTGAGGCCGGTCAGGGTCGCCGATCCGGGCTGCGACCCGCTCGATGCCAGGCAGTTCGCCCGGATCCGCGACGAGACGAGGATCCGGATCCGCGGCTCGCGGCCCGGCCAGCCGCCGTGCGAGCCGTGCCTCGGCGACTGCCGCGACCCTGCCGTGCTGCTCGCCGCCATCCGCTGGCGCCTTGTCGGCAAGGAACGCGTCGCCGAGGTGCGCATGTACGACCGCCGGCTGCTGGCCCGGCACCGCCTCGCAACGGTCACCGGGCTCGGCTGGGTGCACGGCGGCACCTATTCGCGGCAGGCCGCCGAAACCGTGCTGGCAGAGGGGATCGGCGTGCGGTTCTCCCGGCCGGTGCGGATCGGCACCATCAGCACGGGCGTGGTGGACCTGATCGTCTACGAGGGTGGCGGTGGCCGACGCGAGGGCTGGTACTTCAAGGAGGTGTCGGTCGATGCGATGCCGCTCACCGACAACCAGGAGCTCTGCACCGAGATGGTGGTGAAGGCCTTGCAGCCCGAGGGCTTCCAGGACGGCGACCGGGTTTCCCTGGTGATCAAGGCGTCCTTCCTGCTGGACGAGTGCGGGCGCGCGGTCTCCGGCGCGCACCTGGGCGGCGCGGTGCCGTACGAACCGGTGCTCACCACAGTGGCCGACCAGCATCCGCAGCCGTCGGCGCCGCCCTCGCTCGGCCTCGTCGAGCGGGTCGAAGGCGGCGACTTCCAGTCCTGGATCACCGTGCGGCGCAATGACGCCGCCCCGGCGGAAGCCCGATCGGCATGAGCACAACGGGATGCGGATGTGGTGGCGGGTGCGGCGGCTGCGGCGGTACGCGGCCGGCGGCAGTGGGTGTGGCGCTCGACGGGGCGTTCGCGCGGCCCGAGTTCTTCGCCGGCCAGCTGCTGACCGACAAGGACCTGGACGACCTCGCCGCGTACGTGCGGGGAAAGAACCGCCTGCACAACCGATACCTGCACGGCGCCGGGGTGGTCTGCGGGCTGGACGTCTCCGCGATCGGCGAACGCTCCGTGCGGGTGAGCGCGGGATACGTCCTGGACTGCTGCGGGGACGACATCGTGGTGCCCTGCGACGTCACGGTCGACCTGATCGCGCTCCTGGACGACCTGCCCGCCGGGTGCGGGCCGCTCGGCACGAAGGACGAGCCGGAGCGGAAATACGAGCTGCGGATCGAGTACGCCGAGACGGCCACGGATCTGGTCGCGCCGTACACCTCGGACGACGAGACGGCCGTGGCCTGCGCGCCGACCCGGATCCGCGAAGGGTTCCGGTTCTCGGCCTGCCCGGTCAAGGATCCCCAGCGGAGGGAGCCGACGCTGATCGAGCAGTTGCTTTCCGACGCGCCGCGGGACGATACGCGCGCCGACCTGATCGACCGGGTCGACCGGGCAGCCGGCGTCGCGAACGAACTGGCTACGGCATCTGCTTCTTCCTCCTCGCCGGCTCCCGCCGATCAGCTTCGGGCGGTCCTCGACACCGTCGCCGAGGGCCGGGACTGGCTGCTGCGCAACGTCCCGCAGCCGAGCCGGGACCTGGCCCGGATGACACTCGACGCGGACGACGCCGCGGCGTTGCGCGATGCGGCCCGCAAGGTGCTGGCCGCGCTGCGTGGCTCGGTCTCCAGGGAGATCTGCGCCAAGGTGAACCCGCCCTGCCCGCCCTGCGACGACCCGGCCGTCGCGCTGGCCGTCATCGCGGTGACCGGCTGCGAGATCACCGACGTGTGCGTCTCCGTCCGCCGCTACGTGCTCTCCGGGCCGGCCGTGCAGCACTGGCTGCCGGTCGACGCCCTCTATGACGAAGTGGAGAAGGCCTGCTGCGGCACTGACGCGGACGACACCTTGATCCGCAGGCTGCGCGACATCTCCGGCGGCCCCGCGGCCGATCCGGACCCGCAGCGACGCCTGGTGCGGATGCTCAACGCGCAGGTGCAGCGGTTCGAGGCGCGGCTGCGCAAGCTCGAGAAGGGCGACGGCAATGCCTGACCAGCCGCGGCGCCCCTCCTTCAAGGACGGCCAGCCGCTCGCCGCCGCCGACCTCGACCTGATCGTCGATGGCGCGCGCGACCGGGCGGCCCGGCACGAACGAGGCGCGCACACCCCGGGCATCGTCGTCGGTCTCGACATGCGTCAGCAGGACGCCGTTCAGGAGCAGATCGCGGTCAAGAACATCACCGTCGCGGCCGGGATGGCGGTGGACGCGGCGGGCCGGCAGATCGTGTTGCCGGCCGATCTGCCGCTGCCGCCCGAGCAGTTCGACATCGACGGCGGCTCACACGAGCAGGACAAGAGCGTGGCCGGCAACGTGTCCTTCCCGCACCCGGTCTTCCTCAGCCTGGACGAGCGAGACTTGCCGTCGTCCGAATTCGGTGGCTGTGGCGAACCCGGCGGGGGCGGCCGGATCGTCGAGGACCAGCAGATCCGGATCGGCCACCGGGGCGACCACCTGAATCTGGCGGCACAGCCGGTGCCGGGGCCCGGCGACGAGCTGAGCGCGGTCGTCCGCTCCGACGTCTTGCTGGGTTTCGTCCGTTACAACCTCGGCGTGAACCGCTGGGCCGGCCTCGTCGACGAGGTGGACGGGGTGCGCGCCCGCCCGGCCGGGGTGCGTGCCGGCGAGGTGATCGCCCCCGGCGAGCAGCTCATGCTGCGCGCCGGCGATCCGCTCGCCGCCGGCCAGCCGGCCCTGGTCGTGGACACCGCCGGGGACGGACGTCTGCTGTTCGGCAAGACGGCGGCGACCGGCGGCGTGAACCAGGTCTTCACGGTCACTGCGAACGGCGACATCCAGATCAAGGGGCGGCTGTTCCCCGCGCCCGATGCGGGCGCCCTCTGGACCTACTCGGCTGTCGCCACCGACGGGATGCCGCTGCCGCTGCCGGACGGCGTCGACCCGGCCGCGGTGACCAGCGGCCGGATCAGCGTGCATGTCACGGTCACGCCGCACTATCCGGCCGCCGCCGGGGTCGCGTTCCTGACCGGCCGGTGCGAGGTCGACGCGGACCGGATCGTCCATTGCAGCCTGTTCCAGGTGAACACCACTGGTGCGGTGCAGATCCAGGCGGTTCCGCTCGCCACCGTGAACGTCACGGTCACGGCGGTGCTGCTGCGCCCGGGCAACACCGGAGGTGCGCCGTGACCAGCGTGATCGTCCTGTACGTCAAGCCGATGAACCCGGTTCTCGGCGTGCTCCAACCGGTGGGACCGGTCTCGGTGCCCACGCTGCCGTCCGGCCGCACGTTCGTGCTGCCGCTCGGCGCCGCGAGGACGCCCGTGCAGTTCCACTCCGACGACCTGGCCGCGGCGGAGGTCGACACGGCCGAGACGGAGCCGCTGGCGCTCTTCGGCTATGGGATCGAACTTCAGGCGCACCCGCCGGGACCGGACCAGCCGGCGCTGGTGCCGGTGGTCACCGGCGGCATCACAATCGTCCCGCCGGCGGACCCCACGCCCTCGGGGGGCGGCTCGATCACGGGCAACGTCATGACCGGGCCGAGCACCGGTCCGCTCGACGTCGAGCTGTGGGCCCAGGACGGGCGAGTGGCCGCGATCCGCGTGCAGCGCAACCCGCCCCAGACCGGCTTCCAGTTCGCGGCGCTCGAGCCGGCGACCTACGTGGTGCTGACGGCGGGTTTCGCGCCGGAGAAGGTCATCGTCCCGGCCCGGAAGATCCCGTGATCACGGTCCGGCGTTGCGACGTCAGGGTGCTGCTGCCGCACCCGTGGTCGCCGGTCTCGCCCGACGCGCTGCCCCCGCGGGTGTTGGCGCTGGTGGCCGAGGCCGTGGTGGCGCGGCTCGCCGAGCGCCTGGACGACAGCCGCCCGGTGGTGCCGCGAATGTCGCTGCGGCTGGTGACGGCGCCGACCGCACTGGCCGCGGTCATGCCGCCGCCGGAACCACGGCGGCACCGGACGCCCGAGGGCGGCGCGACCCTTCCGGCCGACCTGACGATGGCGGTGCGAGAGGCGGTCGACGCGGCCCTGTACGACCTGTACGCACGGCCCGTGTTCGAACCCGCCCCGGCCGCCGTGGCCGTCCCTCCCGCCCTCGGTGGCGCCGACAGTTCCGCCGCGGTTCCGGGCGCGGAGTTGCGGGCAGCTTGCCTTCGCCTCCTCCGGCGCGGCCGCCGGGACCGGTGGCTGACGGAGTTGCTGCGCTCGGTGAACCCGGCGGTGGTCGCGGAGTGGGCTGTCGTCCTCGGCGTGGCCGTACCCCGGCCCCCGTCCGCCTCTCCGGAACCGGCACCCCGGGCGATCGGCGGCGGCTCGCCGTCGGCGTTCCCGCTCATCGCACCCGCCGACGCCGCGCACGGTGCCGCCTCTCCCGGCTCTACGGGCGATTTCGCGCTCGATGCCGGTTATCCCGGCAGCGGACCCGGTTACGCACCCGATGCCGCTTCCACCGGCGCCGCAGAGAGTCCTACCCCCGCTGGCGCCATCGCCGTACCCGATGCCGGCCCCGCGTCCGTCGAGGCGGCAGTGCCCGCCGCCGACGCCGCGGACCCTGGCCCTAGCTCGCAGGACGGGACCGCGCCGAGGAGGCCGCCGGCGCATCCGCGCGAGGCCGCAGCGCCCGCCACCTCGCCCGGCACGGCTGGCGCATTGCCGCGAGCCGACGCCCCTCCTGCCGCAGGTGCCGGGGCCCCGGTCCAGGACGCCGTCACCGACCCCGAGCTCGAAGCGATCCGCGCCGCGATCGCCGGCGAGCTCGGCCGCCGCGGCGCGAGCACCGTCAGCCGCCCACGGGCCGCCGCGACTACGCCCTGGATCGGCGAGGTGCACCTCACGACGGTCCTGCCGTTCCTGCTTCTTGGCCCGCTACGGCGGATCGGCGCCCTCGACGCCCTGGCCGCGATCCTCGCCGGCCTCGGGTACCCGGAGGGCATCGCCGCCTTCGCCGCCGCCCTGGCCCGCAAGGCCGTCTCCCCACCGGGCCGAGGCTGGTATCACCCTCCGGAGGTCGCCGCCACGATCGCCGCCGTCGCCGGCCGCCCGAACCCGCCCAGCAGCGCCGACACCGAGCGCCTGGCGTCCGCCGCCCCAGAGTGGTTCCCGGCCGTGCGCGGCCTGATCCGCGCCGAGCTGACCGTGAGGCGCCTCGTGGCGGCGACCGGCCCGCAGGGTGTCATGCTGGCCGACGAGGACGGCGTCTTCCCCCTCGGCCCGCCAGCGGACGACCTCGGCAATCTGCCCGTGACCGAGGATCGCGGCGCACTGGGCGACTTCATCGCCGAGATGGCCGAGCGTCCCGCCTCCGGCCGCGGCGACCTCTGCCCGGCCCTCGACCCGTCGCTCGACATGCTGGCCGGCTTCGCCCTGGCCGACGTCGCCTGGCGGCTGTGGCACCATCGTGAGGCGACCCACCCGCTCCTCGCCCTGGACCGGTTCGCCGACCTCGACGGCCGCGCCGAGTTCACCGCCGACCGGGTGATCGTCCGGATGCCCCTCGGCCGCCGCCACGCCGACCTGCTGGAACACGGGATGCTGGACACCGTGCCGGACATCCCGTGGTTGGGCGGCCGCCCGCTCGAGCTCTCCGGAGGCTGACCGTGGACCCGGCGAAGTACGCGGCCGCCCACCTGGACATGCGCCTCAGCCTGCTGAACCGCGCGCTGCGCGCCGCCGTTGAGCGGCAGCGCGCCGAGGCGGCCCAACTCGACCGCCCCGACCTCAGCGACCGCTGCATCACCGACCGCCAGGCCGAACTCCTGCTGGCACACGCCGAGCGCTACGCCGCATCCGCACCCGCCGACCCCGCCCCGGTCGAGCTGACAGCCCGCGACGGGTACGCCGGGCTTCCCGGGCCGGCCCGGCTCACCGGCAGGGAGCTGGCCGCCGAGGACGAGCTGCGCGCTCTGGCCGGCGCTCCATTGCCACTGGATGCGCTCACCGAGCACTTCGGCCTGAGCGAGCTCGACCGGCAGGTACTGGTCGCAGTGGCGGCCGCCGAGCTGGACCGATCGTACGAGCGCCTGTACGCCTTCGTCTGCGACGAGTTCGACCGGCGCTACCCGAGCGTCGAGTTGCTGCTGGTCCTCACCGACGGCCTGGACGAGCGGCACCGGCAGCGGATCGCGCTGGGCCCGTTCGGCCCGTTGCGCCGCCACCGCCTCCTGATCGCCCAGGGCGCCGCCCCCACCGACCTGCGCCAGGAGCTGCGCCTAGCGCCGGGCGTGCTGGATCTGCTGCTGGGCGCCCCGATCGACGTGGCCGCCCTCGACGGCGACCCGGGGCGCGTGCCGGCCGTCCCGGCGGACGAGTCCGCGCCGGGCGTACCGCAGCCTGCGCCGGGCGGTCCCGTGGGCGCATCCGCGGTCGTGCGCCAACTCTCTGCCGCGCTGCGGTGCGGTACCGCCGACGCGATCGGCCTCTGGTCGGCGCGACCCGGCCTCGCGGAGGCGACAGCTATGCGGATCATCGCGGCGACCGGTGGCGCGCCCCGGCGCGTCGTACCCGACCGCAGCGCCGATGGCGTTCGGGAGGCGCTCGTCGCGGCCGCAGGCGCGCCCCTGTGGATCCCCCTCGACCTCGACGAGCCCGAGACGCCCGAGGCGCTGGCCCGCGTGCTCGCGGCCACCCGCAGCCCGGTGGTGGTCACCACCGCCGCACCGTGGCGGCCCGCGGCCGTGCTGGGTCGCCGGCGCTGGATCGAGGTCGAGGCCGGGCCGGCCGAGCGGGACCCCGACATGGCAGTCGCCGTGGAGAAGGTCGCGCTGACCGCGGCGGCGGTCGCCGACCGCCCGGTCTCCGACGACGATCGCCGCCGGGCCAGGACCGCGATGACCGCCCCGCGCGCCGACCGGGTCGCCCGCACGATCACGCCGCGCCGTCGCCCCGAGGACCTGATCCTGCCGCCCGGCATCCACGAGCAGGTCATCGAGATCGCCGGCTTCGCTCGCGCCGCCCCCGTGCTGCTCGACCGCTGGCGGGATAACCGCTTGTTCGCCGGCGTGCAGGGGGTCAAGACGTTGTTCACCGGCGACCCCGGCACCGGAAAGACCCTCGCGGCCGAGGTGATCGCCGGCCTGCTCGGCGTCCACCTGGTCAAGGTCGACCTGGCCCGGGTCGTCTCGAAGTGGGTGGGGGAGACCTCGCAGCGGCTCGAGGAGGTCTTCGCCGCCGTGGACGGTACCGGCGCGGTGCTCTTCTTCGACGAGGCGGACGCGCTTTTCGGCAAGCGCGGCGAGGTGCGGCACGGCACCGACCGGTACGCGAACACCGAGGTGAGCCACCTGCTCCAGCGGCTCGAAGAGTACGCGGGCCTGGTCGTGCTCGCCACCAACCTGCGGGAGAACATCGACCCCGCCTTCACCCGCCGGTTCCACGCCGTGGTCAACTTCCCGCGCCCGGCGGAAGCGGAGCGGCGCCGGCTCTGGGACGCCGCGCTGCCCGCCACCGTGCGGCGCCCCGATGTGGACCTCGGCGCGCTCGCCGCCCTGGACCTGACCGGCGCCGGAATCGTCGGCGCGGTGCGCACCGCGGGCCTGCTCGCCGGCGCCGGTGCCAACGGGGACGCGAATCCGGGCAACGGAGCCGGCGCCGACACCAACGACGGCGCGGTCGGCATGGAGCACGTGCTCGCCGGCCTGAGCAGGCAATACCGGGCCGAGGGCCGACTCTTCGCCCCGGCCGTGCTTCAAACCGGGTGACAAGGAGGCGACGGTGGCGCGACGCCCCGCCGCCAGCATCGAAAGCGGCATGCACCGACGAGGAGGTAGCCGTGACTCAGGAAAGCCAGGAGCACTCGCAGCACCATTGTCCCGACCCCACGAAACCGTTCAAGGATTACCTCATCGATTCGGCGGTGGCCAAGAAGGCGTCAGACCTTTACGCCGACGACGTCAAGGTGGTGCAGCCGCGCTACGACAAGCTCAAGGGCGCCCAGACCCGTTACTCGGACGCCAAGAAAGCGCAACAAAATGCATTTCAGGAGCTGAAGCAGCGCCTCCACCGGATCAAGGAGAATCTGCACTGCTCGCTCAAGGAATCGGAGCGCGACGAACTGATCAATTGCTGGCGGGAGCTGCTCGACGAGACTCGCCCGCCATACGACAGGGTGAACTGCCGGCCGATCGACAGTCAGGATCCCCGCGATCTGCCCGAGGGCCGGCAAGCCCTCACGGATCTTCTCGCCGCCGCTGTGAAGTGCGCCTCCCGCGCCGATCAGCGCTTCGACTGGCTGATCAAGCTGCCCGACGACCTGCCCACCACGATCTCGGGGCTCGCCGGCCGGGCCACCAAGCTCGAGCAGTCCGTCGTCACCGCGACGAAGGAGCAACTGCGCCGCGATTACGTCGAATACCTGGAGCTGCACAAGGACTTCGAGGCGCTCGAGGCCGACTGGACCGACCCAACGCAGTACGGCTGCAAATTGAAGCGGATTTTCTGGGCGTTGCTCAAGCGGCACATCTTGGTCATCGCCATTAGCGCCGCGATCGAGCGGCTCGACCAGTACGATGCGCGAGAAGAGGCAGAGAAGGAAGAGAAGAAGAACAACCTGATCGATTTCGTTCTCGAGTGCGCGGCCCCGGAGCCAGGAAAGGATCAGGGATCGCAAGCGGGCGGATACACCGAGTCCGAATCGAGCACGCAAACGCGGGAACAGACAGCTGAGCACAGTGTGCCGGCGCGGCAACCGTCCACATCCGACGAGGAAGAGGCGTGACGATTGGGATGGCCACGCGGCAGTTCGGGGTGCTGCTGATCACCGTCTGGTCCGAGGGAGCGGTGCCGGTGGCCCGCCTCCGCGGGTTTCGCGGCGACGGCGATTCCACGGAACTGGCGCCGGCAGCCGGCCGCGCGGGCATCCTCGCCGCCGTCGCGTCCTGGCTGGGCAGCGTCGAGTTGCCGACGGACAGCGGTGAGGGAATGGAAGGCGTGACGAACCAGTGACGGTGACGAGCCAGGCTCGTTCCATCGGTGTCATCTTGAGCATGCAAGGGGACGGCACATGACGGTGACCACGCTATCTCCGCCGGGACGAACGGACCCGGGCGCCACCGTGCGGCTGCGGCTCATCGAGGGCTTCGAGCTCGAGGTCGACGGCGAGGTGATGGACGCGCCGCTGGCGACCCAGCGGCTCCTCGCCTTCCTCGCCCTGCACCCGCGTCCGGTCCATCGCAACTACGTGGCCGGGTCGCTCTGGCTGGACAAGAGCGACGGCCGCGCCACCAGCAACCTGCGCTCGGCGCTCTGGCGCGCGCACCAGTTCGCCGACCGGCTGATCCGCTCGAACCGCACGCACATCCGGCTCGCCGAGGGCATCTACGTCGACGTCGCCGAGGTGGACGCGGCGGCCCGCCGGCTGCTGTTCGGCCCGGCCGACGAGTTCACCGCCGACGCCAAGCTGCTCGGCGGTCAGCTGCTGCCTGACTGGTACGACGAGTGGGTGCTGGTCGAGCGCGAGCGGCTGCGCCAGCTCTGCCTCAACGCGCTGGAACGGCTCAGCTGCCGCTGGCTCGAGCAGGGCGAGATAGCCCTGGCGATCGACGCGGCCTTCGCCGCAGTCGCGGGCGAGCCGCTTCGCGAGTCGGCCCATCGGGTGCTGGTGGCGGCGCATCTCGCGGCTGGCAATCTCGGCGAGGCGGTACGCCAGTACGAGCAATACCAGCGCCTGTTGCGGGACGCGCTCGACCTGGAGCCGTCGGCGGCGTTCAAGCGCCAGGTGGCGCTGATGTACCAGCACTAGCGACGCTGTGACCGGCAATCCGGATTACCCGCAATCTACCCCCGCGCAGGCCCCGGGTGTTCAGCAGAGGACAGCTCCGGTGTGCGTTGCCCCGTCGGCCGCCGCACCCAGCCAGGGTCCGGACACGAAAGCAGGCGCGCTGGGCAACGCCGCCATGGTCTGCGCAGCTGGCGAGCAAGATCCTGGCGTCCCGCCCGCGGGGCTCGGCAACGCCGCCCTGCTCCTAGCCGCCGGACCCACCTCCCAGGCGTTCGAGCCGACCAGCACCTTCGTCCTCGACCCGGCGCTGGGTGCCGCCCCGCCCGCCAACGTGACCACGGAGGTGCGGGTCGCCGGCACGACGTTCGGCGGCCCCGCGGTGCCGGACCGGTACGTGCAGATCGACCGCCCGGTGCGCTCTGCCGCCCGGTACACGGTTTACGCCGTTCCGCTGAGCGAGGTGTACGACAGCCGCGCCGCAGTTTCTGCGGCCACAAGGAGCGACCCCTCGCGCTCGCCCGCACTGCTGGCGAGCGGTGGTCTGGCCTGGACCGTGCTGGGCGGCCAGTTCACCGTAGACGCCGTGGCCGGCGACGTCGTGCTCACTCGCGAGCTGGTGCCCGAGGCGGTTGGCGCCGGCGCCGCCATCACGATCGAGACCGCCGCCGGCCGGATGCTGCTGGATCTGGGACTCCAGCTGTACGACCCGAAGTACGCCAGGCCGATCGGCGAGGAGATGGCCCGCCGGCTCGGGACGGGGGAATCGATGCCGGCATTCTCCGAGGCCGTCCTGATGCGCGGTGCCCCGGACGGCCACCTGCTGCCCTACATTGCGCAGCGCTTCGCGATCGGGGAAATCCGGGCCACCGTCGGCCAGTTCGCAGACGCCCGCACCGCGGAGACGGTGGCTGCGGTCCGGTCTGCGCAGACTGAGTTCCGGCGCTGGCTCGAGGAATCGCTCCGCAGCCGGCTCGAGGGCGAGCGCGTCTCCTGGGAGGCCCAGCAGCCGATCGCCCCCAACGCCGGGGTGCGCGAGGCGCGCTGGCGACGGTACGTCGCGGCTGAGGTCGCCGCCCTCCTCGGGACCGTGCCACCGCTGCCGCAGCTGATGCTCGCCGAAGAATCTTTCGGCACCACCACGCTGACCGGTGGCCCGGCCGGCGAGTCCGCACCCGGCGAGCTCGCGCCCGCCGAGCCCCCCGCCGTCGTGGATGTCACCGGCGTCGAGTGGGAGCCAGCCGACGACGGCGGTCTGCTCACCGTCGTGGCCAACCACCGGCTCCTGCTGCTCCCGTCGTACGGCTGGCTGCTGAAGCCGAAGGCGGCGCCTGCGAGCATCGCCGTCGAGAACCTGCGGCCTGCCGGCCCCACCGGTCCCACGCCGATGGCGCAACGGCCCGCGACGCCGTGGATCACTACTCCGGCGATGGGCAAGGGAGCTCTCGTCGTCGCCCGGTTCAGCTCGCGCACCGTGCAGACCCCAGCCGGACCACAGACTGAGGGGATTGGCCTCCTGATCGACGCAGGATCGAACACACCGAGACTGCTGACGGACAATGCGATGGCCCGGCTGGTGAGGACCGCGGGCGTCAGCTCCGTGGAGGCGCAGCTTCTCACGCACATCCACGGCGACCACGTCAACCAGGTCGTCCAGATGGTCCGGCGGTTCGGCATAACGGCCGACAACGTCATTATGTCCGAGAGCTGGGTCGGCTCCGCCAAGGGACGTTGGGCCGAGGTGCTGAAAGGCCTGCGCGGTGAGTTCGGCGCGGCCTGGAAACCCGGACTGGCGATGGAGAGCACAACGGACGCGGTCACCGAGGCCACCGTACGGCTGTCCGGCGACCAGACTGTGCGGGTACTGGCTCGCGGGAAAGTCCAGCGGGAGTTCCGCACGGGCGGCGCTCCCGAGCAGAAGGTGGATCCTGCGAGCCTTTTGTTCATTTTCGGCAACGAGACCTCGAGCCACCGAGCCCTCGTCCTCGGCGACGCGCGGGGCGAGGACATCGGCCTGTTCGCGAAGGAAATGGGCCGTGACGCATTCAGCGCCGCCCTCAAGGGGGTCCGTGTTGTGGTCGGCTTCGGCCACCACTTCAGCGAGGTGGCTGGCCAGAACTCCGCTGCGGACGTCGCCGGGATGGAACTGCTGATCCGCGAGGCGTTGCTGCAGAACGGCGAGCTGACGATCGTCATCCAGAGCAGCGAGAAGTTCTCCTTCGGCACCTCGACTACCACCCCCGAGGGCCGCGCCCTGCTGGACTTCGCCACCCGTATGGGCGCCCGGGTAATCTTCGCCGACAAGCCAGCGGGCGGCGCGATCGACGCCGCGGCCGTGCTGAACTCCGATCTCACGGTATCGGTCACCGGCCCGGAGGTCACCCCGTACGCGCCGGACCCGCGGACCGCCGCTGCGCTGGAGCGGCTGCAGATGCTGCGGGAAGCGCGGCGGACCGTAGTTGAGAACCCGGAGCTCGGGCCGCAGCACCTGAGGTCCACGCTGTCTGCGCCGGAGCTTGTCGCCGCCCTGAACGCCGAGATCACCCGGCTGGAGGGGCACTTCGACGACCTGCTCGGGCGAGAGGCCGCCACCCTGTTCGAGCTGCGCGGCGACCTCCCGGTGCGGAAGAACGAGACCCCGGCCCAGCTGGCGGCCCGGACTGCCGCAGCGAAGGCGGCATTCCGCGCCGCCAGAACCCGCCCGAACCCCCTCACCGCCGACCAGCTCCAGGCCGAGCTCGCGCGGCAGGGCCCGGTGGAGGCCACGCTGCCGGAGGACATCGTCGCCGGCCTGCGCGCTGCCGTCCGGCACGGTTCCACCCTCACAATCGAGGCCGAGCTGTACGCCACGCCGCGTAGCGTGGCCGAGGCGATCGCGCGGCTGCCGGAGGCCCGCCGGACGGCGCTTGAACGCGAGTACCGCGAGTTGCGCGAGCTGAGCGCCATCATCACGGGTAACGACGTCCCCCCCGAAAAGCGAGGGGAGCTGAGCCTGCGGATTGCCGCGTTGCGCAGCGAGCTCACCGGGGCGGCGGCGGAGTTGCCCGCCGACCAGCGCGGGCAGCTGGAGGGCGAGGTGCGCCGCGTCGAGGGGGTCCTGGAGAAGCTTACGACCCCGCTGCCCGGCGGCGGCGTCATGCGCAACGCCGCCGGCGGCCTCGGCACCACAGAATTCCTGCTGATCAGCGCCTCGAAGGCGGTCAACTGGGGCGTCGGCGCGGCCGGCCGAGCCTTCGGCACGGTCATGATGATCCACAGCGTCTCCGGGCTGAGCGACACCGCGGCCGGCCTGGCCGCCGGCACGGTCAACGTCCCCGAGGCGGTGCTGCGTGTGACGCACGACGCGATGGGCTTGCAGCTCGGCATCAAGATGTTCCGGGTCCAGGACGTGGGCATGAAGAAGTTCGCCATCCTCGTTCTGCTTGAGGTCGGAGCGGCCGCCGTCGCCGACTACGACACAGCCGAGGCGCGCAACCTCGCGGTACTGCGGGCCGGGATCCATGGTGCGGTCAACCTGCTCTGCATGTCGCTGGGAATGAAGGTTATGGCCTGGGGTGCCGGCATGGGACCGACGCTCCCGGGGATCCTGACCGTGGCCGGCGGCTTCGCCGTCACTATGGCCGGCGAACCGATCCTCAGGCTTATCGGCCTAGACGAAAAGCTGGTGCGCTGGACGGCGTTCGGGCCGAGCGAGGTCACCCACGTCTACCAGGACATCGAAAAGACCCTGGCGGAATACGAGATGGCGGTCGGGTCCGTGCGTCTGTCTCAGCGAGACGACGCGGCCCTTGCCGGTCTCGGCGCCGCTCGGCCGGCGGACCTCAAGAAGCGTGCCGCCGAGGCGGCGAGCGAGCACCGGTCCGAGGCGCGGAAGAAGGAACGCGAGCTGATGACGTTGTTCGCGGATGCCTACGCCACGGCCGCGACGTCATACGTCGGGCTCCGCAGCCTCGACCTGCTCGCTGACCGGTTCACTCAGCTCCGGCACCAGGCGATGGACGGCGAGCCGGGTCACGACGACCTGCAGCAGCGCTTCATGGCAATCGACGCCAAGCTCGGGCTCGCCGGGATGGACTCCGCCGCAATCGCGGAGATGGACCAGTGGGACGAGCTCGACGACCAGCTCGACGATGTCGACCACGAGCTGGACCGGAGCGAGCTGTTCAAGAAGCTGGACCGGGGCGACCTGTTCAAGGGGCTGGACCGGGGCGACCTGTTCAAGGAGCTGGACCGGGCGCAGCAGATGTTCGACAACGCCCGGTACCGCATCGAACCCAGCACGCTCCGGCCGGTGCCGATGATCCCGCAGGGCTCGCCAGCCTGGGCTGCCTACGTCGGGCAGCTGAACCGCTACGACCGGCGGCTCGCCGGGCAGCTGCGCAGAGCGGCCGAGCTCGGCGGCGGCGCGAAGACGCCAGTTTCCACCCAGGACCGCCGGTTCGCCGGCCTGACCGGTGACAGCGTCGACCCTCGATCCGCGCTCGCCCGGATGCAGTCACTCCGGGTCGCCTATGACGAGCGGGTCCAGGAGGGGATCGCCGCGCTGCCGGCGCTGTCGGCGACCGAGACATGGTCCGATTCGTACCGGCTGGGGCGGCGGAACGAGGAGGCGCACGCGGCGCATCCCGACCTATTCCGCCGGCTGCGGCTCACTGAGATGGCGCTCCGGATCGCCATCGGGCAAACCCGTTCGTCGCTGCGCACGATGGGCGGCACGCCGGATCCGGCGCTGGCGACGCTGATCGAGACAGAGACTGCCTCCGCAGAGCGGGCGATAGAGGAACGCCGGCTGCGGTACGGGCTGATCCTTCCCGTGGAGCTGGATGCGGAGCTGACCGGACGGCGCGCGGCCGAGGACCAACTGATGGCCGCGACCGTGGATGCCGCGTTCCCGCGGGCCGGCACGCGGCCGGGTCAGGCGCCGACGCCGCTGAGTCCTGAGGAGATCAAGGCGCTGCACGATGACGAGCTGGAATCGATGGGCCGCCGGATGTCGTCCACCGAGCACCAGCTCGGCGAGGCCTCCCGGCTCCTGGCGCCGATGCGGGAGACAGAGGACCCGACCCTGCCCTGGGAACGGATGAATCGGCTGCAGCGCCAGCTGGCAGTCGTCACAGGTCCGACCTTCTGGACCCTGGACACCAAAGGGATCGACACCACGGAGGAGCACACGCTGCCGGCCGGGTCAACCTACCTGGTGGCGTGGATCCCGGGCGAGAGCGAGCTCGCGCCCAAGCACCTCTGGTCGTTCTCGTCCACGTTCGTTCGTGCACTCCCGATCAACGCCGACGCAGTCGCGAAATTCGGGTCGGGCATCGTCTACATCAACGCCCAGGACCTGCACTTCGTCTCGTCCGAGGACATCGCCACCCGCGCGCGGGCCGCGGCCGCACCGGTTGCGCCGGTGCCGTGAACGGCGGACCGGTGATGCCGGCCTCGCCGACTCGCCAGGCCGAGACGCTCCCCGGGATCACCTCTTCAAGCCGGACATGTGCCAGTTGCCAAGCGTGCTAACGCCTGCGGCGGTGGCCTGTACGTGGTCTGCGGCCGGCCGAAGATCCGCCAGCTGTTCCGCCTTACCGGACTTGAGGGCCGGATACCGCTGGCCAGCACCCTGGACGAGGCCCTGGAAGCCCTGGCGGCTGGCCGGGCCACATCCTGAAGCACCACCGCGAAGCCCGGTCACCCGCTGGCCGGGCTTCCGGCATATCCGGCCCTATGCCGGGTTCGCCAGATGAGCGAGCGCGGTATGACCCCAGTGCCGGACACCCCGACCAGCGGAGAGGACCGATGACAGGCCATTGGGCTCGCGCTGGATGCTGGCGAGACGTACCGTCGCAGTAGCGGCCCTGACGGTCCGGGGCCGCGTTTCCGGCGCCTTTGTCATGCCGCTGAACACGCGGCCGCCGGGTCCGGCCTGGCTGGTGAGGAGTATCGGATGACCGTCGACAACAGCCCGGTCAAGTTCACCCCTGCTCTGCCCGGCCAGCCCGTGCCGGAGATCGGGACGATCAGCGGCGGGCGGCCGGTCTTCCGGGCCGAGCTACCCGACGGCCGCATCGTCTGGCTGGTCAGCGGTTACGAGAACGTCCGCCAGATGATCATCGACCAGCGGTTCTCCCGGGCACTGGCGGTTGCGCCCGGCCGCGCCCGGCAGGGCTTCGAGATGTCCGCCGCCGACTCGATCAGCGGGATGGACCCACCCGGGCACACCAGGCTGCGCAAACTGGTGGCCAGCGCGTTTACCGCCCGCCGCGTCGAGGCCCTCCGGCCGCGGGTGGCGGGCATCGTCAGCCAGCTCATCGACGCGATGGCCGGGCGGCCTCAGCCGGCGGACTTGGTGGCCGGCTTCTCGCTGCCGCTGCCGGCCCTGGTGATCTGCGAGATGCTCGGCGTGCCCGCTGAGGATCTCGAGCAGTTCCACGCCTGGTCCGACACCATCATCGGAGACTGGGAGCGCGACTCCGGCGAGATCATGACGGCCCTGGCCGAGTTGTACGGCTACTTCGGCGTCCTGATCGAGATGAAGCGGGCCCGGCCCGCCGAAGACCTGATGAGCGCGCTCATCGCCGCTCGCGACGACGCCGACCGGCTGTCCGAGCAAGAGCTCACCGTGATGTGCTGCACCCTGCTGATCGGCGGGCACGAGACCACGGCGAACCAGATCAACCTGTCGCTGCTGCTGTTGCTTGATCACCCTGGCCAGGTTGCCAAGTTGCGCGCTGATCCGGAGCTCATACCCGGAGCGGTCGAGGAACTCCTGCGCTGCACTCGGCTCGGCGGCCTGGCGCCCGCCCGCGTCACCACCGAAGCCGTACAGCTCGGCGGAGTGGTGATCCCGGCGGGTGAGCAGGTCATGCCGCTGTACTCCACGGCCAACCGGGACCCTGCGGTATTCACCGATCCGGATCAGCTCGACGTCACGCGTGACGCCGCCGGCCACCTGGCCTTCGGCGCCGGCGTGCATCACTGCCTCGGCGCTCAGCTGGCCCGGGTAGAGCTCCAGGAGGCTTTCCGCGGCCTGATCGGCCGGCTGCCAGGGCTGCGGCTCGCGATGCCCGCCGGCGACCTCGAGTTCAAACCGGGAATGGCAATCCACAGCCTGCGCGAGCTACCGGTCTTCTGGGGGGAGCCATGACACGCTGGAACATCTCCGTCGACAAGAGCTTGTGCATCGGGTCGGCCATGTGCGTAGCCATCGCACCGGGCCGGTTCGTCCTCGACGAGCGGCAGCGGTCCGGCCCGGTCGAGGCGGGGATTGACCCCGACGAGCTGGTACGCGACGCTGCCGCCTCCTGCCCTTCGGAGGCGATCAGCCTGGTCGACGCCGATACAGGCCAGCCGGTAGACCTCGACTAACCAATGGCTCGCCCGCCAGCCGCATCTGAACAGATGGGCGTGCGATGCACCTTCGGCACAAGACCACGGTGGCGGCACGGCGAGCATGGGCCTGGACAGGCCGGGCGCGGGCGGCGACAAGCTGGACGATGAGTTAACCGGGTGCGCCGTAGTGGCGACACTGCCGAGGTAACCCGCCATGCCTCACGGCGTGTCCTGACCTGCTCCGGGCAGCGGCTGGAAGGATGGCGGCATGCGTACTGATGATCCCGTCCTTGATCTCATGGACCGCTTCACCGCCGCCCTCAACTCCCATGACCTCGATGCCACCATGGCCCTGGTCACCGATGACATCGTCTTCGAGTCCACCTCGCCACCACCCGACGGCACCCGCTACGAAGGCCGGGACGCGGTGCGCCAGATCTGGGCAGAGGTGCTAGCGGCCACGCCGGGGGCCGGGTTTTCCGTCGAGGAGCAATTCTCGGACGGCTCAGGACGCGCCGTCGTGCGCTGGCGCTACGACTGGGCAGACGGGCACGTGCGCGGCGTGGATATTGTCCGGGTCCGAAATGGCCAGCTCGCCGAGAGCCTGGCCTACGTCAAGGGCTAGCGGGACACCACAGCAAGCCGGAGCGCACCGCCGGTCCCGGCTTGTCCCCCACGCCGCTCCACCGCGGTGACGGTACCAGGCCGAACGCGGCGAACATTGACGGCTGCTCGAAGGCGGCGATGTCGGTCAGGCGGCTGCCATCGAGGCGCAGGACCGTAAGCACGAACGGGACGACTGTGGTGCGGTTGCGCCGAACTGAACCACCAGGGCCTTCGCCCTAGTCCTGGGCGGCGATTAGCAGCGTGGCGATCGGCTCGAGGGTGGCCATGAGCTCATCGAGCTCGTCCGGCTCGAGGCTCTGGTAGGGCCTCGCCGCGAGATCGTCGGTGAGCGCCTCGACCCGCTGTCTGACGACGCGGCCCGGTTCGCTCAGCCAGCCGTCATCTCCGATCAGGCCGCGATCGCGCATCCCGTCGATCACGGCGGCGAGCTGCGCTGCCGGGAGGTGGTGGATGCGTCCGAACTTCTCCGCCGGCATGTCCATGCCGAGGGCGAACAGGACGTGAGCCTCAAGGCCGCCGACACCCTCGGTCATCAGGGCCGCGATGTGCCCGTCGCCACGGTGCTCGCGCAGCAGGGAGCCTGCATGAAACAAGCGGGCCACCACGTCGTCGGGGACCGGGATCGCGCGCAGCGCGGCGTACATGGGCCGGCCCTCGGACGGGGCGCTGGTCGCCGCCTTAATCAGCAGTTCGGCGGCGCGGGCGAAGGCGGGAGTGTCGACGCGATCACCGAGGATTCGCCGCAGCGCCTTCACACAGCCCGCCTGACGAGCGGCGATCGCCGCTTCAGGCGTGGTGGTGCGCCACACCTTCGGAATGTGGCGAGCCACCTCGCCGGGAG
>Ga0335081_10000812_pt1 | contig 50695 bp, 31 predicted proteins | sample Lox_Sample_35_FD_206713 | JGI IMG/M metagenome (GOLD analysis project Ga0335081, IMG submission 206713) | Soil microbial communities from Loxahatchee National Wildlife Refuge, Florida, United States - Lox_Sample_3.5 | ecosystem: Environmental > Terrestrial > Soil > Wetlands | place: USA... | reverse complement strand
ATTGGCGTGGCCCTGGCTTTGGGATGGGTCATCGTCGCCGGGCTGACGCACTTCAGCGCCGGGCGCGCCTTCGATTTTCCGCCGGGTGCGTTCGCGCTCTCACCGGCATTCTTCATGGGGCTGGGCTCCGCGATGCTGATCGCGACCTACGATTACTGGGGCTACTACAACGTCTGCTTCCTGGGTGGGGAAGTGAAGGAGCCAGGCCGCACCATTCCGCGGGCGGTCATCCTGTCGATCTGCGCCATCGCCGTCATTTACCTCACGATGAACATCGCGGTGCTGGGAGTGATTCCGTGGCGCGAGCTGACGCATTCCGGCGGACAGAACAACTACATCGTCTCGGTATTTATGCAACGGGTGTACGGAACGTGGGCCGGCCGCGTGGCGACCGCGCTGATCATGTGGGCGGCATTCGCGTCGGTCTTCTCCACGCTGCTGGGTTATTCGCGCGTGCCCTACGCAGCTGCGCTCGACGGCAATTATTTCCGCGCCTTCGCTTATGTCGAGCCGAAGCGGCGTGTGCCGACGGTGTCACTGTTGGCGCTGGGTTGCGCCGCGATGTTGTTCTGTTTTCTACGCCTGGCCGACGTGATTGCCGCGCTGGTGGTCATCCGCCTGCTGTTGCAGTTCATCGTGCAGGCGATTGGCGTGATGGTGTTGCGCCAGCGGCGTCCGCAGATGCCGCGGCCATTCCGCATGTGGCTGTATCCGGTGCCGGCGCTGATGGCGATTGCGGGATTCGCATTCATTCTGCTGGCGAGGAAGAATTTTCTGCGCGAGATTCGCTATGCAATCGCGATTCTGGTCGCCGGACTGGTGATCTATTTCCTGCGCTCGTGGAAGCGGCGCGAGTGGCCGTTCGCGCGGGGGACGTGAAGTGTCGCCGGCTCATCATGGCAAAGAAACGCTCCGAGCGTTGGCCTGAGGGTCCGTGGCGCTCCCTGTCGCCGCTGACGCGGCTCTGACTGTCTCCCGTTTCACCCGGCGCTTAGGCGCCGGGCTCAATTCATCCCGCCGCTGCGCGGCTACTTCGGTTGCACCGCGCCGTCTTCTCCGAAGAAAATCCGAGGTTCGCCTGAGACACAATTTCTAAAGACCAGGACTTCCTCAGCTCACCCAGCCACTGGTCACGAATAGCCAGCCCCTCGGAACGTCGTTAACAAAACGTAATCGCCGGCTCGCTTACCTTTACTTACGCACGAAGTCTGACCGACGATGGCCACCAGCGGAGCCTGGCAAAACGTCCCTTCCCAGCCGGCGCAGAGCAGTCCAGAGCCGCGTGCGACCGGCGCACCTGAGCCGGTCTCCGAACTCGGCCCGCTGTCGCATATCCCCATCACAGCGCCGCTGCACCGCACCGTCTTCGGCCCGCTGCACGAGCCGCTCTTCCGCACGCTGTGGATCGCCGCCGTCGTCAGCTACACCGGCACGTGGATGCAGAATGTCGGCGCCGCCTGGCTGATGACCTGTCTCACCATGTCGCCGCTCATGGTGGGCCTGGTGCAAGCTGCCGGCAGCATCGCGGTCTTCCTGGTGGTGTTGCCCGCGGGCGCCATCGCTGACATGGTCGACCGCCGCAAGCTCCTGCTCTTCACCCAAAGCTGGATGGTCGTGGCCGCGGTTATACTCGGCGTGCTCGCTCTAACGGACCGGATCACGCCGCTGCTGCTGCTGCTGTTCACGCTGCTGATGGGAGTGGGCGCGGTGCTGAACGATCCGGCCTGGCAGGCGATCACGCCGGAGACGGTTTCACATCAGAACTTCGCGGCCGGTGTTGCTCTGAACTCAGCCGGATTCAACGTCGCCCGCGCGATCGGTCCGGCGCTGGGAGGCCTGGTGATTGCCGCCGCCGGCTCGGGCATAGCGTTTCTGCTGAATGCGGTCTCCTTCTTCGGCGTGATTTATTTTCTCTACCGCTGGCAGCGGCGGCCGGGGCGAATCTCGCTGCGCGCCGGCCACATGATGACGGCGATGTTCGATGGCGTCCGGCACATGAACGGCTCGCGCGCCGTGAAGGCCGTGCTGGTGCGCAGTGCGGTATTCAGCATCTCCGCCAGCGCATTGCCCACATTGCTGCCGCTGCTGGCGCATCCCTTCGGCTCGCAAGGCTATGGCGTGCTGCTCGGTTTCTTTGGGCTGGGCGCGCTCGCCGGTGCGGCCTTGATGCCTGCTCTGCGCCGCACCCTCTCTGCCGACGCGCTGGTGTCGATCGCGACCGCAGTCTTCGCGGCTGCGACCTTCGCCGGCGGCCTCTGGCGGAGCTTCGCGCTGCTGTCGGTCACACTGTTCGTCGCCGGAGTGGCGTGGATCCAGATCCTCGCCAGCCTGAACGTCTCGGCGCAGACCATGTGTCCGGGACACATGCGGGCGCGCGCCATCTCCATGTACCTGCTGGTGCTGCAAGGCGGACTGGCGGGCGGCGCTGCATTGTGGGGCTTTGTGGCGGAGCAGGTTGGAATGGCGCGCTCGCTGTCGTACGCAGCACTCGGCCTGGTGATCGGCCTGGCAGCGGCTGCGTGGTTCAAGTTGCATCCCGGCGATCTACACCCGACGACCGCCGGAATGGACTAAAATTCTGACACATCAACAGGCCCCAACTTTGCACGACAATTCTCTATGGAGGGTTTTCGATGAGGAAAGAAACTGTAATGGCGATTCTGCTGTTGGCTTTGGGAACTGCAGGAAATCTGGCTGCTGCGGCGCCGCAGGGCAAGGCCGACCAGAAGCCGACCGTCGCCGCTGTCTACGATCGCACACTCACCGGTATCGAAAAGGAAGTGGTTCCGGCGGCCGAAGCCATGCCCGACGATAAGTTCAACTTCGCTCCCACCCAGGGCGAGTTCAAAGGCGTGCGCACGTTTGCCCAGCAGATCAAGCACATTGCCGCCGTCAATTACATGCTGGGTGCGGCCATTCTGTCGGAGAAGCCGCCGGTAAACCTGGGCGGAGAGAATGGTCCCGACAACATCACCTCCAAGGCTGACGTGGTGAAGTTCCTGCAGGACTCGTTCGCGTATCTGCACAAGGCGCTCGGCACGCTAGACGAAAGCAACCTCCTCGGCCAGGTGCAGAGCCCGTTCGGTTCCAACAAAGTCTCGCGCATGGGGCTTTCGCTGATCGCCATCGGCCATCCGTTCGATCATTACGGGCAGATGGTGGAATACCTGCGCATGAACAACATCATTCCCCCGGCAAGCCGCAACCAGTAATCGAATCGCACGGCGCAAGCTGGATAAAAAGGCGCGAGCCACCACGCCCCTGGCTGTGGTACAACTATCCCGTTGCTCTTTGCGCCCGCGGGAAGACGGTTTGGGGTGCGAAGCCGGGAACTTCCGCGCAGGCGCGGGGTTTCAGTACAGGGAAAACCATCACCACTCAACTGCCCACAAGGAACATCTCGCGAAGGCGTCGGCGGCAGGATGGAGCTGACCAGGATGGCGGCGGGTTGTGGCCTTCGGCTCAGGCATAGGGTGTCCAAGGAGTCTTATCCGATGAGAAAAGCATTGATTGGCGCAATCGCCGTGGCCCTGGTTTGCTGCGGAACTGCGCTGTACGCACAGCAGGACGGTATGGGGCAGGGCGGCGGCATGGCGGCGGCGCATCGCCTGCAGTCGCCGGAGCTGCAACTGCAGCACATGACGCGGCAGCTCGATCTCACCCCAGAGCAGCAACAGAAGATCAAGCCTATCCTGGAGCAGCAATCGCAGCAGATGCAGAGCGTGCGCCAGGACATTACCCTGTCGCAAGATGCCCGCTGGAGCAAGATGCAGGAGATCCGCCAGGGCACCAGCGAGCAGATCAAGCCCATCCTGACGCCCGAGCAGCAGAAGAAGTACGAGGCGATGGAGAGCCGGCGCATGTCACCACCCGGTGGAATGCAACACGGCGGAATGGGCCAGGCCGCTCCGCAGCAGGCACCTGCGCAACAGGCGCCTCCGCAGTAGTTCGTTGACAATGCAGGGGACATCGACTCCGAGTGAGAGCCGGGGATCGTCGTCCCCTGCTCAGCCACTATGTATCTGCCGCGAGCTAACAGAGCCTTGGGCGCTATGGCACTGGAAATGTGGTCTGCTGGTTCGGCTGTGTTAATCGTGCGGAATGCCCGGCGGATAGGAAGCTTCCGTCCTCAACTGAGTACCGGCGGCCACCTCCCAATGCTCTATTTCGCCGATCGCGAACAGCCAGTGCCGTTAGCTGCCGCCAGCTTTTCCAAACCTCCGCAAACTGCGATACTGAGTAACTAAGCTGCGAGTTTCTCATCTCCTCTTGCAAAGACCAACCGCAGGTCCTCCGCTCGCCCGCCGTGGCGGGCTCGGCCGGGATGACAGCCGCGGAGGAACCTGCGAGCTCGCGCTGAGACACCCATGAACGACTTTCTTAAAGCCGTGCAGGAGCGCGTCGTCATCTACGATGGCGCGATGGGTACCAGTGTGCAGGCGCGCAACCTGCCGCTCGACGACTTCTGGGGCAAGGACGGCTACAACGACATCCTCGTGCTCAGCCGGCCCGACGTGGTCAAGGACATCCACGCTGCGTACTTCGACGTGGGCGCCGATGTCGTCGAGACCAACACCTTTAGCTCCACGCGGATCGTGATGGCCGAGTACGACATGGCCGACCAGGTCCACGAGGTGAACGTGGCGGCGGCGAAGCTGGCGCGCGAGGTCGCGTCGAGCTACTCCAACGGCCGCAAGAAGTTTGTCGCGGGATCGATGGGCCCGACGACCAAGCTGCCCTCGCTCGGCCATATCGGCTTCGACGATATGGCAGCGGCGTATACCGAGCAAGCGGTCGCTCTGATCGACGGCGGCGTCGATGTGCTGCTGCTGGAAACCTGTCAAGACATTCTGCAAGCTAAGGCCGGACTGGTCGGCATCTTCGACGCGCTGAAAAAGACCGGGAAGAATGTTCCCGTGCAGGTGCAGGTCACGCTGGAATCCACGGGCCTGATGCTGCTGGGTACCGAGATCGGCGCCGCGCTCACCACGCTGGAGATGTTCGACGTCGCCATCATCGGCATGAACTGTGCCACCGGGCCGAAGGAGATGAACGACGGCGTTCGCTACCTGGGTGCGAACTCGCCGCGGCCGGTTTCTGTCTTGCCAAACGCGGGATTGCCGCAGAACGTTGGCGGACGCGCGGTCTACACGCTGCAGCCGCAGGAACTCGCCGATTATCACAAGCAGTTCATCACCGAATACGGTGTCCGCCTGGTGGGCGGGTGCTGCGGCACAACCTACGAGCACATCAAAGCCGTCGCCGCGACCTGCGCCAACCTTGAGCCAGCAAAGCGCGAAGTGAAGACCGTCGCTGCGGCTGCGAGCGCATACTCCATGGTACCGCTCGACCTCGATCCCAAGCCGCTGATCGTGGCCGAGGAGATGAACACCACCACGCGCGTCGAGCACTTCAAGAACATGGTTCGCGCGCAGGACTATGACGGCATCCTCACGCTGGCCAAGAAGTTGGTGAACGAAGGCTCGCACATGCTGGACCTGTGCTGCGCCATCGTGGGCGAAGACGAGAAGGGCTACATCTCGAACATCCTCGAGAAAATCGCCACGCGCGTGCCCGCGCCCATTACTGTCGACTCGACCGAAGCGGACGTGATCGAGGAAGCGCTGAAGCGCATTCCCGGCAAGGCCATCATCAACTCCATCAACCTGGAGGATGGCGAGAAGCGCACATCCAAAGTCTTGCCCATGGCGAAGCGCTATGGCGCGGCCGTCATCGCGCTGACCATCGACGAAGACGGCATGGCGCTGACCTGGCAGAAGAAGCTGGCGATCGCCAAGCGCATCTTCGATCTCGCGGTGAACAAGTACGGCATCCGCCCCTGCGACCTGATCTTCGATGCGCTCACGCTGCCCATCTCGACCGGGCAGGAAGACTACCGCACCGCCGGTATCGAAACGCTGAAGGCGGTGAAGGCGATCAAACAGGAGCTGCCCGAGGTGAAGACGATCCTCGGCGTCTCGAACATTTCGTTCGGGCTGAACGTCTACTCGCGGCGAATTCTGAACAGCGTCTTCATGCATGAGGCGGTGGACCACGGCCTCGACATGGCCATTGTTAACTACAGTAAAATCTATCCGTTGTACAAGATTCCTGAGGCAGAAGTTGACCTCGCGCGCAAGCTGATTTTCTACGATCAGTCCAACGGGGATCCGCTCCAGGTCTACATGGCGCACTTTGCCGGGACCAAGGGCAAGGAAGAGAAGACGACCGCGCACGTCGACACGCTGTCGGTTGAGGACAAGCTGAAGTGGGCGATCATCAACGGCGAGAAGTCGGTGGGCGATGGTGCGAATAAAAAGTCGCTCGATGAAATTCTGGAGGAAGCGCTCGCGACGTACTCGCCGCTCGATCTTATCAATAATGTGCTGCTCGACGGCATGCGCACGGTGGGCGACTTGTTTGGCGCGCGCAAGATGCAGCTGCCGTCGGTGCTGGATTCCGCCGGCGTGATGAAGGCTGCCGTCGCCTATCTCGAGCCCAAGATGGAGAAGACCGAAGGCTCGCAGAAGGGAACGATCGTCCTGGCGACGGTCAAGGGCGACGTCCACGACATCGGCAAGAACCTCGTCGACATCATCCTCAGCAATAACGGATACCGCGTGGTGAACCTCGGCATCAAGCAGCCGTCAGACACGATCATCAAAGCTGCGCTGGAACAAAAGGCCGACGCGATCGGGCTCAGCGGATTGCTCGTGAAATCGACGCTGGAGATGAAGTACGTCGTTCAGGACCTGCACCACCAGAAGCTGGAGTTTCCCGTCATCTGCGGCGGGGCGGCGCTGACGCGCAAGTACGTCGAGGACGATCTGCGGCGCGAGTACAACGGCGGCGTCTTCTATGCGGACGACGCCTTCGCGGGGCTGCACCTGATGGAAGATCTTTCTTCGCCGAACGGCGCCCGCGAGAAGCGCATTGAAGAAGGCCGCGTGGTGAGGGAGTTCGCGCGCGCGGCAGCGGCCGGAGTTCTGGAAGGCGAGGCCGCGACCACGCCCAGCATCGAGATTCCCGCGGCGCCCAACATTCCGCACCCGCCGTTTTGGGGACTGCGCGTGCTGAGGCCGGCGGACTTCGATCTGCGCGAGATCTTCCCGTACATCAATGAAACTGCGTTGTTCAAGAACCAGTGGCAGCTCAAGACCGCCTCGCAGGAAGATTACGGACGGTTGGTCGAGACGAAGTATCGGCCGATCCTGAAAGAGCTGCAAGACGAAGTGATCGCCGCAGGGTGGTTCGAACCGAAGGTGGTTTACGGCTACTTCGGCGCGCAGGGCAACGGTAACGACGTCATCGTCTACAACCTGCCTGAGGGTTGGAAGCAGGGCGACGCGATCCCCGCTGAGGCGCTGCGCTTTACCTTCCCGCGTCAGCGCGAGGGCCGCCGCCTGTGCATCTCGGACTTCTTCCTGCCGAAGTCGAGCGGGAAGATGGATGTGCTTGGCATGTCCTGTGTGACCATCGGCGACAAGGCCTCGCACGAGACGCAAAAGCTGTTCGAGGGCGGCGAGTACACAAAGTATCTCTACCTGCACGGACTCAGCGTCGAGTCAGCCGAAGCGCTAGCCGAGCTGTCGCATAAGCGCCTTCGCGCAGAGCTCGGAATTGCGGGCGACGATTCACCGCACATCCGCGATCTCTTTCATCAGAAATATCGCGGCTCTCGGTATTCGTTTGGCTATCCCGCGTGCCCCAACCTGGAAGACCAGACGAAGCTGTTCGCGCTGCTCCATCCCGATGAGACCATCGGCGTGCATCTGACGACGGGATTCCTGCTGGAGCCCGAGCAGAGCACGTCGGCGATCATCGTGCATCATCCCAGCGCGAAATACTTCGTCGCGTAGTGGCGATCAGTTTAGGTTGAGCCCAAAGTCCGTGACTTCGCCGGTGTACGTCGTGATGTACAGGTTTCCATTCGCTACAATCGGTTCGCCGTAGATGGGGCTGGCGACCGGCTGGAACCAGAGTTGAGCGCCGCTGCGGGCGTCGAATGCCACGATGTGAGAGTTGATGGCGGCGATCGACTCCCAGCCCACGTAGAGAACTCCATTGGCCACGGTCGGCGTCGAGTAGTTGCACTGCACGACAGCGCGAGACCATAGAATATTGCCCGTTTGCTGGTCGAGTGCCGTAAGGCCGGGAGCGCCGTCGAAACCGCACAGATAGATGTTTCCGTAGGCAATCGACATCGAAGTGAAATACAAGGTGCGAATGGCGCGATGCCAGATCAGCGCACCCGTGCCGGCGTCAAACGCGTAAACTCCGCCATCGTAGGAGTTGATGTAGACCACTCCGTTCTCGACTGCCGGTGAGGCCGCGATGTCATAGCTGGCCTGTTGTTGCCACAGCAGCGTCCCATCCGAAGCGTTCAGAGCGAACAGATCTGGTCCGACTCCCATGTAGAGGACGCCGTTGACCAACGCGCCGGCCGAACCCGTTCCTGCTCCGAAGGTAGTGTTGTAGCTCCACTGCATTGCGCCCGACGAGGCATCGAGCCCATAGATCACCCCGAAGTCGTCGGCGACGAAGACCAGGCCATTGCCGACGGTTGGCGCCATCTGGATCGCGTTCACGCTGCCGTTGCTCCACAGGATTTGGCCCGTAAGCGCATTGATTGCGTACACCGCGCCGGTGTAGTAGGGGGTAAAGAACCCCACCCCGACGTACAGCACGTTGCCGGCCACCGTTGGAGTGGATGTGAAGAATTGTCCCTGCAGATTCTCACGCCACACGATGTTTCCGTTGGAGGCATTGAGGGCAAAAAGCTCGCCCGAATCAAAGCTGATGCCATAGAGCAGACCCTTGGCCAGGACGGGCGAGGCGTAAATCACGTCGGTGACCGGACGCGCCTGCCACACCACCCCAAGCTGATTGACGTTCCCCACACCCAGGGTTGTCTCGTAGGGATTGAAGCCGAGACGGTTGTCGCCGAATTGAAATTCGGGCCAGTCGGTCACCTGTGCGCAAGCGACCACTGCCGCGAGTGTGACAAACAGAAACGCCAACAGAACAGATTTACGAGTTGACGCCAGTCGCGGAAGGGAAGAAGCAGGACGGAGGTCAGCGGGCAACATAGTCCCTCCTTGTCGAGGGTAGAAGTATACTGCGAGAACTGCTTGCGGAGGGGTAGACAGGCAGCGATGCCGCGAATTACATAATCGTCATTTCTAGCGCGCTGTCTGGTGCGAAGCACCTGCTGTTAGCGGCAGAAGCTTCTTCGGAGCTGATAGCTGGGCATGAAGCGCATTCTTCTTTCCTGGAGCAGCGGCAAAGACAGCGCCTGGACGCTGCATATCCTGCGCCAGCGGCCGGATTGTCAAATCGTCGGGTTGCTGACTACTCTCAACAGCGAGTTCGACCGCGTTGCCATGCACGGCACGCGGCGATCGGTCGTGCAAGCGCAGGCGAAGGCCGCGGAACTGCCGCTGTGGGATGTTCCTCTGCCCTGGCCCTGCTCGAACGCGGAGTACGAGACGCGCATGCGCGAAGCCTGCCGCCGCGCGATCGACGCCAAAGTGAATGCCGTCGCCTTTGGCGATCTGTTTCTGGAGGATGTGCGGGCCTATCGTGAGGCGCAGTTGCGCGACACGGGACTGGAACTGGTCTTTCCGCTTTGGCAGCAGCCGACGGCAACGCTAGCGTGCGAGATGATTGCCGGCGGCCTGCGCGCCAGGCTGACATGCGTCGACACGCAGCAGTTGCCGGCGGAACTTGCCGGCAGGGATTTCGATGAAGGTTTGCTGTTAGACCTGCCGCGTGAGGTCGACCCCTGCGGCGAGCGCGGTGAGTTTCACACCTGCGTGTACGCCGGGCCGATGTTCAATGCGCCCATCGCGCTGGAGGCGGGAGAGATCGTGAGGCGCGAGCGATTCGTATTCGCCGACTTCACGGTGAAGTAGTGTGTCCGTGAAAACGAGCGGATCTGTCCGGCGGCTAGTGCCTGGCGGCTGCGGCGGCGGAGTTCAGCATCGCCGGACAGAAGCAGCTGCGATACGCCTCGGGTGATAGTGCTTCGTCGGCGCAATACAGCCCGGGGACGGCACTGGCCGGCACGTACGCAGCGGCGCTGGAGATGTTGTAGAGCTTCAGCCATTCGTCACGATCGCTCTGCTTGCTGACGATGCGGTCGTAGAGAGCGCCCAGGCCGGCGGCGTCGATCCGAGAATCCTTCCATTTTTGCGAGAAGGTGTATTCGCGCTTCCACTCTCCCGGCGTCTTGTTGCTGGCGAATTCCAGGTTGGTCAGGTAGTAGACGGATGCATCGAGCAGCGACCCATCGCCGGCAAACGTCACCGTGCGAAATCCGGGATTCTGGCGATAGATGGGCGAAATCGCCGGATTGATGAGGACAAACGCCGGATGCTGACCGGCGGTATTGATCAGCCGGAAATCGTCGGCGTGAGTGTGGCCGGCGAAGCTGAGCAGCACGGTGCCGTCATACTTTTTCAACAAGGCATCGAACTGCGCCGTCCACTCGGGCACCCACATGGGCACGATCGACGATACGCAGGCTTTTTCGGTCATCGGGGCGCTCTGCGCCTTCGCCGCTTTCTGGTAAGCCGCCATGCTGCTGTAGCCGTCGATTCCCGGCGGGATGTGGAACATCAGCCAGACCTTCTGGCGCTTCTGCGCAGCCGTGCTGAGGTGCGTCTCCAGCCACGCCAATTGCTCGTGCGGGGCGGTGGAGGGTACGCGTGCGCAACCTTCATCGAAGCGCGCGGCGCGATACTCGTCGGAAAAGAAAACGGTATTGAGCGAGACGATGCGCACCCCTGACAATGTGGGATGCGGCAGGTCAAAGCTGCCCAGTGCTTCCCACGAGGCGCGGACTTCGTCGTCACCATGCGCCAGCTTGCGGACCAGGTCAGAGGTGTCATGAAGAAATCGGCCGCCGGCCTCCACGCTGTAGTTGCCGCACTCCTCATCGTTGTTGCCGGGCGCGATCAGAATCCGGGTATCGGGAAAGCGCTTGCGAAATTCCAGCGCGATAAAGTCCACGGTCTTGAGCACGAGCTCGCGATAATTTTCGCGGTTGGTATCGTGGGTGATGGTGGCGTAGGTCGAGGGAAAGCGGTGCGCCAGCAGATCGCCGGTGATCAGGATGAAGGCGGGACGTGGAATGGTCGTGCGCATCTGCTCCAGCGACGATTGCAGCAGCCACCAGTTGGTGTCCTCGCCATACTGGCTGAACGCCGTGCTTTTGGAGTGGGCGAGGATGGACTCCCACTGCGTGGGATCGGCGGCAATGAGGTTCGCGACCAGAGCGGCGTCCGCGCCTGCCATTGGATTCAGGTGAATATCGGAGGCAATCAGAAATCTGTTTCCAGCAGCCGGGGGCTCACCCAGGGCCAGCTCACAAAGGCAGAGCACAAGGACGAGTCCCAGGAAGCGGGAAAGAGCACCGCGGCGAGAGCGCGTGCCGGCAGTACGGCGGATCCTTGTTGACACGCAGAGTTCCTCAGGCGGAATACATCGTACGGCTGCCATTGCACCGCGAAACCGCTAGCGGCATTTTGTCAGGTGTCCGTTCGCTCCACGTGTGAGACTGAGCGGCGGGGGCGCCTGATCTTTATTGGCGAGCACAATTTCCAGCGTCATCTTATCGCCTTGAATCGTTCCCTTGTACACGGCCGGAAGGTCGCGAGGCGGGTTGGACCTGAAAACCGGCCCTCCGCGCTCGGGCGTGTAGGTACCGGAGGCGGTGAACTCGCCCTCCGCATTGGGCTTGATGGGCTGTGCGATGCTGCCGTGAGCGCAATCGAATTCCAGCGTTGCACCTCGCGGTCTCATTTGCACGGAAACGTGGTTGCCGCCCCAGGACTCGCCCGTGCCAACGTCCTTGTCCTGTCCGGAGAGCGGGCCCAGGGTGCTGAACAGCACGAAGGCACAAGCTACGCCAAGAGATACAACCAGGTTGCTGCCTTTCATGAGTGCCTCGCAACACTAAGATGTTACCTGATCTGCCAGGCATAAGCGGCATATCGCCGCACGATAGGGGCAGCGCGACGTTCTACTTGTGAAGCGATCGCAAGAATTGTTTTGACAGCCCGGCTGAGTTGATCTAGAGTAAGCCATCCTATGCCAGCTTCTCGCCTGATTTCCCGCACCATGAACACAACAGGGGGCACAGGTGTGTTCACAAGCACACCTTCCTCAACATTGGGCGGGAGGCGGATCGGCCATAGTTCCTAAGAGATTCTTTCAAGGACCGAGCAATCCAGACCCACCGCCCGCAAGGCTGGTGGGTTTTTCATTTTGGGCGGAGACAGCATGATCGTAATGAAATTTGGCGGAACGTCGGTAGAGGACGCAGTCGCCATCGAACGAGCGGCGCGGATCGTACTCGGGCGTGTGGATGAGCAGCCGGTGGTTGTGGTGAGCGCGATGGCGGGAGTGACCGACTCGCTGCTGGCCATGTCGCGTGCCGCGGCCTCAGGACGCTTGCCGGAAGCGCTGAAATACGTGCGGGCGCTACGGCGGCGCCATCTTGCGGCGATGAGCGAGCTGGGAGTGCCGCATGACCTCGCGGCTTGCGATGCCGTGCAAACGCTGCTCGGCTCGTTGCAGGAGCTGCTGCGCGGAGTGGCTGCGCTGGGCGAGTTCACTCCGCGTACCACCGATCACATTCTCTGCACCGGAGAATTGCTGTCCAGCTGTATCGTGAGCGCCGCTTTCCAGCGGCGCGGCATCGCCGCGACGCTGGTGGACTCGCGCGAGTGCATCGTTACCGATGCCGCCCACACCTGCGCCGTTCCCGTGTTCGAGCCCACGAACGACCGCTTACGCCAGCGGATTCATCCTCTGCTGCTGGCGGGGCGAGTGCCTGTGATGGGAGGCTTCGTGGCCGCGACCGCCGACGGCACGCCCACGACGCTGGGCCGCGGTGGCTCGGATTTTTCGGCAGCCATCATTGGCGCGGCGATGAATGCACGACGCATCGAAATCTGGACCGACGTCGAAGGCATGATGACCACCGATCCCCGCCTGTGCCGCCAGGCGCAGCGCATCGATGTGATCGGCTTCGATGAAGCCTCGGAGATGGCTTACTTCGGCGCCAAGGTCCTGCATCCCGCGACGCTGATTCCCGCAGTCAAGAAAAACCTTCCGGTCTTCGTGTTGAATTCGCGCCAGCCGGAGAGCCGGGGGACGTGCATCCGCGCGCGCGCTCCACGCAGCCGCACGACGTTCCGCGCCATCGCCGCCAAGACCGGCACCAAGGTCGTCAACGTGAAGTCGACGCGCACGCTGGGAGCCAACGGCTTTTTGCGCGCAGTATTCGACGCTTTCGAGCGCCACGCCTGCGCGGTGGACCTAGTGTCCACCTCGGAGGTCAGCGTCTCGGTCGCGCTCAGCTCGTCCGGGCCGCTGGACGGCCTGCTGCTGGACCTGGCCAAGCTCGGGGACGTTGAGGTGGAAGGGCACAAGGCGATCGTGTGCCTGGTGGGCAAAGACATCAGCGGCCGCGCGGGAATTGCCGCTAGCGTCTTCCAGGCCGTTGCCGCCGCCAACATCAACGTGCACATGATTTCCCAGGGCGCCTCGGAGATCAACATCAGCTTTGTGATCGAGGAGAGCGATGTTCCGGAAGCAGTGCGGCAACTGCACCGGTGTTTTTTCGAAACGGGCAGCGGACGCCGTCCCCGGGTTCTCCGCTCCATCGCCGGCGGATTGAGGCTGCCATCGCCGGTTGAGTCGCCGCTTGCACATACGGAGGTGGGCTGATGGCAACCGCTCTTTCGCGCGTGGCACGTTCTGAACCATCAGCGTACGGCCAATGCCGGATCGCGATCGTAGGCTTCGGCACGGTCGGCAGTGCCGTGGCACGTTTACTGCACGCCCGCCACCAGGAACATGGCCTGCGGCTCAGTCACGTTTGCAACCGCAATGTGGCCCGCAAGAAGGCGAGCTGGATCGGCGCCGACGTAGTTTGGACCGAGAGCATGGAACAGGTGCTGGCCTCGGATGTGGACATTGTCGTCGAGTTGCTGGGCGGGCTGGAGCCAGCCCACGAGTTGGTGCGCGGAGCGCTGCGACGCGGCAAGTCGGTAGTAACGGCCAACAAGCAGCTTATCGCCCAGCATGGTCCGCAGCTGCTGAAGCTGGCCCGGGACCGTGGGCAGTATCTCGGCTTCGGCGCCTGTGTTGCCGGCGGCGTGCCGGTGCTCTCCGGATTGCACGACGGGCTGGCGGGCGATCGCCTGGTGCAGATACGCGGCATTCTTAACGGCACCTGCAACTACATCCTGACGCGAATTGAGCAGGCGGGAAGTTCGTTTGCCGAAGCGCTGCGGGAAGCGCAGCAGGCCGGCTTCGCGGAAGCCGATCCCACGGACGACATCGACGGTCAGGACGCGGCGGCCAAGCTGGCGATTCTGGCACGCGTGGGGTTGAAGATCGACGCTTCGCTGCGGCAAGTCGCCTGCCGCACCATCCGGTGCATCCGCGCTCTGGATTTTGACTACGCGCGCGATCTCGGCTGCACCATCCGGCAAATCTCCACTGCAAAGCTTCAGGAAGGCAGAGCATTGCTTTCGGTCGGACCCTGGCTGGTGCCCAACGATTCTGCTCTGGCGAAGGTCTCGGGAAGCCAGAACCTGGTGGTCAGCACGGGCGAGTTTGGCGGTGAAACCACGTTTGGGGGCCACGGCGCCGGAGGAGATCCCACCGCGGTTGCGGTCGTCTCCGATCTCCTCCAGGCAGCTCGTGGCGGCTCCGCGGGAATGCAATTGCCGGACCACGAAGCCGCGCCTTGCGTCTTGCCCGCGGATCTGGAGACGCCGCACTATCTGCGCTTCATCGTGCGCGATCGCCCGGGCATCATCGCGGAGTTAGCCGGAGTGCTGGCCCGCCATCACATCAACCTTGAGGCCGTGCTGCAACGGCCGGGGCACGTGAAGCCGGCGCTCCCATTCGTAATCACGCTAGAGCCGTGCCAGCAACAACGATTGGAGGAGGCGCTGGCACAGATCGCCGAATTCGATTTTCTGACGGAAGCGCCGTTGACGATGCCGATATTGCGCTGATGGCGGCTGACGCCAACGGTCTTAACCAAACGACGGCCGCGGCTGTCGATAGTCAAGGAGTTTTCTGCATGCATTTACGTTGTATCAACCCGGATTGCGCTGACACCCTCGATCTGCACGACCGCGCCCTGGAGTGCCCAATCTGCGGAGAGCTGCTGGAGGTTGTGGTGCCTGCGCCTTCGGCCGCGCCCGCTGATTTGAAGCGCACGTGGCGGGAGCGCAAGTGTTCGTACGATCCGCGCGATGTCAGCGGCGTCTGGCGCTTTCGCGAGTTTCTCCCGGACAGCTATGGCGAAGTTGTCACCTTGGGCGAGGGAAACTGTCCGCTGGTCGAGGGCCGCAAAACAGCAGACTGGGCGGGGCTGCGCAACCTGCGCTTCAAGCATCTCGGCTGGAATCCGACGGCATGCTTCAAGGACTTGGGCATGACGGTGGGCGTGACCGAGGCGCTTTTCCTCGGCGCAAGAGTTGTCGGCTGCGCTTCCACCGGAAACACTTCAGGCTCGCTGGCTGCCTACGCGGCGCGCGCCGGATTGCGGGCGAAGGTGTACCTGCCGGCGGGCCAGGTCTCGCTTAACAAGCTGGCGCAGGCGGTCGACTTCGGCGCCGAGATCGTACATGTGGCGGGCAGCTTCGACGTTGCGCTGGAGCGGATTATGAGCGAGGCCCGAGGCAGTCTCTATTTCCTGAACTCCATCAATCCTTTCCGCCTGGAAGGCCAGAAGACGGTGATGTTCGAGATGCTGGAGCAACTGGGCTGGCAGCCGCCCGATTATGTGATTGTTCCCGGCGGCAATCTGGGCAACAGCTCGGCCTTCGGCAAAGCCCTGGCGGAACTTCACGCCGCGGGCTTTATCGACAAGCTTCCCCGGCTGGTGATTGTGCAGGCGGCGGGCGCCAACCCGCTGGCCCGCCTGTGGCGCTCCGGAAGCACGGAACTGGAGCCGGTGGAGTCGCCCCAAACCGCGGCGACGGCCATTCGCATCGGCAACCCACGCTCGTGGAAAAAGGCGCTGCGCGCCGTCCAGCAGACGAACGGCTTTGTCATGGACGTGAGTGACGAGGAGATCGCCGAAGCCAAATCCATGATTGGCCGCGACGGCATCGGTTGCGAACCGGCTTCGGCAACTACGCTGGCCGCATTGCGCAATCTCGCGGAGCAGAACCAGATCGATCGCGACGCAACGGTCGTGGCCATTCTCACTGGCCATGCCCTCAAAGACACCGACTACATTCTCAAATCGCAATTCGCCGAACCCGCACTGCAAGGAGTGTGCTGCGCATGAGCGTCATAAGTGTGAACCCAATCGAGAGCGTCTGTATTCCTCAAGATGTTATGAACCGCTTCGAGATCAAGATCCCGGCCTCGATTGCTAACTTAGGCCCCGGCTTCGACACGCTGGCGGTCGCCGTGCAGTTGTACTTGACGTTGCGGGTGCGAAAAATGCACGGAAGCGGAAGCGTTGAGTTTCATTTCCTGGACCACGAGCTCCGTGGTGAAAACTATATCGAGCGCGCCTATCGCGCGCTGGCGGGCGAGAGCTTCGCACGGCTGCCTTCCTTGTCGGTCGAGGTGCGGACGGAAATTCCCATGTGTGCCGGGCTGGGCAGCAGCGCGGCCGCGACCGTGGCGGGACTTCGCCTGTACGAATCGGTAGCCGGACCTTTGCCCTTGCCGATGCTGTTGAATGTCGCCTGCGCGCTGGAGTCTCATCCGGACAACGCTGCCGCTTCACTGCTCGGCGGCCTTGCCTTAAGCTGCCAGCTGCCCGACGGTACGGTGCATGCCACCCGCTTCCCCTGGCCGGACTCGATGGGATTCGTGGTGCTGACGCCGCACACCCCGCTTACCACCGGCGAATCGCGAGCGGTATTGCCGGAGAGCATCTCCCGCGCCGACGCCGTCTTCAATCTGCAGAGAGTGGCGCTGCTGTTGCAGTCGCTGCACAGCGGCGACTTCTCGCAGCTGCGGCATGCCCTGGGCGATCGCCTGCATCAGCCCGCACGGCAGAAAATTGTGCCGCTGCTCGCCCGCGCGCTGGAGTTGGAGCATCGTGATCTGTGCGGCGTCTGTCTCAGTGGATCGGGCCCGTCGATCGTCGCCATCGCGCAGCGCAGCCAGCGGGAGATCGGTGAACTGCTGGGATCGCTCTGCCACGGCGCCGGCGTCGGGTACAGCGTGCGGACGTTGCAGGTGCACCACGAGGGCAGCGAATACGTTCCGATCTGCCGCTCCGGTTTGTTGTGTTGCTGATGCCTACTGCGTAAGTAATGCGATGGCGCTTTGAACGAGGAACGGAGGGGTGGGCCAAAGCGCATGCCCCGTCCGAACTGAATGACGAGACATCTCGTGCCGTCGGGTGAAGTCGACTCGTGATCACAAACAAACGACTTGGACGCTGGCCTGGAGGCCAGCTCTAACCGTTCCTTTCAAAGCAAGAGCTAAGCAGAGACTCCCTAATGTCTACTGGACGACGAGCGTGGCGGTGCGCAGGAAATCGTAGTTGCCCGCGGGGCCGAGCTCGATGCCGCGCACGCGATTCGTGTGTACCAGCACATTGTCCAGATACCAGAGGTTGATATATGGCAACTCCTCAGCGAGGATCTGCTGGATCTCGTCATACACCGCCTTGCGCTTTTCCTGATCGAGCGTGCTGCGGCCTTCGCGGATCAGTTCATCGACCCGGGCATCGGAAAAGAAGGTGCGATTGGCGCGCCGCGGCGCGAAGCTGGCGGTGGCAAAGAGATTCTCGAAAATGTCGGGGTCCTGGTTGCCGCCAATCCAGCGCAGCGAATGGATCTGGTACGCGCCTTTGGTCACGTCGGCCAGGAAGGTGGCCGATTCAAAGGACCGGATGTCCAGCGCGATGCCGGCCTCGCGCAGCTGCTGCTGCAACACCGCGGCCAGCAGCCGCGTGGACTCCTCGGTCGAAGTTTTCATGATGAGATGAAAGCGCACGCCATGCTTCGCGGGATAACCCGCCTCGTCCAGAAGGCGGCGGGCGCGTTCCGGATCATGCGGATAACGGGCGACATCGCTGTCATAGGCCCAGTGTTGCGGCGGCAGGATGCTATAGGCGGGCCGCGCTTCGTCGCGCAGCAGGTAGTGGATGATGGGCTGCGTGTCGATGGCGTAGGCGATGGCGCGCCGCACCCGCACATCGCGCAGAATCGGGTCGCGCAGATTGAGCGCGATGTAGGCGTAGATGGTTCCCGGCGCCTGCATCACCGTCAGCTCCGGATCGTGCTGGAGCGTGACCACAGTATCGGCGACCAGCGAATTGATGGCAACATCGGCGCTGTGCTTGCGCAATTCCAGCGCGCGCGTGGTGGCGTCGGGAATGACCTTGAATTCCACCCGCTGCAGCCGGGCGGGAGTTGCCCAATACTCGGGATTGCGTTCGACGATGACGTTCTTGTCCTGCTGCGCGCTGACGAAGCGGAATGGACCCGAGCCGATGGGATGGCGGTTAAAGTCCTCGCCGCTGCCGTAGGGAACAATCCCCGCCGCACCGGACAGGTTCCACAGCAGCGAGGCGAAGGGCTGCTTGAGATGGAAGATGACGGTGTGATCGTCGGGCGCGTCGATGCGGCTGACGGAGGCGAAGGTGGCAGCTTTCGCACTGCGGACCTTGCCCTGAATCAGCGAATCGAAGGTCCACTTCACGTCGCGCGCGGTGAGCGGCTGCCCATTGTGAAAACGCACACCGTCATGCAAGTGAAAGATGTAGGTCAGCGGATCGGGGACCTCCCAGCGATCGGCCAGCGCCGGCAGCAGATTGAAGTGCCGGTCGCGTCCGACCAGCGGGTCGAAGAGCAGTTCGTCGATGCGTTGCGACTGCGCGTCGATGCCAACCCGCGGATCGAGATTGATGGGACTGCTCTCAATGATCATCACCAGCGTGTTGGGATCGGGCTTGCGGGCGCAACCGGTAAGACATATCACCACAGAGACACAGAGGCACAGAGACAGTATGAATTTCACCACAGAGGCACAGAGACGCAGAGGAAAGTAAGGATGAGAATCTGCTGACCTTCGACTGCTGAAGCAGCGGGGCCGCCGAAACGATGTGGCAGCTGATATCTCGCCCGCGCCTTCTTTTTCTTTTCCTCTGTGTCTCCGTGCCTCTGTGGTGAATTTGCCCTTACGCATAGCTGATCTTCCCGAGAATCGCCGGCCGCCCGGCTCCCGTGGCTGACGGCACATTCGACGGCAGGCGCCGCCAGGTCTGGAACGCCAACAGTGCGAAGGCTGCAGCCTCTTTAGCTTCCGAGGGCAGACCAAAGTCGTCGGTCGAGCGCACCCGCATCTTTAGCGGCGAAAGCTCCTCACGAATCATCCGCATCAGCGTGGCGTTCTTGGTTCCCCCGCCGGAGACGACGAACTCGCGAAACCGCGCCGGCTTCGCATCTCCTGACTCCGCCAGCGGCAACACAAATTTCTGCACCGCCAGCGCAATCGAGCGTGCCGTGAGCGCGGTCGCAGTGGCTACGATGTCATTTTCGTCGGCACGCCGGCACAAGCGCAGGAACTCGCGCACGAACTCGCGCCCGAACTGCTCGCGGCCGGCGGTCTTCGGCGGCCGCTGGCGGAAGAATGGATTGCGCAGCAACTCGCGAAGCACGCGCTCGATCGGCTCGCCTCGCGCCGCCAGCCGCCCGTTGCGATCGTAGGGCTTGTCGAAGAGCTGGGCGGCCACCGCATCGATCACCATGTTGCCGGGACCGGTGTCGAACGCCACCACCTGCTCCGGCCGAGCGCGCGGCGGAATCGCGGTGAGATTGGCGATGCCGCCGAGGTTTTGCACAATGCGTCCGTAGCGGCGGTGTCGGTAGAGGATGTAGTCGAGAAAGGGAACCAGCGGCGCACCTTTGCCGCCGGCGGCCATGTCGGACGGCCGAAAGTCCGAAACCACCGGCACGCCGACTTTCGCGGCGAGGACCGCAGCCTCGCCCGTCTGCCACGTACATGCAATGCGACGACGTAAAAACGGCATGGTCGCTCCCTGGTGATACAGCGTCTGACCGTGGCAGCCGATGAGCTCGCATTCCAGCCGCGCCCGCCGCTGCGCCGCGCGAACAGCGTCGGCATAAAGCTCTCCGAGGAGGAAGTTGAGCCGTGAAAGATCGGCAACGCTGGCCGAGCCGGCATTCATCGTGGCAAGTACGGCACGCCGGACCTCGGGGGGATAGGGGAACTGATAGTGAGCGAGCAATTCCAGCCGCGAGCGAAAGCCGCGGCCTTGGACCCGCACCAGAGCGACGTCGATGCCATCGGCTGAGGTCCCGCTCATCACGCCGGCGACGATCACCCCTCGACCTCGCCGGCGCCGAGCAGAGCGGCGCGTAGTTCTTCGCTGAATTGCCAGATCCTTCGCGTGAGCCGCTCAACGATTTTCTGCGTCGGCGGCGGAGCCATACGCGCCTCGATGGCCTTCGACTTCCTCTTCGCGTCGCGGACGCGCTCCGATTTCTTTGCGATCAGCCGCGCGAACTTCCTGTCCTTCTCGGCACGCTTCACCACCGCCTCGAAAGCGCGCCGTACGCTCCCCTCTTTCTGGCAGACGAGGAACATGTCGGCTCCGGCGCGCAGGGTTTCGACCGCTGCATCCTCGATCGACGCCGCTGTTAGCACCCCACCCATGTCAAGATCGTCGGTGATGATGAGGCCGTCGTAACCGATTCTCTTACGCAGCACGCCGCTCATCCACTTCTTCGATAGCGACGCCGGAATGCTGTCGCTGGTGACCTGTGGATACGCCGCGTGCGCCACCATGACAAACGGCAGGTCGCGGCGCAGTTTGCGATAGGGAACCAGGTCTTCCTTCCACAACCGCTTCCACGATTTTTCGATCGACGGCAGCTCCGCGTGGCTGTCGAGGTTGCCTTCGCCGAGCCCCGGGAAGTGTTTGCCGCAGCCGAGAATGTCGCAGTCGCGCAGGCCGCGCAGGAATTCGCGCGCATACGCCGTCGTTCGTTTTGGTTTGGACGAGACGGTGCGGGAGCCAAGCACCTCTTTCGATGGCTCCAGTTGCAAATCGAGCACGGGAGCGAAGTCGGTGTTGAAGCCCAGGGCGCGGATTTCTTCGCCGATGAGCCGGCCATGTTTGCGGAAGAGTTTTCTGGATGCAGCCGCGGCGACTTCGGCGACGGAGGGCACGGGAGCGATTACGTCACGCAGCCGATCCACGCTCCCGCCTTCCAGATCGACGCACAGGAACATCGGTGTGGAACTGGCCCGCTGGGCCCGGTCCAGGAGCGCATGAGCCTGCTCAGCGTGTTCCAGATTGCGTTTGAAGAGGATGAGGCCGCCGGGCTGCAAGGTCGCGAGCATGACGCGCAGGTGTTGCGACATCTCCGTACCGTCGAAGCCCATGATGAGCAGTTGACCGGCCTGGCGGCGGAGCTCGAGACTGCGCTTGGAAGACATGGGAACAGATGAGTGTAACGCGACGGAAAGACAGAGTCAGGTGAGAAGGATGAGTCCGACCGCGGCGGGAGGGGTGGGTGGTTTACTGTCCTTCCATTCGTTGCAACCTTCGTTCGTGCGACTCAACCATAGCGGCGAGTTGGGTTACGGTGCCGGCGACAGTGGAGATTGTGAAACGACCCGATCCTGGCTTTCGACGAGGCGCTGCTGGCTCTTGACCAGCCGGTCGATTTTTGTCGCCCGCGATCTGGGCGTTCACCTGTTGCAGTGCCTCTTGCAGCCGCACAATATATCGCTGCAGAGGCGACCCAACGTCGCCCAGACTTCTTCGAAGTTTTGAAATGCCACGTTTTTCGCCTTCCAAGGTTAGCACTTTGAAGATAACGACGGCGCACCTCGTGCCCATGCTACGACATGTTGCGATTGTTCATTCCATCTGCTTCTTCAACTCGTGCAGTAAGTTCAGCGCCTCCAGCGGACTGAGGCGGTCGAGGTCGGTCTCCTTCAGACGATCGACGATTCTCTGTGACAGGGGCGTGAAGATCGTGAGCTGCAGGGGCGCGGGCCCGGCGGTTTCGTCATGCGCGAGATGTTTGACCGCGCTGCGCTCGGCGCTCTCGTGTTCCGCCAGAACCTCGCGCGCGCGATTCACAACATCATTGGGCAAGCCGGCGAGTTTGGCGACCTCGATGCCGTAGCTCTTGTCGGCGGCGCCTTCTTCCACTCTGCGCAGAAAGACAATTCCGCCACCGCTCTCTTTCACCGACACGTGATAGTTCTTCACGCCGCTGAGGCGGTCGGCGAGCTCGGTGAGCTCGTGATAGTGCGTGGCGAAGAGCGTCTTGGCGCGGGTGTTGGCGTGGATGTATTCGATGGCCGCCCAGGCGATCGCCAGGCCATCATAGGTTGCGGTGCCGCGGCCCACTTCGTCCAGCAGGATGACCGAACGCGGCGTTGCGGTGTTCAGGATGGCAGCGGTCTCGGTCATCTCGACCATGAAGGTGGAGCGGCCGCGCGCCAGATTGTCGGCTGCGCCGATGCGGGTGAAGATGCGATCGACGAGCGAGAGCCGCGCCGAGCGCGCCGGAATGAACGATCCCATCTGCGCCATCAGCACGATGAGCGCAGCCTGTCGCAGGTAAGTGGACTTGCCGCCCATGTTCGGCCCCGTAATGAGCAGGATGGAATGCGTCGTGCCATTGAGGTAGAGATCGTTGGGAACAAACCGGTCGGCGACGCCGGAAATTTCCAGCTGCTCGATCACGGGATGGCGGCCTTCGACGATCTCGAGGTCGCCGGCTTCATCGAACGCCGGCCGGCAGTAGTTGCGGTTTGCGGCCAGAGTGGCGAAGGCTGCCAGCAAGTCGATTTCGGCGAGCGCCAGCGCAGTCTGGCGGATGCGGCGTGCCTCGGCCGCGATGGCGGAGCGCAGCTCGACGAAGAGCCGGCGCTCGATCTCGACTATCTTCTCCTGCGCGTCGAGAACTTTCGCCTCGTATTCCTTCAGCTCAGGCGTGGTGAAGCGCTCGGCGTTGACCAGCGTCTGCTTGCGCTCGTAATCGGCGGGCGCAAGATGCAGGTTGGCCTTCGAGATCTCAAGGTAGTAGCCGAAGACGCTGTTGAACTTGACCTTCAGCGAGGCGATGCCGGTGCGCTGGCGCTCGCGCTGCTCGATCTGCGCGATGTATTGCTTGCTGTTGCGGCTGAGGTCGCGCAGTTCGTCGAGCGAGACATCGACACCGGAGCGGATGACGCCGCCGTCGGCGAGGGTGAGCGGCGGTTCGTCTTCCAGTGAGGAGACGATGCGTTGACGCAGGTCGCCGAGCTCGTCGCCTTGCGCGTGCAGTATCTGCAGCCGTTCGGCAGCGAAGTGCGACAGCGCGCTTCGTACTGCCGGCAATTTGGCGAGCGACACGGCGAGTGCCAGGAGGTCGCGCGGGTTTGCGGTTTCCAGGGTGACGCGGCTGAGCAGACGCTCGAGATCGAGGATGCCGTCCATCGCGCGGCGCAGTTCTTCGCGCGCGACCAGATCGCGCACCATGCGCTCGACGGCATCCAATCGCAGGCTGATCTCGCGCTGATCGATCGACGGGCGCAGCATCCAGGCGCGCAGCAGGCGCTTGCCCATTGGCGTAATCGTGCAGTCGAGGCAGCGGAAGAGCGTGGCATTCTCGCCCGCCCCGGCAAAGAGTGGCTCGATGAGTTCGAGATTACGGACCGTGACCGCGTCGAGGACAAGGCAGTTCTGCCGCTCGTAGAAGCCGATGCGGTCGACGTGATCGAGCGTGCCGCGCTGCGTGGTGCGGACGTAGTGCAGGATGGCGCCCGCGGCGGTCGCGGCAGCCGCGCGGTTCGCCAGTCCGAAGCCTTCGAGTGAGAGCACGCCGAAATGGTTTTCCACCTGAGGAATGGCGTAGTCGGGCGCGAAGACCCAGTCGTCCAGCGGCGTCTCCGCCCAGCTGGCGTTCTCCAGCGACGCGATGCGAGGAGCGATAGCGGCCGGCGGTGACGAAGTGCGCGGCTGATCGAACAGCGGCAGCGAGGAGGCGAAGAGCACCTCGCGCGGACGGAGCACCAGCAGCTCTTCGCGGATGCGGCGTTCGGCATCGTCGCCGGTAAACTCCGTGGCGCGAAACTCGCCAGTGGAAAGATCGAGCGCGGCAAAGCCGGCGGCATTGCCCGCGCGCGCCACGCAGGCGAGGAAGTTATTTTCCTCCGAGCCGAGATGCGAGTCGGCCGCGGTGCCGGGCGTGACGACGCGCGTGACCTCGCGCTTCACCAGCTTTTTGGCCAGCCGTGGATCCTCCATCTGATCGCAGATGGCAACCTTGAATCCCTTGCGGATGAGTTTGGCGATGTAGTTTTCCGCCGAATGATAGGGCACGCCGCACATGGGAATGGCCGCGCCTTTTTCCTTGTTGCGCGAGGTCAGCGTGATCTGCAGCTCCCGGGCGGCAACCACCGCGTCCTCGAAGAAGAGCTCGTAGAAGTCGCCCAGGCGAAAGAAGAGCAGCGCGGTGGGATGCTCTTTCTTGATCGCGGAATATTGCCGCATCAATGGAGTGGACGGCTCGGTCATGGCAGGAAACTGCGCGGATTATAGCAGTCGCCAGGTGATGGAAAAGAGGAGGCGGCGCGATCTTCGTGTCCCTGCCCACGCAGTTTAATATGGCTGGATGCCATGCGAAGAATCTGAGCGGCTGGAACAATCGTGGATCGAGGTGCGCAAGCAACGAGCGCGGCACATTGCGAAAGCAGCTCTGACGCCGGAGTTGGAAGAGCAACTGTCGCGCACTGAGCTGGAGGCGCTTTTCGCACTGCTCGACCATCGCGCAGTGCATCGTTGCCAGGGGAGTGCCGGATTGCCGGCCTCGCGCCGCATCGGGGGAATCATCGGGCCGTACTGAAAGGCGGCAATTGGCGGTTAGCACTTAGCACTTAGCAATTAGCACTTAGTTTTTCGCTTTCTCATTGAAGTGGAAACCTGCCTCGATGCTAAGCGCTAAATGCTAAGTGCTACGTGCTATGCCTGGCTGCGGGCTCATCGAGGAGATGATCATGCGGGACTTCAACAGCTTGTCGCAAAAAGAAATTCTCGCTCTGGCAATTTCGCTGGAGGAAGAGGACGAGCGCATTTACTCGGATTTCGCCGAGAGCCTGCGAGAAAACTTTCCCGGCACCGCGCAGATCTTCGAAGAGATGCGGCAGGAGGAGATCGGCCATCGCCGGCAGCTGATCGACATCTACAAGAAGAAGTTCGGCGAGCATATTCCGCTGATCCGGCGGCACGACGTGCGCGGCTTCGTGCAGCGCAAGCCGATCTGGCTGAACACGCCGCTGCGCATCGAGCAGATCCGCGCCCAGGTGGGCACGATGGAGGCGGAAACACGCCGCTTTTATCAGCATGCCGCCGCGCGGGCGCAGGATGCCAGCATCCGCCAGTTGCTGGACGATCTCGCCGTGGCCGAGACCTATCACGTGCAGCGTGCGGCCGAACTGGAGAAAGCCGAGCTCAAGCCCGAGGTGCGCGAAGAGGAAGATAAGGCCAAGCGCCGCCTCTTCGTGCTGCAGATCGTTCAGCCGGGACTCGCCGGGCTGATGGACGGCTCGGTGTCGACGCTGGCGCCGGTCTTCGCCGCCGCATTTGCCACCAAGAACACCTGGGACGCATTCGCCGTTGGACTGGCGGCGTCGCTGGGTGCGGGCATCAGCATGGGTTTTGCCGAGGCGCTCTCCGACGACGGCAGTCTGACGGGACGCGGCACACCGTGGCTGCGCGGGTTGATCTGCGGCGCCATGACCGCGCTGGGTGGCATCGGACACACGCTGCCGTTTCTTCTGCACGGCTTCAATCTGGCGCTGACGGTCGCCATCGTGGTGGTGCTGGCCGAGCTGGCGGTCATCACGTGGGTGCGCAAGCGCTTCATGGATACGCCGCCGCTGTCGGCGGCAATTCAGGTGGCGTTCGGCGGAGCGCTGGTGTTCGCGACGGGAATCCTGATCGGCAATTCGTAGCGTGAGGTGTCGCCCCTGAAGGGGCTCTGCATTTTTCTTCCCGGCGGACCCAGTGCTTCCGCACTGGGCTAATCACTTTCGACCCTTGGGCTGGATTCGCGCAGTGCTATTCATTTCGCCTCTTCGCGGATACACTGGCCCGAGTTCTCGTGGCTCCCATGAAACGTAGTCCGCGCTCGCTATCTGCCAAGTGGTCTCGGCTTCTGCTGTATCTGCTGCTCTCGGCCCTCCTGCTGGCGGCGGGTGGCTCAGACTCTGTCGGCACGGCCGATTCCACTCGCTACCTGAACGACGTGAAGGCGCTGGCTGCTCCTGACATGGAGGGCCGCGGCCCCGGCACCCAGGGTTTGGTACGCGCGTCGAGGTACATTGAGCGCCGCTACAAATCGCTTGGGCTGCAACCGGCGGGAAGCAGCGGCTACCTGCAGCCATTCACGGTGACCACGGGCGCGCGACTGAAAGCCGACAATACGCTCGTCGTTAGCGACGGCGCGAAGAAGCAGCTGCTGGCGATCAACCAGGACTTCGAGCCCATCAGCTTCTCGTCGTCGGGATCGTTCGCTGGGCCGCTGGTGTTCGCCGGCTACGGCATCACGGCCGACGAGTTTCACTATGACGACTATGCCGGGCTCGACGTCAAAGACAAGATCGTTATGGTGCTGCGCTATGAGCCCGAGAGCTTTGCCGCCAAGAGCGGGAACCAGGGGCTGACACGACATTCGCAGCTGGTGACCAAAGCCATCAATGCGCGTAATCACGGCGCGAAAGCCGTGATCATGGTGAACGGCAAGCTTGGCGAGGGAGAGGAAGACTTGCTGATGCGCTTCGGCGGCGTCAGCGGTCCGGAAGACGTCGGCATCATGCTGCTGCAGGTGAAGAATGCCGTCGCCGATGGCTGGTTCAAGGCAGCCGGCAAGTCGCTGGCGGAGGTGCAGCAGCAGATCAACAGTGGCGGCAAGCCGGAATCGTTCGCGTTTCCGGATTCGCTCCAGCTCGCCGCAACCATCGACATCGAGGCCCTGCACGCGCAGGTGAATAATGTGCTTGCCTATCTGCCAGGTAAGACAAACGAGTACCTCATTGTGGGAGCCCACTACGATCATCTGGGCCGCGGCGATTCCAACTCGCTGGCGCCGTCGCAGATTGGGCAGATTCATCCTGGCGCCGACGACAACGCATCGGGCACGGCGGGCGTGCTGGAGCTGGCGCGCCTGTTCGCACCGCTGAAGGGGCAGCTCGATCGCGGCATCCTGTTCATGAATTTTTCCGGCGAAGAGTTGGGGCTGCTGGGCTCGGCCTACTGGGTGAAGAATCCCACAATGCCGCTGGAGCATTGCGTCGCCATGATCAACATGGACATGATCGGGCGGATTCGCGACGACAAGATTTTCATCGGCGGCGTCGGTACGGGCTCGACCTTCAAGACGATACTCGTGCAGGCGCAGAAGCAGGCGCCGAACTTCAAGATCGAGTACTCGCCCGGCGGCTATGCGGCCAGCGATCACACGTCTTTTTTGGCGAAGAAGATTCCCGTGCTGTTCTTCTTCTCCGGGCTGCACTCGGACTATCACAAGCCCTCCGACACGTGGGACAAAATCAACGCGCCTGCGGCGGCAGAGCTGCTGAACATGATCGGCGATGCGATGCTGCAACTGGCATCGACGCCGCAGCCGCCGGCATTTGTCACCGTGGCAGACGACCAGCCGAAGGGAAGCATGTCGGGCAGCGGAGGCTATGGGCCGTACTTCGGCTCGATCCCCGACTTCGGCGAGACGAAGGACGGCGTGCGCTTCTCCGATGTGAAGCCTGGATCGCCCGCCGCGAAGGCCGGTCTGAAGGCGGGAGACATCCTGGTGCAGTTCGACGACAAGCCGATCCACAACCTGTACGACTTCACCGACGCCCTGCGGCGAAGCAAAGTCGGCCAGACGGTCGAGGTGAAGGTTCTGCGCGACGGGCAGGCGATGACAGTGAGCGTGAAGCTGGAACAGCGGAAGTAAATCTCACCACAGAGACACAGAGGGACATCGCTCCATCTGTCGCAAGTTTGTTGTGGCTGGTACGCAACGCGGCAGTTGCGATACATTGTCCGGATGTTTCTGCGCTTCCGCATAATTCTTATTGCGCTCGCCATCATCTTCCCGGAGTCGCTCCTCCACGCGCAATCCTCAAACCCGGACGTTCCGCAACCTTCGACCGCGAACACTCCCGCCAACCTGCTCTACCCCGGCGAAGAGAAGCACCTGCGCAACGTCCGCCAGCTCACCTTCGGCGGGCAGAATGCCGAGGCGTACTTCTCCGCCGACGACAAGATGCTCAGCTTCCAGCATCAGGGACAGGGTGTGCCCTGCGACCAGATCTACACCATGCCGGTCGACACCACTGACGGCAAGCCGGCCGCGCCCAAGCTCATCAGCTCCGGCAAAGGCCGCGACACCTGCAGCTACATCTTTCCCTCCGGCGATCGCATTCTTTACTCTTCGACTGAAGCCACCAGCCCCGAATGCCCGCCGAAGCCCGACTACTCACACGGCTACGTCTGGCCGATTTACTCGAGCTACAAAATCTACACCGCGAAGCTCGACGGCAACGACGTGAAGCTGTTGACCGACGCGCCGGGCTACAACGCCGAGTCCACCATCACCCGCGACGGAAAGAAGGTCGTCTTTACCTCCACGCGCAACGGCGACCTCGACATCTACACCATGAACATCGACGGCAGCGACGTGAAGCAGCTCACGCACGAGCTGGGCTATGACGGCGGGCCGTTCTGGTCGGCGGACGGAAAGAAGATTGTCTATCGTGCCGAGCATCCCAAGACGCCGCAGGAGATTGCCGACTACAAGGCGCTGTACGCGCAGGGACTGATCCGTCCGGGCAATCTCGAGATCTGGGTGATGGATGCCGACGGCAGCCACAAGCATCAGGTGACGCATAACGGCGCGGCCAACTTCGCGCCATTCTTCCATCCTGACGGCAAGCGCATCATCTTCGCCTCGAACATGGCGGAGCCGACGAGCGGGCGCGCCTTCGATCTGTACATCATCAACGAAGACGGAACGGGGCTCGAGCGCGTCACGTATTACCCCGACTTCGACGCCTTTCCCATGTTCAGCTCGGATGGCAAGCGGCTGGTGTGGGCTTCGAACCGCAATGGCAAAGAGCCGCACGAGACGAACATCTTTATTGCGGATTGGGTGAATTAGGGTAGTGCTAGCCTTCAGGCCAGCTGCTCAGACGTTTAATTTTGTCATCACGGCGAGGCCTTCAGGCCGAGAGGGGATCTGCTTTCTAACCCTAAGGAACCATTTTCTTGGGCTCCTGTTGAACGGCAGTTCCCTCAAGAGCTGGCGCTCGCCCATGATCACAATCAAGTTTGCGGTAATATCCCAATGAGGTGAACTATGTCGTTTCGCAATGGAGACAAGTCGCGCGAGCATCGTCTGCGCAAGCAGCGCGAGAAGAAGCGGGAAAAGGTACGTGAGATGTTGAGCAAGCCCGAAGCGAAGGGCGGCGCGGGGAAGAAGTAGCAGGCGAAGCTCGCCTCATGCCGCTGAAAAAGTCCGCTGGCAGCAGGTGCTTCGACTCGCGAGTTCGATTGCAAGCCATCGAACTCGCTTCGCTCGGGATGACAATCTAAATAGGAGCGCTGGTTCGCCGGGCTAAAGCCCGGCGCTTCCACTGTTAAAGCCCGTCGCTTCCACCGCCAGAACTGGGCGTCTCCACCGCGTCCTGCTCGTCGCGGTCGGTGACATACGCGTACATCTTGCTGACAATGTCGGGCGCGGCGTGGCGGCGCTGAGCAATCATCTCCGCGACGATGGCGACGGCAATTTCTTCCGGCGTGATAGCGCCGATCTCCAGCCCAACCGGAGCATGCACGTTGGCGAACTTCTGCGGCGCGATGCCCTCCTTCTCCAGCTCTTTGTAAATCGAGATTGTCTTGCGCTTGGAGCCGATCATGCCCAGGTAGCGCGCACGTGTGTTGACCGCCCAGCGCAGTACGCGCATGTCATCGCGATGCCCGCGAGTAACGATGACAATGTACGCGCCTTCGGGCGGATTCAGCCGCGTCGTCACCTGATCGAAATCGTCGGCGATGATCTCACGCGCGTCGGGGAAGCGCTCGCGGTTGGCGTAGGACTCGCGATCGTCGACCACGATGACCTCGAAACCGGCGATGGTTGCAACCTTGTACAGGTTGTAGGCGATATGGCCGGCTCCGAAGATGTAGAGCAGCGCCGGCGGCAGCACCGGCTCGATGAAGATCTCCAGCGTGCCGCCGCAGACCAGGCCGGTATCGTACTTGGGGTTGTTGTTGAGGTTGAAGGTGAGCGAGCGCGGCTTCTCCTGCTCCATGACTTCGCGCGCCGCCTGCCAGACCTCAGCTTCGACGCAGCCACCGCCGATGGTCCCGGCGATCGAGCCATCGTCGCGCACCAGCATCTTCGCCGTCTGGAACGACGGGATGGAGCCGCGAACGTTGGTGATGGTCGCGACCGCGCCGCGGCGTCCTTCGCGACGGAGCTGCACGATTTGTTCGTAGATGTCCATGGAACGAGCAACTAGCAACTAGCAGCCAGCAATTAGCTTTCATTATTGAGATGCCGGCGGGCGAAGTCAAAGTGCAGCCTTACGTTGCGATGTCCCAGGTCTCGAACCGCGGCGGCCTGGGGTACCCGAACACTCGTGCTCGAGCACTCTTCAAACGCCTGGCGATTTGTTTAGACAGGCGCCGCAAAATCGCGCTATAGTTCCTGCCCACCCCCAGGAGATGACATGACCTACACGCGGCGGGAGCTGTTGGAACGCTGTGCCGTGTTTGGCGCAGTTACTCTGGCCACCTCGATTCCGCTTTCCTCACTCGCCTTCGCGTGGGACGGGGCCGAGAAGAAACGCACGCCCACTCCTTTCTGCGAGCTGGGGCCGTTCTACAAGCGGCAAGCCCCGAACACCACCATGCTGCGCAAGCCCGGCGATTCCGGTATGCCGCTGGCGCTCGGAGGCATGGTGTATGACGTGCGTGGCGAAGTGGTTCCCGACGCCAAGCTCGAGATCTGGCAAACCGACAACGACGGCCATTACGACATTGAGGGATACCGTTACCGCACTGTGCTGGAGCCGGGGCCGAAGGCCAGCTACGCCATCGACACAGTCATGCCCGGACACTATCCCACGCGCGTCTGCCAGCATGTGCACTACCTGGTCACGGCGCCGGGGCACAAACCGCTGATAACGCAGCTATACTTCGCCACCGATCCGGTGTTCGACGGCGACCCCGACAAGAACTACGGCCGCGACCCGCTGATCACCAGCCGCGAGCTGATTCGTCCCGTGATGATCAAGGGCGATCCCAAGCAGATTACCGCTGCCGTGAACTTCGACCTCGTGTTGGAGGCCCTGTGATGCGCGCATTCCGGCTGGCAGCTGTCCTGGTGATTTCGGCTGTGACCGCTGCCGTTGCTTCGCAGCCGGTCGCGAAGGTGCAGTTGCCGTGTGACTCGCTGTATCAGATGCTCTCGCCGACCGGCAAGCAGGCGGTGGTGGCCTGCAAGGACCATAGATCGTACCTGGTCAGCATTCCGGATGGAGCGAGCCGGCCGTTGCTTCCGGCCGAACCGCGTGTCAGCGCGTTGGTTTATTCCAAGGATGGCCAGTGGCTGGCCGCCGGTTTTCCGGATGGCACGGTGCGAGTGATGCCCGGCCAGGGCACAGCCGCCGCGCGGCAGTGGAAGGCTGGTCCCCATCGTATCGATACGCTGTACTTGTTTCCCGACGGGAAGAAGCTGTTCGTCGCTCCGGTGGACAGTCCGGGCACGGTTTGGGAGCTGACCGAGACGCCGACCCTGCTCGCTACTTTGCCAGTCGCATTCGGCGGAATGGATGCCGTTGCCGTCAGTCCGGACGGCGAGCTGCTGGTGGCCGCGGGCGACGACACGGTGCTGCGCTGGTATGACACCGCGACTTGGCAGAAGATGCGCGAGTATAACGGATTCCTGCTGGAAACGTTCGTGCTGACGTTCACGCCGGATGGGAAATACTTGCTGGCCGGAGGCGCCGACTCGCGTATCACGGTGCTGGATCCGGCGTCCGGCCAACAGGTGCGGCAACTCCCTCCGGAGGCGGGTTCTTCGGTCGCCGACATCGATTTTCTGGGCGGCCCGCAACGGACGCTGACCCTCTACTTCGACAACTCCGGCGAGAAGCCTCCCCACGCTCTTTTCTGGGACCTGGCAACGGACAAGTCCACACCCCTAAAAGCCGATTCCCGGCCGACCTGCAGCGGCATTGTCACGGGAAAGTTGTGGCTCTGCAATTCCGACAGCAGGACGCTGACCATCCTGCAGCAGGAATAGCCGCCTTGGGCCATCGCTTATAATTTCGCTCGCATGCGATTACTCAAGCTGGCTGTCCTCACGCTCATCGTTGCCGTTGCGCAGTTTAGCGTCGCTCAAACCACCGCCGTCATGCAGCAGGCGCTGAAGCCATCCACGCCGCTCCAGGGCAACCTGCAGGTGCTCACTGACCAAATTGGCGGGCGCGTGCCCGGCACGCCGCAGATGGACCAGGCGGTGCAATGGGCGATCGCGGCGTTCAAGCAGGCAGGCGCCGACTCCGTTCACACTGAGGAGTTCACCCTGCCGCAGTCGTGGAGCGAAGGCAACACGCTGGTCAATGTCATCGCGCCGGAAAAGTTTCATGTGCGCGCGGTGTCGCTGGCGTGGAGCCCGCCACTGAAGCTGGCGACGGCGCCGGTCGTCGACGTGGGTATGGGCACGCCGGAGGAGTTTGCCAAGGCGGGTGATCTGGCCGGCGCCATCCTGCTGGTGCACAGCACCGTGCTCAAGACTTGGGACGATCTCTTCGAGGAATATTTCCGCGCCCATCCCATCATCGATCGCGCGGTCGCCGCGCACGCCATCGCCATCGCGTGGACCGCCAGCCGCGAGCACGACATCCTCTATCGCCACATCAACACGCTGGACGGCAAGGTAGACGTAATCCCGCAGGTGCTGCTGGCACGCGAAGACGCCGAGCGCATCGCGCGGCTGCTGGCGCTCGGGCAGAAGGTGGAGATGGCGATCTCGATGCCCAACGAAGTGGGCCCGCCCATCACCAGCCAGAACGTCGTGGCCGAGCTGAAGGGCAGCGCGCTGCCGAACGAGATCGTCATCCTCGGCGCGCACCTCGACTCGTGGGAGCTGGGCACGGGCGCGCTCGACAACGGCTGCAATGCGGCGCTGGTGATCGATGCTCTACGAGCCATCAAGGCTGCCGGCATAAAGCCGCGACGGACGATTCGCTTCATCGTGTTCTCCGGCGAGGAGGAGGGCCTGGTCGGCTCGCTGGCCTACGTGCGCGCGCATCGTGCTGAGCTCGACAACATTGTGGCCGAGGTAGTGCTGGATGCGGGCAGCGGAGCGATTACGACGTTCTCGACCGGCGGCCGCAAGGACGTGGACGCCGCGCTGGCGCCGATGCTGAAGCCTTTTGCTGCGTGGAAGGCAGCGGAGATCACCAACGACGCCGAGCTCGGCACCGACAACTACGACTTCATGATCGAGGGCGTGCCGACGATTTTGCCTAACCAGGACACCGCGAATTACCTGGTGAACTATCACGCTACGTCGGATACTTACGACAAGGTGGATTTTGCGCAGCTGAAGAAGAATGAAGCGATGGCGGCGGAGCTGGTGGTGGCGCTGGCCAATGCGCCACGCCGCATCGGGCCGCGCTATACGCGCGCGCAGATCGAGGCGACGTTCCCGGAGACGCATCTCGACGACGAGATGAAGGGCTTCGCGCTGTGGGAGTCGTGGACCAACGGCAGTCGCGGGCGGAAAGAGTAACGTGTGGCGTTGGACGTGCTGAGTTGTTTGAATCGCCTGTTCCACGCCTGTTTGGTGCCACGGCAGAGTGTCGATCAACGGCAACGATGAACCGAATCAGAAGATTGTCATCCCGACGACGGCTTTAGCCTGAGGAGGGATCTGCTTTCCGGCAGCAGTGGAAGGCTGACGCGCAAGAGTCTTCCCCCGCGGACGAAAAGCAGATCCCTCGCGGTGCTCGTGATGACAATTTTGTGATTCGGGCGGCGTTGGCTATTGCATGGTGCATCGGCGGCCCAAGCGGAGAACGGAAAACTTCCGCATAGTATGGCCGAAGGCGTGCCCTTTCAAAATCAGGAGAGACACAGCTTGAAATCACGCAGGGAGTTCCTTACTCAAGCTCCACTCGCGCTGCTGGGCGCCACCGTCGCGTCGCAGGCGCAAACTTCATCGCAAACTCAACCGCAGACGCAGACCACGCCTCCCAACTCGAGCACCGCGCTTCCTCCGGGGACGCCGCCGGCCTTCGGCACTGCGCCCGCCGTTGGCCCCGAGGTCACGGCCGGCACCTTCGCCGAAGCCGAGAAGCTCGTCCAGGTGCAGATGACGGAGAAGGACATGGCGCAGGCGGCCAGCAACTGGCGCAACTCGATGGCGCCGCTCTACGAAATGCGCACCGGCCCGCGCAAGATGACCATCGAGCCGACGCTGGCGCCCTACTCGCGCTGGTTTGCCGTGCTGCCCGGCGAGAAGTCCGGCCCGACGGAGAACCGCTTCGTGCGCAGCTCGGCCGAGCCCGGACCGCTACCGTCCAGCGACGAAGACATCGCCTTCGCTTCCGTCAGCCAACTCTCGCGCTGGATCCAGTCGCGCCAGCTCACCAGCGAGCGCCTCACCAGCATTTATCTTGGGCGCCTGAAGCGCTACGACGCCGAGCTGCGCTGCGTCATCACCCTGACCAGCGACCTGGCGATGAAACAAGCCAGGCAGGCCGACGCCGAGATCGCTGCCGGAAAATATCGCGGGCCGCTGCACGGCATACCGTGGGGCGCGAAGGACCTGCTCGATACCGCCGGCATTCGCACTACCTACGGCGCCAATCCTTACTACAACCGCATCCCGGCGAAAAACGCGGTCGTCGTGCAGCGGCTCTACGACGCCGGCGCGGTGCTGGTCGCCAAGCTCAGCCTCGGCGCGCTGGCGCTCAATGACATCTGGTTCGGCGGGCAGACGATGAACCCGTGGCTGCTCGAGGAAGGCTCATCGGGCTCGAGCGCGGGACCAGGCGCGTCGACTGCGGCTGGACTGGTCGGCTTCGCCATGGGCAGCGAAACCGGCGGCAGCATCGTCGGGCCGTCGATGCGCTGCGGCGTCACCGGACTGCGACCCACCTACGGCCGCGTAGCGCGCACTGGAGCGATGACCTTGTGCTGGTCGCTCGACAAGCTTGGCCCCATGGCGCGCACCGTGGAAGACACGATGTTCGTGCTCAACGTGATCACCGGCCCCGATCCTGGCGACGTGTGCAGCGTGCCCAGCAAGTTCAACTTCGACGCCGCCGCCGGCGTGAAGGGGCTGCGCGTGGGATATTTTCCCAAGTGGATGAACGAGCCGCCGGCGACCGAGGTCGATCGCGCGGCGCTGGAGACGGTGAAGCAGCTCGGCATGGTTCCGGTCGAGGTCTCGCTGCCGGACTGGCCGTACGATTCGCTCGACCTGATTCTCTTCGCCGAAGCGGCAGCGTCATTCGAGGACCTCACGCTCAGCCACAAAGTCGATCAGCTGAAGATGCAGGTGCCGGATGCATGGCCCAACACGTTTCGCCAGGCGCGCTTCCTCTCGGCGGTCGATTACGTGCAGGCGGATCGCATGCGCCGCAAGGTTGCAATGGAGATGGCGCGCATCTTCTCCGACGTCGACCTGCTGCTTGTGCCGTCGTTGCGCGACGAGATCCTGACCATCACCAACTTCACCGGCCAGCCGTCGCTGACGCTGCGCGCGGGCTTCATCGAGGTGTCGGAGGCGCGCAGCGATTGGGCGCCCGACCCGGCGCATCCGCTGCCGAAGTTTTCACCGCCCCGCCACGTGCCGCACGGCGTGACGCTAATCGGCCAGCTCTTCGACGAGGGAACGGTGGGTCAGGCCGGGCTGGCGATGGAGAAGGCGTTCAATGTCTGGAGCCAGCGGCCGCCGGGATTCTAGGAGCCGGCGGCGCTCCAGACCGGGAACGGCTGAAGCCGGTTCGCAGACAAAACCAAAGAGCTTATCGCCACGACCAAAGGTCGTGCTCTGGCTCGTGCCCTCCGAACCAGGAGTTTTTCAGCAACTTGTGAAGCCGTGCCCTAACAACACCCACAACTGACAACCGACAACTGCTCTTCCCGTCCAGCATCCTCTCCGGAACCTGCATCCAAACTTTCAGACGCAATCCAGCTCCGCTCGAAAGGCATTGCCACGCCCGTCATGTCGATCGATCGCCACTCACGGTTGGGCCTGCGGTGGACGGCGGCAATCCTTGCTTTCTTCGCAGCGCGGTTTGCGGCCACGGCTCAGCAGCTTCCGGCGCAGAGTCCCACGCTGTACAACGGGCAGAATGTCTCCGCAGTGCAGGTTGCCGGCCGTCCCGACGTTACGCTGCAGAACGTGGAGTCCGACATCACGGTCAAACCGAACCAGCCGCTGTCGCCCGCACAGGTCGACGCCAGCGTTGCCGCGCTCAAGCAGCACGGCTACCAGGGCACCACTGTCGATCTCGAGCCCACGGCCGATGGCGTCAAAGTTGCGTTCGTCCTCTCGCCGGCGGTCTACGTCGGCATGTACGACTTTCCCGGCGCGCTGAAGGAGTTCAGCTACACGCGGCTGCTGCAGGTGGCCAACTACAACTCGCAGGCGCCTTATTCCGCCGATGACATCGAGCAGGCCAAGGACGCGCTGGTGAAGTTTTATCGGCAGCAGGGATTCTTCCACGCCGAGGTCCGCTCCGAACTCGTGCCCGTGGGCGAACACGACCTGGTCAACGTGCTGTTCCGGACCGATCTCGGCATTCGCGCGCGCTTCGGCAAGATCACGCTACAGGGCGCGACGCCGGAGGAGACAGCCTATCTCGAGCGGCGGCTGCGCACGGTAATGGCCCACTTGCGAGGTGTCGCGCTGAAGACCGGCATGCATTTCTCGTATTACCGGCTGCAGGGCGCGACGCGATATCTGGAATCGTCGCTGACCAAGCAGAATCATCTTGCCGGGCAGGTAAAGCTGGTTTCGGCCGAGTACGACGCCGCCACCAATCGCGCCGACATCACCTTCAACGTGAACACAGGCCCGGAGGTGAAGGTCACGCTGGCGGGCGCGCACATCTGGGGACACACCTTCCGCAAGCTGGTGCCCATGTACCAGGAAAACGCGGTCGATGACGACCTGATCCGTGAAGGCCAGAACAATATCCTGGCCTACTTTCAGGGCAAGGGCTACTTCGATACCAAAGTCGACGTGAAGGTCGACCACACTCCCGCCGGAATGTCGATCGTCTACACCGTGGCGAAGGATGGCCGCTTCAAAGTGACGCAGGTCGGCGTCGCGGGCAATCATCGCTTCAACAACAAGGAGCTGCTCACCCACGTCACCGTGCAGAAGGCGCACTTCCTCAACCACGGCAAGTACAGCGAGCAACTGGTGAATGCCAGCGCCAAGAACCTGCGCGACACCTATCGCGCCGCCGGCTACAGCGAGGCCGCGGTCACGCCGAAGATCACGCGCGACAACGGCAACATCCAGGTGACGTTTCAGGTCATCGAAGGCCCGCTGGACAAGGTGCGAAACCTCACCATCCAGGGCAACGACACCATGCCCGAATCGAGCTTCGCGCCGAAGGGGCTGAACCTCGGTCCGGGGAAAGCCTATTCGCAGGACCTGGTCACGCGCGACCGCAACCAGATCGTGGCGAAGTACCTGGAGTCGGGCTATCTGAATGCCTCGTTCCGCTCGACCGCAAAGCCGGTTCCGGGCGAGCCGCACCAGCTCGACGTGACGTATCAGATCAGCGAAGGGCCGAAGGTGGTGACCGCGACCATCATTACCGACGGCCGCAGCCACACGCGCCAGTCGCTGATCGACAAGCAGCTGCGCGTGAAGAGCGGCCAGCTGCTGAGCGAGAACGCGATGCTCAGCTCCGAGAGCCATCTTTACAACCAGGAAATCTTCGACTGGGCCGAGGTCGATCCGGCGCGCGCCATCACCGGCCAGTCGCGTGAAGACGTGGTGGTGAAGGTCCACGAAAGAAAGCGCAACAGCATCGTCTACGGCTTTGGCTTCCAGGTGTTCAACCGCGGCGGCGCGATTCCCAGCGGGACGGTCGCGGTGCCGGGACTACCGCCGGTCGGCCTGCCGGCGAATTACACTACCAGCCAGAAGACGTTCTGGGGCCCGGACGGGACCTTCGAGTACACGCGGCGCAACATTCGCGGCCTGGCCGAGACCTTCACCTTCAGCGCCTTTGCCGGGCGGCTGGACCAGCGCGGTGCGGCGACGTATACCCAGCCGTCGTTCTTTGGCACCAAGTGGCAGAGCAGCGCCATCCTCTCCGGCGAGCACGACGAAGAGAACCCCATCTTCACCGACCGCATCGGCACGCTGGGCTATCAGCTGCAGCGGCCGCTGAATCCCAAGAAGACGAAAAACTTTTTCCTGCGCTACAACTTCCAGCTCACGCGCATCAGCAATCTGCTGATCCCCGATCTCGTGCCGCCCGACCAGCTCAACGTGCATCTCTCGACGGTCTCCGCCAGCTGGGTGATGGACACGCGCGACAACGTGCTCGACGCACATCGGGGCTTCTACCAGAACTATCAGGTTGCGGTCAGCCCGGCATGGCTGGGCTCGAACTTCAGCTTCGCGCAGTTCGTGGGGCAGACGGCGTACTACAAGAACATTGGCAAGGGAATCATCTGGGCGAATAGCCTGCGCGTCGGGCTGGAGCAGCCGTTTAACGGCAGCGTCGTGCCGCTCAGCTCCGAATTCTTTTCCGGCGGCGGCAGCACGCTGCGCGGCTTCCCACTGAACGGCGCCGGCCCGCAGCGCACCATCGCGGTGTGCAGCAATCCGTCCGATCCCACGACGTGCCAGAAGATCACCGTACCGCAGGGCGGCAACGAGCTGCTCATCATCAACTCCGAGCTGCGCTACCAGCTCAACATGATCAAGGAAGGTCTGGGCATCGTGACCTTTTACGATGGCGGCAACGTTTTCCCGACCATCGGCTTTCACGACTTCACCCAGCTTTACAGCAACAGCGTGGGAATTGGGTTGCGCTACGCCACGCCGGTGGGACCGATCCGCATCGACGTAGGCCGCAACTTGAATCCGGTTCCCGGACTGAATCCAACGCAGTTTTTCATCACTTTGGGGCAGGCGTTCTAATCATGGCTGTTCACGATCTTGGTCTTCCGCCGCGCGAACCTGGTAAACCCTATCTCGTCTCTCCACGCAAGCCCGCTCGCTGGAAGAAAGTCCTGGCGTGGACGGCGGGAATTCTGCTTCTGCTGATTCTCGTCGTGGTTGTGGGCATCTATTACGTCCTGCACAGCCAGCGTGTGCACGATTATGTCTTGCAGACGGCGGAGCAGCGGGCCAGCGCGCAGTTGAACACGCGCGTCACGCTGCAGAACTTCGCGGTGCATTTCACGAACCTGGGCCTCGATCTCTATGGGCTGACGATCTACGGCGTCGGCCCGGGCGCGAACCAGCCGTTGCTCCAGACCGACCATCTCAGCTTCAGCGTGCGCGTCATCTCGGCGCTCCATCGCCAGTGGAACCTCGACGGCGTCACCGTCGACCGGCCCGTCGTCAACCTGATCGTCGATGCCAACGGCAACAGCAACATTCCCACGCCGTCCAGCAACTCCAACACGAACGTCTTCGATCTGGCGATACGCCACATCCTGCTCGACCGGGGCGAGGTCTACTACAACGACCACAAGACTCCACTGACCGCCGACCTGCGCGACCTGACGTTTCAGTCGAGCTACGACAACACCGGCGGCGGCCGTTACTTCGGATCCATCTCCTATCAGGACGGTCATCTGCAATACGGAAGCTACGCGCCGCTGCCGCACGCCCTGCAGGCGCAGTTCGACGCGCGCCGGAGTGGCATGACGCTGAGCGACGTCACGCTGAAGAGCGGCCAGTCACAGGTGATGCTGAACGCCTCGCTGACCAACTATGCCAATCCGCAGGTGCACGCGAAGTACATCCTGATGCTGGCGACCGGCGAGTTGCGCGGCGTGCTCAACAATCCTTCCCTGCCGGCGGGCAGCGTGCTGGTGAACGGCAGTGGCGACTACGCCAGCGTTCCCGGCAAGCCGCTGTTAAATACGACCTCGCTGGAAGGCACGGTGCGTAGCGCGCTGCTGCAGGTACGCACGCCACAACTGCGTACCGACATTCGCGACGTCAGTGCCAGCTACTCGCTGCACAACGGCGACGCGCAATTGCAGAACCTGAGCGCCAAGCTGCTCGGCGGCGAGGTGAAGGGGACGGCGACGGTGCGCGATCTCTCGGGCACGCAGAAGGGAAGTGTGGTGCTGGCGCTGCGCAATCTTTCCATGGCCGACCTGAAGTCGATTGCCAACTCCGCTGGGTTGAAGACCGTTGCCATTTCCGGTCGCGTGAACGCCAATACGCAGGCCGAGTGGAGCGGCAGCCTGAACGACGTGATGGTGAAGGCCGATGCGGGGGCGCAAGGGAATCTGGCGTCTGCGCAGCGTAGCGCCAATGCGCAAAGCGTGCCGGTGAATGCCATCGTCCACGCGCGCTACAACGGCAGGACGCAGGAGCTGGCGCTGAACCAAAGCTTCCTGCGCACGCCGCAAACGTCCGTCGAGCTCAACGGCACGGTGAGCCGGCGCTCGGCGCTGACGGTGAAGGCTGACTCCGGCGACCTGCACGAGCTGGAAACGATCGCCGATCTCTTCACCAAGCCGCCGGCAACGCCGCTCGACCTGCATGGCACCGCGTCATTCAACGGCACGGTGCGAGGCTCGACCAGCGCGCCGCAGATCGCCGGACAACTGAATGTCGCGAACCTCAGCGTGCGCGGGACAACCGCGCGCGTCTTGCGCACGAGCATTCAGGCCAGTCCGTCGCAGGTAAGCCTGCAGAACGGCGTGCTCGACCTCGGCAAGCAGGGTCACGTGACCTTCAGCGTGGAGTCGCGGCTGCGCGACTGGTCGTACACGCCGTCGAGCCCGTTCGTCGCCAACGTCAGCGCATCGCAGCTCTCAGTGGCTGAGCTGGCGCGCGCTGCCGACGTCACGACGCCGGTCACCGGCACGCTGAATGCGAACATCGCCGCGCATGGCACCCAGCTCAACCCCATCGGGCAGGGGGACATCAACCTGCGCAACGCGAAGCTCGATGGCGAGCCGGTCTCGCTCGCCGACGTGCGCTTCAACGGCACCGGCGACGAGGTCCACGCCAATCTTCAAGTGAAGATTGCGGCCGGCACCGCACAAGGCCAGGTCACGTACTATCCCAAGCAGCAAGGCTATGACGCGATGTTGCAGGCGACGAACATTCACCTCGAGCAGCTCCAGACGCTGCGCCAGCGCAACATGCAGATTGCCGGCACCATGAACCTGACGGCCAGCGGCCGCGGCACCGTCAACGATCCGCAGGGCAAGGCGTCGCTCACCATTCCGCAGCTCAACGTGCAGAACCAGCAGATCAAGGACATCAGCCTCGAAGCCAGCGTCGCCAATCATGAGGCGACGTTCAATCTCGGCTCGCGCGTGGTCGATACGCCGCTGCGCGCCCAAGGCAAGGTCGCGCTCACTGGCGACTACTATGCCGACGCCTCACTCGACACGCCGGTGATTCCGTTGCAACCGATCCTCGCGGCCTATGCGCCCGAGCAGGCGCCGCGCGTGAAGGGGCAGACCGAAATCCACGCCACGCTGCGCGGGCCGCTGAAGAACAAGGAGCAGGTGGAAGCACACCTCAACATTCCGACGCTGGGCATCGAGTACGATACCGGCATCACGCCCGGCGCGAAGCCGGTGAAGGTGCAGCTCACGGCGGTCTCGCCCATCCGCGCCGACTACGCCAACCGCGTGCTCTCGCTGCAGCCCGGCGAGATCAAGGGTACCGACACCGACATTCGCTACCAGGGGCGCATCCCCATCGACAACGCGAAAGACTCAACGCTGTCGGTAAAGGGAGCAATCGATCTGGCGCTGGCGCAGCTCTTCGATCCCGAACTTACCAGCAGAGGCCAGATGCAGTTCGACATCGACGCCGCGAAGTATCGCTCGCAGGAAAATGTCGAGGGCCAGGTGAGAATCGTCAACGCCAGCTTCTCCACGCCCGACGCGCCGGTGGGCTTATCGAACGGAAACGGCGTGCTCACGCTGCGCCGCGACCGGCTCGACATTACTTCGTTCACCGGCAATGTTGGCGGCGGGACGGTATCAGCGTACGGCGGCGTCATCTATCAGCCGGCGGTGCAGTTCAATCTGGCGCTGAAGGGCAATGGCCTGCGCCTGCTCTATCCGGCGACGGTGCGCAGCCAGTTCGATCTGAACCTGGCCATGACCGGCAACATGGAAGCGTCGATCCTGCAAGGACAGGTCAACCTCGACCGCATCTCATTCACGCCTGACTTCGATTTGTCGAACTTCTTCGCGCAATTCGGCGGCGTCTCCACTCCGCCGCCCACGCAGGGCTTTGCCGACAATCTGCGGCTGAACGTTGCGCTGCGCTCATCGTCGGAGCTAAACGTGGAGAACCCGACGCTCAGCATCCAGGGCACGGCGAACCTGCGCGTCATCGGCACCGCGGCGAATCCGGTCATCGTGGGGCGCACCAATCTGAGTGGCGGCGACCTCATCTTCATGGGCAACCGCTACGTGGTGCAGGGCGGGACGATCGCCTTCATCAACACCATGCAGACCGAACCCATCATCAACCTGCAGGCGACGACCACGGTGCAGCAGTACAACATCTCGCTGCGCTTCCGCGGTCCGCTTGACCGGCTGACGACGAACTACACCTCCGATCCTGCGCTGCCGCCCGCCGACATCATTCATCTGCTGGCCTTCGGCAACACCGAGGAGGCAGCGAATGCTGCGCCGTCGCAGTCGACTACGCTGGGCGCCGAGTCGCTGGTCGCGGGACAGGTGAGCAGCCAGGTAACCGGCCGGCTGCAGAAGGCGCTGGGCATCTCGCAACTGTCGGTCGATCCGCAGCTGGGCGCGACCACGGCGAACCAGGCGCAGGGCGCGCGCATCACCGTGCAGCAACGCGTCACCAGCAAGCTGTTCGTGACCTTCTCCACCGACGTGACCACCACGCAGAATGCCGCGGTGCAGATGCAGTACCGGATCAATCGCAAGTGGTCGGTGAGCGGGGTGCGCGACCAGAACGGGGGATTTGGGCTGGATGGGCGGTATCACAAGGATTTCTGAGGATCAGTTCGTCGGCCCATCCGCGAACACGCTCAGCACCGGATCGCTGCCTACCGGCAGCATCACGAACTTCGCCGGCGACACCACATACAGCACGCCATAACGCACGCCGCGCTCCGTGACCACCGCGCGGCCCGTCGGATCCACCTGGAATCCGAGGATGAAGCTGTTCGGTCCGGCCGGGCCTCCGGGCCCGCTGGTGTCCTGTGTTGCCGCGATGGTTCCCACCCCGTTGGCGAACATTGCCGCCACGGAGTTCGTCACCGCCGATACTCCCGGCGCGCTCGAGCCTCCCGCATAAATCCCGTTCACCGAATTGTTCGACGGCGTGCCGACCTGCGGCTCCAGCAGTCCGGAAGTCGCCTCGGCATCGGTGCCCACGACGAACGCGTTGTTCGTGCCGATCAGGTACAGCACCGGCGGCGTCGTGCCGAACAGCGAGCTGAAGCCGCTCATCGTCATCCGGCCGGTCTTCTGCCCGAGCGTGTCGATGGCGTAGCCGCCGTGCGTGGACTGTTGCAGGCTCAGCGTGCCGCCCCTGTTGCGATCGAAGAACAGCGTGCCGTTGCCGCTGGCGCTGGCCAGCAGCCAGCCGGCGGTGATGTCGGGCAGCGGGCTGCCGCCGTTGGGCGCGACGGCGCTGAGCTCCGGAATGCTCGCGCCGCTCAGCGAGGCCAGGCTCCAGCCGGAGTTCGACGTCTGCCGCACCGCCAGCCACAGCGTCATGTTCGCCGGCGTCGAGATGGGATCAGTCGCGATCAGGATCATCTCCGACTTGTCGACGATGTAGAACGCGAAGTCGCACCAGTGGTGCGTGCAGCGGCCCTCGGGATCGCTGGGGAAGGTGAGATCGGCGAAGTTGCCGCGGCCGGTGTGCTGGTCGATGGTGCTGGAGAAGGTGCCGTTGATTGGATTCGCCGCGGCCTGCCCGGCGTCGTTGGCGTCGGAGGGACAGCTCAGCAGGCCCCAGCCATTGCCGCCGCGGTCGGTGCTGCAGTCAATATCAACCAGCGTGCTGGAATTGGTGCCGAAGGCGCCTGCGCCCGCGTAGCGATTGCCGCTGGGATCGGTGCCAACGTACTCGAAGGCGAAGTTGCCCGGAAAGAATGACGTCACAGGGAAGTACTGCGGATTTTGCACCTTGATAACGCCGGAGCCGTAATCCTGCGGATGCGCTGCATCGCTTTCGATCAGCCGGCCGCAGGTGGACAGAAATTGCGCGTTGATGCTGCACGCGCCCGCCGCCACTGCAATCGCAAACTTGTAGGTGGCAAGGTTGGTGACGATGGTCATCGTCCCCAGTCCGCTGCCGCTGATGGAATACACCGAGCCCGAGGCCAGCGTCTGCGGGATGATGTTCAGGCCAGAGAGCGGCTCGCCGCTGCCGTCGTTGTAGTCGAGCAGGCCGCTGGTGAGGTGACCGGCGCCGTCGGCGACAAAGCTGCCCGCCATGATCACCGGCGCGCCGCTCTTGTAGCCGCTGAAGGTGAAGGCGTAGGTGCCGTTCAGCGTGGCGTTGGAAGCAGCCGGAGGCTGCTGCGCGGCGACGGTGAGGGCGAGCGAACACAACAACGACAACACAACGTAACGGCACGTCCGCATTCTTGGTCCCCCAATTCAATTCGCCGTCGTCCCACCCGTCAGCAGCGTTCGTCCGCGCTCTTCGGCGCGCTGCTGATCCGCGACGCGGCCTTCGCGCTGATACAGTCTGGCCAAATGCGTCCACGCATCGGGCGCATCGGGATCGAGCTTTACCGCTTTCTCCTCGAAGGCCGTGGCCTGCTTCAAGTCGCCGAGCGCCATCCAGGCGGCAGCGCGCCCCTGCGCCAGATCGAAGCTAAAACTGCGTCCCGCGCTCTGTGCCAGCAGATCGGGCGGCGCGACGCGGGCCGCATCATCCAGCGCCTGCAACGCGTCCTTGGGCTGCCGGCTCATGAAGTACAGCCGCGCCAGCTTCACCTGCGCATGCGCCTTGGTCGCCGGATCGGTCGTCAGCGGAATCGCCTGCTGCAAAGCATGGATTGCCTCCAGCGTGCGCCCGTCTTTCTGATACAGATCAGCCAGCGAGAACCAGATCGTGCTCTCTTTGGGTGCGAGAGCAACAGCCGCCAGCCAGTGCTGCTCCGCGGCGGCGTTCTGCCCCATCTGAAATTCGAGTGTGCCGAGGTTCGTCATCGCCTGCAATCGCGTCGAGGGATCGGACGACAGCCGCAGCACATTTTGCAGAGCCTCGATCGCGTCGGCCATTCGCTCCTGCCGGCTGTACAACTCCGCCAGCGACGCCCACACACTGGCCTGGAAATCGGGTAGCGAGGCCCACGGCGTCACCTCACGCGGTCCCAACGCCAGGGAGCGCTGCCAATCCTGCTCGGCCTCCGAGTCACGGCCCATCGCGTAGAGAATCTGTCCGCGATACCAGCGCGCATGCGCGTTGTCGGGGAAGATGGCCATCGCCTTGTCGGTGGTCGCCAGCGCTTCGGCATTGCGGCCCAGTGCGGAGAGCACGCGCGCCGCATCGATCCACGAATTGAACGACGCCGCATTCAGCGGCAGCGGCTCGCGCGGCAACGGCGCGATCGCGCAGTCCACCTCAAAGCGCTTGAGCAGGTCTTCCGTCTCCGGCTTGCGCCGTACCAGCACCACCGACACTTCATCGAGATACACGGGCCGCCACTGCTTGCTGGCGCAGTCCGACTTCAGCCGGTCGAGCGAAAGCTCATCCAGCGTCAGCGGAAACAGAATGGTGTTGATGTTGTACTGCGCGGCTTCTTTCTGCCACAGCTCGGAATCCAGCGGCGCGCTCAGCAACTCGGCGCCATGCGCGGCGAAGTCCGGTCCGAAGGGAATAGCGCGGCCGTCCATGTAGTCGCGGCGCTCGGGGCCCAGCGCCCAGATCACGAAGCCGCCCTCGTTGAAGGTGTTCATCACCTCGCCCGGCAGCTTCTGCTGCTGGACGAAATCGGCGGCGCGGCGCGGGAACCAAGGCGACAGTCCCACGCCGAAGGTCGAGAGATTGCGCTCAGCCAGGTAGTGATAGTTGGTGACGAGGTCGGCGGTGCGGACGATGGCGATCGCGGCGAAGATTGCCGCTGTCGACGTAGCCAGCACCAGCCGCGTCCGCGGGCTGGCGATGCGCGCGCGCAGATCCATTGTCGCGCCGAACAGCATCGATCCGCCGACGACTACAACAACGCAGCCCGCCGGCGCCACCATGCGCACATGCTGAATCAGTTGATAGGTCGTGGCCATCAGCAGGATCGCCGGCCCCAGCATCCCTCGCCAGAACGCCGCCGCAATCGCCAGAAAGATGAACAGCAGCAGCACGTGGAACAGGTCGTTGGTACTGCGCAGCGTGAAGCTGGCCAGCGAACTGGTCCAGTTCCAGTGCAGGTTGGTCCACTCGTTGATCTGCAGCGTGTGCAGAATGCGCGTGTGCTCCAGCAGGGCGGGGAAGAACTTCCATCCCCAGGGGTTCAGCAGCGTGGCGACGGCGGTCAGCGCGAACCAGGGAATCTCGCGCTTCAGCCGCGCCATCGCCGCCGTGCGGCGCGCCTCGCCGAAGGGCAGCTCCAGGATGTCCATTCCCGCGAATGCGGCCAGCAGCGCCAATCCCGAAAAGAAGCCGAGGTGGACGTTCACCCATAGCACCATCAGCAGCGGCAACAGCCACAGCGGGGCGCGGCTGGTCCGGAAGTTCTGCCACAGCAGCGAGACGAACGCCGCGAACAGCACGATGGCGAACAGCTCCGCGCGCGGTACGGCGCGAAATGCGATGAAGGGCACCGCGAGTATCCCCAGCGCCGCCGTCACCGCCGAGCCGCGGCGCAGCAGCAGCGCCATCGTAGCCAGGCAAGCCGCCGCCCCCAGCCACGAGATCAGCGAATAGCCGCCGAGCAGGTAAACCCAGTAGAGAATCAGGCCCGAGCCCGCCGGATACATCCACGGCACGCCGGTTCTGGTGTAGGAGAAAACGTCGGTGGAGAAGATGGAATGATGCTGCGCGATGAAGCGGCCGGTGGCCAGTTGCCACGGCAGGTCGGGATCGGCGGCCGTCGACAGTCCCGCCAGAAACGCGTACACCAGCGCGATAGCGCCAAGGGCGTAGAACAGGCGTCGCCCCAGCCGGGAATCCTCCGTGGGCAATTCGTTGGTTGGAGACAGGTTGGCTGAAAGACTGGGCGCCTTAAGCCAGGTCAGCATCGCTGATTTAGTGTACTCCGGAGTTCCTGCAGGGCCGCCTCCAGGTGTGCCAAGATGGCCTCGCTCAGAGATCTTTGGGCTTGCTCGTACGTCTTGCCAAATACTGCCTTGGGAGGATCTTCTGCGATGCCGTTGAAGATTCCGTCTTCTTGCCAGATGCACGAGACAGGAACCTGCGCGATCGCTCCGGAACTTTCTTTGTTCTTCAGGAAAGGGATTTCCTTCCCAACGAGAGACGATTATAGGCTCGCACGTCCTTAGACGTGCCGCACGCCGCCAAATGATTGCAGGGCTTTAGCCCCTGCACGGCTGCGGATTCGCCGGGGCTAAAGCCCTAATCCCTAAACTCGCTACTTTCGGCACGACTGAAGTCGTGCCCTGATACAAACCACCGGTTTGACGAGACGAGTTCCAGCCAAGGTCGGCACGACTGCAAGCCTGCCCTGACACAACCAGCCCTTTGATGAGGTGAGCTCAATCGCAGCGCGATCCGATCCCTAGCAGGCCCGCGGCTTGGCTTGCGGCGCGATCATATCCTGTGCGGGCTCGCTTTCGTCCGCGCTCTTGCCGTTGCCCTTCGTCGCCGGGAGGAAGATGCTGAAGCTGGTTCCGGTTTCGCCGGTCGTCGAGGTCGTTACTTCGATCTTGCCGCCCAGCTTGTCGACAATGCCCTTGATGACCCACAGCCCGATGCCCGTGCCCTGCTCACCCTTGGTGCTGAAGAACGGCTCGAAGATGGTCTGCAGATTCTCTTGCGGAATGCCGCAGCCCGTGTCGCCGACGCGCACCACCACCTGATTGTCGGGCGCCTTCTCGATGGCCAGCGAGATTCGCCCCTGCTGCCCGATGGCATCGATCGCGTTGGTGAACAGGTTGGTGAAGACCTGACGCAGCTCGCTGGGATAGATGGTGACTTCACCGGCGATGTCGTACTTGCGCTCCACTTGGATCTTAGCCGCCTGCAGGCGCGGCCGGTAGACGGCGCAGACGTCGTCGAGTAGCTCCGAGAGCTTGGTGACGACGGGGAACTTGGTCTCGCGATGCGGCGCCAGCGTCTGGCGGCTGATGTTGGCCAGGCGGCGCACCTCGCGCTCGGCCAGATCGACCAACTCGGTCGACTGCTCATCGAGCGACGGATTCGACTTCAGCAGGTGCATCAGGTTGGTGAGCGCATCCAGCGGGTTGTTGATCTCGTGGGCGATGGTCGCCACCAGGCGGCCGGTGGCGGCCAGCTTCTCGGAGCGGCGCAGCGCCTCTTCCAGATCGTCGTTGAGCTTGCGAATCTGCTCTTCATGCAGCTTGCGCTCGCTGACATCGCGAATTGCGCCGGTGACGTACGTCCCGGTCTCCGTGGTCAGCGGACTGAGGCTGATTTCGACCGGGAACTCGCTGCCGTCCTTGCGCAGGCCGAAGAGCTCCAGTCCCGCGCCCATGGGACGCACGTGCGAGTCGGCAAAGAAATCGGTGCGGTGGCGGGGATGCAGATCGCGATAGCGCTCGGGGATGAGCATCTCGATCTTGTGGCCGATCAGCTCCGAACGCGTATAGCCGAACAGCTTCTCCACCTGCGCGTTGACCAGCGTCATGGCACCTTGGTCGTCGACAATGACCATCGCATCGGGCGCCGCTTCGAGCAGCGAGCGGAATTTGTCTTCTGCTTTTTTTCTCACGGTGATATCCCGAATGGCGCTGGCTACCAGCACGCCCTCGCTGGTGCGGATGGGGCTGAGGCTGATCTCCAGCGGAAACTCGCTGCCGTCCTTGCGCAGGCCGAACAGCTCCAGCTCCTCGCCCATGGGCCGCTGCCGCGGGTCTGAAAAATAAGATGCGCGATGCTGATGGTGCTGCGCGTGAAATCGTTCGGGGATGAGGACCTCAACCGAGTAGCCTAGCAACTCATGCCGGCGGTAGCCGAACAGCTCCTCGGTGCGCGAGTTGATCAGCACAATCCGGCCGCGCTGATCGACGATGACCATGGCGTCGGGGGCCGACTCCAGCAGCGCGCGGAACTTATCTTCGGCGCCTTTGCGTGCGGTCACATCGCGGATGGCGCTGATCACCATCTTGCCCTGCTGCGTCTGCACCGGGCTGAGGCTGATCTCGACCGGGAACTCGGTGCCGTCCTTGCGCACGCCGTAGAGTTCAAGCCCGACACCCATCGGCCGCACATGCGGGTCGCCGGAGAAATATCCGGCGCGGTGTCCGGGATGCTTGGCACGGAAGCGCTGCGGCACCAGCACTTCGACCTTCTGGCCGATCAGCTCGGCGGACTGATAACCGAACAGTTGTGCGCTCTGATGATTGGCGAGCACGATGCGGCCCTGCTGATCGACGACGAGCATCGAATCGGGGGCAGCTTCGAGCACGGCCCGAAGATCGGCTTCAACCGAGAGTTCCATGGGTTATAGGAAAAATATAGGAGATTGTACCCGCGACACGCGATGTTTTCGAGAGGGAAATTTTACTAGGAGCGAGATGGAAGGCGCAAATAGGTGGGAGCGCCGCCCCTGGCCAGAATGTCCCACCCGAGCGCTGGGCGCGCCGGACTCCAGTCCGGCGAATAGCGATAACAAGAAAGACGGCTTAAGCCACGGCGCAAGCGTACCTTAGGACGATTGCTTGCGGTCCGGCTGAAGCCGAACTTCACCCTTCGGTGGCGGCTTCGCCGATCGGCTCCTCCCACTGCAAGGCTCGTTCGGCCAGCATCCCGAACATCTCTTCCACGCCATCGCCGCTCTTGGCGCTGGTGATCTTGATCTTCCAGCCTTCGGCCTCCAGTTGCTCCAGCTCCGGCTGTGTGATCTGCCACTTGTCCCACAGGTCGCTCTTGTTGACGATGAGCATGAAGGGTACATCGCCCACCGTCTCGACCGCGCGCTTGTGAATGCTCTTGGCCGTCGTCAGGGTCTCTGACCAGGTGCCATCGCATACCAGGAAATACCCCGCCGCACCGCGCAGATAGTCGGTCTGCACCTGCGAACGCGAGTCCTCGCCGGCCAGGTCCCACAGCATCAGCAGCACATCCTGATCTCCCACTTTTACCTGCTTCTTGTCGACCTTCACACGCACCGTGCTGAGGTACTTGGCGGAAAAAATTCCCTGTACAAAGCGCGCGACCAGGCTGGTCTTGCCCACACCGAACGAACCCAGCATGCAGATCTTTTTCTGGATCAGTTGGCCCATCTATCGTTCTCCCTTGAGCTGCGTCTGGACCTTCAGTGTAACGCT
>Ga0335081_10000811_pt1 | contig 50751 bp, 46 predicted proteins | sample Lox_Sample_35_FD_206713 | JGI IMG/M metagenome (GOLD analysis project Ga0335081, IMG submission 206713) | Soil microbial communities from Loxahatchee National Wildlife Refuge, Florida, United States - Lox_Sample_3.5 | ecosystem: Environmental > Terrestrial > Soil > Wetlands | place: USA... | reverse complement strand
CATACTTGCGTGTTTGAGCTTCATCGCCTCCACCATAGCGGACCTCGATACGCGCATTGCGCCCCGGTATCCAACCCAGTTGCCGGAGTCCTTCCAGAAATGCCGCATGGCGCGCGTTAGTGCCAGGCGCGTCTGCGCTTACCCCTTCCAAAAAACCGACCAGGCGAACTCGCTCGGCTTGCTGCGCCCGTGCTGCGAGCGGCAACGTTGCAGCCGCACCGCCGGCCAATATGATGAAATCCCGCCGTCGCATAAGTCGCGCCCCCAGGCTGAGGCCTGCATTCTATCATACGGCTGGTCCTGGGTATCTGTTGTGCGGCACAGCAAATTGCTCGCCGCCAATGTCGTGATGGGTCCACAAGCGACGTTTTCCAAGCGATCCGGCGTTGTCCACGTTATCCCGACAACGATCGCCGCGGCACATCGAACGAGTCCGGCATTCGCGAGTGCTTATGGCATGCTTGGCGGCTCGTGGCCGCAGACTCAAGATACCGGCTACCAGCTAGGCCCGGGCTTCAAGGACCATGTTAAACGGCCCGGTGAACACCCTTCGAACCTGCGTAAACCCACCGTCGCGAATGACTTCGGTGAGCTTGATCTCGCCCGCCTGCGCACCCAAGCCTTCGCCTACTTCCTGGTCCAGGGATGTGGGCACGCAGATCATGGTCGAAGCATTGTAACAAAGCCGCCCGACAGGATTCATGTTGTCTTGCGGGCGATCGCCAGCAATTGGCTCGACGATCATCCAAGTTCCGTCGACCTTCAAAATGCGACGCATGTGAGCCGCGCAGCCCCTCGGATCTCCCATGTCATGCAAACAATCAAAGCATGTCACGAGGTCGAAGCCGTTTTCCTTGATATTCTTGGCGCTCGCTTCCTTGAAGCTGACCCGGTCACCCAGCCCATGTGTGACCGCATGTCGATTTGCCTCTTCAATGGAAGGTGCATGGAAATCGTACCCAACAAACCGGCTTTTGGGAAAGGCTCTCGCCATCAGGAGGGTCGAAAAGCCGACGCCGCAGCCGATGTCGGCGACCTTGGCGCCCGCCTTCAGCTTTGCTTCGACTCCGTCTAGGGCTGGCACCCAGTTCTGTACAATGTTGTTCACATAACCCGGTCTGAAGAACGCACCGGTTGCACAGAACAAGCAACCCGCCGAATCGCCCCAGCGCACACCGGTACCCGTTCGGAACGAATGCTCGACCTTTGGCTCGCCTTCGATCATGGCGGCTACGATCTCGAATGCTCCCGCCAGGTAAACCGGACTATCCTTTTCAGCAAAGACCATCGCTTGCTCCGGCGACAGACTGAATTTTCGCGACGTTGCGTCGTAATCGACAAACCCGTTCGCCGCTTGAGCGAGTGCCCACTCGCGAACATACCGCTCAGTCAGCCCGCCTGCTCGCTTAGCCAACTCATCTGACGTGGCGGGGCCACCTTCATGCAGAGCGTTGAACAAGCCGAGTCTCAGTCCGATGCGGACCGTCGGCACGCTGAATGCACCGCCCAGGTCATCCAGCATTTTGCCGACGAATGCGTTGAGTTTGTCTTCGTCAACTTGCGCCATGTTTCGCTTCCTCTTCGGCCGACATTGGCTTATGCAGTCCTAACATTCGGTCGTGGTAATTTGCATGTGGACGGCTGCCTCGTGTGATTCTTCGCAACCATCACCCTATGGGCAACCCGCTGCCGGGAGCGGGCGCCGTCCGCCCCATCAATAGCGACCATTGTGCACGTGCGTCCTCGTCGGCTGATGCAACGACGAGCAATTGCACTGTCCCGCGTCAGACCGGCAGGACCGTAGTTTGCTTGACGATCCGCATGATGAGCGTCGAACGGTAGGTCGCGATGTTCGGCAATTTCGACAGCTTGTCGAAAACGAAACGCTGGTAGTCGTCCACGTCCCGCGCGACCACGGTCATTTGATAATCCCAATCGCCGAATAGGATCATGCACTCCACGACCTCGGCCATCGCCGACACCGCCTTGGAAAAGGCGTCGATGCCTTCCCGCGTCTGGGACGCCAGCCGCACATCGACCTTCACTCGCACGCCGAGCCCGATGCGTTCCGGGTCGAGTAGGGCGGCGTAGCGGCTGATCACGCCGTTGGCTTCCAGCGCCCGCACGCGCCGGAGCGTCGGCGCCGGGCTGAGTGCCACGCGCTCTGCCAGCACGTCATTGCGAAGCGATCCGTCCTGCTGAAGCTCCCTCAGGATTCGCCGGTCAGTGGCGTCCAGCTCGAATGGCCGCATTGCGGGCTCGCAAACGCAATATGATTGCTCGATACTGGCATATAGAGCCATAAAACGCAATCTAAGATCTCTTCATCGGTGAAATATTGCTACATGAATAACTTCGGCGCAATGCAAGCAATCTCTTTGGGTGTCCTGCATTCCTTCGAAGCCAGCCGAGAGGTGAAAACCAATGACAGTTGCGGCCTCAGATATCCGGCGTATTCCGGCCCGCGATCTTGTCCCGCCTGCGGAACTCGCACGGTTGCGTCAGCGCAACGAATGGCGCAGCGGCGCGCTGATCGCGCATGCGTGGGCCGTCATTCTCGGATCGATGGCGCTCGTTGCGATCTTTCCAAATCCGCTCACATGGATCCTCGCGGTTGTGCTGACCGGCTCGCGCCAGCTTGGCCTCGCCATCCTGATGCACGACGGCGCGCACGGGTGCCTGTCAGACAACTCCTCGCGCAACATGGCGCTGAGCCAGTGGCTGTGCGCGTATCCCATCTTCGCCGATACACTCGCCTACCGCCGGTATCATCTCGCCCATCACGCGCACACCCAGCAGGAAGAGGACCCCGATTTGCCCCTGTCGGCGCCATTTCCTATCTCCCGGGCGAGTTATCGCCGTAAGTTCTGGCGCGATCTGAGCGGACAGACCGGTTATCAGCAACGCAAGGCCCAGTTTCTCAATGCGCTCGGCGATCCGTCATGGCCTTTCGCGCAACGCCTGCGCCATTTCAGACAACGCCTCGGGCCGCAGCTTGCTGCAAACGGCGCGCTGTTTGCGGGACTCACGTTGGCGGGAGTCTGGTGGGCCTATCCGCTGCTTTGGCTGCTGCCGTTGCTGACCTGGATGATGGTCATCACCCGCATCCGCAACATCGCCGAGCATGCGGTCGTTCCGGATTCCGATGATCCATTGCGCAGCACGCGCACCACGAAGGCGGGATTCATCGGGCGCGCATTCATCGCGCCGTATTTTGTCAACTATCATCTCGAGCACCATCTGCTGATGTATGTGCCTTGCTACAATCTGCCGAAGGTCCATGCGATCCTGATGCGTGGGCCGCATGCCTCGCGCATGGAGGTTCAGCCCAGCTACCTGAGCGTGCTGAGGATGGCGACGGCGGTACCTGACGCGCAGGATCGGCGCGGCGCGGTCGTCAACAATGCCCGGCGAATGCGCAGTGGTGCATCCGTCTCGGGGGATCAGGCGTCTGCCGGTTTTTAAGGCACCCTCTGCGCCGCGATAGCGACTTGTCGGCTGGTCGCCGATGGCCGTTAGCGATCGAAATGCGGCGATGTGCTGGCGCAAACTGACGATGGCGGTGGCGAACTTTCGCTCGCCACCGCCGCATCAAACCCAGTCGGATGGTCCGAGGTCAATCCTCGTCACCGTCGTCGTGGAAATGGTGGTGGTAAGTGTAATGTGGCGGCATGCGGCCGACACATGCTGGCACCGGATTAGGCTGCGACGTGTTAGGCGGCGGTGGCGGTACCCCCGCCGCCACACCGGCTGACAGAAGCCGCGTGACGATGCCCTGCGTGTCATCGCAGATGAAGAAACGGTGTCTTACCAGGTTATCGACCGCTTCAACGACTTGGTTTTCGTACACGTTATACGACGCATACCGTTCCTGCACCGATGGACGCGGATCGCCAGCCGTCACTCGCGCTTGTTGTGTGGCCACGAATGGAATGTATTGGCCAGAACCTTCGCAGCCGTCGTTCGCCCACGTACCCGAGCGCAGCGCCCAGCCGGTATAGGTCGCGAGCGGTACCTGCAACTCCGGCAGTCTGATGCCGGCAAGGTCGTTGCCGTCGCTGTCGGTCTTCGGCACGTAGCTTGGATAGATCGGCCCGTTCGCCGGATTGTCCTCATAGGGAGGGCCGCCGGCAGGCGGGTTAATCGTCGGAATGAAGGTTTGGTAGAAGTTCGGTCCGTAGTTGAAGCGGTACCGCGTGGTTTTCAACCCGGTGTAGGTGACGTTAGGGATGTGCGGAAAGCCGACCGAGGACTGTGTCGGCAGTGCCAGCGTGTGATCATGCAGCCTCGGCACTTGCGAATCCGGTGGCGGCACGCCGCGGGTTGACCATTCGTCGAGATCAATCCAAAGGGCGCGTTCCACGGGCGCGGGATCCAGCGGATCGAGAAACTGCTGGCATAAGCCTTTGCTCGTGGGATTGCCGGCGCTGGCGTGCTGCGCGCTTGACAGCAGATACAAGCGTGTCAGCGGATGGTCGGGCAGATCGAACCGGCCGGTCGGATCGGTACTCATCAGTGAGGCGGCCTTCACCCAATATTCGTTGGCCGAATAAAACTCCAATGCCAACGGACAGGTGTCGGTCTGTTCGCATTTCCTGTAGCGCCAATCACTCGTCCCCGAGATCGGGTCGAATGTGGGTACATTGGCGAAGGGATAGAGACCCTCGAGATAGAGTTCTTCCTGGCGATTGCGTTCGGTACGCTTGGTCTGTGACCAACGATAGTTCATGTTTAGGCCGTCGCCGGCGCCGACCCACTGCAGCATGCCATCGAAGACCTTGTGGTGATTTTCGTCCTGGTTGAAGCCGAGATGAACAAAATCATTGAGAGTCCGCGCCGGCTGCGACAGCGTGTAGGTGTAAACCCGACGGATAGAGTTCGCGACGGGGTTTGAAGTGCCGAAGTCGTCGGCGCTCGCGTAACGCAGGAACGAATTGAAGTCGCGGATGACCGCAAGGCCCAATCCGTTCACAGTCGGATTCTTTGCTTCATAGGAGAACTCGTAGATGTCTTGGGCCACAAATGGCCCCGGAACCAGTTTGATTGCGGTGTTGGTTGTGTCGGTATACGCCCAGCCGCCGCTCGGAATGACCTGCTTTAGTAACGGTGGTCCGTCGTCCAGATGGACTCGATGGGTCAGTGTCGCTTTCGCCTGGTCGCCGGAGGCTGCGGGATAGGCCAACGTGTAGGAGTTTGTTGCGCTCGTCTGCACGATGTATTCGTAACCCGGACCGGTGAGCGTAGAATTTCCCTGTCCATACGCCACCGGCATCGACGTAAGCGGCGCACCTGTCGCGTCCACGCCCGCGGCCGATGCCGCCAAAGTCGCTCTCGGATCACCCTCGTACTCCCAGCCGCTCCAAACCGTTGTATAGCCCCTCGTCCAGAGGAACGAGTCGCCAAGAATCCCGGTATCGATCAGCGATGCCGGATCGTTGGCGGTCGGGAACGACGGCGTATTGTTCATCACGCCAAACTGTTTGTTGCCGCGGTTCGGCGGCTCATACATCATCTTGTTATTGCCCTTGGTGATGTCCGTGGGCTTGAGAATGTAGAAATTGAACATCACTTCGACTTTGCCGTTTGCATCCCGTGGCGCGAGTTGGATGTCGGTGATCACCGAATTTTGTGGGCTCTTTGGGTCGACCGCATCGATCGCGTAGCCTTTCAGAACTTGATAGGTTCCGACACCCGGAAACGAAAAGCCCCCGAACGCAGGGGCGCTGCTCAGAATGGTAATTTTGGTGATGCGCGCCTGTGCGCTGGAGGCGATTGCAAGTGCGCTCGTCCCGACAAGAGCCGCCAGGACCAGTCGGCGCAGATTGAGTTCTCGTAGAGGCGGTGCAAGCAAAAGCGAGGCACCGCGCGCGGTGTCGTGCATGTTTCCTCTCCCTGTGTCGGCGCCCGGCTTGATCGTCCCTGCAAAGCGCGAAGGGTCGCCGGGTCCTTTCCGCCGGTGCTATGCCGGACAGATGAGCGTATCAGTCCGATGCAGTTCCGAGTACGGCTGGCGTTGCGCGCAAAAGCATGGCTGATATTCGCAAGCACCACGCCACGCTCACCGCGCTGCCGCCGCTAAATGCCGGTTTCGACCAAAGTGCCGTGTCGAAAATCGCGCCCTCGTCGATCACCTCACCCGCGCGTCGCACGGCTCCACGGCATTTCCTCAAGGTCGCTGCACTGCTACACATTTACAGTATCAAACCGGTGCGTTGCGCGATGCCTGACAGCACGGAATCGACCGAGGATCGCCTGATCGCGCGTCATTTTCGGCCGCTCGCCAAGAATCCCGGCGCGTTCGGCCTGGTCGACGATGCGGCGGTGATCGCGCCGCCGGCCGGCTGCGACGTGGTGCTGACGACCGACGGCGTCATTGCCGGCGTGCACGTCTTTGCCGAGGACGCGCCGGGCGATGTCGCGCGCAAGGCGCTACGCATGAATCTGTCCGATCTCGCCGCCAAGGGCGCAACGCCGCTCGGATTTCTCATCTCGCTCGCGCTGCCGGGCTCGATCGACGACGCGTGGCTCGCAGCTTTTGCCGCCGGCCTCGGCGCGGACGCCGAGCGCTACGGCTGTCCGCTTCTTGGCGGCGATACCGACCGCACGCCGGGCCCGCTGTCGGTGTCGATCGCGGCGTTCGGCGCCGTGCCCCACGGCAAGATGGTGCGGCGCGCCACCGCCAAAGCCGGCGACCGCATCGTGCTCAGCGGCACGATCGGCGATGCCGCCCTCGGCGTTAAGCTGCGGCGCGACGAGGGTTTGGCCAAGCGGTGGCGATTGTCGGACGCAATGGCGGCTCATCTCCGGGAGCGCTATCTGCTGCCGCAGCCGCGCAATGCGCTCGCCGGTGCGGTGCTGCAGAATGCCTCCGCGGCGATCGACGTCTCCGATGGGCTCGCCGGCGATCTGGCAAAACTGTGTCGCGCCTCCGGCGTCGCCGCCGAGATCGCGGTCGCCCGCATTCCTTTATCCGACGCGGTCCGCGCCGCGGTCGCTGCCGATCCCGCGATCCTCGAGACGGCGCTGAGCGGCGGCGACGACTACGAAATCGTCGCGACACTGCCCGCCGACAAGCTCGCCACGTTCAACGCGGCCGCCCATGCCGCGGGCGTTTCGGTCCACGAAATCGGCCGCATCGCGGCAGGCGAGGGCGCCCGCTTTGTCCGCGACGGCCAGGCGCTCGCCTTCGCGCAGCCGTCCTACAGCCATTTCTGATCGACGCGCTACCGCTATAATAAGGGCCAGGAGAAAACGCCCATGCATGACACGACGGCCATTGCCGCCCCGCAGGCGGCGGCGCGCGAGACCAAGCCCCAAGAGACCAAGCCCTCTTCCGGCAGGAACGCCAATCCGCGCTATGCCGAGCTCTATCGGCACTATCCGACCATCGACTATCTGCGTCGCGCGGCGCGGCGCCGGCTGCCGCATTTCGCCTTCGAATATGGCGACGGCGGCTCGGGCAAGGACGATGCCGGCATCAAGCGCAACTGGGCGGGCCTCGATGCCGTGGAGCTCGTGCCGCGCTACGGCGTGATGCCGTCGCTGCCGCCCTGCGAGGTCGAGCTGTTCGGCCGCCGCTATGCGGCGCCGATCGGCGTCGCGCCCATGGGCGGACCCGCGATCGTATGGCCGGGCGCCGACGAGTATTTGGCCCGCGCCGCGCAGCGCGCCCGCGTTCCCTACACGCTGGGCACCGTCGGCTGCACCACCATCGAGCGCATCGGCGAGATCGCGCCCGACGTGTTCTGGTTCCAGCTCTATCGCGCCGCCCGCAACGACCACGCCATCGGCTTCGATCTGGTGCGCCGCGCCCAAGCCGCCGGCTGTCACGCTCTGGTGCTGACGCTTGACGTGCCGGTGCGCACGACGCGGGCTCGCGAAGTCGTGGTCGGGCTCGGCGGTGCGTTTAGTCCCGACCTCAACATGATGCTGCAGATGGCATTGTCGCCGGCCTGGACCATGGCGCTGTGGCAGAACGGAATCCCGCGCTTTTCCAATCTGCGCGCCTATGCGGGCGACAACGCCTCGATCAACGACATGGTCGCGTTCGCAAGGCGGGAGATGGGCGGCGCCTTCACCTGGGACGAGGTCGCCCAATATCGCGAGCGCTGGAAGGGCACCTTGATCGTCAAGGGCATCATGCATCCGGAAGACGCCGAGAAGGCGGTGGCGCTCGGCGTCGACGGCCTGTTCGTCTCCAATCACGGCGGCCGCCAGATCGAGGCGCTGCCGGCGCCGATCGACGTGCTGCCGGCCATCGTCCGCCAGGTCGGCAAGCGCGCCACGGTGCTCTACGACTCCGGCATCCGCAGCGGCACCGACGTGGTGCGCGCCTACGCGCTCGGCGCGGCGGCAGCCTTCGCCGGCAAGGCATTTCTGTGGGGCCTCGGCGCGCTCGGCGAGGAGGGCGGCAGCCACGTCATCGACATCCTGATCGAGGAGACCCAAGCGGCCTTCGGCCAACTCGGCGCGCTGAGCCCCGAACAGGCGCGCTCGGTGGTCATCCGTCATGACGGTGCATTGCACTTCTGACCTGCGGCTTGCGCAGTAGCGTCCCCTGGCCGTGCCCGCTAGAAGGGGCGGCTTCACGGGACCCCGCCATGACGGTTGCCGCCGAACCTGTTGTCGTCAAGCCTGCGCTCGACTTCACCGACGACCGCCTCGCCGCGCGCAACGCGACGGTGCTGGCGGTGGCGCAGGCGCTCGCCGGCGGCAACAACACCGTCACCGTCGCGACCACGGGCATCATCGGCGCGACGCTGGCGCCCGATCCGGCGCTGGCGACGTTGCCGATCAGCGTCATGGTGTTCGGCATGTGGATGGGCACGCTGCCCGTCGGCATGCTGGCCAAGGCTTTCGGCCGGCGCTTCGCGCTGCAGACCGGCTCGACCTTCGGCGCGCTGTCGGGGCTGATCTCATGCGCGGCGGTGCTGCACGGCTCGTTCTGGCTGCTGCTCCTCGGCACCCTGTGCGGCGGCCTCTACGCGGCGGCGCACCAGTCCTACCGCTTCGCCGCGACCGATACGGCGAGCCCGCAATTCCGGCCGAAGGCGGTCGCCTACGTCCTGGCCGGCGGCATCTTCGCCGCGGTGATTGGCTCGCAGCTCGTCATCTTCACCAAGGACGCCTGGCCGCCTTATCTGTTCGCCGGAACGTTTTTGGCGCAGTCGGCCTGCGCCGTCGTCGCCGCCGGCGTGCTGATGTTCCTGAAAATCCCGCGTCCGGCCGTGTCGCATTCGTTTCGCGACGGCCGGCCGCTCGGCGTGATCGTGCTGCAGCCGAAATTCGTCGTCGCCGTGGTCTGCGGCCTTGCCAGCTATTCGATGATGAACATGGAGATGACCTCGGCGCCGCTCGCCATGGTGGCGTGCAATCACTCCGTCAGCGAGGCGGCGCTCGGCATCCAGTGGCACGTCATCGGCATGTATGCGCCGAGCTTCATCACCGGCTCCCTGATCGCGCGCTTCGGCGTGCGGCCGATGATGGCGACCGGATTGGCGCTCATTCTGGTCGCCGCCACGATCAACCTCGCCGGCATCGAATTGTGGAATTTCTGGATCGGGCTGACGCTGCTCGGCGTCGGCTGGAATTTCGCCTTCATCGGCGCCACCACGCTGGTCACCGAGTGCCACGATCCCCACGAGCGCAACAAGGTGCAGGCGTTCAACGACTTTCTGGTGTTCGGCTCGATGGCGATCGCCTCGTTCTCGTCCGGCGCGCTCTTGTCGCGGTTCGGCTGGAGCACGGTCAACGAGGTGGTGTTTCCGGTGATCCTGATCGCGGCGTTCTTCCTGGCCTGGGGATCGTTGGTGCGAAGGCCGAAACCTGTCTGATAGCCAAGGCTGTCTGGCAGGAAGGCGGTGTGATAACCTCCGCTGGACAACGCGGAGGATCTGCCATGGCCACAGCGAGAAAAGTGCGGAAGGCAAAGCGCGCAATGCCGTCAGCGCGGACGGCCCGAAAGACGTCTCGGCGATCAACCAAGCCCGCGGCGCGCCGCGTCGCCCGCGGCGCAATAAGGCCAAAAGGCAAAGCCGCGCCGCGCAAGCAAACCTTCGTCGCCAGCCACCACCATCCCGACGCGTTCGACGGCGGCTTGCGCTCTTATGCCAAATATCGCGACCTCGGCATTGCCGCTGCCACCCACGGGCTTGCCCGCGCCCACGTCATCAAGATGGTGCCGCCGTGCGATCCGAAAGTGGTGTCGAAGCGTCACTATCACGACGTCGAATTCCAGATGATCTACGTGCTCAAGGGCTGGATCACCGGCGAATACGAAGGCGAAGTCGTCACCATGCGCGAAGGCTCGTGCTGGCTGCAGCCGCCGAAGATCAAGCACGCGGTGCTCGACTATTCCGACGACTGCGAGGTGCTGGAAATCATCCTGCCGGCGGACTTCGACACGGTCGAGCTGGAGTAGCGGGCGAGGGGGGCCGATGACGTCGCCGTCGCTGCAGCGCGATAGTGTTTCGATGGATGACTTGGTCGCCCTCACCGCGCTCGAGCGCAAGGTGCTGTGGCTTGCGACCTGGACCATCCACCAGGCCAATCATCTGCGCGACAACGCCGACGGCGTGAAGGTCGGCGGCCATCAGGCCTCGTCGGCTTCGCTCGCCACCATCATGACGGCGCTGTACTTCCACACCCTGCGTCCGCAGGATCGCGTGGCAGTCAAGCCGCACGCCTCGCCGAACTTCCACGCCATCCAATATCTGCTCGGCCGCCAGACCCGCGACAAGCTGGAAAATTTCCGCGGCTACAAGGGCGCGCAGTCCTATCCGTCGCGCACCAAGGATACCGACGACGTCGACTTCTCGACCGGCTCGGTCGGCCTTGGCGTGGCGCAAACGCTGTTCTCCTCGCTCGCCCAGGACTATGTGCGCGCCCACGGCTGGGGGCAGATTGTCGATGGAAAACCGCGGCCCGAAGGCCGCATGATCGCGCTGATCGGCGACGCCGAGCTCGACGAGGGCAATATCTTCGAGGCCATGCTGGAAGGCTGGAAGGAGGGCCTGCGCAATTGCTGGTGGATCGTCGACTACAACCGGCAAAGCCTCGACGCCGTGGTGCGCGAGGGCTTGTGGCAGCGCTACGAAAATCTGTTCCGCAATTTCGGCTGGGACGTCGTGGTGCTCAAATACGGCTCGCTGCAACAGGCCGCATTCGCCGAGCCGGGCGGCGAGGTTTTGCGCCGCTGGATCGATAATTGCCCGAACCAGCTTTACTCGGCGCTGGTCTTCCAGGGCGGCGCGGCTTGGCGCAAGCGCCTCAACGACGAGATCGGCGACCAGGGGCCCGTCACACAGCTCATCGCGCGGCGCAGCGACGACGAGCTCGCCCAACTCATGAGCAATCTCGGCGGCCACGATCTGAAATCGATCATCGCGGCGTTCGACGCCGTCGATCACGACCGCCCGGTCTGCTTCATCGCCTACACCGTCAAGGGTTTCGGCCTGCCGTTTGCCGGCCACAAGGACAATCACGCCGGCCTGATGACGTTGGCGCAGATGGAGACGTTTCAGAAGACGATGAACATCCGGCCCGGCCACGAATGGGATCGCTTCGAAGGCTTGGAGGAGCCGGCCGACGCTATCCAGGCGTTCCTCGATCGCGTGCCGTTCGCCAGCGGCGGCGAACGCCGTCTGCGCACGGCGCCCATCGCGGTGCCCGCAGAGCTGAAAGTGGTGATCCAGCCGAAAATGTCGACGCAGACCGGCTTCGGCGCGCTGCTCAACGAGCTTGCCCGCGGCGACACCGAGCTTGCTGCGCGCATCGTCACCACCTCGCCCGACGTGACGGTCTCCACCAATCTCGGCGCCTGGGTCAATCGCCGCGGCCTGTTCGCGCGCGAGGCCTTGGCCGACACCTTCAAGAGCGAGCGCATTCCGTCGACCTTCAACTGGGATTTCTCGCCGACCGGCCAGCATATCGAGCTCGGCATCGCCGAGATGAATCTGTTCATCGCGCTGTCGGCGCTCGGCCTGTCGCACAGCATCAACGGCGCGCGGTTGCTGCCGATCGGCACGCTCTACGACCCGTTCATCGCCCGCGGCCTCGATGCGCTCAACTACGCCTGCTATCAGGACGCGCGCTTCATTCTGGTCGCAACACCATCCGGAATAACGCTGGCGCCGGAGGGCGGCGCGCATCAATCCATCGCCGAGCCGCTGATCGGGCTCGCGCAGGACGGCCTCGCCGCATTCGAGCCGGCCTTCGTCGACGAGCTTGCCGCGATCCTCGCCTTCGCGTTCGACTACATCCAGCGCGATGCCGGGACCGACGGCGCCGAGCCGTCGGAGCGCAACTGGCTGCGCGACGAGACAGGCGGCTCGATCTATCTGCGGCTGTCGACCCGACCGGTCGAGCAGGTCGAGCGCACGATGACCGAAGGCTTGCGCCAGGCCATTGTCGACGGCGCCTATTGGCTGCGCGAGCCCGGGCCGAACTGCCAGGTCGTGGTCGCTTATACCGGCGCCGTCGCGCCCGAAGCGATCCAGGCCATCGGCCTGATGGCGGAGGATCGCCGCGACGTCGGCCTGCTCGCGGTGACGTCCGCCGATCGGCTGAATGCCGGCTGGACCGCGGCGTGGCGGGCCCGCGAGCGCGGCCTCGTCCATGCCCGCTCCCATATCGAGCGGCTGCTCGCGAACCTGCCGCGCCATTGCGGCATCGTCAGCGTGCTCGATGGTCATCCGGCGACGCTCGCCTGGCTGGGCGGCGTCTGCGGCCACCGCGTGCGGCCGCTCGGCGTCGAACATTTCGGCCAGACCGGCGCCGTCGCCGACCTCTACGCCCACTACGGCATCGACGCACACGCCATCATTGCCGCCGCCGAGGCGATCGCGCCCGGCCGCCCTATCCGTCATCTCGGCGTTGTTTGATCGCTGGCGGCAACAGGCGAGCGACGCTGTCGACCCATCGCGACGCAGCGGCGTCCTCCGATGAGACTACCGCTCGCCACTCGCGTCATGTTTGCGCGACCACCGCGTCCGTGTCGCCAAGCACTGGTCGCCGAACTTTACCGCCTCGGGACCGTAGGTCTCGAGCGCGTGCTGCCGGGCCGCGGCATAGCCGTAGTGCGCGACCGCCAGCTTGATGAGCTGGCACTGCGTCGGGCTTGGATGATCGAGGGAGTTTTGAGCGAAGGCGGAGCTTGGCATGAGCACGATAGCGCCGGCCAGAACGAGAAACTTCCGCATGGCTCTCCCCGTACTGCTGACTTCGTTCGCGCAGTCATTGTGCCGCGGTGGCGCGAGATTGCGATGCTTCGCTTTGGCGTATCCACAGGCTTAATTATTTTTTGCCTGGTGTGTACTTTGACATAGCGCTTACGGATGCGCGCACCGGCGAGGGAGCATCGACATGGACGATCGCGAGATTCGAGCGGCGCTCGATCGTCACTGGGCCGCCTCCGACGCCAACGACTTCGAAGCGGAGCATCGGATTTACGCCGACGACGCAGTGCTCGACTATCCGCAGTCGGGCGAGCGCATCCGCGGCCGGCGCCACATTCAGGCCTCGCGTTCGGCGCAGCCGAACCGGAAACGCTTCACGGTGCGGCGCATCCTCGGCGCTGCCGAGCTGTGGATCACCGAGCTCGTCATCACCTACGACGGGGAGCCGTCCTACACCGTGAGCATCATGGAGTTCAGCGACGGCAAGGTGGCCCGCGAAACCCAATATTTCGGCGATCCGTTCGAACCGGGCCCGTCGCGAGCTCAATGGGTCGAGCGGATGGGTTGACGCGCAATGATTGCTGGCCGGCGCGGGTGGGACCGGTTGGCTCGCCCCATCCTACGGGCTATGGCGCAACATCTCATCGGGCGTTATCCGCAACGAAGCATCGAGCTGACAGGGGCGAGCGATGATGAATCGGGCGGCATGTGCGGCAATGGCATTGTGCATCGTATCCGGCGCGCAGGCGCAGACCGTGCGCTTTAAGAATTTCGCCAATCCGGACGGCGACAAGGCTGCGCTCTTCAACAAGATCTACTTGGCCGGCGTGAGGGACGCCCTGGAAACAATAAACGGTTCTTTTGTTGCACAAGGCGCATCGCCGCTGTTTTGCATGCCGCCCACGCTTGTCCTCACCGAAGAACAGGCGGCCGACATCGTGACCCGCACGGCCGCAAAGGCCGCCCGCAACATCGACGATCTGCCGATCGCGATCATTTTGTTGCGAGGTCTCAAGGAGACTTTTCCATGCGGAGGGCAAGGTAAATAACCTCGCGTTTGTAGGATGGGTTGAGCGCAGCGAAACCCATCATCCTTGCGCCGAAACTCAAGCAATTGTCGGCCGCATCGCCCGCCCGATCGAGTGGGGATGGGTTTCGCTGCGCTCAACGCATCCCCACTGGCCAGCCCAACCGGGGACCTATAACCCTGTGTGACCAGACGTAGTATTAGATGGCGGAAGGGATTGGGAATTTGAGCCTGTAATGGAATTGTCAGGATGGCCGACGAAACGACCGCCGAGAACGTCAGTCTTGCGCTGATCTGTCCCAAGTGTGGCCAGAAAAACCCGGAAATCGTCGGACATCTGCGGCAGCGGTTCAAATACGCCTGCCGCACCACCGGATGCGGCTACATCTTTGACTTCAACGACAGCAAGTACGGGCCTTTTCTCAAGAAACTTTCGGAATTGTGCGACGCCTTCGACGCTACTGCGGATCGTCCGTAGCGCCGATTCAAATTCAGAAAAAAAGCATTTTCTGCGGGTTGAAGGCCCTCATGCGGGCGTCACTCATGGGATGCCACCGCTCTTGCAAACTTGAGCCGACTCATTATTAGGATAGGATGTGAGGCTGCGACACAAGCCTCTGGCAGCGCCTGCCGGGCGTCGCGCGCAGCAAATCCCGCTCCTATGTCCGCGCCGGACGGGTGACGGTCGAATCCATAAACCTGCGGCCCCGCAGGATTTGAGGATTCCCGTTGCCGTTTCGCCGCGCGCTATCGGGTCTCCACAAAACTCCCTGCGAGGCCGCCTCACAAAAGGACGTGTCGTGACCAAAAATCGCATCAGACTGCCCCACGGCCACCATGAACTGGTCGATCCCGTGGTTGACCTTGACGTGATTTACCCAGCCCCGAATCGGGGAGTCCTGACGCTGCTCGCATCAATCGGAGGGAAAACAAATCCAATGCTAGCGGACCACTCTCAGGGCCGAACGGCCACCACCTTGGCATTCCGAATGGATGTAGAGGCTGCCAAGCAGTTGTTTCGGAGGCTCTCTGTGACAGGCCGGACCATGGGTTGGCTGCCATTAACAGAAGATGGCACCCAAGCCTAAAAGCATTGCCCCGCAGACTGGGGACGGCGCGCTCTAGCGGTCCGGCGTCCCCATTTTCGTGCCGATTTTGCTCGGCCGGGGACGGCACCCCTTGGTCACACAGGGTTATAGGTTCCCCCAACCGGCGTCTCTGATGCAGCGACGACCTCTTGACTTTCGTCCCCATAACGGTTACATACAGTTTTCCCGCTCGCGAAGGACGCCTTCGCGAGGGTACTCCTTGAGGCGGAGCGGGAGCGGTTCTCGTGTACGCAGCCATACACTGCGCGCACGGGCGGCTTGGGCAACGTCCCGTCCGGCACGTGCCGGACTGCGAGGTGCTCGCTGCACTGGTGCCGGAGAGGGTCCTCCCGCTTGCATCCGGCGGTTCCAGGAAGCGCGGCCCTAAAGCCGAGCCGAGGGTGACCTCGGGGAGTGCCGCGGTGGGGCGCCGCAAGGCGAGCGCGCCCGCTCCATGAGGCCCGAGCTCCATGGTTCCGGGCCTCGATCCTCCCGCATCTGAGGAACGGAGATAAGGACGCGCGCCGCATCGCGTTTCGATGCGGCTCCGGATTGGTGCGCCTGTCGGCGCTCCGCCTCCCTTCTTTCAAGGGGGGAGTTTTTGGCGACGCTTTTTGATGTCGCTCCTTGGCTTGGCTCTTTGGCTTGGCTTTTTTGGCGTCGGCAAAGCTCGGATGCGAAGGGGCATCGCGACAACGGATGGACGCATTTCGCAACAGGCCATCAGGCCAACGGAATCGGGGCCAAAGGGAATCAAGCCATGCCGCGGCGACGACGCTTAAGCACGCGAAGCTTTCCAGGCGGGCTCACGCTCGAAGAGTGGCTGACGCGCCCATTGCTCGTGCGCCTCGATCTGATCTGGCGCGCCCAGTGCGATCTGCTGGGATCGTTCCGCTGCTGCGCCGACAAACGCTGCCGCCGGCACCGCACCTGCTGCGGTGCCGACCCGGAAGCGTGCCGCCAGCGGCTTTGGTCCCTCAAGACGGTGCGGCCCAAAACGGGGTGGCCCAAAACGGGGTGGCCGAAGACGCTGCGGCACGAGGCCCGGCTCGATCGCCTCAAGTCGTTGTGATGCCTCGTAGCCCGGATGGAGCGAAGCGCAATCCGGGGACGATCGAGAGGCTGCACCGCCGCTCCCGGATTTCGCTGCGCTGCATCTTGGCTACAGGCTTCGCTTCATCCGGGCTACGGTTGCGGCCGCGCCCCGTCATCGCGGGCTTGTGCAAGGTTCCCGCGCCGCCGTTGCGCCGCGGGGGCTTTTTGCGCTATGTCCGCGCCGAATTGCGTTCGCTGCGGGCCTTTTTGCGCGCCGGACGCGCTCCTTCCGGGCCGGTGCCGCCGTCTGGCCCTTCACGACAACCGGGACCGAACCAATGAATACTTTGTGGCTCATCGTTGCCTGCGGGGCGCTCGCCATCGTCTACGCGATCTGGGCGACGCGCTCGGTGCTCAGCGCCAACCCCGGCAGCGAGCGGATGCAGGAAATCGCCGCCGCCGTGCGCGAGGGCGCGCAGGCCTACCTCAAGCGGCAATACTCCACCATCGCCGTCGTCGGCGTCGTGATCTTCCTTATCGTCGGCTACTTCCTCGGCTGGCTGGTCGCGGTCGGCTTTGCCATCGGCGCTATACTCTCCGGCGCCGCGGGCTTCATCGGCATGAACGTCTCGGTGCGCGCCAATGTGCGGACCGCCCAGGCCGCCATCAGTTCGCTCGCCGGCGGCCTCGAAATCGCGTTCCGCGCCGGCGCCATCACCGGGCTCCTGGTCGCCGGTCTCGCGCTTCTCGGCGTCACGCTCTATTTCGGCTTCCTGATCGGCACCAAGCACATGGCGCCGAACGACCGCGTCGTCATCGATTCCATGGTGGCGCTCGGCTTCGGCGCATCGCTGATCTCGATCTTCGCCCGTCTCGGCGGCGGCATTTTCACCAAGGGCGCCGACGTCGGTGGCGACCTGGTCGGCAAGGTCGAGGCCGGCATTCCGGAAGACGATCCGCGCAATCCGGCGACCATTGCCGACAACGTTGGAGATAATGTGGGCGACTGCGCCGGCATGGCAGCCGACCTGTTCGAGACTTACGCGGTGACCACGGTCGCCACCATGGTGCTGGCCGCGATCTTCTTCAGCGCCGCCGGCGGCGACACGTTGCTCAAGATGATGACGTTCCCGCTCGCCATCGGCGGCGTCTGCATCATCGCCTCGATCATCGGCACGTTTTTCGTCAAGCTCGGCGCCACTCAGTCGATCATGGGCGCGCTCTACAAGGGCTTGATCGCCTGCGCGATCCTCTCGCTGATCGGCATCGCCGGCGTGACGAACTGGCTGATCGGCTTCGGTCCGCTGCCGGGCGTCAACTACTCCGGCATGACGCTGTTCATCTGCGGCATCGTCGGTCTGGTCGTCACCGGCCTGATCATCTGGATCACCGAGTATTACACCGGCACCGATTATCGGCCGGTGCGCTCGATCGCTTTAGCCTCGGTGACCGGCCACGGCACCAACGTCATCCAGGGTCTTGCGGTGTCGCTCGAAGCCACCGCCATGCCGGCCATCGTCATCATCGCCGGCATTCTGATCACCTATAACCTCGCCGGCCTGTTCGGCATCGCCATCGCGGTGACCACCATGCTGGCGCTGGCCGGCATCGTCGTCGCGCTCGATGCGTTCGGTCCGGTGACCGACAATGCCGGCGGCATTGCCGAAATGGCCGGGCTGCCGAAAGAGGTGCGCAAGTCGACCGACGCGCTGGATGCGGTCGGCAACACCACCAAGGCGGTGACCAAGGGCTACGCCATCGGCTCGGCTGGTCTCGGCGCGCTGGTGCTGTTCGCGGCCTATAGCCAGGACCTGAAGTTCTTCGTCGCCGACGCGAGCCATCATCCCTACTTTCAGGGCGTCGCGCCCGACTTCTCGCTGAGCAACCCTTACGTCGTCGCCGGCCTGCTGTTCGGCGGCTTGCTGCCGTATCTGTTCGGCGCCATGGGCATGACGGCGGTCGGCCGCGCCGCATCCTCGATCGTCGAAGAGGTGCGCCGCCAATTCCGCGAGCGGCCCGGCATCATGCAAGGCCGCGACAAGCCCGACTACGGCCGCGCCGTCGACATGCTGACCCGCGCCGCGATCAAGGAAATGATCATACCGTCGCTGTTGCCGGTGCTGTCGCCGATCGTCGTCTATTTCGTCATCTACTTCGTCGCCGGCGGCGGCGCGCAGGGAAAGTCTGCGGCGTTCTCGGCGCTCGGCGCCATGCTGCTCGGCGTCATCGTCACCGGCCTGTTCGTCGCCATCTCGATGACCTCTGGCGGCGGCGCCTGGGACAACGCCAAGAAATACATCGAGGACGGCCACTACGGCGGCAAGGGCTCCGACGCCCACAAGGCGGCGGTGACCGGCGACACCGTCGGCGATCCCTACAAGGATACGGCCGGCCCCGCGGTCAACCCGATGATCAAGATCACCAACATCGTGGCGCTGCTGTTGCTCGCGGTGCTGGCGCACTGAAGCAGGATGATTTCAAGTCGAGGCGACAACGCTGACACGTCGCGCTCCCTCTCCCCAGAAGGGAGAGGGTTGAGGTGAGGGGGCTCGGACGTTTGAGAAAGTCGCAGGCGAAGCTTACGAGCCTTTGCCCTGAATGGTCCGGAACATGTAGGAGATGAAGTTGTTCTCGGTGCCGCTCGTCGGCGTGCTGCGGCTGATGAAGTCGAACACCTTGCCGTCCTTCATGCCGTATTCGGCGAGCCGCTGCACCCTTCTGTTCTTGTCGAAATAGACCACGACCACGCGCTGGTCGGTGATCTCGGTCTGCAGAAAGGAAACCGGCCGCTGCGCCTTCTGCGAAATGTAATAGAACGCCTCGCCCGAAACCGTCGCCACGGTCGATGGCGTGCCGAGCACCAGCAGGACTTGCTCCTGCGACGCGCCCAGCGGGATCTGTTCGAGCGCGCCCTCGGGCAGCACATAGCCGCGCTGGAACGTCTCGCCGAAGCAGCCGCCCGGCAGCAGCGCCAGCGTGAACAGGACGGCGAAAGCGCGCGCGGAACCTTTGTTCCGGCTATGCCGACCGTTGCCCCACATCCTCAAACCCATCTTGCGCCCAACCGCCCGGTGCCGTACCCCGAAAGCCCTGAACTGGCAATCGGCCGCTGCCAAGCGGTCCCACGGTTTAGGCTATCCCTATGATCCTGCCGCAGTTTCTGCGCAGTTCCCAGGCCCGCACCATCCATGCCCTCTATGGCGCCATCGTGGCGCAGGCCCGATCCAAAATCTTTTACGCCGACTTTGGCGTGCCGGATACGGTCGAAGGCCGGTTTGACCTCATCGTACTCCACCTAGTGCTGGTGTTGAGCCGGCTCGGCCGCGAGGCGGAGACGGGTCAGCGACGTGGCCAGACCCTCGGCCAAAACCTGTTCGATGAGTTTTGCCGCGATCTCGACGGCAACTTAAGGGAAATGGGCACTGGCGACCTTGCCGTGCCGAAACGAATGCGCGCCTTCGCCGAGGCCTTTTACGGCCGGCAATCAGCCTATCTTGCCGCCTTGGCGGCGCCAGAGCCGAGGGCCTTTGAGAACGCACTCGCGCGCAATATCTTTCCTGTTGGCGACACCGCCGGCTCCGTTCCTCTGGCAGCCTACGCGCGCGCTGCGGAGCGGCAGCTCGACGCGCAGAGCGACGCCGCGCTCTTTTCCGGCGATGTTGTCTTTCCCGATCCCGAGGCCTTTGCCCATGTCTGCAACTAAGTCTGCACCAAAGTCTGAACCTAAGTCCGCGCCCAAAACAGACAAAGCGGCTCCGGCGCCCTGGCATGTTCCGGTCGCCCGCGAGGATGTGGCCGAGACCGGGCAGCATTTCGATCTGACGGCCGACCACGAGATCCGTGCCGCGGTGGCAAGTCTCGCGGGCTTGCGGGACCTGCCGCGGCTTGAGGCCAATTTCGATGTGACGCGCGCAGGCGATAGTGGGCTGCACGTTTGCGGCCACGTCTCCGCGACCGTCGGCCAGAACTGCGTCGTGACGCTTGAGCTGCTGTCGAACGAGATCGACGAGGACATCGATCTCATGTTCGCGCCGCCGTCCGAGCCGGTGCACGAGCCCGACGCCGCGGCCGACTCCGAAGACGCCCCGCCACGAACCAAGCGCAACTGGAACGAGCCGGAGCCCTTGATCGGCGGCGTTATCGATCTCGGCGCGATCGCGACCGAGTTCTTGATCCTCGGGCTCGATCCTTACCCACGCAAACCGGGGGCGGTTTTCGAGCCGCCCCAAGACCTTAAGCCCGATGCGGGACCCTTCGCTGCGCTCGCCAAGCTGGCAAAGGACGGCAATGGCGCCTGATCGCAGTTTGTGTCCGCCCACCGAACCGCTATTGTCACGGCCCCTGCCGCCGCCCCGTCGCCTGGACCTGGGACCGCAAGGTCATTGAATGTCACAGAAGGTCCGCATTGCTCTCGACGCGATGGGGGGTGACCATGGCCCGGCCGTGATCGTTGCCGGCGCCGAACTGGCCTTGGCGCGTCATCCGGAAACCGAGTTCCTGCTGTTCGGTAACAGTGCATTGGTGGCGCCGCTGCTTGACGGCAGGCCCGCGCTCAAGACCGCCTCCAAGCTCGTTCACACCGACATCGCGGTGCGCATGGAAGACAAGCCGAGCCAGGCGCTGCGCTACGGCCGCTGGAAATCCTCGATGTGGCTCGCCATCGACGCGGTGAAGAAGGGCGATGCCGACGTCGCGGTATCCGGCGGCAATACCGGCGCGCTGATGGCGATGTCGAAGTTCAATCTGAAGACGCTGCCCGGCATCGACCGGCCGGCGATCGCGGCGCTGTGGCCGACCTTGCGCGGCGAGTCCGTCGTGCTCGATCTCGGCGCCTCGATCGGCGCCGATGCCGCGCATCTGGTCGATCTCGCGGTGATGGGCGCCGCCATGGCGCGCATCGTGCTCGGCGTCGAGCAGCCGACGGTCGGCCTGCTCAATGTCGGCGTCGAAGAGGTCAAGGGCCTCGAACAGGTGCGCGAGGCTGGCGCCATCCTGCGCGAGCAGAAATTTCCCGGCCTCGACTATCGCGGCTTCGTCGAAGGCAACGACATCGGCAAGGGCACGGTCGACGTCGTGGTGACCGAAGGCTTCGCCGGCAACATCGCGCTCAAGACCGCCGAGGGCACCGCGCGCCAGATCGCCGAATATCTGAAGGGCGCCATGAGCCGCACGCTCCGCGCCCGCATCGGCTACCTGTTCGCGCGCTCGGCGTTCCGGCAACTGCGCGAGCTGATGGATCCGCGCAGGGCCAATGGCGGTGTCTTTCTCGGACTCAACGGCATCGTCATCAAAAGTCACGGTGGCACCGATGCGGAAGGCTTCGCCGCGGCCATCGCGCTCGGCCACGACGTGGTGCGCGACGAGCTTTTGGCCAAGATCACCGCGGCGCTGGGACGGCTTGGCAAGGCTGCACGTCCGGCGCTCAGCGGGGTGGCCTCGTGACGGTACGGCGTTCGGTCATTCTCGGCTGCGGCAGCTATCTGCCGGCCCAGGTCCTCACCAACGAGGATTTGGCGTGCAAGGTCGACACCTCTGACGAATGGATCGTCCAGCGCACCGGCATTCACGAGCGGCGCATCGCCGCGCCCGGCGAATTCACCTCGGACCTGGCGGTGCACGCGGCGCGTTCCGCGCTCGCCCACGCCAAGATCGACGCGCAATCGATCGACCTCATCGTGCTTGCGACCTCGACGCCCGACAACACGTTTCCCGCCAGCGCGGTATCGGTTCAGGAGAAGCTCGGCATCACCCGCGGCGCCGCCTTCGACCTGCAGGCGGTGTGCTCGGGCTTCGTCTATGCATTGGCGACGGCCGACAGCCTGCTCAAAGCGGGGGCGTTCTCGCGGGCGCTGGTGATCGGCGCGGAGACATTTTCGCGGCTGCTCGATTGGACCGATCGCACCACCTGCGTGCTGTTCGGCGACGGCGCCGGCGCCGTGGTGCTCGACAGCCAGGAGCACCCTATCGGCAGCGAGGAGCGCGGCATCCTGACCGTGCGGTTGCGCTCCGACGGCCGCCACAAGACCAAGCTCTATGTCGACGGCGGGCCGTCATCGACCGGCACCGTCGGGCACCTGCGCATGGAAGGCCGCGAGGTGTTCCGCCACGCCGTGGCGATGATCACGGATGTGGTCGAAGATGCTTTTGAAGCAACGGGTTACACCGCAGCCGACGTCGATTGGTTCATCCCGCACCAGGCCAACAAGCGCATCATCGACGGCTCCGCCCATAAGCTCGGCATCCCGCCGGCCAAGATCGTCGTCACCGTCGACCGGCACGGCAACACCTCGGCGGCCTCGATTCCGCTGGCAATGAACGATGCCGTCGCCGACCGCCGCATCAAGCGCGGCGATCTGTTGCTGCTCGAAGCCATGGGCGGCGGCTTCACCTGGGGCGCCGCGCTGATCCGCTGGTGAGGACACGACCCCTCAGCCCCGTTGACTCTGGTCCGGCCTAGCTAATATCGTAGATAATTCAGCACGATACCTTGGTCGACATTCGATCGACGCCGTGCTCGGGGCTGGCAATGGCGGGAAAGACGGTCACGCGTGCGGATTTGTGTGAGGCGGTCTACCAAAAGGTCGGCCTGTCGCGCACCGAATCCGCGACACTCGTGGAACTTGTACTCAAGGAGATCACCGACTGCTTGGAGCGCGGCGAGACCGTGAAGCTGTCGTCGTTCGGCTCCTTCGTCGTGCGCAAGAAAGGCCAGCGTATCGGCCGCAATCCCAAGACCGGCAAGGAAGTGCCGATCTCGCCGCGCCGGGTCATGGTGTTCAAGCCGTCTGCTATCCTCAAGACACGAATCAATACCGACGAGCCGGACGGCGGCTAAGAACCGCGGCCGGCGGGGGAGTAGGCCGTGGACAAGGCGCCTGACGCATTTCGCACCATCAGCGAAGTGGCCGACGAGATCGATGTGCCCCAGCACGTGTTGCGGTTCTGGGAAAGCCGTTTCATCCAGATCAAGCCGATGAAGCGCGGCGGTGGCCGGCGCTACTACCGCCCCGACGATGTCGATCTGCTGCGCGGCGTGCGCCATCTGCTGTACGGCGAGGGCTACACCATTCGCGGCGTGCAGCGCATCCTGCGCGACGAGGGCGCGGCGTTCGTGCAGAACGTTTGGCGCGCCGGCGCCGAGCAACCGGCGCCGCCTGAAGCCAATGACGAGGGCGAGGGTTTTTCCGAGGAGAGAGCCGACGCGCGCGCCGAGCCGAACCTTGCGATGTTTGCGCTGGCTCCCCACGCCGGTGCCGATGGCGCGGCCGAGCGGCGCGAAGGCGCGTTTGCGGCGCCGGTCAGTTCCGCAGCGTCCGCCGCAGACGCGCTGCGCCGCGTGCTCGATGAGCTTGTTGTTTGTCGGCAGTTGATCGATGCAGCGCTGTCCGGCGATGAGGCCGCCGAGCCGAATGGTCGGAGCGGCGAGATTTGAACTCGCGACCCCCAGTCCCCCAGACTGGTGCGCTAACCGGGCTGCGCTACGCTCCGAGTATCGCGGCGCACTATAGTGAGGGGGGTCCAAAGCCGCAACCAAGCCCGCAACACGAGCCGCCGCGCCGCCGTCAACCGGTAATTTTCCAGCCGTGAAGCGAATATACAGCGCGGCCAAAAATTCCCTGCGGGGCCTGATCGACGGCGTCAGAACCGAAGCCGCGATCCGCGAAGAGGCGATCATTTTCATGCTCGGTGTGCCGATCGGCGCCTTTATCGCGCCGAGTCTGGCCTGGTACGTCGCCATGATCGCGGCGTTGCTTGTGGTGCTCGCCGTCGAGTTCCTGAACACGGCAATCGAAAAGCTCTCCGATCACGTCACGCCGGAGCGGCATCGCGACATCGGCCGGATCAAGGATTGGGGTTCGTCGGCGGTGTTTTGCGCGCTTGCGCTTGCCGGTCTGGTGTGGCTCGCGGCGATTGCCGTGCGCTTGGGTCTGGTCTGAGCCTTCGTCGCGCCGGTTTCTGAGTGCGCGCGCTTGCGGTCAGTGCACCGCGGCGCGCCAATGCGGCGGCGACTTGCAGGCGGCTGCCGCGATCAGATCGTCCTCGGTGTACCGTCCGTACGCCTGGCGGCGGCGATGATTGATCGTCGCCGCGCCGAGGCCCCAAACCAGTCCGAGCATGAGGAAGAAGTGACGCCAATGATCGGTGTCGACGATAAGCCCTTCGAACGCCTCGCCGACAAAGACCGCATAGGCCGTGATCAGATAATATTGCCACGGCGTCGGCGCCGACACGGTGAGTAATCCCAGCACCAGCGTGACCGCCACCAGCGCCAGATAGGCGGCGCCGCCGAGCCAGCCATAGACCAGGAAGCCCTGCATATAGACGTTGTGCTGCTGCAGCCCGTAGATGCGGAAGAATTCGAACGGCCCGAGACCGTTCGGGTTGTCGAGGATGGCGTTGATGGCCAATTGCTGCTGCCAGAAGCGGCCACCGGGGCCGACGTCGTAGGGCTGGATCAGCTTGGCGCGCTCGACGATCATCTCGTGCACCGGGCCGATCAGCGACACCGCGATCAAGAGCAGGGCCGCGACGAGGAGGGCGCCGCAGCCGAGCACCATGATGCGAAGCCGCATGCGCGGGTCGGACGCCACCGCAAAGACGATGATGACGCCGACCGCCGCGGAGACGGCAAAATGGCCCCAGGCGCCGCGCGAGAAGCTGAGCAGCAGTCCGCCGAGCAGGATCATCAGCGCGGTCACGTCGAGCAATCGGGCGCCGCGCACCAGAAGGCCCACGATGAGCCACAGGATCGGAAAGATCAGAAACGGTCCGTAGACGTTCGGGTCCTTGAACGTGGCGCTGACGCGGCCATTGTCGAGGAAGATGTCGGCGCCCGGCAGCAAATGGAAAAAGCCGATATAGCCGATTACCGTTGCGATCAGCGCCGCCAGCAGATAGGCGCGCCGCATGATCGCGAGGCGCGTGAGGTTGCCGTCGCAGAACAGGCACGCGAACATCACGCCGGCGACGCCCAGATAGACCGACGTTCCGACATATTGGATATCCTTGGCATTGTCGCCGACTTGGATCAGCGACAGCGCGCCGCCGGCGAGCCACGCCACGGTGAGCAGCAACAGTGCCGCCAGCTTGCGGTCGAAACCGACGCGGGCGGCGACGCAAGTCACCAGCAGCACGAGCATCAAGGCGTCGTGAGGCGAGGGCTCGATGAAGGCGATCGAGCTGGTCAGGATGGTGACGAACAGGACGAGGTTGAGAAGCCGCCGCGCCAATGCGGAAAAATTGCCGGACGCGGCGGTAACCGGGAGCGCTTCGGCGGCCGCGTTCATCAGTAGGCGTTCTGCATGCTGAACACGGCGAACGGAGTTCGCAACAGGATGTAGATGTCGAACAGCAGCGACCAGTTCTCGATGTAATAAAGGTCGTGCTCGACGCGGCGCTGGATCTTCTCCGGGCTGTCGGTCTCGCCGCGCCAGCCGTTGATCTGCGCCCAGCCGGTGATCCCCGGCTTGACCCGGTGCCGCGCGAAATAGCCGTCCACCGCCTCGTCGTAAGAGTGCTCGGCGGCCTTGGCGTTGATGGCGTGCGGCCGCGGGCCGACCAGCGACAGGTTGCCGGTGAAGACGACGTTGAAGAGTTGCGGCAGCTCGTCGAGGCTGGTCTTGCGGATGAAGCGGCCAACCCGCGTCACCCGCGGATCGTTCTTGCTGACCTGCTTCCTGGCATTGACGTCGGTGTGCTCGGCGTAGAGCGAGCGGAACTTGTAGACCTCGACCAGCTCGTTGTTGAAGCCGTGGCGGCGCTGCTTGAAGAGGACCGGCCCTTTGCTGTCGAGCTTGATGGCAAGCGCGATCAAGCCCATCAGCGGCGACAGCGCGATCAGCGCCAGCGCGCCGAGGATCTTGTCGAACAGCCATTTCATTACGATGTCCCAGTCCGCGATCGGGCGGTCGAAGACGTCGAGCACCGGCACGGTGCCGATGTAGGAATAGGAGCGCGGCCGGAACCGCAGCTTGTTCGAATGCGCCGAGAGCCGAATGTCGAGCGGCAGCACCCAAAGCTTCTTGAGCATGTGCAGGATGCGGCTCTCGGCAGAAATCGGCAGCGCGAAGATCACAAGATCGACGCGGGTCCTGCGCGCGAATTCGAGGACGTCGTCGACAGTGCCAAGCTTGGGCACGCCGGCGCAAGTCGGCAGGCTGCGGTCGTCGCCGCGATCGTCGAATACGCCGATAACGCGCACGTCGGAGTCGCGTTGCGCGGCCAGCGCCTTGAGCAGGGCTTCGCCGTTGCCGTCGGCCCCGACCACGATGGTGCGGCGGTCGAGACGGCCTTGCCGCGTCCAGCGTCGTACCAGGAGGAACAGCGCGCGCCGAAAGCCGATCAGGGCGAGCAGGCCGAGCACGTAGAAGGCGCCGAGCCAAGCGCGCGAGAACTGATCGCCGGCCTTGGCGAAAAACGACACGCCGATCGCGATCAAAAACACCACCGACCATGCCGCAGCGAGCCGCATATACTGCTTCTCGTGGCCGCGGAACGCCTGAACCTGATAGATGTCGGCGATCTGAAACGCCAGCATCGCCATGATCGCCATGCCGACGATCGAGCCGACGTAGTACCAGGCAAAGCCGACGGCCGGCACCACGTGCCAGAAGTACACGGCAAGGCCGATCGCGATGACCAGCGCGGCTTCGAGCAGGCGCACGGTGCCGGCGAGGACGATCGGCGAATAGGCCGGCTTGAAGCGCTGCGCTGTGACCTTGAGCGCCGAAGGCGACAGCATGCGGGGCGCCGACGTGCCCGAAACCCGCGGCAACGACCGGACTGCCGACGATACGGCGGCTGATGCTTCGAAGACGGTGTCGTGTTCGCTGCTGGACATTGGTTAACGTAAACTTACGAGCTCGAACGCGAGCTCAAATGTTCTCTATGCTGCCAGCCTCGGCACAACATAGTGAATAATGTTCAAAAATTGGTTAGGCGAATTTTGCAAGTTTTCGGAGAGACAGCGCTTCCCGATAGGCCGCTAGGCCGCCTTGCACCATGGTCGCCAACGAAAATTCGGCGCGCACCCGCGTCCTGACCTCCTGGGCGACGCGGCAGGTCTCGCGTGGGTCGAGCAGTGTCTTGCGGATCGCCGCGACCAGCGCGCCGCTGTCGTCCGGGGCGATGAGATGCGTGGCGTGCGGCCCGAAAATCTCGGGCACGCCGCCGACTTCGGTGGCGATGATCGGCATGCCGGCGGCGGCCGCCTCCAGCACGATATAGGGCAGCGATTCCGCGCGTGAGGGGATGACCAGCATCCGCCCCATGGCGAACGCCTCGCGCGCCGGGCGAAAGCCGACAAAACGGACTTCGCTGGCGAGGCCGAGGCGGGCGGTCTGGGCCTTCAATTTTGCATCTTCCGGGCCTTCGCCGGCGATGGTCGCGGTCACGCAATGGCCCGATGCCTTGAGGATGGCAAGCGCTTCGATGAGGACGTCGATTGCCTTGACCGGCCGCAACTCGCCGACGCAAACCACATCGGTCGCGTCGGGTTTCGCCACGATCGGCTCGAATTCGGCGTTGCCGACGCCATTGCGCACGATGCGCACCATGGCGCGCGGCGTGCCGATCGTGGTGCGGAACAGGTTGGCGATGTAGCTGCTTTCGAACAGAAACAGGTCGGTGTGCCAGTTCAGCAGCCGCTCCAGCGAGCGATAGAAGCCGCCGCTGATCGTGCCCGGACAATAGACCAGCGAGCCGCCGTGCGGCGTATAGGCGCGGATGGCATGGCCGTGGTTCGGCACCAGCCGCGCCAGCGCAGCACCCTTGGCGCCGTGGCCGTGCAACACATCGGGCTCGATCACCGCGACGCGCCGGGCGACACGATGCAAAGCGTAAGCGTCGCGCGGGCTGAGCTCGCGGGGGATGGTGACGCGCTCGAAGCCAAGCGCGAGGTAGGGCGCAAGGTCGGCGAGAACCGCCTCGGCGCGGGCGCCGCCCGTGGTGCTGTCGAGAAAAAGGCCGACACGATGGCCACGTTGAGCTTGGCCTTGAACGAGATCGATTACGTGCCGGAACAGTCCGCCGAGTGGCGCCCGCAGGATATGAAGGATCTTCAGGCCGGAGTCGTCGAACCCGGCATGCTCCGGCGGCATCGCGGCAAGCGACGCCGGTGTCGGAGCCAACGCCGAGCGGGCGGGGCGCGTGTCGCCCATGACGGCAATCCTTAAAGGTTGCAGCAAAAAGTTAAGTCCGATTGAGACCTGCCGCGGTTAATAAAGTCTCACGCAACGCCGCGGAGCCGCGCGCGGCGGCGACTTAACCGGATGGCAACCTTAATAGTTTCTAATCGCCGGCAGCGTTGGGTCTGTCCGTTCGGCGGTGAGGAGTAGCGCAATGAGTGTGGCGTCGCAGTCGACGCGTGTCGGCGGCCAGTTTAACGACGCTGAGTTGGACCTCTCCGCGCTCGGCACGACGCTGTGGCGCAAGAAGTGGAAAATCCTGCGGCCGGCGCTCTTCGTCGGGCTCGTCACGCTCGCCGCCGTCCAGGTCATCACGCCGAAATATCTCTCGGAAGCGCGCATCATCGTCGAGAGCCGCGACAACATCTACTTGCGGCCCGATGTCGACAAGGACCTGATCGACCGCAACGTGGTTGATCAGGAGGCGGTGACCAGCCAGGCGCAGCTCATTCTGTCGCGTGAAGTCGCTAACCAGGTGATCGCCAAGCTCAAGCTCAACCAGCTGCCCGAATTCGATCCGGCGCTGGGCGGCCTGTCGCCGCTGCGGACCGTGCTCGGCGTTCTCGGCATCACCAAGAATCCCATGAGCATGACGCCGGAAGAGCGCGTGCTCGAAGCCTACTACGACCGGCTCACCGTGTACCCGGTGGAAAAGTCGCGCGTCATCGTCATCGACTTTCTGTCGGAAGATCCGGAGCTTGCCGCCAACGTCGCCAATGCCATCGCCGAGGCCTATCTCGACGTGCAGCGCAAGGCCAAGCAGGACCAGGCGCGCGCCGCCAGCCAGTGGCTCGCCGGCGAAATCGAGTCGATGCGCAAGAAGGTCGTGGATGCCGAATCGCGGGTCGCCGCCTACCGTGCCAAATCCAATCTGCTGATCGGCAACAACAACACCACGCTGTCGGCCCAGCAACTCGGCGATCTGAACACCCAGCTCGCGGCTGCGCGCGCGCAAAAGGCCGACGCCGAAGCCAAGGCGAAGCTCATCCGCGACATGCTCAAATCCGGTCAGCCCATCGAGTCGTCCGACATCATCAATTCCGAGCTGATCCGCCGCCTGTCGGAGCAGCGCGTCACGCTGCGCGCCCAGCTCGCCGAGCAGTCGTCGTCGCTGCTCGACAATCACCCGCGGATCAAGGAGTTGCGGGCGCAGATCGCCGACCTCGACCGTCAGATCACCGCCGAGGCGGCGACCATCGCGCGCTCGCTCGACAACGACGCGCGGATCGCCGGCGCCCGGGTCGAATCGCTCAGCGCCAACCTCGATCAACTCAAGAGCCAGGCCGCAGCGACCAATGTCGACGACGTGCAGCTGCGCGAGCTCGAGCGCGATGCCAAGTCGCAGCGCGACCTGCTGGAGTCCTATCTCGCCAAGTATCGCGAGGCGACGGCGCGTGACACCATCAGCTCGGCGCCGGCCGATGCGCGCATCATTTCGCGCGCCACGGTGTCGAACGTGCCGGCCTATCCGAAAAAGCTGCCGACGGTGCTGATCGCGACCCTGACGACGCTCGTGATCTCGGCCGGCTTTGTCCTGACCAAGGAACTGCTGGCCGCGCCGGCCGGCGGTGCCGCGATGCCGCCGCAGCGGGCGCCGGCTTCAACGCCTGAGCCCGAGGTGTCGGAAGCGATGACCTCGCGCATGGCGGCAGCGCTCAATGCGCTGCGCAAGACCGCGCAACCGCCAAGCCCCGCCTTTGCCATCGATTCATTCGAGGATGTGGTCCACGCCGTGCAAAGCCATCCCGAGGACCGCCAGATTGCGGTCTTTGGCGCCGCGCCAGGAATGGACGCAAGCTGGACCGCGCTCAAATTTGCCCGCGCCCTTGGTGCGGAAGACCGCGTCATCATGATTGGGCTCGGCGCCGACGCCGCCATCCGGGCCGCGGCGAGCGATCCTTCGGCGAGCGGGCTCGCCGAGCTTGCCGACCGGACCGCCTCGTTCTGCAACGTCATTGTCAAGGACAGGCAGTCGGGCCTGCACCTGATTTCCTCGGGCCAGACGCCGGCCGCGCGCAATGACATCCTGATGGCGCCCGGCATCGCCACGAGCTTCGACGCGCTCGCCCGCGCCTACGACCGCGTGGTGATCGCGGCAGGGGCGACGGTCGGTGCCGACATCGGTGAGATCGCAGCGATCGCGCCGCATGCGATCCTGGCTGCCGGCACCCTGACCGAAGCCGGCATCGCGGCGACGCGCGGGCGTCTGCTGCGCGCCGGCTTCAGCGACGTTACGGTGCTTGGCTCGCCGAGCTTGGACGAGGCCGGCACGACCGCCGCTGCGGCCTAGCTTCTGCTTTAGAGCGCGCCGGGGTTCGCCGATTGCCGCCGCGGAGTTGACAAACAATCGTCAACGAAGGTTGGAATATTACGCGCGAGGGTTTGTTCGTGCCGAGCCTGAAGCAGACGATCATTCGCGGCGGCCTGGAAGGGCTTTACTTCACCGGTGCCCACGTGGCGCTGAAACCGCTCGTCGGCGGCGTCGGCGCGATCTTGACGCTGCATCACGTGCGGCCGCCGCGATCGGACCGCTTCCAGCCGAACCGTCTGCTCGAAGTCACGCCGCGCTTTCTCACCCGAGTCGTGAATTATCTACGACGCGCGCGTGTGGATTTAGTCAGTCTCGACGAGCTGCACCGCCGCATGACCGAGCGCGATTTCCGCCGGCGCTTCGTCTGCATCACCTTCGACGACGGCTATCGCGACACCCAGCAGTTCGCCTATCCGATCCTTAAAGCCACGGACGTGCCGTTCGCCATCTATGTGCCGACGAGCTTCCCCGACCGGCTCGGCGAATTGTGGTGGCTGGTGCTGGAAGCGGTGATCGCGCGCAACGAAAGCATCGGGCTGGAGATCGACGGCCGCGACCGCAACTTCGATTGCGCCAGCATCGCGGCCAAGCGCGCGCTGTTCGAGGAGCTTTATTGGTGGCTGCGGGCGCGGCCGACCGAAGTCGAGATGCGCAGCGTGATCCGCGACCTTGGGGCGCGCTATCACGTCGATGTCGCGGCGTTCTGCGAGGAGCTGTGCATGGGCTGGCCCGAGCTTGCCGAGCTTGCCGCCGACCCGCTGGTCACCATCGGCGCCCATACCGTGAGCCATTCGATGCTGGCGAAGCTTGCGCCGAAGGCGGCCCGCTCGGAAATGGATATGAGCCGCTCGATCATCGAGGCGGCGCTGTCCGTGCGGCCCGAGCATCTGTCATATCCGATCGGCGATCCGACCTCCGCGGGCCCGCGCGAATTCGCCATCGCCGCCGAGCTTGGCTTCAAGACCGCGGTCACGACCCGGCCGGGCGTGCTGTTTCGTTCCCATAGCCGGCACCTGACCGCGCTGCCGCGCATTTCGCTCAACGGCGAATACCAGCGGCTGCGCTATGTCCGCGTGCTGCTGTCAGGCTCGGCGACGGCGATGTGGAACGGCTTCCGCCGCCTGGAGGCAGCGTAATCAGGGATCAGGAGTCAGGAGTCAGGGATCAGGCATCAAGTTTTTCCTGATCCCTGTTTCCTGATTCCTGGGCCAGCCATCCACCGCACCAACGGCATCGCCGGCAGTATCCAGCCGAGACCCGCAATCACGTAGTAGGCGAACGACGCGATGGCGTGCTCGCGAAGGAGCGGCGCCTGCGCCAGCGCCATGGCGACGAGCGCCCAGACGACGACAAGCGCCAGCAGCAAGATCGTGCCGATGAACTTGCGCAGGCGGATCGGCATGGCGAGAGCGCGGCGGCCTGAAGGTTGCGAGGGCAGGGGCCAGCACTATATGGTCCGCGCGCCTGCAACAAGCGAAACGGACATGCTCGCGCGAACACCAGGCAGCAACACCCACGCCAGCGCCATTCGGCTGTGGCTTTATGCCGTGGCCACTTTGGTGCTCATCATGGTGCTGGTCGGCGGCGCAACGCGGCTCACCGAATCCGGCCTGTCGATCACCGAGTGGAAGCCGGTGATGGGCGTGCTGCCGCCGCTCGGCGAGGCGCAATGGCAGGCCGAATTCCAAAAATATCAGGCCATTCCGCAATACCAGGCGCTGAACCAGGGCATGAGCCTCGATGCCTTCAAGACGATCTACTGGTGGGAGTGGACGCACCGGTTGCTCGGCCGCGTCATCGGCGCGGCCTTCCTGTTGCCGTTCCTGTGGTTCCTGTGGCGCGGCTCCATCGGAGCGGGGTTGCGCGGCCAGCTGTGGTTCATCTTCGGCCTCGGTGCATTGCAGGGCGCCGTCGGCTGGTGGATGGTCGCCTCCGGCCTCACCGAGCGGATCGAAGTCTCGCAATATCGTCTCGCGACCCATCTCGTGCTCGCCTGCGCGATCTATGTCGCCATGATCTGGACGGCGCATCGGCTCGGCGCCCGGCCGGCGCCGCCGCTGCCGGCGCGCATCCGCTATGGCGCGATGGCGCTGTTGATCCTGGTGCTGGCGCAAATCTATCTCGGCGCCATCGTCGCCGGGCTTCGCGCCGGCTACATCTACAACACTTGGCCACTGATCGATGGCGCGTTCATCCCCGACGCCGGGCGGCTGTTTCTCATGACGCCGGCATGGCGGAATTTTTTCGAGAACACGCTGACGGCGCAGTTCGACCACCGCATGCTGGCCTACGCGATCTTCGTCTGCGCGCTGCTGCACGCCTTTGACGTCGCGCGCACGGTGAAGCAGGGCTGGGCGGCGGCGAGCGCCGCCGTCCTTGCCGCTGCGGTAACGTTGCAGGCCGTGCTCGGCATCTGGACGCTGCTGTTGCGCGTGCCGCTATCGCTCGCACTCGCGCATCAGGCCATGGCAATGCTGGTGCTCACCATCGCCACGACCCACGCAGCGCTGGTTGCCCGCCGGCGCAGGGTCGCGCGCGAGGACATTCCGCTCGCGCCGGCTTAAAGCGCGGCCGCTTAAGCGTCCGCCAGCGCCTGCTCGAGGTCGGCGATGATGTCGTCCTTGTCCTCGATGCCGATGGAGAGGCGCACCACGTCGGGCCCGGCGCCGGCTTGTACCTTCTGGGCGTCGCTCAATTGCCGGTGCGTGGTCGAGGCCGGGTGAATGATCAGCGAGCGGGTGTCGCCGATATTGGCGAGGTGGGAGAACAGTTTCACGTTGGAGACGAGTTTGACGCCGGCCTCATAGCCGCCCTTCAAGCCAAACGTAAACACCGCGCCGGCGCCCTTCGGGCAATATTTCTTGGCGAGGGCGTGATAGCGGTCGCCGGGCAGGCCCGGATAGCTGACCCACGCCACCTTCGGATGCGCCGCGACCCATTGCGCGACCGCGAGCGCGTTCTCGCAGTGCTTCTGCATGCGCAGCGGCAGCGTCTCGACGCCGGTGAGGATGAGGAAGGCGTTGAACGGCGACAGCGCCGGGCCGATGTCGCGCAGCGCCAAGACGCGGCAGGCGATGGCGAAGGCAAAATTGCCGAACGTCTCGTGTAGCACGATGCCGTGATATTCCGGCCGCGGCTCCGACAGCATCGGGTAGCGCTTCTCGCGCGACCAGTTGAAGGTGCCGCCGTCGACGATCATGCCGCCGATCGAGTTGCCGTGGCCGCCGAGAAATTTGGTGAGCGAATGCACGACGATGTCGGCGCCGTGCTCGAACGGCTTGCACAGATACGGCGTCGCCAGAGTATTATCGACGATATAGGGCACGCCGGCGCGCTTGGCGATCTGCGCCACCGCCGCCATGTCGGTGATGACGCCGCCGGGATTGGCGATCGACTCGGTGAAGATCGCCTTGGTCTTCGGCGAGACGGCGCGCTCGAACGACGAAATGTCGTCGGGATCGGCCCACACCACGTTCCAGCCGAAATTCTTGAACGCGTGGTTGAACTGGTTGATCGAGCCGCCGTAGAGCTTCTTCGACGCCACGAATTCGTCGCCGGGCTGCAGCAGGCAATGGAATATCAGCACCTGCGCGCCGTGGCCGGACGCGACCGCGAGCCCCGCGGTGCCGCCTTCGAGCGCGGCGACGCGCTCCTCCAGCACGGCGTTGGTCGGGTTGCCGATGCGCGAATAAATGTTGCCGAAGGTCTGCAGGCCGAACAGCGAGGCGGCGTGATCGACGCTTTCGAACACGAAGGAGGTGGTTTGATAGATCGGCGTCGCGCGCGCGCCGGTGGTGGGATCGGGCTGGGCGCCCGCGTGAACGGCAAGCGTGGAAAAACCCGGAATGCGTTCGCTCATCGACCGGTCCTCATGCTTGGCTGTGGCGACTTTTCGTTTATAGGACCGGCGGAACCCGTCAAGGCGCGACCGGCTGCGTCAAAAACGCAACCGCCGCGCTTTCGGGGCGCGGCGGCAGAAACTTCTTCCGGAGCTTTCGCTTAGCGCGACGCCGTCTTCGGATTGAAGTGCGCGACCGCGGCGCGGCAGGCCGGCGAGATCTTGGCACGGTTGGCAACGAGGCAGGCACCGACCCGCTCGCGGTCCGGAATGAATTGCCCACAGATGGTCATGGCGTCGTTCATGCAGGCCTGCTGGTCGGCCTGCTGGTCCGCCTTGGCGCCGGCCGGCGCCAGCGCGAGGCAGAACAAGGAAACTGCGATTGCCGTGTGGATTTTCATGATGTCCCCCTCCGAGCCTGTGCGGCTTCCGGTCATGGGTCGCGCCGGCCCGCCGGGCGGTTCACCGAAGGGGCAAATCTGGGTTAACGGCGCCGATTAGGCCGTATTTGCGGGCCGGCGGCCGCCCCGCTCAGCGGGCGGCGTTCTCGCGCTGCACCCGGTCGGCGGCCGCGGTGGCGCCTCCCTGGGCGCTGGTGCGGTCGAGCGTCATGCGCTGGATGCCGCCGATGCTGCCCTTCTTCGACGACAGCGTGCGGGTATTGACCCCCATCCAGGCGATCTCCGACGACAGCCGGCCGTATTCGATCTTCGGGCAGCGGTTCATCACCACCTTCAGGCCGTTCGCCTCGGCGAGCGCGGCGGCTTCGTCATTGCGCACGCCGAGCTGCATCCAGATGACCTGCGGCCGCGGCTTGAGCGCCAGCGCCTCCTGCACGATGGCAAGCGCATAGTGCGAGCCGCGGAAGATATCGACCATGTCGACCGGCTGGGGGATGTCGGCGAGCCGCGCGTAGATGCGCTGACCCAGCATGTCCTTACCGGCATGGCCCGGATTGACCGGGATCATGCGGTAGCCGCGCTCCAGGAGATACTTGAAGGCGAAATAGCTCGGCCGGTTCTCCTTCTCCGAAGCGCCGACCATGGCGATGGTCTTCACGGTATTGAGAATGCCGCGGATATAGCTGTCGGGATAGGAGTCGTGGTTCATCGCGATCAAGGTGGCTGATGCCGGCTCAACATAATCGTCGGGCCGGTGCCGCGAAAGGGCGCGTTTGCCCGACTCAGGGCGATCACCTAAGTTCCGTGCCGCTTCGATCGCGCCATCAATGCAAATTTTGAGCGATGTCCGATTCTGCGGCCTTACAGCAGCTCGCCCAGCTCGAGGCCTATAACACGCTCAGGTCGGATCATTCCCGGCAAATGGACTTGTTGCGCTACTGGGCCGACGAGCTTGCCAAGCCCCGCAACGCCGATCCCAAGCGGCTGTTACGTTACGGCTTCAAGGTCTATTCGCAATCGGACGAGGACGGCATCATTCAGGAGATCTTCAACCGGATCGGAACAAGCAATCGCGTCTTCGTTGAAGTCGGCGTCGAAGCCGGCGTCGAGTGCAATTCCGTCAAGCTTCTGATCGAAGGCTGGCGTGGGCTTTGGCTCGAAGGCGCCGAGCAGCACGTCGCCACCATCCGGGCGAATTTCCAAACGTTCGTCGCCGAGCGCCGGTTGGCGGTCAATCACGCCCTGGTCAATGCCGAGAACGTCGATGCGCTGATCGCGCAAGGCGGCGTGTCCGGTGAGATCGATCTGCTCAGTATCGATATCGACAACAACGATTACTGGGTCTGGCAGGCGGTCACCGCGATCCGGCCGCGCGTGGTCGTGATCGAATACAATGCCACGCTGCATCCGCCGCTGGCACTGGTCGTGCCCTATCACGCTTCGCGGCAGTGGGACGGCTCCAGCTATTTCGGCGCCAGTCTCGAGGCGCTGGTGCGGCTCGGGCGCAGCAAGGGCTATCGCCTGGTCGGCTGCAATTTTGCCGGTGCCAATGCATTCTTCGTGCGCGAGGACGTCGCCGGCGACCATTTTCTCGAGCCGGCCACCGCCGTGGAGCACTATGAGCCGCCGCGCTATTTCTTCATGCTGCTGAAATCAGGGCACCAGCCGCGGCCCGGCGTGTTTGTCGCCGTCTGAGGCGTCCTCAGCGGTCTTCCCACTTTGGTTCGCGCTTGTCGATGAAAGCTGAAATGCCTTCCTCGGCGTCGCGCGCGAGCATGTTCTCGACCATGACCTCGGACGCGTAGCGGTAGGCCTCGGCCAGCGGCATTTCGAGCTGGCGGTAGAACGCTTGCTTGCCGATCTTGACGGTCAGCGCCGATCTGGCGGTGATCTTCTTGGCGAGCTTGAGCGCCGCGTCGCGCTCGCTGCCCGGCGCCACCACGTGATTGATGAGGCCGATGCGGGCGGCGTCCTGGGCCGCGATCAGCTCGCCGGTCAGCAGCATCTCCATCGCATGCTTGCGCGCCACGTTGCGCGACAGCGCCACCATGGGGGTCGAGCAGAACAGACCGATATTGACGCCGGGCGTGGCGAATTTCGCGGTGCGCGCGGCGACGGCGAGGTCGCAGCTCGCCACCAGTTGGCAGCCTGCCGCCGTTGCGGTCGCCTGCACGGCGGCGATCACCGGCTGCGGCAGCATCACGATCTGCTGCATCACGGTGCTGCACAGCCCCATGATGTGCTTGAAATAGGCGCGGCCGCGGTCGGCGTCGGAGCGGCGGCTGTTCAGCTCCTTCAGATCATGGCCGGCGGAGAACGCAGGTCCGTTCGCCGTGACGATCACCGCGCGCACCGCACGCTGATGGGCAATCGCGGTCAGTGCCTCGCCGAGCGCTTCGAGCAGCGCCTCCGACAGGCTGTTGCGCGCCTGCGGCCGGTTCAGCGTCAGAATGGCGACATCGTCCACGTCCTCGCGTAGAAGGATCAGCGATGGCGAATGGGCAGCGGCGGTGGCGGATTGAGCGTTCATCGGTTCGATCCGGCGCGGTTTCGACGCATTCTATCCGATCCGCTGCCGAGGGAGGGAGGGCATGACGGTCACGGCAGATTTGGCGCCGCCGAAGCTGACGCGCAAGGAGTTGACCGAGCTCCTGCGCGCCGAATTCCCGGACCTGTTCGGTGGCGAAGGCGGCTACGAGATCGAAAAGGTCTGGCACGGCGGTTGTATCGTGCGCCGGCATTTCGATCGCACCTCGCTGCGGCCGGGCGGCACGTTGTCGGGTGCGACCATGATGGCGCTCGCCGATTTCGCCGTGTACGTGGCGATTTTGGCGTCGATCGGCTGGGTTCCGCTCGCCGTTACCACCAATCTCACCATCAATTTCCTGAAAAAGCCGGCGCAGCGGCCGCTTATCGCCGAGGTGCGGCTGATCAAGCTCGGCAAACGCCTTGCAGTCGGCGAGGTCGAGATCTGCTCGGAAGGCGACGACGAGCTCGTCGCCCACGCCACCTCGACCTATTCGATCCCGCCAGCGCCGATGGCAGGTAACAGAATACCTATAACGCAACTCATTGAAAATATTCCAAAAGACTGATCGTGAGCATTGACCGTCAGCGTCCGCTTGGCTAGAAGCTTCGCTACGCGCCGCGCCTGGCGGCCTTAATCCCGAATGGACGCGAGCATGAAAACCTTTTCGGCCAAGCCCGCCGAAGTCGACAAGAAGTGGGTGGTGATCGACGCCGACGGTCTTATCGTCGGCCGGCTGGCCTCGATCGTGGCGCTGCGGCTGCGCGGCAAGCACAAGCCGGCGTTCACGCCCCATGTCGACTGCGGCGACAACGTCATTGTCATCAATGCCGCCAAAGCCGTGCTGACCGGCCGCAAGGTCGATCAGAAGGTCTATTACAAGCACACCGGCTTCATCGGCGGCATCAAGGAGCGGACGGCGAAGTCGATCCTGATGGGCCGCTTCCCCGAGCGCATTGTCGAGAAGGCGGTGGAGCGCATGCTGCCGCGCGGCCCGCTCGGCCGAAGGCAACTCGGCAACCTGCGGGTCTATCCCCATGCCGAGCATCCGCATGAGGCGCAGCAGCCGGAAAAGATCGACGTGGCGGCCATGAACCGCAAGAACAAGAGGACTGCATAATGGCCGACACCATTCAAACGCTCGGCGATTTGTCGACGCTCAAGCCCGCCGCGCCAACGCCGCAGGCAGCTCCGACCTATGTGCAGGAGCTCGACAAGAAGGGCCGCGCCTATGCCACCGGCAAGCGCAAGGACGCCGTCGCGCGGGTGTGGATCAAGCTGGGCGCCGGGAAGATCGAAATTAACGCCCGGCCGGTGGAAGTCTATTTCGCCCGGCCGGTGCTGCGCATGCTGATCCAGCAGCCGCTGGTCGCCGCGAATCGCCAAGGCCAGTACGACGTCGTGTGCACGGTGTCCGGCGGCGGGCTCTCGGGCCAGGCCGGCGCGGTGCGCCATGGTCTCTCCAAGGCGCTGATGCGCTACGAGCCGGAGCTGCGCGGCGTGCTCAAGCGCGGCGGCTTTCTCACCCGCGACTCCCGCGTGGTCGAGCGCAAGAAGTACGGCAAGGCGAAAGCCCGCCGCAGCTTCCAGTTCTCGAAGCGGTAATATTTGTAGGGCGGGTTAGCCGCGAAGCGGCGTAACCCACCAATGCCGCAGGGTGGGTTTCGCTTCGCTCAACCCACCCTACGACCCGAGATCAGAAAAACGCCATGGTGCGGATTTCGATGCTCTCGCGCGGCCGCGCGTGTGGCGGCGAGGTCGGGTCCTCGAACGCGGTGTGCGCGGTCCAGCGGGCGCGGCCGTCCTTCATCGAATCAAACACCTTGAAGACATACGCCTCTTCGCGGCGCATACGCGGGAACCAGTACCATTTGTGCGCCGGGTTGAACTTGATGGCGTAGGTCTGGCCGATGCGGCCGGGCGCGCGGCGCTCGGAGACGATCATGTCGTCAGGCGCCAGCGTGCCGGCGTCCGCCATGGCGAGCGGGTAGGTCTCGACCGGATGGCGGATCGGCCGCCAGCTCTGGATGATGGCGAAGCGGCGCTTGAGCAGCTCGTCCGCCTCGTCGGGGAGAATGTCACGCACGCGCTGCGGCGCCGACCATTCAGTGTAGTCATTGTGGACGCGGCGCACCACTTCGCGAATCTTCTTTGCTTCGCGCAATTCGTCGTCGGCGGTGCGCAGGGTGTGGTCGAACACCACGACACGCTTGGCGCCGCTCTCGGCTTTGATCAACTCGACCATCTCCGGATAGTAGACGCGCTTGATCTCGTCCTCGTCGTAAAAATTGGCGACCTTGGTGTCGTGGCGCACGAAGCGGAAGCCATTGCGCTCCAGCTCGAAGCCCTTGGCGTGCGGGCGGCCGTTGTGGATCGTCACCGTGTGCGGATCCGCGTTGCCGCCGCGGCGCGCGTCGCTGCCGCCCGGTGCGGCAACGATGGTGTAGACCGGGGTGCCGTCGTCGACGATGTAGTTAAGCGTTGCCTCGATGGTATCGGGGGCAACGTCGAGTTCGGCAGTCTCGGCCATGACCAACTCCTTTGTGAGGCGCTGTGCCTTTGTTTCAATTTAAGCGTACGGCGCCGCCGCGGGAAGGGGCCGGGCGGCAGAGGGTCGCCTCGCGTCGGGGATAGCGGCCTGCCGCGGTGCATGTGGCGTCGCGGCGCAGGGCATAAGCAGCCGATATTCCGGCCCAAGCGGCCGCTCCCTCCGTAGGTTTGCAGCTCTGCGAATTTAACCGCTGCAATTTTCACTAATGCAATTTTCCGCGTTTTCACCACAGCAATTGCCGGGCTTTTCCGGAAAACCCGCACGTTGTGCCTCACACTCGGCAAAGCTTGAAACGCAAACCTTCGGCGGGGCGCGAAGTTTGGTGCTACGGAACCCATGATTGAGTGGAGCGGAGCCAATAACGATGTTCGCGAATTTCGCCGAAGCGTCCATGTCGCTCGACATCGGGACATTGTCAGTCATCGCCATCTGCGTGACGTCGCTGCTTGGGCTGTTTCTGCTGTTCGCCTGGTCGCAGGACGGCACCACGGCGCTCGCGTGGTGGGGCATGGCGTATTTGATCGGCGGCCTGTCGGGGGCGATGTGGCGCATGGCCGATGTGATGACGCTGCCTGTGCCAGAGAGCGTGCCCGACGTGCTGCTGTTCATTGCCGTCGGCATGATCTGGAGCGCGGCGCGGCTGTTCCACGGCCGACCGGTGCTGTGGGGCGCCATGTGTTTCGGCGCCGTGGTTTGGCTGGCCTCGTTTTCCTTCCCGCTGTTTGCCGCTTCGGCCGCGTCGCGGCTGGTGGTCAGCTCCCTGATCGTCGCCACCTACACGTTCCTGACCGCCGCCGAGCTGTGGCGCGAGCGGCGCAAGTCGCTGATCCGGCGCTGGCCGGCGAGCCTGGTGCCGATGCTGCACGGCGCGATCTTTCTATTCCCGGTCGCGCTCGCGAGCCTCGACAGCAGCAACCACGCCTTCGCCACCGGCTGGGTCGCGCTCTACGCCATCGAAATCGTGCTCTATGTGGTCGGCGCCGCATTCGTCGTGCTGATGCTGGCCAAGGACCGTACCGTGCGCCAGTACAAGCTTGCCGCTTCGACCGATCCGCTGACCGATGTGCTCAACCGGCGCGGCTTCTTCGAGGCGGCAGCCGCCATCATGGCGGAACGGCAGCGCAGCAAGCAGCCGGTCTGCGTGCTCGCCTTCGATCTCGACCACTTCAAGACGATCAACGACGAGTTCGGCCATTCCGCCGGCGATGCCACGCTGCATCTGTTCGCCGCGGTCGTGAAGAAAACCCTGCGCTCGGGCGACGCGATCGGCCGCTTGGGCGGCGAGGAGTTCATCGCCCTGCTGCCGGCGACGCTCACTGATGCGGCGGCGGCGGCAGATCGCGTGCGCAAGGCCTTCGCCACCGCCAGCGCCGGCGCGGGCAGCCATGCCGCGGCGACGGTCAGCGTCGGCGTCGCTTGCGGCTCAGCCTTGGCCGAGATCGACACCCTGATCGCGCGTGCCGATGCCGCGCTCTATCGCGCCAAGTCGAACGGGCGTAACCGCGTGGAAGCTGCCGACGAGGCGGTCGCGGCCGCGCCGGAGCGGCGCGGCTCAGGAGCGAGCCGTCCGGTCGCGATCCTGCAGCCCATTCCGACGCTCGCGGTGCCGCTGGTCGGACCGTACCGCGCCCACGGACAGCGGCGGGCTTTGCGATCGGTGGCGTAAAGCAGCCGTTCACTCGCCTCGCCAAAGAAAAGAGGGCGCCGGAAACGGCGCCCTTTGAGTTTGCATTGCTTGAGGCAATGCCGGGAGGATACTCACGCCACGACTTAGTGAAGCAGGATGTTTTCCGAAAACCGGCGGCCAACCCGGACCGGGTCCGCAGCAGGCATTTTCGGGATCATGCTAAGCCGAGTAATACATCTCGAACTCCACCGGATGCGGGGTGTGTTCGAAGCGTATGATCTCGCTCATCTTCAGATCGACGTAGCTGTCGATGAAATCGTCGTCGAACACGCCGCCGGCGGTGAGGAAGCCGCGATCCTTGTTGAGCTCTTCGATCGCCTGCCGCAGCGAGCCGCACACCGTCGGGATCTTCTTCAGCTCCTTCGGCGGCAGATCGTACAGGTCCTTGTCGACGGCTTCGCCCGGATTGAGCTTGTTCTTGATGCCGTCGAGGCCGGCCATCGTCATGGCCGCAAACGCGAGATACGGATTGGCGAGCGGATCGGGGAAGCGCACCTCGACACGCTTGGCCTTCGGGTTGGTCGTGTACGGAATGCGGCATGACGCCGAGCGGTTGCGCGCCGAGTAGGCGAGCAGCACCGGCGCCTCGAAGCCCGGCACCAACCGCTTGTACGAGTTGGTCGTCGGGTTGGTGAAGGCGTTGATGGCCCTGGCGTGCTTGATAATGCCGGCGATATAGGACAGGCACGTGTCCGACAGGTCGGAATATTTGTTGCCGGCGAATACCGGTTTGCCGCCTTTCCAGATCGACTGGTGGCAGTGCATGCCCGAGCCGTTGTCGCCGTAGACCGGCTTCGGCATGAAGCACGCGGACTTGCCGTAAACCTGCGCCACCTGGGTGATGCAGTATTTGTAGATCTGCAGCTGGTCGGCCATCTGCGTCAGCGGCGAGAACTTCATGCCGAGCTCGTGTTGGGCCGACGCCACTTCGTGGTGATGCTTCTCGACCTTGACGCCCATGCGCGCCATGGCGGCGAGCATCTCCGAGCGCATGTCCTGCACCGAGTCCTGCGGCGGCACCGGGAAGTAACCCTTCTTCGTCCACACCCGGTGGCCGAGATTGCCGCCCTCATATTCGGTGTCGGCATTGGTCGGGAACTCGATCGAGTCGAGCTTGAAGCCGGTGTTGTAGGGCGTCGCGCTGTAGCGCACGTCGTCGAACACGAAGAACTCGGCCTCGGGGCCGAAGTAGATCGTGTCGCCGATCCCTTGAGATTTCACCATGCCCTCGGCTTTCTTGGCGATGCCGCGCGGATCGCGGTTGTACGGCTCGCCGGTGGTCGGCTCGAGCACGTCGCACACCAGCACCAGCGTGGTCTCGGCGAAGAACGGATCGATGCAGGCCGACGTCGGGTCCGGCATCAGGCACATGTCGGACTCGTTGATCGCCTTCCAGCCCGCGATCGACGAACCGTCGAACATCATGCCTTCGGCAAAGGTTTCTTCCTCGATCTGGCTGATATCGAAAGTGACGTGCTGCCACTTGCCGCGCGGATCGGTGAACCGGAAATCGGCGTATTTAACGTCACTATCCTTGATCATTTTCATGACATTCTTCGGCGTCGTCATGGCGTACGTACCCTTTCGTGGTGCTGGTGATTACCCTATGCGGCTGGCTGGCTGGTCCGAGGTCGATCCGCAGTCAGGCCAACAATTCAAATAGCATCAAGCCCGGATTCCCCCGTCCTGATGCGGATGGCTTCTTCGATGGTGGAGACGAAAATCTTGCCGTCGCCGATCCGCCCGGTTTGCGCGGCGCGACGGATGGCATCGATGGCCTTTTCGACCATGTCGTCACCGAGCACGATCTCGATCTTCACCTTGGGGAGAAAATCGACGACGTATTCGGCACCGCGATAAAGCTCGGTGTGGCCCTTCTGGCGGCCGAAGCCTTTGGCTTCGGTCACCGTAATCCCCTGCAGACCGACCTCCTGCAGCGCCTCCTTCACTTCATCGAGTTTGAACGGTTTGATCACAGCCTCGATTTTTTTCATCACGTCTTCGCCTCCCGGCCCCAGGGGTGGACGGAATCACCGATGGAACCGACGCCTTGGTTAGCAGGTCCCGTGCCAAGGCCGCGTTTTGTCGGAAAGTGCAGTGCAAACAATGCAGTATTCAGCGGTGGCGATCCGGCGCCGAAGCTTCCGCTGCAGCCTTCGCCAACAAAATGAGCAGATTGCCTATTAACTCGTCAATGGCCAGCCGCCCGCGATATAGGCAAATTCCACGTGGTGTTCGGCCGCAGCCGCTTTGGCTATGTTGGCCGCCGCATGTTTGAGCTCTTGACCACGGCCGAAATGGCCGAGGCGGACCGGCGCGCAATCGCCGGCGGTGTCGCCGGCATCAGCCTGATGGAGAATGCCGGCCGCGCCGTCGCCGAGGCGGTGGCAAGCCACTGCCCGCCAGGCGGGCGCATCGTTGTCGTGGCCGGGCCAGGCAACAATGGCGGCGATGGCTTCGTGGCGGCGCGGCTCCTCGCCGCGCAGGGCTATCGCGTCTCGGTGATGCTGCTCGGCGATGTCGCGCGCCTGAAGGGCGATGCGGCGATCGCTGCCCGCCAATGGACTGGCCCCGTTGCCGGGGCCGATGCCGGCGGCCTCGCCGGCGCGGACATGATCGTTGACGCCCTGTTCGGAGCGGGTCTCGACCGTCCAGTCGAGGGTCCGGCAAAGACGCTGATCGAGGCGATGAACGGCCAAAAATCCGCGCCGGTCGTCGCCGTCGACTTGCCAAGCGGCATCAATGGCACTTCGGGCGCCGCATTAGGAGTTGCCGTCAACGCGACGCAAACCATTACGTTTTTCCGCAAAAAGCCCGGGCATCTGCTGTTGCCGGGCCGGCTCCATTGCGGGGCGACCGCTGTCGTCGATATCGGCATCCCCGGCGCTGTGCTGACGGCGATCGCGCCCAAGACGTTCGAGAACGTGCCGGCGCTATGGCGCGGCCATTTCCCGGTGCCGCAGGCGGGCGGCCACAAATACGACCGCGGTCACGCCGTCGTGGTTTCGGGTCCGTCGTGGTCGACCGGTGCGGCGCGGCTCGCTGCCCGCGCCGCGCTGAGGGCGGGCGCAGGCCTTGTCACCATCGCGAGCCCGCGCGAGGCGCTGGCCGTAAATGCGGCGGACAACCTCGCAGTCATGGTGCGGCCGGTCGACGGCGCCGACGAACTCACGAAATTCCTGGCGGACCGCCGGCTCAACGCCGTAGCCATCGGACCCGGCGTCGGCGTCGAAGAGACGACCTGCGCGCGCGTGCTCGCGGTCCTCGGCGGCGACCGCGCCGTGGTGCTCGATGCGGACGCCATCACAAGCTTCGCCACCGCGCCCGAGCGCCTCGCCAAGGCCTTGTGCGCCCGCTCCGGCGCGGCCACGATCCTCACGCCGCACGAGGGCGAATTCTTACGCTTTTTCGGTCAGTTGGATGAGGAAACTAAAGCCGGATCGAAGCTCGGTCGGGCGCGCCTTGCGGCCAGCCTGACGGGGGCGGTGATCGTGCTCAAGGGCGCCGACACGGTCATCGCGGCGCCCGATGGCCGCGCCGCCATCAGCGCCAATGCGCCGCCTTATCTCGCCACCGCCGGCGCCGGCGACGTTTTGACCGGGATGGCCACCGGCCTTCTGGCCCAGGGCATGGCCGCCTTCGAAGCCGCAGCAGCAGCGGTATGGCTCCATGGCGAAGCCGCCACAGCCTTCGGCCCCGGCCTGATCGCCGAGGATTTGTCCGAAATGCTGCCCCGGATTTACCGGGCACTTTTGGCGTAAAGCCTGCAAAGCGGTGATTTACGCTATGGCCAGGCTCGGCAGGGGGCTATTTTTGTGGTGCCGCGCGCGCAACGCATGATATAAGCCGCGCGCAGCAAGGCTCGCGCTTGCGTGTTGCGGGCGTGGCGGAATTGGTAGACGCGCGGGATTTAGGTTCCCGTGACGAAAGTCGTGGGGGTTCGAGCCCCTCCGCCCGCACCAGCTGGGCGGATTTTCAACGTCCTGGCCAAGTTGGGTTTCTTGCGAACTGCTTCTTGTGCCATGAAAATCGGGCCAAGTTGTCGTAACGAGTGGCCGTAACGAGTAGTGCCGATGCAAGTCACTGAAACCGCCGCGTCCGGTCTCAAGCGCGAATACCGCGTGGTCGTCCCGGCAACCGATCTCGCCGCCAAGGTCGATGCGCGCCTCGACGACCTTAAGGGCAAGGTGCAGCTGCGCGGCTTCCGGCCCGGCAAGGTCCCGGTCTCCCACCTCAAGCGCATCTACGGCAAAGCCGCCATGGCCGAGGTGATCGAGGACGCCGTCCGCGAGGCCAATACCAAGATCGTGACCGACAACGGCTACAAGCTCGCCACCGAGCCCAAAGTCGTGCCCGACGAGGGCGCGGTCGAGAGCGTGATCGAAGGCAAGGCGGACCTCGCCTACAAGGTCGAGATCGAGATCCTGCCGCCGATCTCGCTGACCGATTTCAAGACCATCAAGCTCGAGCGCCTGACCGCCGAAGTGACCGACGGCGAGGTCGACCAGGCGGTGCAACGCATCGCCGAGCAGAACCGGCCGTTCGGTCCGAAGACGGAGGCGGCGGCGAAGGGCGATCGCGTCACGGTGTCGTTTCAGGGCACCGTCGACGGCCAGCCGTTCGAGGGCGGTGCGGCCGAGAACGTGCCGATCGTGCTCGGCTCGGCACAGTTCATTCCCGGCTTCGAGGACAACCTCATCGGCATCAAGGCGGGCGAAAGCCGCACCTTCAACGTCAAATTCCCGGACGCCTACGCGGTGCCCGCGCTCGCCGGCAAGGACGCCACCTTCGCCGTGACCGCCAGCGCGCTCGACACGCCGGGAGAGGCGAAAGTCGACGACGATTTCGCCAAGACACTCGGTCTTGAATCGCTCGCCAAATTGCGTGAGGGCGTCAAGGACCGCCTGCAGCGCGAATATGCCGGCGCCTCGCGCCAAAAGCTCAAGCGCGCGCTGCTCGATCAGCTCGACCAGCGCCACAAATTCGAGCCGCCACCGAGCCTCTTGGAGCAGGAGTTCAATTCGGTCTGGGGCACCGTCGAAGGCGACCTCAAGGCGCAAGGCCGCACCTTCGCCGACGAAGGCACCACCGAGGAAAAGGCGCGCGAGGAGTATCGCGGCATTGCCGAGCGGCGTGTGCGGCTCGGGCTCGTGCTCGCCGAAATCGGCGAGAAGAACAACATCAAGGTCACCGACGATCAGTTGACCGCCGCGGTGATGGAGCGCGCGCGCCAGCTGCCGGGCCAGGAACAGCAGGTGTGGGATTACTATCGCAACAATCCCGGCGCGCTGGCGGGCTTAAGGGCGCCGATTTTCGAGGAGAAGGTGGTCGACTTCCTGCTCGAACTCGCCGAGGTCACCGACAAGCCGGTGTCCCGCGAGGAGCTGTTCAAAGAGGACGAGGAGTGAGGCTGACCGCAAGCCTTGTTGCGCGGCCAGCTCTTGTTGCGCGACCAGGTCGCGCATATCTGCGGTCGGGCACGGTGGTTTCGACAGACCGGTACCGACTCAGTCACAGTGCGTGAGGACGCGTGTCGTCGAGCCCCTCTGTAGATGCCCAATCTAGGTGACCCAAATGCGCGATCCCCGCGAATACTACATGCAGCATCTCGTTCCCATGGTGGTCGAGCAGACTAACCGTGGCGAGCGGGCCTACGACATCTATTCGCGGCTCTTAAAGGAGCGGATCATCTTCATCACCGGTCCGATCGAGGACGGCATGGCCTCGCTGGTGGTCGCCCAGCTCCTGTTTCTCGAGGCCGAGAATCCGAAAAAAGAAGTCTCGATGTACATCAATTCGCCGGGCGGCATCGTGACCTCGGGGCTCGCGATCTACGACACCATGCAGTTCATCCGCCCGGCGGTGTCGACCTTGTGCACGGGGCAGGCGGCGTCCATGGGGTCGCTGCTGCTCGCCGCCGGCGCCAAAGATTTGCGCTTTGCGTTGCCGAACGCGCGCATCATGGTGCACCAGCCGTCCGGTGGGTTCCAAGGCCAGGCCACCGACATCATGCTGCACGCCCAGGAAATTCTGAACCTCAAGAAGCGGCTGAACGAAATCTACGTCCGGCATACCGGCCAGCCGCTGAAACGCATTGAGGATGCGCTCGAGCGCGACATGTTCCTGACCGCCGAAATGGCCAAGGATTTCGGTCTTATCGACAAGGTCATCGAGAAGCGGCCCGAGGAACCGAGCCTTAAAGCCGAGCCGGTCCTCAAAGGCGTGAGCTGAAGCCCGGCCGGTTTGGCGCCATCAAATCAACCGATTCGGCTGCCCCAAACGGGTTCCATGAACGCGTCAAGCCCTCATGTTGGCCGGTGTGATCGGGAAAACACAGTGGCCAAAACTGCGTTATCATTAATGGATTCTTGGTTGGCACGCCGCTAGCATAGCCACTTGTGCTGATTTGCCGGTGGTGTCTAGGTGGCGGCGGCACCGGCAGAGTCTGTGAGCGCCGCTACGGATTGTTAGCGCGGCGCTCGGTAGGGTGTGAGGTGCTGCCTCGGAGGTAGACGGAGACTGGAATGAGCAAGGTTGGTGGCGGCGATTCCAAGAACACGCTGTACTGCTCGTTCTGCGGCAAGAGCCAGCACGAGGTGCGCAAGCTCATTGCCGGGCCGACCGTTTTTATCTGCGACGAGTGTGTCGAACTGTGCATGGACATCATCCGCGAGGAGAACAAGTCCTCGCTGGTGAAGTCGCGCGACGGCATTCCGACCCCGCGCGAGATCCGCAAGGTTTTGGACGACTACGTCATCGGCCAGGATCATGCCAAGAAGGTGCTCTCGGTCGCCGTCCACAATCACTACAAGCGGCTCAATCATCAGAGCAAGCACAACGACGTCGAACTCGCGAAGTCGAACATCCTGCTGATCGGGCCGACCGGCTCGGGCAAGACGCTGCTAGCGCAAACGTTGGCGCGCATCCTCGACGTGCCGTTCACCATGGCGGATGCGACGACGCTCACCGAAGCGGGCTACGTCGGCGAGGACGTCGAGAACATCATCCTGAAGCTGCTGCAGGCCGCCGATTACAATGTCGAGCGCGCGCAGCGCGGCATCGTCTATATCGACGAGATCGACAAGATTTCGCGCAAGTCCGACAACCCCTCGATCACCCGCGACGTGTCGGGCGAGGGCGTGCAACAGGCGCTGCTCAAGATCATGGAAGGAACAATTGCCAGCGTCCCACCGCAGGGCGGCCGCAAGCATCCGCAGCAGGAGTTCCTCCAGGTCGACACCACCAATATCCTGTTCGTCTGCGGCGGCGCCTTCGCTGGCCTCGAGAAGATCATCTCGGCGCGCGGCCGTTCCACCTCGATCGGCTTCGGCGCCAAGGTCATGGCACCCGAGGACCGCAAGCAGGGCGAAATCTTCCGCGAGGTCGAGCCCGAGGACTTGCTGAAATACGGCCTCATTCCGGAATTCGTCGGCCGGCTCCCGGTGGTCGCCACGCTTGAAGACCTCGACGAGGCTTCGCTCAAGCGCATCCTCACCGAGCCCAAGAACGCACTGGTGAAGCAATACCAGCGCATGTTCGAGATGGAGACCGTCGATCTCACGCTCGCCGAAGAGGCTCTTGCCGCCATCGCCCGCAAGGCGATCGACCGCAAGACCGGCGCCCGGGGGCTGCGGTCGATCATGGAGGGCATCCTGCTCGACACCATGTTCGATCTGCCGAGCCTCGAAGGCGTCGAAGAGGTGGTGATCTCCCGTGAGGTCGTCGAAGGCAGCGCCCGGCCGCTCTACATCTATGCGGACCGGTCGGACCGCGCCAGCGAGACCGGCGGGGCGAGCGCCTGAGATCGGGCGCGCCCTACCGGCTCGATTCGCCGCCTCGATCGGCGCGGTATCCCGCGGATGTGGCGTTTTGTGCGGAAAATCGGCCTTTCTTGACACGCCCGCGTCGCAACGCCACCTATAGCGGGCGAAAGAAAAAGCCGTACGATAATTCGCATCGCCTACCCGGGAAGGGTCTCCCCCTGATCCGATCCGGGGCCCATCGGCAGCTCGTCGTGGCAGCGCAGGCTGCGGGGCATGACGAGAGTGCGCAACAATAAGGACGTGGGGCCTATGACAAGTGCCACCAAGCCAAAGCCGCTTCCGACGTCCGGCGAAAGCCGGGCCTATCCGGTGCTGCCACTGCGGGACATCGTCGTTTTCCCGCACATGATCGTGCCGTTGTTCGTGGGCCGCGAGAAGTCGATCAAGGCGCTCGAAGAGGTGATGCGCTCGGATACCTACATTCTGCTGGCGACGCAGAAGAACGCTTCCGACGACGATCCGGCGACGGACGCCATCTTCACCGTCGGCACGCTCGCCAGCGTGCTGCAACTGCTCAAGCTGCCCGACGGCACCGTGAAGGTGCTGGTCGAGGGCGCCGCGCGCGCGAGCGTCAAGAAATACACCGACCGCGAGGAGTACTACGAAGCCGAAGCGACGGTGATCGCCGACTCCATGGGCGATCAGGTCGAGGCCGAAGCGCTGGCGCGCTCTGTCGTCAACGAGTTCGAAGGCTATGTGAAGCTCAACAAGAAGGTGTCGCCGGAAGTGGTCGGCGTGGTCCAGCAGATCGAGGACTATGCCAAGCTCGCCGACACGGTGGCTTCGCATCTCGCGGTCAAGATTCCCGACAAGCAGGTTATCCTGGAGACGCCCATCGTCACCGAGCGCCTGGAGAAGGTGCTCGGCCTGATGGAGAGCGAAATCTCGGTGCTGCAGGTCGAGAAGCGCATCCGCACGCGCGTCAAGCGCCAGATGGAGAAGACCCAACGCGAGTATTACCTCAACGAGCAGATGAAGGCGATCCAGAAGGAGCTCGGCGACGAGGACGGCAAGGACGAGCTCGCGGAACTGGAAGAGAAGATCAAGCGCACGCGGCTTTCGAAGGAGGCGCGCGAGAAGGCGCAGCATGAGCTCAAGAAGCT
>Ga0335081_10000810_pt1 | contig 50817 bp, 41 predicted proteins | sample Lox_Sample_35_FD_206713 | JGI IMG/M metagenome (GOLD analysis project Ga0335081, IMG submission 206713) | Soil microbial communities from Loxahatchee National Wildlife Refuge, Florida, United States - Lox_Sample_3.5 | ecosystem: Environmental > Terrestrial > Soil > Wetlands | place: USA... | reverse complement strand
GGAACCTGCGTTCCCACTACCTTGTATTCCGACGTGGGCTTCACCGGGGCAGAGCCGGTGAATGGCAGGTGGAACAGCTTGCCGCCCACCAGCGCGCCGTAAGTTACGGACTGCGCCAGATTGCCCGAAACGGACACGACGCCCTTGGAAACACTGAGCTGTTCGGCCGGCGCGTTCAATTTCTGAGAGGCGAGCCGGAGCAGGGCGAGCCGCGCCTCGGCGGCGGCGGTGCGAAGCTGCGGCCCTCCGCGTTGGATCGAAGCGCTGGAGTACGTGCCGCCTTGGTTGGGCGTGACGTTGGTATCGAGCCGAACCGTTTTAATCTGGCTCATCTCCAGATCGAGTTCCTCGGCCGCAACCTGCAACAGCGCCGTCGAATTGCCCTGGCCGAGTTCCGCAAAGCCGATGAAGACGGTCGCCGTATTGTCCGCATGGACGGCAAGCCACGTATCGACTTGCTTGGCATCGGGCGGGCCGGGAGTGGCTCCGCGAGTTGCGAGGTTCTCGGCTGCTGGTTCCTGCGCCAGTAGCGCGCGGCGGAGGTTAAAGCCGATCACCAGCGCGCCGCCTGCCTTGAGGAAGTTTCGCCGTGGAAGGGAGCCAGTCATCTGGCCACCTCCGCCATGGCCCGCGAAGCGCGTTGGATGGCCTTCACCACGCGGGGGTACGAACCGCAGCGGCACAGATGACCGTTCATGGCCGTGCGAATTTGGCCTTCGTCGGGCTGCGGATTTTTCGAAAGCAGCTCCGAGGCCTTGATGATCATGCCGTTGAAGCAGTAACCGCACTGCACTGCCTGCTCATCGATCATGGCCTGTTGCACGGGATGTAAGGCCGGTGCCTGAGAAAGTTTCTTTTGCGCGGCGTACCACGCCGGAAGCCCTTCCAGAGTCGTCACGGACTTGCCCTGCACCGCGGAGACCGGGGTCACGCAGGAACGCGTCTCCACACCATTCACCAGCACCGAGCAGGAGCCGCATTGCGCCAGACCACAGCCAAATCTGGGGCCTTGCAGCAGCAGCTCATTGGACAGGACGTACAGCAGCGGCGTTTCGGGAGAAGCGGCAATCATCCATTGCCGTTCATTCACGCGGATCTTCAGTTGGTTGGCCATTTCACTCGCCTTCGGCTAAGCACATTCCATGTTTTCCTATTATTACGAATCCTTTAGCCTGCGCGCCGGGTCTCGATCCCGATCCATTTTCCATATATTCTTTATGCCTTCTTTATGACTTCTTCACGCCTTAAACCATAGCATTGGGGGCGTGAGGTAATTCGATGACCCCGGTGCGCCTGGGCGAGGAACTCGATAACTACAGAATCGACAGCGTCGCGGCACGCAGCGGCATGGCCTCCATTTTCCGTGGCACCGACCTCCGCACTGGCTCGGTGGTAGCCATCAAAGTGCCGCATCCCGAAATGGAATGCGATCCGGTTTTCTTCGAGCGCTTCCATCGCGAAGAAGAGATTGGGCAGAAATTGGATCACCCCGGCGTTATGAAGGTTATGCGAAACCCGCAGCGCAGCCGGGTCTACATGGTCATGGAGTGGTTAGACGGACGGCTTCTGCGTCAAATCCTCACCCCCCAGATGAAGTTGCCGCGGGAACGAGCCGTCCGTCTGGCCGCGCGAATCTGCGAAGCCCTCGAGTACATCCATAACCGCGGCGTGGTCCACCGCGACCTGAAACCGGAGAACATCATGGTCGATGCCGAGGATCGCATCAAATTAATCGATTTCGGCATCGCCGGTACGGAAGGCGGGCGCAGGCTGACGTTCGGTAAGCTAACGCAGCTTATGGGCACGCCCGATTACATTTCACCGGAGCAAGTGAAAGGGCGGCGCGGAGATGCACGCTGTGACATCTACTCGCTGGGCGTAATCTTGTACGAGATGCTCACCGGGAAGACGCCGTTCCAGGGCCCTAACAAACTCGCGGTCATGAACGACCGGCTGCAAAACCATCCCGTGCCCCCGTGCGAGATCGATCCCACGATCACGCCGCAATTGCAGGAAATCATCTACAGGGCGCTGGAACGCGATCCCCAGAACCGCTACTCCAGCGCGCGCGAGTTCGCCTGGGACCTGGAGCATCAGGAGCAGGTGGGCGTGGCCGAGCGCGCAGAACTGCACGACTGGAAGTGGCGCCGCGAGCCGGCTTCGAAACGGGTGATGTTCTACGCCCTGTTGGCCATGATTCCCGTTGTAGTCTTCGGACTGTTGCTCTACGTTGCCAAACACGCCTGAACACCGCTTCCCGTTACCGAGCCGCGACCCCGGGCAGCGGTCGTGGTTAGAATAACAACCAAGAGGTGATTTAGAACATTGTTGCAGCGTGCCGTGCGGCTGGCCTTGTCCTTAGCCGGCGTAGCGATCATTACGTACGTAGCGTACCGGCCGCAGGTTCCTACCTATGCCACCACAGTAGGTTTCGCTTACCTGCTGTTGGTTCTCATCATCGCGACTACGTGGGGATTTGTGGAAGCGGCCCTGGTGTCGATGGTCGCGACTTTGTCCTTCAACTTTTTCTTCCTGCCGCCCCTTGGCACCTTTACCATCGGAGACCCGCAAAATCTGGTGGCCTTCTTCAGTTTTCTCATGACGTCGCTGATTGCCAGCCGCCTCTCGGCGCGCGCCAAGCGGCGCGCTCAAGATGCGATCGAGCGGCAGAAGGACCTGGAGCGCCTGTACACGTTCAGCCGCGCCATCCTGCTGATCGATGGCGCGGAGCCGTTCCCCAAACAGCTCATCCAGAAACTGGCGGAGACTTTTAACCTGATCGCGGTGGTTCTGTACGATCGGGTTTCCGGCGAATTCTATCGGGCCGGCCCGGAAGAGTTCGCCGGCATGGATGACCAGTTGCGCGACGCGGCGCTCCATAGCACATCGTTCTCAGATCCGGGCCATCAACGCGTGATTACGGCGATTCGATTGGGGGCGGAGCCGATTGCCAGCCTGGCGCTGCAGGGAGCCCGCATGCCGGATTCCGTGCTGCAGGGTATCGCCAATCTGATTGCGATCGGTCTGGAGCGGGCCAGAGCCCAGAACCTGGCGCACCAGGTGGAGGCGGCGCGAGAGAGCGAACAGCTCCGAACCACCCTGATCGATGCCATGGCGCACGAGTTCAAAACTCCGCTCACTTCGATCAAAGCAGCCACGACGTCGTTGCTTTCGAATCCCGAGCAGACTGCGGAGAACCGCACCGAGTTGCTTAAGATCGCGGATGAAGAAGCCGAGCACTTGCACGATCTGATTGACGACGCCGTGGAAATGGCGCGCCTGGATTCGGCGCAAATCCAGCTTCGTCTGGAGCCGACCGACGCCAGGCAACTGGTACGCGATGTGGTGGCTTCGATGCGCGGCGGAATCGACGGGCGGCCGCTCGAGATCAGCAGCGAAGAGGGGCTCCCCGCGCTACCGGTCGATCGCCGCTTGGTCATGCTGGCTGTCAAACAGGTGCTCGACAACGCACTCAAGTACTCTAAGCCGTCCACTCCCGTATCGATCCGGCTTCACCGGGCAGCCGATGCCATCGTCATCGAGATCGTCAATCAAGGGAAGGGTATCCCGCTCGCCGAGCAGAAACGGATTTTTGAGCGCTTCTACCGAAGCCCGGCGGTGAAGCAGCAGATTCCGGGCTCGGGTTTGGGATTAAGTATCGCGAATAGCGTGGTTCAAGCGCACCGGGGCGAACTGGCGTTGACCAGCAAGCCGGGCGAGACGACGTTTCGGATGAGTTTCCCTCTGTCGTAGCCCCTGTGGGGCCAGGTCTTCCGGCCTGCCGCCGGGCTTCTGCCCGGCGCTTTTGCCGGAGCGCCGCCTCACACTACTTGCTTCTCCAGCAGCCCCTTCACTTCGTCGTGCAACCGGACCGTGAGCTCCTCCCGGTCGGACGATCGCAGATGTTTCGTAGGAATCGGTTCGCCAACCCGCAGCTCCACGCTCCCGCTGCGGATGTGGATCGAGCCCACCGGCAATAGAGCCCGCATTCCCACGATGGCGATCGGAACCACGGGGACACCGGCTTTGATGGCGACATAGGCCGCTCCTTCGCGAAAATCGCGCAGCGCGTGCGCGGAGCGCCCGCCCTCCGGAAACAGCAGCATGCATACGTGACGCTCGGCCACGATCCGGCCCGCTTCGTTCATGCTCTTGAGGGAGTTGCGGGCGTTGGAGCGGTCCACCGGCATATGACCGGCCCAGCGCAGATGCCAACCGAGAAATGGAATGCTGTACAACCCCTTTTTGGCGAAGAACCGGAACTGCTGCGGCAGGCGCGATAGCACCGCGGGGATGTCCATGTAGCTGGAATGGTTGGAGACGAAGACATATGTCCCGTTGGGGTCGAGCTTCTCCACGCCGCGCGCCGACACGCGAATGAAACTCACGGCGAGCAATATCTTTCCCCAAACCCGGGCGACGCGGTGCGACGTGTTGCCTGTACGATCGAATAAAGCTGCGACGAACGAGACCAACCACATGACGATTGTGGAAACAATCAGCAGCGGCGTGGAGAACAGCAGGGACCGCAGAAGACTCACGGCCGCTTCACCAGCAACGTGCGCGCTTCGCCTACCAGGTAGAGCGAGCCGGTGATGAAGATTGCGTCGCCGGGTCCGGCATCACGGACCAGATCGAGCGCTGCGCCCAGCGAGGGAGCCGTACGAAGGTTGGGATGGCTTGCGAGGTCCACAATCGCCTGCGGATTGAGAGCGCGCGGCTGGTCCGGAGCCGTGGCGATCACCTCGGCCGCGCGCGGAAACAAAATCCCGCACACTTCTTCGACCGCCTTATCGCGCATCGCGCCATAGATCATGCGGACCCGCCGGTCGCCGTAGAACCGGTCGAGGTAGGCAGCCAGCGCCCGAGCCCCGGCCGGATTGTGCGCCCCATCGATTACGATCTCCGGATTCTGGGAAACTCTCTCCAGGCGGCCGGGCCATTGGGCGCGCCGAATACCGTCTTCGATGGTGCGATCCGCAACGCCGAGCTGCCGGAGTGCCACTGCGGCCGTGACGGCGTTTTCCACCTGGTGCTCACCGGCCAGGGGACATTCGACGTGTAGAACGGTTTCGCCGCTCAGCGTGAAGCGGCTTCCGCGCGGATGGAGGTCCAAATCGGAAACCGTCCACTCGCTGGTTCGCTTCACTCGGATCCCCAATTCTGCCGCGCGCTTGTCCAGCACCGGTTGTACTTCGGGCCGTTGCCGGGAGAATACCGCTGGCACATTCGGTTTCAGGATGCCTGCCTTCTCTCCCGCAATGGATTCCAGGCTTCGTCCGAGGAATGCCTCGTGATCGAAATCGACCTGGGTGATGACGCAGAGCCCGGGGTGAACCACGTTGGTCGAATCCAGACGGCCACCTAAGCCGACCTCGAGCACCACGAGGTCAGTGGGTGCTTCGGCGAAAATCAGAAACGCCATGGCGGTGACGGTCTCGAAGTATGTGGTGTGCAGATCGATCCTTCCCGCGTCCAGCAGTTTCTCCACCTCGGTGTGCACCCGGTTGAACGCCTCTGTGAAGAGCGGGACGCTCACCGGACGGCCGGCAATCGAGATCCTTTCGGTGGGCTCGGCTAGATGCGGCGAAATGAATAATCCCGTTCGGCGGCCCGCGGCGCGAAGCGCAGACTCGATCATGGCGCAGACCGAGCCTTTGCCATTAGTGCCGGCTACGTGCGCGAAATGGCAGCGGTCCTGCGGATTCCCCAGCGCTTCCAGCACCGTACGAATCCGCTCCAGGCCGAATTTGGCGGTCTTCAGCTCGTTGCCGAGCGCATACAGGAATTGGACGGAATCTGGATAGTCCACTTAAGAGACAAAGAACCTCAGGGCTTTCGAAATGTACGGCTTCAGCTCGAGCCGCGGCACCACGGCATCGAGCATACCGTGCTTCAACAGGAATTCGCTGCGCTGGAAGCCCTCGGGCAGCTTTTGGCGGATCGTCTGCTCGATCACGCGTGGGCCGGCGAATCCGATGAGCGCTCCCGGTTCGGCTATATTCAGGTCGCCCAGCATGGCGAAGCTTGCCGTGACACCGCCCGTAGTGGGGTCCGTCAGTACGCTGATGTAAGGCAGGCTGACTTCATCCAGGCGCATGAGCGCCGCGGAAATCTTGGCCATCTGCATGAGGCTGATGGCGCCCTCCTGCATGCGCGCGCCGCCCGATGCCGAGACGATGACCAGCGGCGTTTGCCGCGTGATGGCGCGCTCAATAGCCCGCGCGATTTTTTCGCCGACCACCGAGCCCATACTGCCGCCGATGAAACGCGGCTCCATGACGCAAATCTGCACCGGGCGGCCATCCAGCTTTCCGCAGGCGGAGATCAGCGCGTCGTTCAAGTTGGTCGATTCCTTCATCGACTCCAAGCGTTCATGGTACGGCTTGCTGTCCACGAAATGGAGCGGATCGCTCGAGGTGAGCTCGGGGTCAAACTGCTCATATGCGCCATCGTCGAGGAGTAGTTTCAAGCGCGCGGCCGCATCCATGCGTGAATGGGCTCCGCACTTAGGGCAGACCAGCCAGTTCGCGTCAAACTCCTTTTTCCAGATAATCTGCCGGCACCCTTCGCACTTTTGCCAAAGGCCCTCGGTGCGCACACGCCGATCGCCCTCTTCCGCTTTGGGTTGGCCGCCGGCCGGTTTGTCGCGTTTGAACCAGGACATGAAAGAACAACGTTAGCGCGGGTAGGGATGGCCTCGCAAGGAAGCAAACGCGCGATAGATCTGCTCGGCGAGCATGGCGCGGGCCAATTCGTGCGGAAATGTCATCGGCGACAGCGAGAGCAGCATGTCGGCGCGGGCAGCCCATCCCGCCGGCAGCCCGTCGTGTCCGCCGACCAGGAACACCAGGTCCCGGCCTTCCATCTCGGATTTGGCAATCATGCCCGCAAATGCCGCGGAGTCGCAGGCTTTGCCCGCGGGATCGCAGAAAATCTTGCGCGCCGATGGATGGCGGGTCCAGAGGTCCACGCGCTCCGGACGAATCTCGCGCATTTCCGTTGCGGCATATCGCGAGGCGCGGCTGAGGTAATCCTCGGCTAGCGCATTGGCATGGGGATCTTTGGGCTTGCCGATGAAGTAGAGATAGACTTTCACGCGCGAGGCAATTTATCATGGCATAATTCGCGTATGGGCACACGAGCGCTCGTACCAGTTGAAGAGTACCTTGCCACCGAATACGAGCCGGATTGCGACTACGTAGATGGAGAGTTGGTCGATCGCAACGTGGGCGAGAAAGACCATAGCAAGGTTCAGACACGGCTGACTGCCGTGCTGTTCAACCAGCGGGGCAAGTTGGGTATTCATGTGTTCACCGAACAGCGCGTCCGCATAGGCCCGAGAAGGTTCCGTGTCCCGGATATCTGCGTGGTCGTGGGAAAGGAACCCGAGGAACAGGTCTTCACCGCGCCGCCGTTTCTTTGCATAGAGGTCTTATCTCCGGAAGATAGAGCATCGCGAGTTCAGGAAAAACTGGACGACTATTTCGCTTTCGGCGTCCAGTGTGTGTGGGTAATCGACCCACGACGCCGGCGTGCATATATACACTCCACATCAGGCGTGATGGAAGCTAAAGAGGGCCTGGAAACGGACGATCCGAAGATCAGCGTGGACCTCAGAGAAATTTTCGAATAGACAAGTTCACGCGGCCGGAATGGCGACCGTTTTGGCGCTACGCCAGAGCCGTTCCAGGTCGTAGTACTCGCGCGCCTTGGGCGAGAAAATGTGAATCAGCAGGTCGCCGTAATCGGCCAGAATCCAATCCGCCTGGGTGTATCCTTCCAAGCTGATCGGCAATTCGCTCGCCTGCTGTTTCAACTGCACGCTGACCTCATCGCTGATAGCCTGGATCTGCCTTTGGTTGGCGCCCGTACAGATGACAAAGTAGTCTGCGAACGAAGTGATGCCGGTCAAATCGAGCACCTTGATGTCGGTGGCTTTCTTAGACTCGGCGGCCCGCACTGCGATGAGCCAGGTTGGAATAGGGTCCCGAATTTCCTGTGGTCCTGTCGGGTTGGCCTTCGTCAGAACACGCTCCTGTCCGTATCGTACTACAATCGAACTTTTCGGGCGTCGCGCAAAACAGGACATTTTATGGTCGATCCCCAGCTCCGAGTACTACTCTCCTCCGCGCAGATCCAGCAGCGCATTCGCGAAATGGGAGAGGAAATCTCGCGCGACTACCCCTCGGGAAATCTGCACCTGATTTGTATCCTCAAAGGCGCTTGTTTCTTCTTGACTGACTTGGCTCGGGCCATGAAACGAGACGTATTTGTGGACTTCATGGGCATCTCCACCTATGGAAAGGGCAAGACCACGTCCGGCGAAGTGAAGGTGACCAAAGATCTGGATATCTCGCTCGAAGGCGCTGACGTCTTACTGGTGGAAGATATCGTCGATAGCGGCGTCACGCTGAACTATCTGATCAACCTGCTCGAACAGCGCAAACCGAAATCTCTGCGGATTGCGACCCTGCTCGACAAGCCGGAGCGGCGGCTGCGGCCCGTGGTGGTGAGCTACGTAGGGTTCCGGATACCGGACGCGTTCGTAGTGGGCTACGGTCTCGATTTCGCCGAGAAGTACCGAAACCTCGACGATATCTGCGTGCTGGAAGAAGATGTGCCGCTGACGGCGGGAGCGCGGTAGTGGGGCAGGCCATCGTTGTGTGTGGCCTGCCTCCTGATCACGCGTGGCAGGCGACAAAATACGATCGCCTGCCCCACGGAGCTAAGTCTTCTTACGCCAGGTCTTCGTTGCGGATCGGCAACTTCCTCAGACGCTTCCCGGTAAGAGCGAAGATCGCATTCGCCACCGCCGGCGCGGTCGTAGGCGTGCTCGCCTCGCCAATTCCGCCCGGAGCATTCTGGCTCGGTACGATGTGCACTTCCACCACCGGCATCTCATCGATGCGCAGGACTTCGTAAGTGTTGAAGTTCTGTTGCTGCACGCGGCCCTTGTCGATGGTGATACCGCCCTTTAACGCGGCGCTCAGGCCATAGACAATCCCGCTCTGGATCTGCTGCTCGACGATCGCGGGATTGATCACTTGCCCGCAATCGACTGCGCACGTCACGTGATGCACGCGCAGCTTGCCTTTGTCGATCGATACTTCGGCCACCTGGGCATTGAAGCTGCCGATGTTGTTGACTACCGCGATGCCGCGCGCGCGTCCCGCTGGCAGGGGTTTGCCCCAGCCGGCCTTTTCGGCGGCCAGTTCCAACACGTGAAGCATGCGTGGATTGTTCGCCAGCAAGCGCCGCCGGACTTCGACCGGATCCTTGCCGCCGGCAATCGCCAGTTCATCCAGAAAGCTCTCGGTGAAGAACGTATTCTGCGAGTAGCCAACCGAGCGCCAATAGGTGGTGGGAATGCCGGGATCGGCCTTCGTATACTCCACCTGAATATTGGGTATCCCGTACGCCAGATCGGCGATGCCTTCCACTGCCGCCCGGTCCACGCCGTTTTGCATGCCCGCGAACGACGGGCAGCCTACGCGCGTGTGCCAGGCTACCGGCCAACCGTCGGCGTCGAGAGCACCCGTGAACTTGGTGTAAGAAGCCGGCCGGTACAGGTCGTGCGTCATGTCGTCTTCGCGTGACCACGTGAGCTTCACTGGAACCCCGGCGGCCTTGGATGTTTCGACGGCCTCACGGATAAAGTCGTCGCCGCCGCGGCGGCCAAAACCGCCCCCCAGGAACAGCGTGTGCACGTTCACTTTATCCGGCGGCAAGCCGGTGATCTGCATGGCGGTGCCATGTGCGGCGGTCTGGATCTGCGTAGCGGCCCACACCTCGCAGCGATCGGCGCGCACATCGGCCGTGGCGTTCATCGGCTCCATGGGAGCGTGCGACATGTACGGCGCTTCGTAAACCGCTTCGAGCTTCTTGGCAGCGCCGTTCAATGCGCCGGGAGCATCGCCGGTCTTGCGCGCAATGGCGCCAGGCTTTTCGGTCGCCTCGGCCATCATCTTGCGAATATCGGCGCTGTTCAAATTCGCGAGCGCACCTTCATCAAATTTGACTTCGATCGCCCGCCGGCCCTCCATGGCGTTCCAAGTGTTGTCCGCAAGCACGGCCACACCACTCGAAATTTGGACCACCTGTTTCACGCCGGGTACGGCTTTCGCTTTGGTTGCGTCGAAGCTGGCCACTTTGCCGCCGAACACCGGGCAACGCGCCACCACCGCGTATAGCATGCCGGGGACCTTGGCGTCGATGCCAAACACCGCCTGTCCGTTCACCTTGCGCGGCGTATCCAAGCGCTTCAGCGACTTGCCGACAATTGTGTACTGGCTGGCGGTCTTGAGCGTCGGTTGCGAGGGAGGGGTCAACTTGGCAGCGCTTTCGGCCAAGCTGCCAAACGTGAGGCGTTGGTTGTCGGCCGTGTTCACGACGGCGCCGCCCTCAGTCCGGCAGCGCGATTTCTCCACGCCCCACTTCTGTGCGGCCGCCTGCACCAGCATTTCGCGCGCGGTGGCGCCCGCTTTGCGGATCGGGTCCCAACCGGTGCGGATGCTCATGCTGCCGAACGTGCCCTGCAGCGGCCCGTAGAGCTTGGGATTCACCGGCGCGAACTCGGCACGAATTCGCTTCCAATCGCAATCCATCTCCTCGGCCAGCATCTGGGAGAGCGCGGTCATCGGCCCCTGTCCCATTTCCGACTTGGCCAAAACAAAAGTCACGATATCGTCCGCGCCCACGTGCACATAGCCGTTCAATGGAAATACGCGGCTTCCAGTTGTTTGCGCCAACAGACGAGAACTCTGCGGCAGCGCGAAACCGATGGTGAGACCGGCCGCGCCGCCCACTCCGACTTTCAGAAAGCTGCGACGGTTCACTTTGCGGACGGAGCCTGCGCGTTGCGAGATCATGCCACACCTCCCTTATTGGCCTGCGCTCCGTTGGAGGCGGTCAGAATCTCCGACGCCCGATGGATGGCACTGCGGATACTCTGGTAGGTTCCGCAGCGGCAGATGTTGCCGCGCATCACTTCATCGATGTCGGCGTCGCTGGGGCGCGATTTCTTGGCGAGCAGGGCCGCGGCCGCCATAATCTGCCCGGATTGACAGTATCCGCACTGGGGCACGTCGTGCTCCACCCAGGCCTGCTGCACCGCATGCGTGCTATCCGGCGAAAGCCCTTCGATCGTCATCACATTTTTGCCGGCGACGTTTGCGACCGGCGTGCTGCACGAGCGAATCGCCGTGCCATTGAGATGCACGGTGCAGGCGCCGCATAGCGCCATCCCGCACCCAAACTTGGTCCCCGTCATGCCCAGCGCGTCGCGCAGTACCCACAGCAGCGGCATCTTTTCGGGCACGTCGACGGTTTGGGGTTTACCGTTCAAAGTGAATTTGATGGTGGCCATCCCGAACCCTCCTTCGGAAGTTGCAGAGTGGGGCGGGGCCATGCCCAGCCCGGAGATCTCCTAGATATGAAATAGTATACAACCCGCAAAAACGGATTTTTCGGCGGGTTAACTATGGCTATTCGCGGTACGCGTGAAATACCGCGCGTTTAATAGCCTTGGGACTGAAGGCTCAAGGCGCGCCAGAGCCGCAAACGCCCGGCTGAAGGCCATGCTCGTTCGACGCGGGCGAAGCCTGCCGTCCGCGGCATGGCCTGCTGGGGAAGTTTCAACCATGAGAGCGTTTCCGTCGTGTTCCACTCTCCCGGTGTGACGATGCCGTTGCCCAAGTCAATGCGGTGCGCCCAACGGATGGCACTCACCGCGTTTCGCAGCTCTGCCGGGTCCATGTAGGGTTTGATTATCGCGCGCCTCTTGAGAGTTCTCAGGAACGCTGAAACATTTGGCTGAGGTCGCTGGCGAGTTTTTCCAGAGTTTGTGCCTGCTCGCTGAATTGGTTGGCGCGGCCGGCGCTTTCCTCGGCATTCGCGGCGGTCGATTGGATGGTGCGGTTCATCTGGTCTGCGGAAGTATTGAGCTGGGCGATGCCCTGGCTTTGCTGCTCGGACCGAAGGGCGACCGATTGCGCGAGCTCGTCCAGCTTCCTCGCACTTTCCGCAATGAATGCCAGTTTCTCTGCGACTCCGTTAGTGACCGAGACTCCCTGCTGGCCTGCGCTCATCGACTTTTGGATCTTCTCGGATGTCTCTTGGGCCGCTTCCGCGCAGCGGTGTGCGAGATTGCGAACTTCATCAGCAACGACCGCGAATCCGAGGCCTGCCTCCCCGGCGCGAGCCGCTTCCACGGCGGCATTCAGTGCCAGGATATTCGTCTGGAATGCAATTTCGTCAATGATCTTATTGATTTTGACCACATCGGCTCCGGCGTTTTGGATCTGTCCCATGGTTTCCGTCATGACCTGCATCTGCGAAGCGCCGCCCTCGGCAGCGCCGCGAGCCTGTGCGGCCAGCTCTTTGAGAGTGCGGGAGTTGTCCAAGTTCACCCGGGCCACGCCGCCGATCTCGGCTAGAGAGGAAGTCACCTGCTGATTGGCGGCGGCCTGCGTCTGGGCTTGCTCGGCCAGTTGCTGGCTGGTCGTCGAAACCTGCGCCGCGGCCGTCGAGACCTGGTTCGATGCGCGATTCAAGTCGCGGATGATCCGGTCCGTGCGGCGGGTCAAACCATTGGCCACGAAATACCAAGTGGCGCCGCAGCCGAGAACAATAGCCAAACTGACAACGAGAAGAACTTCCGTGCTGTAGTGGGAAACGTGGTCGACGGCGGCGACCGTTTCGTACAATTCGGCTTCCGGCGTACTCACGCCAATTACCCAGTCCCATGGCTGAAAATATTTGATCCGGGCAACCTTCCGGTATACGGCAGAATCAACGCTATTGCGGAAATCATACTGCTGTGTCGCCCTCTGGTCCGGTTTGAGGCCTACGGCTTTATGGCAAATCTCCTGAATGTACAGATGGCCTGTTTCGTCTTTGAGATTCCAAAGATCCTCGCCATCGCGCTTGCCGGCCTGAGAGACTACGTAATGTCCCCGGTTGGCGCCGGTTCCATTCAATACGTAGACGTATCCGGTGCGTCCAACCTTGGTCTCCATGATGGCCCGCCGTAGCGGCTCGGTCGCAATCGCCTCGGGCAGCCCGACATACAGCATGCCGGCTACGTTTTTGCTGCTATCCAGTAAAGGCTCGTACGCGGCCATGTAGAATGCATTGACCACGAACGCCCGGCCGAGGAAGACTTCACCCCGCAGCACCGTGGAGACCACCGGATTGGGCTCTCCATCCGGTCCGGTTGCGGGGATGAACGTTCCGATGGCGCGTTTGCCATCGTCGCCGACGACGTTGGTCGCCACGCGCAGCATGTCCCCATGGGCATTCATGCGCTGAAATATGGTGCTGGTAGCTTTGGTGACTCGGCGGACTGCGTCCACCACCGGGACTTCGGTACCCGGTTCGCGCACCTGGCCCAGCCATGTTTTGCCGATCAACACTCGGGGCAGTGAGAGGTGCGACACGGCTTTGGTGAATTGGTTCCGGGCGTCCCAAGCCACGTCTGGCCGGACTGTAGTCATGCGTCCAGACTGGTCCATGAGGACCCGGGCCGAATGAAGATTCTCGCGGACCTGGCGTTCCAGCGCGCCTCTCCCGTCCACGCACAGCCGGTACACTCCGTCCGCGATGTGATCCAGGTCAGCATCGGCGGCGCGTTGACATCCGGTATATGCGATTTCGTGAAGCTGGCGGCTGTTTTGCCACATGATGCCCGCGAACAGCAGCATTGGGCCGGCGGTTAAGACAACACCTAGGGTCAGAAGCTTGTCTCGGAAACTGAGGCGGCGTTTCGGCATCGCGATGGCTGAATCCTCCATGGAAGAGATCGGCGGAATTGCGGAAAGGCTTTATGAACGGTTCGGGCCTCGGGAGGCACGCCCGCAGGCCGGGAGGCCTGCGCTACCTAGCGGCAAAAACGAAAAACGAACCCAATTGAGGCGCGATGATAATGAAAATAAAGCAGATCCTGTGCTCAAAACCAACCTACAAGGCGGCCGCAGGTCCGATGGTTGTCGCCTCTCGCTTCGCTACCTGTATAGCACGAGGAGTTCAGCGGGCCGGAAGGCCCACGGGGGCCGTTAGTTGAGATCCGGGGTCTGCAACAGGGGATTGGACCAGGCTTTGCTGCGGACGTGCGTCCGTGATTTGATCCGCCAGCCGGCGGCCGTCTTGATGTAGGTATCCTCATAGCCGCCGAAGCGCTGAATGTGGTTGGGACCCTTTTCGCCGATGACCACGAGGTATACGCGTCCCGCGGCTCCTTCGGGGGTTGGGGTAATCACGTGGTTCACCATCAGGTGGCTCCAGTCTTTCCATCCGACATCCTTGCAGCCTTTCGGCCCGCCGCCGGATACAGCCGCCAGTTGCTCGCGGCCTTTGGCACGCATGAGGCCGCCCCGCTTGAATCCCTCATCCGTAAAGTTGTCCGTGAAGGTGCCGTCGGGCGTGAACAGATCCGCGTAGTCGTATCCGTTATTGGAGCAAGTGTCGATGGCTTGAGCGTACCGGTTGGCCAATTGCTGAATCTCGATGTAGTCGAGAGCCGTGAGCGATGGTAGCGATTTCTTCTGGGCGCCCAACCCGCCCAGAGTGGCGACCGCTATGCCCAAAACGATCAGGATCGATGATTTCACTGTTCGCATGCTGGCTCCTTTTGCTGCTACTGCGGGCGAGTGGGTTGTCCTTACGCGTGCATCTTCTTGGGCGTGGGCTGCGCGTGGCCCAAGATCGGATGGGGCTTGTAGGGCTTCTCCACTTCCGCGATTTCTTCCGGGCCCAGCTTCAAATCGACGGCCGCGATCAGCTCTTTCAGGTGTTTCGGCTTGGTGGCGCCGATGATGGGCGCGGTCACGCCGGGCGCTTGCAGAACCCATGCGCAGGCTACTTGCGCCGGTGAAACTCCCCGCCGCTGTGCGACGCCCGCCACCACATCGGCCACCGCGAAATCGTCCTCGCGGTAATACATGTCTTTGGCGAAGCTATCTACCTGCGAGCGCTGCGTGGTTCCGCTTTCGCGATTACGCGTGCCGGTGAGGAATCCACGCGCCAGCGGGCTCCAGGGAATCAGCGCCAGTCCTTGATCCATGCACAGCGGGATCATCTCGCGCTCCTCTTCGCGGTAGACCAGGTTGTAATGATTCTGCATCGCCACGAACCGGTGCCAGCCATTTTCCTTGGCGGTGTACAGCGCCTTCGAGAGCTGCCAGGCGGCCATGCTGCTGGCCCCCAGATACCGAACCTTGCCCGCGCGCACGAGCGAATCTAGCGCCTCCAGCGTTTCTTCGACAGGAGTCACGGGGTCCCAACGATGGATCTGGTACAGGTCGACATAATCCATCTGCAGGCGGCGCAGGGAGTTGTCGCAAGCCTCGAGAATATGCTTGCGGCTCAGGCCGCGCCTGTTGGGGCTGTGGCCCATCTGTCCGTGGACCTTGGTGGCCACCACGATGTCGTCGCGGGAAGCCATCTCTCTCAGGTAGTGGCCGGTGATCTCTTCGCTCTGGCCCGCCGAGTAGACGTCGGCCGTATCGAAGAAATTGATGCCCGCGTCAATCGCCATCCGAAAATGCTCGCGGGCATCTTCTTTGTTGACGTGCCAGCCGCGTGTGCCCAGCGCCCAATCGGGCAGGGGCCCGCCTCCGTAGCTCATGCAGCCTAAGCAGAGGCGGGATACGGTGATGCCGGTCTTGCCGAGTGTCTTGTATTCCACGGCGGCTTACCGGGCCAGCGGGTCTGGCCGGACCTGGAACTTCACGATCTTGCCCTTGGTGCCTTTTCCGCCTTCTATGTGCCAGACGAAATGGGTTCCGTAGTTGGAATAGAGGGCGCGGCCCTTCCATCCCATGTTCGCATCGTCGATGCGGCCATCCATGCCGCGTGAATAGAAGCCCAGCGGATACGGGATGCGGAAATAGGTCCACTGTTTCGTCTGCGGGTTGAGGGCGATGAGCGAATCGGAATTCGATCCTGTTGCAAAGGGCGTGTCAGCGCCCAATCCTATTATGTTGTGCTGATCCACCCAGTTGTAGTAATGGAAGTCGGCAGGGATGTCGGTGCCTTTGAGTTTCGGACCGGTGGTCTGATAGAGCGTCCAGCCTTCGCGGCATTGGCTGCCATCGATCTTGGCAGGGCCGTTCAGGTCCTTGCACTTGCGAACATCGAAGCTGGCCAGGTGGCTGGTGGCGGCGAGGGCCGTCCAGACCACGCCATGGCTGTCGATATCGACGCCGCGTGGATCGAAACCCGGCTCGGGAACTTTGAAGATCTGGGTCTTGCAGGATTCGGGCGGATTATTGCCCCGTTGCAGCCGGACGAGGTATCCCGGATAAAGCTCGGAAATGCCCCACACCGAGTCGTCGACTGGACTCGGGATCACCGAATACATGCTGAAACTGACCAGCGTATCCAGCTTGGGATCGAGCGTGGCCGTGTTGTTGGCCGCATCGCCGCCTCTTCCGCGGCCGCCTGCTGGTCCGGACGCAGTGTCACTAGTGTAGAGGATCGAAACTTCGCCGCCACGCCCGGTGCGGATCACGTTCCATGGCTTGGTGATCTTTCCATCGCCGTTGGTATCGAGCACCTGGCCGCACCAACCCACCGCCTTCTGTTCATCGTGCGTCTCGTCGTAAACCTTGGTATCGACCCAACCGAAGATGGGGCCGGTCAGTTCGTTGAAATACAGGGTCTCGTCGGGATCATTATCGAATTGCAGATGGTGCGTGGAGAAGCACGTATCGATCAGGGTGAACTGGCGCGTCGTCGGGTCCCAATAGGAGGCCTGGCGCCCGCTATTCCGCAAGGGGAACCATGCCGCATACTTGTTGCTCGGATCGTTGCACCACGTGGGGTCCTGGTTGTCGCGGATCTTCGAAGTCATCCACACCCGCCCCTTGCTGTCGAGCATGGGATTGTGCGGATCGGCCGGATCGTATGGGGGGTTGGCCCACAGGTGTTCCATTCCCCAAAACATCGAGGGGCGGTTGGGGGCGGGGAAGCGCGACGGCACTTTGTCCCGGGCCTGGCGCTCGGGAATGTCGATGGCATAGGTGCTGTTATCGGCAGTGCTGAGCACGACCAATTGGCCGTGACCGGCGTTGACGGCGTAGTTGTTGCCGCCGCCATTGACGGTGGGGTGGTTCTTATCGGTGGAGATCTGATCGTGCATGAAGGAGTGGTCGTCACCCACGTCCCAGAGGGTCGCGACGATGTTGCGCTCAATCCCACTGGGCCGCGGCGGAGCAGGCGGCACATCGCCGGCGGCCACGCGCCGCGTCCAATCCGCAAACGTTTTGAGCGAGGGATCCTTGCCCTGAGTCGTCAGCACCGAATACATGTTGGTGCCGCGAACGCCGACGCCCAGTCTCCACTCCCAGGCTTGCTCGTGGGTGGTGAACTCGGGCTTGGCCTTGAACACGTCGTCCAGTGTGCGCGTCAGGTGGTTGCCCAGTTGATGGCAGAAATTGCAATCCGACTTGAGCGAGTTGATCCAGTAATTTTGGCTCAACATGCGTGTGCCAACGCCGTTGCCTTGGGGGCCCGTTCCGGGGAACAGGCTCTTGTCGGGCGGCTCCATCAGCGAGAGCCAGTAGTTGCCGGGATACACCTGCGCCGCTTCCTGCGGCGTCTTGGCGGAGGTGACCTTCAACGCCACGTTGGTCGCGCCGGGCTTCTCATTCACGGGCGCGGAATCGACAATGCCGTACCCGCGCACCCAGACCTTGTAAGTCGCCACAGGGAGTTCCGGCAGCACGAAGCGGCCGCGATCGTCGGTCACTACGATCTTGATGAAGTTGGTGGGCAGGTCTTTCGTTTCGGCGATGACCCACACGCCCGCTTCGGGGCCCTTCTCGCCAGTGACGGTGCCCGCGATATAACCGGGAGGGCTGACATACCCTTTGTGGGCCTGCTTGGTTTGCTGAGCGCTGGTCGGGAGCGCGCCGAATTGCGCGATCCAGCCCGCGACACACGCACAGAGCAATACAACCCTTCCTTTGGTGCGGAGGATTTTCATAAACAACTCCTGGTCTTGAGATATTTTGCGCGGACTACTGCCAACGCAGAAAAACGCAACTGTCCAGTATATCAACGTGGGGCCAGGCCTTCGGCTCCTCGGCGGAATTGCGCGACGCCGCCCGAAAGCGCGGCGGCAGCGCAGAAGCCCTGACCCCACTATTCTTCTATTACAGTAAGCACAACCGGGAGGCAGAATTTGTACACACAACAGGTGGCGCATCGGGCCGTTTGCGCGATGGCATCGATCCTGTTCGTGGCAGCGATGCCGGTGGCGAGCGCCCAAAGCCCAAAGCAGGGCGACGCCAGGACAAATGAACAGGACGGGCTGCGCTACCTGCGGATTCCACCCGGCATGTTCACCGGAGGGTGCTCGGCCGGCGACAAGGAATGCTTCGGCGAAACTGCCGGTTGGGACTTCTCTTCTCTTTCGAACCTGCGCCGCGAACCCCGTCGAGCACTTGTTTCCTCTGCCACCTCTGCGCGCCAACCCCTTAAAGCAGCCGCCGGCCACGAACCGTCGCAAAGTCAATTCTCGAAAAACTCCGCGGCTCTGCGGCTCGGCGGTGAAAAACTTGACAGTCTAGTGCGCCGAGAACGAACCCGCTGGCTCCGCCGATGCGCTCGCCAGCCGCCGCTGGATCAGGATCCCCGTGATCACTAACGCGCAGACCAGGAAAATGGACAGCAGGAACCAGCCCAGATATTGAGTCGGATGCCGGAGCATGCGCACGAAGTGACGTCCGTAGTGATCGGCCACGAGTGCGATCGCCGTATAGCGAACCGCGCGGCAGCTCGCGACAATCGCGAGATATTTCCGCGGGTGGTAGCCGGAAGCACCCGCCGCCGCGAACAGCATGCTGGTGGGGAACGGAAAGGGAATGATGGCGGAGGCAACCAGAATCCCCGTGCCCCACTCTCAAATAGACCGAGCCCCACCGACACTCTGCCCTTCCCAAATTTGCTGTTCAGATACGCCGATCCGGCCTTGCGCGCGAGCCGGAACGTGAGATAAGCGCCAATTACCGATCCCACCGTGGCCACGCCGGCGAGCTCGTACCAGGCGTTGGTTTGGCGCGCAGCCAGAATGGCGATCAGGATGTCGGGGCCGCCGAATGTCGGCAGTGGGGAACTATCCAGGATCGCGAGAAGGAATAATCCGAGGGCGCCAAAGTGGCGGAATACCGAGGTAACACTGCTCCCGCGCTTGGGGGTCGCGGCCTGAAGAAGAAGGTTCAACACGGGCGGTCTACCAGCGATCATAGCCCAAGGCCGAAAAGACCGTTTCTAAAACAGAGCCGATTCCTTTTCCCACAATCCGGCGAAATTTGAGAAGCAGGCGGACCGATCCACGCGCTTACCCGTGGATTCAAACGTTCGCAGCCGCTTCTCGTGGAGCGCGAAGACTTGCGGGATGCTACTAGCTCCGCCGAATTTGGTCATCGTGGACCCGTCGGATTCTTCGACTGCGCCCGTGGCAGTCACCAGGAAGGTTCCATCCGTGAAGGCGGTATAGAGTTTGACGCCGTTCTCGGAGGGGTTTGCATAGGTGGCTTTGTCTCGCGAGATCAGAAGCGGATAGCAGGACATGATTTTGACGCCTTGGTAAATCCGAAATGGCCGGCGGCTGAGTAACAGCAGCACGACTACAAGTGCGGGGATCAGGAACAACAAGCGGACCGCTGAGAAAGCCTCTCCGAAGCAGCTGCAGTATTCAAACCCGAATCCGCTTAATTCTGCGATCTCCGCCCGGTACCTTTGGCAAACGCGCTGCTCCGTTTGGAGTGACGGGAGCGGAACGAACTCCACCTTACCGAATACCGCCTTGATGAACCGCGCGAGCCCGCTTGAACCCGGCGGTGCCGGATGGCGGTGTATGTATAGGAAGTCCGCCAGCGTCTGGGCATTGGGTAGACGAAGTCCGAGGTAGGCTTGCGATCCGTCCCGAAAGCCCAATTGGTAACCGCACAGCTCGTTGTAGCGTCCCCGCACTTCTTCGATTTTCGCGACTTCCGATACGTCCCGCGTCTCTTGGTACGGGTCACGAAGCTTCCGAAACCGGAAGGAATGCTCATCGCAGGTGAAGGCGACGATTCTCCACCGGTCGCTCCAGGTCAGCAGCAGGTAAGCAACCAAGCCCACGAAAGGGAAAAATGCCATGGAGGCGATTTGCGTGAACTGATCGGGGGAAAAGTGCTCCCGCGTCTTCTGTACCAGGTGGTAAGCGAACCAAAGTCCGCCGCCACTCAGAATCAGGCACGGAAGTGCGTTCTGGAGCCTCCGAACTAAGAGTTGCGTTTTGGTGAACTCGCCGGAGATGGTCATACCAGTTTGAGTCTCCCAGAGCCTATCTGCCAGGGGACAGTTCCTAAAAGTTAGCCGGGGCGCCATAGTAGCATCGTCAGATGGCAAAGCGTCCTGCCCGCACGGAAAAGATACGCTATGACGGGGCGTATGTAGCCTCCGGATTTCCGCTGGTTTGGTTCGATCGAAAGCCTCTCGATCGGTACCCATTGACGGGGTTTACGCTTGGCTGGACTTCCGGCCGAACGGGTTTAACCGCGGTGCAAATTCTGGAAGATGAGCAATACCGGCTGAATGGGTATGCCATCTTCCGAAATTCGGATGTGAAGAGGTGGCGGCCGATCCTGCCTCATGAGTTTCTTGCCAGGGCGGCCGACCGGCAGCGATTGCGTCCAAGTGTTCCGGCCGGTCTGACTATCCATTCATTCAAAGACGCCGTTCTGTCCGCGGGCAAGGCGTTCCCGCTGGTCACCATTCACCAGGAGCGGATCGAGCGCGGAGTCTGCTACATCGGCAAGGTGCAGCACGCGAGTCAGCGCTCCGTAATCCTCATTCCCATCTCAACGGGCGCCGAGTGGGAAGAGCCGGAGAGTTACTTATTGCGAGACATCACTTTGATTCAATTCGGCGGCGCGTATGAACGTCTCCTCGACCAGCTCTGCGACAACCGCTCAAGAGCGATATAGTATCTCCCATGACTCGACGAACCGCGCTTCTTGCACCGCTGGCAACCCAGGTAATAAACACTGCGCATGCGGCAACTCCTAAAATGGTGCTCTCCCTGCACCAGAACACCTCAGTGGCCGCGGGCTATCGGAAGTCGCTCGAAGGCTGGGCGAAGGCCGGTATCAAGAACGTAGAACTGACCGACCGGCTGCTCGATGAGTTCCTCAAGACAGACGACCTGGCGGCCGCGCGGCGTGTGGTCACTGACTTGGGGTTGACGCCTGTCTCGTGCGCCGCCGTTTTACCGGATTTCTGGATTCCCAATCCCAATCGCGCGGCAGCGCTCGATACCTGGAAGAAGCGCTGCGAGCAATTCTCGTCCTTTGGCCTGACCAAGATCTACTGTCCCGCCGTCACCAGCCGCAAGGTCACCGCCGAAGATTACAAGGGGGCGCTCGATTGCATCCGCGAGGGCGGCGAGGCGGCTATGCAGCACAAGATGACCGCCATGATCGAGTTCGCGCGCAACTCGTCGTTCATCGCTACGCTCACCACTTCGCTCAAACTGATTCGCGAGGCCGCGCATCCCAATGTGCGCCCGATGCTCGACTGCTATCACTTCTGGTCGGGCCTCAGCAAGTTCGAAGATCTCGACCTTCTGAAGCCCGGTGAACTGGCCCACGTACATTTCCAGGATGTGCCCGATATGCCGCGCGAATTACTCGATAATACAACTAGGTACATTCCGGGCGATGGCGTTTCGCCGCTGGTTCGCATCCTCCGTAAGCTCGCCGAAAAGGGTTACTCGGGCGCGCTTTCGGTGGAGCTGTTCCTGCCGGAGTTCACGCAGGGCGATCCAGCCGAAGTGGCCATGCGGATTCGGGAGAAGGCCGAGGGAGTCATGCGCCAGGCAAAGGTGGCCTAACTCCCGGGACGAACTGATGCGATGGAAATGCGCCGTTGGTCTGCTCCTCGGCTGCTGTGCCTGGGGACAGATGAACACGGCGGAAATTAGCGGTAGCGTCGCGGATGCAACCGGTGGCGTTTTGCCCGGTGCGGCCGTAACCATCCAGCACCTGGACACAAAACAGGAGTTCACGGCAATCGCCAACAGCGCGGGCGAATACCTGTTCGCGCAGGTTCCTGTCGGCGCGTACTCGCTTACTGTCACAGCCACGGATTTTCAGCAGTCTGCGCTGCCCCGGTTGGAGCTCCATGCGGGCGACCGCCTGCGGAAGAACTTCGTTCTGGAGGTAGGCGACTCCAACCAGGTCCTGACCATTCAAGCCGACGCCGGATCCGTGCCGCTGGAATCGGCGGGCGTTCGCGACACCATAGCCCATCAGCAGGTGATCGACCTGCCTCTCAAGAGCCGCCAGTTTCTCGACCTGGCGATGCTAAGCGGCGGCGTTGTCCGCCCTCCCGGGGGGACTCGCGGCGATGCCATGCAGCAAGCCGGCACCCTGGTCAACGTTTTGGGACAGCGTAGCGGGCACAATCTGTACCTGCTCGATGGCGTCAGCGTCACCGACGAGCACTTCAACAATCTGGTGATCGCGCCTTCCATCGACGCGATCGAGGAGTTCAATGTTCAGAAAACGGCATACGCACCGGAATTCGGATCGAAGTCCGGCGCGGTGATCAATGTGATTAGCCGGGCGGGTTCGAACGATCTCCACGGCAGCGCGTTCGAGTTCCTCCGCAACGACGTATTCGATGCCAAGAACTTTTTCGACTCCGCCACCGCCCCCATCCCGCCGTTCCGCCAGAACCAATTCGGAGGAAGCGCCGGCGGTGCGGTTCGTAAGAACAAAACGTTTTTCTTTCTCAGTTACGAAGGGCAGCGCATCCTCAAGTCGCTAACTCAAACCTTCTCGGTGCCGACGGTCGCAATGCGCGGGGGAGATTTTTCAGGTTTGGCTCCGATTTACGACCCCGAGGATCAACGGAGCGCTTTTGCGAACAACCAGGTGCCCGTCACGCGTCTCGATCCGGTCGCGGCCGCGCTGTTGTCCGTTACCCCGCTTCCCAATTTGCCTGGCCTCGCACAGAATCTCCTGGCAACTAATCCTCAGCACAACAATCAGAACCAGTACAGCGCGCGGGTGGACCAGGAGTTTTCCCAGAAGGACACAGCCTACCTGCGCGCTTCGCTATTTGATGCGCGCGAGGCCGATCCATTTGGCTCGGGTGTCTTGCAGGAAACGCTGCTGCCTGGGTTCGGTCGCAATTTGAGCACACACGCCATCAACGGCGTGGCGGCCTGGACCCATGCGTACAATGCGAACGTTCTCAACGAACTGCGTTTTGGCTTTCTGACCGTTTCGGGCGGGCAGACCAGCCCCAATGCAGGCAATCCCTTCGCGGCAACGACTGGACTCGAAGGCGTAACTGCCGACCCGCGCGATGCCGGTTATCCACAGGTTTCGTTTGGCGGCCAATTCTCGACGATCGGCGATCCCACGCTGTTCACGTTTCGCCATAACCGGGATTTTGAGTTCTACGACAATGTGGTTTGGCACCACGCCCGCCACACCTTCAAGTTCGGTGTCTATGTCATGCACTTCGACCTCGGGACGCAGAACCCGAACGGCGCGCGCGGAATTTTTTCCTTCACTCCGCGCTGGACGTCTTCGGCACCCGGCTTGACTGACGGCAGCGCGTTCGCCGACTTCCTTCTGGGGTATCCGACTACGGCGCAGGCGGGGCTTGGCCGCGCGGCCATGGACGGGAACACGAATTGGGGCCACTGGTATGCGCAAGACAACTGGCAGCTCCCGCGCACACTCAAGTTGGAGATCGGACTTCGCTACGAATACAACGCGAACATGACCGATTCCGCCAACCGCATCGCGGCGATCGATACCTTGGCGCCCGGCGGCCGCTGTGTGATTGCCAGCGATGGCGCCGGCAATATCTCACCATCGGCGAACGCGCTCCTGCCGTTCATCCCGATTCCGTACGTGTCTTCTTCGGCGGCCGGTTGGAATAACAGCTTGCTGGTGACGCGGCCGCTCCGCTTTGCGCCCCGCATCGGACTCGCCTGGAGTCTTCCCGGCAGTCCGAAGACCGTAATTCGCACCGGTTTCGGCATCTATCCCAATCAGGCAGCGTACAGCATCGTTACGAATCTGGCGCAGAACCTGCCGTTTTTCCTCACCAAGACGGTCAACACGACGGCGACCCCCGCGCCCAGCATCACCACCGAGAGCGCATTGACAGCCAGCCCCAGCGGAACGGTGGGCGGGAGCAACCTCGATCACAACTTTCAGATCGAATACAACGAGGTTTGGAACTTCACCTTGGAGCACGAATTGAGTTCGAACACGGTGCTATCGGCGGCCTACATCGGTTCGCGCACGGTGCACGCGGATAGCGGAACGGTTTTGAATGTTCCCATGCCCGGTCCGGGCGCGATCGCTCCGCGCCGGCCGATTTCCGAGCTGAGCCAGATTAGCGACATTCGCTGGAATGGTTGGGCCAGTTACAACGCGCTCACGTTGAGCGGCAAGCGCCGCTTTTCGAATGGCCTGATGTTCGATGCGAATTGGACGTGGTCGCACTCCATCGACGACGCTTCCGATCCCGGCGCCACCTTGAACGAGGCCAATATCGCGCAGAACGTCTATGACTTGGCCGCCGAGAAGGCCAGCTCCAGCTTCGATCACCGCCAGCGCCTGGTGGTGAGCTTCATTTATCAGTTCAGCGTGCCGAAAGGGGCCGGCCGGTGGATGCGAGCGGTTCTGGGCCAATGGCAAGCCGGCGGGAATTTTACGGCGCAGACCGGCGCGCCGTTTACCGTGAACATCGCCAGCGATCAGGCGAATATCGGCGCGGGACCGGTGCAACGGCCAAATGTCTCGGGCAACCCGAATGACGGGCCTAAGAGTCCCCAGGAATGGTTCAATACCGCGGTTTTTTCGTTGCCGCAGTTGGACAGCTTCGGCAACTCGTCGCGGAACAGCGTGATTGCGCCGGGCCTCGAGGAAATCGATCTCTCGATGGAAAAGACCATTCCACTGTCGGAGCGGGCCAAATTGCAATTTCGGGCCGAGGCTTACAATCTGATGAACCATCCCAACTTTAACGTGCCGAACCGAATCGCCTTTACGGCGAATTTCGGCACGATCTCGAGCGCACAAGACTCCCGGCAGTTGCAATTGGCGCTGAAGCTGTCATTCTAGAAGGCCGAGGAGGACACCATGAAACCAGCAGCTCTCGCCCTGGCGGCATTATTATTCGCGGGGACGTTCGCTTTTGCGCAACGCCCGTCCAATCCCGCGCTCCTGGTGCCGCAGACCGCGCCCGAACTGGATTACAAACCCGTTGCCGACCCGATCGCGGTGCCCTCATCCGTCACTATGGGCGCGCCTGCCAGCGCGGCGTTCGACTCCAAAGGCCACCTCTGGGTGCTGAATCGCGGACCGCAACCGTTGATGGAGTTCGAGGCGGATGGAAAGTTCATCCGCTCGCTGGGCGAGGGCATGTTTACGCGGACCCACGGCCTCAAGATCGATCGCGAGGATAACCTGTGGGTGACCGACGTCACGGCCAACATCGTGGTGAAGTTTAGCCCGCAAGGCGAGGCGCTGCTGACGCTGGGTACGAAAGGCCCGGGCGGCGAGTGGAACGAGGCTACCGATTCGCATCACTTCAACGAGCCCAACGATGTGGCCATCGGGCGCGGCGGCGATATTTTCGTGGTGCAGGGCCACACGCCCGGCAAGGGCGATCCCCGTGTACTGAAGTTCGATAAAACCGGAAAGTTCCTGAAGTCGTGGGGTGGGCCGGGGACGGAGCCGGGCAAGTTCCAGGTGGCCCATGGCATCGCGGTGGATGCCAAAGGTCTGCTCTGGGTAGCCGACCGCGAGAACCAGCGAATCCAGGTCTTCGACCAGGACGGAAAGTTTATCCGCGAACTGAAGTACGCCGGGCTGCCCTGTGGGTTACAGATCGGTGACCAGTACATCTATATGGTCAACGGGTTTGCCGGGCAATTGCTGCGAATGGATCTGAATGGAAACGTTCTGGCCGCGTTGGGGAAACCGGGCAAAGAGTTGGGCGAATTTGGAGAAGCCCATTTTGTAGCGGTGAGCCCGCGCGGAGAGGTTTACGTCGCCGATACGGTGAACGCCAAGCTGCACAAGTTCGTGAGGCGGTAGTGGGACAGACCGTCGATTTTTGCGGTCTGTCTTTTCCAATGGCTGAGCCCGGCAGACGACAAAAACCGATCGTCTGCCCCACTCTATTTGCTGCTCTGGTGGCCTTGTCGCTGGCCGGTTGCCGCAAGGCCCAGCCGGTGGTTGTCCCGGAAGTCTTCCGCGTCAAATTTGAAACTTCGCAAGGCGACATCGTAGTGGAAGCTGCGCGCGCGTGGGCGCCGCATGGGGTGGATCGCTTCCATGAGCTGGTGCGCAAGCGCTATTTCGACCAGGGGCGATTCTTCCGCGTGGTGAAAGGCTTCGTCGCGCAGTTTGGCGTCCATCGAGACTTCAACATTCACGAGACCTGGCGGCAGCTTTTTATCGTTGACGATCCGCCGAAAGAGAAGAACCTGCGCGGGACTCTCGCCTTCGCCAAGTCCGGCCCAAATACTCGGGCGACCGAGATCTTTATCAATCTGGTTGATAACCCCAAACTGGATAGCGATAACTTCGTGCCTTTTGCCAAGGTAGTCGAGGGTATGGACGTGGTGGACCGGTTATATTCCGGCTATGGCGAAATGCGGCCGGAGGGGAAAGAAATTGACCCTGGCCGGGTGGAAGAAGAGGCCAATGAATACCTCGTCCCGCGCTTTCCGAAGCTGGATTACATCAAGCGGGCCGTGTTTGTCGAGTGAAGGGCGCACTATCGCGCCGCGCAGAAGCGCCGAGCGGCCCAAAAGGGCTAACCCCAGGGCGCGTCAACTAGAGCGGTTAGTACCCGCCTCATTACCTTTAGCAAGTGACTTACTGGAACGATTCCCGCATAATCAATAGAGGATACGCCCTCAGGGGAACTTACACTCAGGGGAACTGAGTTGAAGCTAAGTGAACTTATCGGTTTCCGATCTCGCCAGAACGGGTCTTCCGCCCGCGGTGGGGAGCGTGCGGTCAATCAAACCATCTCCTTGTGTTACAGCCTGTTAACCGAGCGGGGTGAGGTCTCGGGCGGACGCATTGCGGCAGATGCGCTGCGCGCCTATGAATCGCTGGACGAAGCCGCCCGCGGTTCCTTCTTCGACCTGCTGGTGAAAGAGTTTTCGCCCGACCCGGAAGTGGTGGGCCGCTCCGGCGAAGCCTACCGCAACGATCCATCGCCCGAAAATCTGGCCCGGATTCTGCGCGTGGTCGAGCCGCCGCGTCGCGAGTTGTTCCGCCGCCTGAATGGCGCCCCGGGCGGCACTCGCGTGTTGGTGGAAATGCGGCGTCAGTTGCTTGCTGCGCACGAGCCAAAGTGGTCGCCGATCGAAGCGGACCTGTCCCATCTGCTGACTTCCTGGTTCAACCGCGGCTTCCTGAACCTGCGCCGGATCGACTGGCGCACCCCCGCCAGCATTCTCGAAAAGCTCATCGAGTTTGAAGCCGTGCACGAGATCCAGGGCTGGCGCGATCTGCGCCGCCGGCTGGAGTCGGACCGCCGCTGCTACGCCTTCTTCCATCCCGCGCTGGGAGAGGAGCCGATCATCTTTGTCGAGGTGGCGCTGACGCGCGGCATGAGCGCCAAGGTGCAGCCGCTGATCGATCCAGATTCTCCGGTGCTCGATGCGAAGTTAGCCAACTGCGCGATGTTCTACTCCGTCACCAACTGTCAGGAAGGGCTGCGCGGCGTGCCGTTCGGCAATTTCCTGATCAAGAAGGTGGCTCAGGATTTGGGCAACGAACTGCCGCAGATCCGAACCTTTGCCACCGTCTCACCGATTCCCGGATTCCGCGAATGGCTGCTGGCGACGATCGCCAAGGACCCCAGGAACGCCAAGCTGCACGCGCTGGCCGGGTTGATGCACCGGCTGAGCGAGCCAAATTGGTTTCAGGACAGCGACCTATCGCAGGAAGCGCTGGAAATGCTGGTACCCTTGTGCGCGCACTATCTGCTCAATACCAAGCAGGGTAAAGAGCCGCTCGATTCGGTGGCGCGTTTCCACTTGCGGAACGGCGCGCGCCTGGAGCGCATCAACTGGCTGGGCGACACCTCCGCCGCCGGGATGCTGCGATCCGCAGGGTTGATGGTGAACTACGTGTATCGTCTCGCGGAAGTGGAACGCAACCACGAGGCGTACATGAAGGAATACAAAGTGATCGCCTCGCGCCAGATCGAGCTGATGGCGAAGCAGGCGGACATGGCGCGGGATCACTCGCGCGAGACTGCCTCCCTGGGTTAACCGGTTGGCTTGACAGCTACCCCGCTTCCTCTATAAGATCAAGGCCACACTGGGTTTAGTGCAGACACGTGCATCCGGCCCTGACCACCTAGGAGGACTTAACCAATGGCGAAATCCAAGAATTCGTTTGGCCGCCGCGGTTTCTTGAAAGGCGCCGCTGCCGGCGCAGCCGCGCTGGTGGCGAAGCCGCCCGCCGCGAAGGCGCAACAGGCTCCGCCCGCCCGTCCCGCCGCGCCACTACCTTCGGCGACGCAGGTTGCCTTTGAGACCGGAAAGCCGCCGGCGCGCGCGGATGTCTATACCACCGACCGGCCGGGCGCCGACTACATGGTCGACGTGCTCAAGAGCCTGAAGTTCGACTACATCTTCGCCAATCCCGGATCGAGTTTCCGCGGGCTTCAGGAATCGTTCATCAACTACGGCGGCAATAAGGACCCGGAGTGGATCACGTGCTGCCACGAAGAATCGTCGATCGCCATGGCGCACGGCTATTTCAAGATCGAGGGCAAGCCGATCCTGACGATGGCGCACGGCACGGTTGGCTTGCAGCACGCTTCGATGGCCATCTACAACGCCTACGCCGACCGCGTCCCGGTTTACCTGATCCTGGGCAACGAGCAGGAGATCAATTTCCGGCGCAGCGATGTGGAGTGGGCGCACAGCGTACAGGACGCCGCTTCGATGGTGCGCGACTACACCAAGTGGGATGACTCGCCGGTTTCGCTCGAGCACTTCGGCGAATCGGCCGTGCGCGCCTACAAGACGATGATGACGCCGCCCTATGAGCCGATCGTGCTTTGCGCCAACGGTTTGTTGCAGGAAGAGCCGATGTCGGAGGAAGACCGGCGCACGCTGCGCATCCCGAAACTGGTGGTGCCGACGCCTCCGGCGGGCGATCCGAATGCCGTGGCCGAACTGGCGAAGTGGCTGGTGAATGCGGAGAACCCGGTGATCGTGGCCGGCCGCGCGGCGCGCGATGCGGAGGGCATGAAGCTGCTCCAGGAACTGGCCGAAACGGTGCAGGCGCCGGTGCAGGATCGGCGCATGCGCATGACGATCCCCTATCGCCATCCGCTCTATAACAGCGGCAACATCCGGAACGCAGACCTGGTGCTGGGATTGGAAGTTCCGGACTTCTGGTACACCACGCATACGCAGACGCCCATCAACCGCATGGGCATGCAAACCGATTCGATCATCAAGGCCGGAACGAAGCTGGCCACGATCACGTGCAGCGATCTGTTCGCGCGCAGCAACTACCAGGATTTCGGCCGCTATGCTGAAGTCGATATGGCTATTGCGGCCGATGCCCAGGCGACGATGCCCGCGTTGATTGAAGCCTGCAAGAAGCTGATCACACCCGACCGCAAGGCGGCCATAGAAGCGCGCGGTAAGCGGCTGGCCGCGGACTGGAAACGCAACCGCGACCGCGATTTCGATCAGGCGACGGCCGGTTGGGACGCGAGCCCGGTCACGACGGCGCGCATGGCTGCCGAGATCTGGAATGTCATCAAAGATGAAGACTGGTCGATGGTTTCCGATTTGACGTTCGTGAGCTGGTGGCCGCAGCGCTTGTGGGACATGGAGAAGTACTACCACTTCATCGGCGGGCACGGAGCTTACGGTATTGGCTACGGCGCGCCGGCGGCTGTGGGCGCTGCGCTGGCGAACAAGAAGCACGGGCGCATCAGCGTCAACATCCAGTGCGACGGCGATTTGAACTACGCGCCCGGCGTGCTGTGGACCGCGACGCATCACCGTATCCCGCTGCTCTCGATCATGCACAACAACCGCGGCTACCACCAGGAGCGCATGTTCCTTCAGGACATGGCTTCGCGGGCGATGCGCGGGCCCGAAAACACGCACGTCGGCGTGGCTCTCGCCGATCCGAACATCAACTACGCCATGATGGCGAAGGCGTACGGGATGGCGAGCTGGGGGCCGATCGAAAACCCGAACGATCTGGGGCCGGCGCTGCGGGCCGCTCTCGACGTGGTGAAGAAAGGCGAGCCGGCGATGATCGATCTGGTCACGCAGCCGCGTTAAGGACATGGCCATGTGGAAGCTTTTCGCATGCACATTGCTCGCGGCGGGCATCGCCTCGGCACAGCCAGCCGGCAACGCGGATAACGGCAAGAAGCTGTTCTCGAGTAAAGGCTGCTGGGAATGTCACGGCTACGCCGGCCAAGGGGGACGCGATGGGGCGCGGATCGCCGCCACTTCGCTGACCGAGCAGGCGTTCATCCGCTACGTTCGCAAACCCTCCGGGGCGATGCCGGCGTTTGTCGAGAAGATCCTGCCGGACCCGGAGCTCGCCGACATTTACGCCTACGTGAAATCGCTGCCTGCCCCCAAGCAGGCGAAAGATGTTCCGCTTCTGAACCAGATCAAGAACGCGAAGTAACCGGCGCGGATGCCCGAGCTCCCGGATGTCACGATTTACGTCGAGGCGCTGCGGGAGCGAATTGTAGGACACAAGCTCAACCGGCTGGTGATCCGCGGACCATTTCTCCTGCGCACGGTCACGCCGCCGGTGCAATCTCTCGAAGGCAAGCAGGTGGTGGATGTACGCCGGATGGGCAAACAGATCGTCATCGGCTTCGAGCGGCATCTCTGGTTGTCGCTGCACCTGAAGATTGCCGGCCGCCTGCACTGGCGGCCTGTCGCACCAAAGGCTCTCGCTAAGAATATTCTGGCGGCGTTCGAATTCGATTCCGGCACACTGACCCTGACCGAGGCCGGCACGCAGCATCGGGCGTCCATTCACGTTGTGTCAGGAGAAGACGGGTTGCGCACGCTCGATGCGGGCGGACTGGAAGTTCTCGAAGCGGGGCTCGAAGAATTCAGCAAAGTGCTGCAATCAGCGAATCACACGCTGAAGCGCTCGCTCACCGACCCGCGGCTCTTTAGTGGAATCGGCAACGCTTATTCGGACGAGATCCTTCACCGCGCGCGGCTGTCGCCAGTGGCCATGACGCAGAAGCTCGCGCCCGCTGAGATCGAACGGCTGTACCAGGCGATTCGCGAGACGATGACGGATTGGATGGAGCGGCTGCGCAAGCAAACTGGTGATGGCTTTCCGGAAAAAGTTACGGCGTTCCGGCCGGCCATGGCCGTTCACGGGCGGTACGGGCAACCCTGCCCGCGTTGCGGAGCGAAAGTGCAGCGCATCCGCTACGCTTCGAATGAAACCAACTACTGCGCGGTTTGCCAGACGGGCGGGCGGCTGCTGGCGGATCGCGCGCTTTCGCGACTGCTCCGGCAGGATTGGCCGCGGAGTTTGGAAGAAATGGAAGAGCTGAAGCGGCGCTAGTGTCCGCTTTTGACCAGCCCGACATCGGCCAGTCCGTTCAGAATGAACTGGACGGCAATGGCGGTGAGCAGCAATCCCATCAGGCGCGAGAGGATTCCGATGCCGGTTTCGTGTAGGTATCCGCGGACGCGGTCGGCCGCTGCCAGGATCCAATACGAGGATACCGCCGTAATGGCGATGGCGACGAGGATCGGAACTGCGTACCACCATGCAGAAGCGCCGCTCGCGAGTACCATGACGGTGGATATGGAACCGGGGCCGGCCAGCATGGGAACGCCCAGGGGAATGAGTCCGACGTCTTCCTTCTCCACGCCCTCTTGGGTTTCGGTGGGAGTCTCCTTCGTTTTCGAGCGGCGCGCCTGCAGCATGTCCATGCCGATTAACAGGAGGATCACGCCGCCCGCGATCTTGAAGGCGGGTAGAGTGATTCCGAACAGCTTGAAGATGAGTGTTCCTGCCAGCGAAAAACTGCAGAGCACGAGGAAACAGGTCCAGGCCGCGCGCCGGGCCATGCGGCGCCGGTATTCGGTGTCCGCGTCCGACGTGATGATCAGGAAGGTGGGCACGGCGGCGATCGGGTCCACCAGAAAGAAGATCGAAGTCAGCGCGACCAGCGAGAATTGCAGGAGGTTCACGAAGATTCCGGACATGTGCGCATGGTAGCCCATTCCCGGGACCGTCGACCGTCATGGAATTGCAGTCGACAGTGGCATCTGCTATAAGAAGTACAATGTCGATAAACTTGATAGGGTTTATGGGCATTGAGGGTTCGCCGGGGAGGCTGTGCGTTCGTGGCGTCTAGGGAGTCAAGAAAGCGCGCTGACCAGTTTCTGTTTGAAACACTGACGGTGATTTGCGTTTTGGCTCTCGGATGGCTGCCCGCCGGGGCGCAGATTGCGGTCAAGAACCAGGGATTCGTGCCGTTTAGCGACGAGCCCATCAACTACCGCGCGGCCAAGATCAGCGACCCGGTGGCCCAACTCCAGGAGCGCATGGACCGCGGCGAGGTGAAGCTGGAATACGAGCCGCAGCATGGCTACCTGCGGTCGGTGCTCGAGAAACTGAACGTCCCCGTCGATTCCCAAACGCTGGTCTTTTCGAAAACGAGTTTCCAGTACAAGAAGATTTCTCCGCAGGCGCCGCGCGCGCTCTATTACAACGACGACGTCTATGTCGGCCAGGTGCGCGACGGCAAGGTACTCGAATTCGTGTCCTTCGACCCGATGCAGGGCGCGATCTTCTACCTGATGGATGAGAAGAAGGCGGATAAGCCGGTCTTTGAGCGCGCGGAACTGGATTGCACGCAGTGTCACGTGGCGGCTTCTACGCGCGGAGTGCCGGGCGTGATGCTCCGTTCGATTTTCACGATGCCATCGGGGACGCAGGCAGCGCTGGGCGCGGCGTACATCACGGGACAGCAGAGTCCGATGAAGGATCGCTGGGGCGGCTGGTATGTAACCGGAACGCACGGCAGCCAGACGCACATGGGCAATGTATTCGTTCGCGATGAAGACAATCCCGAAGACCTGGACCGGGCTGCCGGCGCCAACGTGACTGACCTTTCCCAGCACTTTGATACCAAGTCCTATCTGATCGGCGATAGCGACATCGTGGCGCACCTGGTGCTCGCGCACCAGACGCAGATGCACAACCTGATCACGCTGACGAACTACCAGACGCGGCTGGCGCTCTATGCGGAAGCACAGCGCAATCACGGGCCGGTTCAGCCTGTGAGCCTGGAGGCACTGCCCGAAGCGGCGCGCCAGCAGATCGAGAAGCCGGCCGAAGAACTGATCCGTTATATGCTGTTCATCAACGAAGCGCCGCTGGATGGCGCAGTGAAGGGGACTTCGGGATTTGCGGAAGAGTTCGCGGCGCGCGGTCCGCGCGACCCGCAGGGGCGGTCGCTGCGCGATTTCAATTTGCGGACGCGCATCTTCCAGTACCCTTGCAGCTATCTGATCTACAACGCGGCGTTTGACGCCATACCTAGCCCGGCCAGGGAGTATGTGTACCACCGGCTGTTCGAAATTCTGACCGGCCGCGAACGCAGCCCTGAGTTCGCCAAGTTAACCGGAGAGGATCGGCGGGCGATCTTCGAGATCCTGCTGGCCACGAAGCCAGGACTGCCTGACGAGTGGAAGCAATCGACCCAGGCATCAGCGGCAAATCACCGAAATCCATAGGAAGGGGAATTATGCGAGTCTCGAAAAATCTCGTAGGCCTGGCAATCGTCATGAGCGTGGGAGTGACCGCGGCCATGGCAGAGTCATTAGAAGGGCGCTGGGATGCCACCGTCACCATACGCGGCACGGTGATTCCGTTCCGGCTGGATCTGGCGGGCGAAGCGGCGAGTTTCACGGGGACGCTGTTTAATGGCGACATTCCTGTGACGCCCACCGCCGCCAAGTTCGAGAACGGAACGGTGACGCTGAACTTCGAGCACTATCTGACGAAGATTGTGGCGAAGGTGAAGGACGGGCAGCTCGAAGGCACGGTGGCCGGCCGCTTCGGCGATCAGGACCGCTACATCAGCAGCAATCCGTTCCACGCCAAGCGGTACGTGGCGCCGGCGGCGGCCGAGGCGAAAGCGCCGAACATTGATGGACTCTGGGTGATCCCATACGACAGCCCCAAGGGCGAGAAGGCCTGGCGGTTCATCGCGCGGCAAAACGGCGCGGAAGTTTCGGCGGCGATTCTGCGCGTAGACGGCGACACCGGCGCGCTGACGGGCGCCTGGCGAGACACCAAGTTCCTGCTGAGCCACTTCGATGGGTCGCGGCCGGCGTTGATGGAGATCACGCCGAAGCCGGATGGCACTCTCGACATCCTGCAGAACGGAAGACTCACGAATAAGCTGGTGGCGTACCGGCCGGAGGTGGCGCAGGCGAAGGGCCTTCCGGAGCCGGCGAACTTCATGACCCACACCACGGTGCGCGACGCGAACGAAACATTCGCCTTCCGTTTTCCGGATGTGAACGGCAAGATGCTCTCGAACGAAGACCCGAAGTTTAAGGGCAAAGTGGTGGTGGCGATCATTACCGGAACGTGGTGCCCGAACTGCCACGACGAGGCACAGTACCTGGTGCCGCTGTACAAGAAGTACCGCGACCAGGGGCTGGAGATCGTGGCGCTTGATTTCGAGGAACCGGAACAGCAGGATCAACTCAAGCGGGTCAAAGCGTTCGTGGATAAGTACGGCGTGGAGTACACCTATCTGATCGCGGGGGCGCCGGTGGAGATGTGGGAGAAGGTTCCGCAATTGATCAACCTCAATACCTGGCCGGCGACGGTGTTCGTAGGGCGCGATGGGAAGGTACGGGCCATTCACGCGGGTTTCGCGGCGCCGGCCTCGGGCGAATTCAATCTGGAACTGAAACAGGAATTCACGTCGACCATTGAGCGGCTTCTGGCGGAGAAGGTGGGGGATCAGAACGCTTCGACTGGGTTAGGGCAGGAGATCGCGGCGCGGTAGGGAAAGGCACCGCTCCCTACGGTCGCGGCGCGAAGTAGCACAGGCCTCCGGCCTGTGAACACAGACCGGGAGGTCTGGGCCACGTTAATAGGGCGCGGCGCGTAAGAGGTGGGCGTTGTCGGATAAAGAAAGGGAATTATGAACAGACTACTAGTCACATCGTTGCTTGTGGTGGCTCCCGCGGCATGGGCTCAATCGCTGGCCGGGCTGTGGGACGCGACGATTACTCTCAACGGCATGGAGATCCCGTTCCAGATGGGAATCTCCGGGGACGGCGCCAGCGTGAAGGGTTGGTTCTTCAATGGCAGCGATCACGAGAATTCCACCGGAGGCAGCTTCGAAAACGGAACACTGGTTCTCAATTTCGATACGTATGCGTCGGTGCTGAAGGCGAGCTTGAAAGATGGTGTTCTGGATGGCGAATACGCAACACGGGGCAAGCCGCTTCCGATTCATGCTGTGCGCGCGATGCCGCACAAGGCATCGAACGTGAATGCGCCGGATGTCGCGGGCCTTTGGTATCTGGAAGGCGTGAATAGCACGAAGAAGGGTGAGAAAGCCTGGCAGCTTATTTTGCGACAACAGGGCAGTGAGGTTTCCGGCGCCATCCTGCGCGTGGATGGCGATACCGGGACACTTACGGGCACCTACAAGGACGGGAAATTCGTGCTGTCGCACTTTTCCGGTGCGCGGCCGGCGCTGCTGATCATCACGCCGCAGAGCGATGGGACGCTGGCTCTTGACCTGGGTGGTCAGCACCACGAAGGCCAAATCACGGCTTATCGGCCCGAACAGGCGAAGGCCAAGGGGCTGGCGGAGCCGACTGATGCCAACCTGCACACCGGTGTCAAGGATCCGTCGAAGCCGTTCAACTTCAGCTTTCCCGATTTGAATGGCAAGCTGGTGTCGGATACGGATGCGCGGTTCAAGAACAAAGTTGTGCTGGTCGAGATTACGGGTAGCTGGTGTCCGAACTGCCATGACGAGGCACCCTTCCTGGTCGAGTTATACAACAAGTACCATTCGCAAGGACTGGAGATCGTATCGCTGTCGTTTGAAGAGGCCGAGCAGCTAGCCAATCCAACTCGGCTCAAGGCGTTTGTGAAGAGCTACGGCATCAAATACACCGTGCTACTGTGTGGTGAAACCAGCACCGCGAAGGATAAGTTAACTCAGGCGCTCGACTGGGACGCCTGGCCGACTACGTTCTTTGTGGGCCGCGACGGGCTGGTAAAAGGCGTTCACGCCGGTTTCCCGAGCCCCGGCAGCGGCGAGCTCTACACCAAAGAGAAGGAAGAATTCGTCTCGAAGCTGGAGCATCTGCTGGCACAGAACGAATCGGCAAAGAAGTAAATAGCGACTGTTTACAAGCGTAGCCGGAAGGGCGCCATCCGCGACGGCTCAAAGCCGGCACGCCGGTAGAAGCGCATCGCGGCTTCATTGGTCTGATCGGTCAAGAGCGTTATCCGCAAACAGCCGGCCGCCTTTGCTTCGTGGATGGCACCGCCCAGCAGTTGCGCACCAACGCCCTGCCCGCGCCAATCGGGATGGACGATCATATCCTCCAGCCACGCGGCGGGGCCGCCTTCGGCAGTGCTTACCGTGAAGAGGATGCTTACCATGCCGATAACGGCGTCGCCATCCACCGCGCAAAAGATGCGCCCGACTTCGGCCTTCGTGACGATTAGTTCCAGTCCGCGAGCCTGCCGTTGCGGGTCGGGAATGAAATCGGCCTCTTGTGTGAACAGAATGGTGAGCAGCTCCGAGAGTTGGGGAATATCCTCCGGACAGGCCGCCCGAATGCGCACTGAGCTCATGGGTTGAGTTGCGCCGGAGCGTCCTCTTTGAGTGCTACTCCCGACAACTTCCGCGCCCGCGCCTCGCGCATCAGGAAGTGGATTTTGTGCGCTGCGACCGCGTACGCCATTCCTTCCGTGCGCACGTTCGAAATACAATTCCGCTCGGCGTCGGTGCGGCCGGGGCGAGGATCCCAGGTAAGGTAGCCGCCCAGGCTGTCCGGCGAGGTCAGTCCGGGCCTTTCCCCGATGAGTACGACTACCAGGCGTGCAGCGAGCAAATCGCCGATTTCGTCTCCGATGGCGACGCGCCCTTCGAGCACGACCGTGAGCGGCGCGAGACGCCAAGCCTCCGCTTCGAGACGTGGGATCAAGGCATCCAGCAGAGGCAGGGCATGGTGGTGGATCGCGGTAGCGGACAAACCGTCGGCGATCACGATGGCCGCATCGTAGTCACCCTTCACCAGCAGCCGCCGCGAATCCTCATGGAGCGTTCGTCCCAGGTCAGGCCGCCGCAAATAGGTGGCGCGGTCGGGCGCGCGGCTGCGCAAGAGCAGGTGCGTGACGCCTAACGCTGCGGGATCGAGCTCCTGATATACCGCATCGCGCGCGCGGGCGTGGTCCAGTTGAAAACGGAGCAACTCGGAGGTGGGCACACTATGCCCGGTGCGCCCGAGGGCGACGCGCGCCGGAGTGAACGATCTCAGGTCAAGAGCCATGGCGCGGGAGCCAATTGCGGATGTTGTTGGAGCCAGGCTTCGAACTCGGGCGCCGGTTTCAGGCCCAGCACGGAGCGCACATAGAGGGCGTCGTGAAAGCTGGTGCTTTGGTAATGCAACATGACGTCATCGGCTCCGGGCACTCCCATGATGTAGCTGCAGCCGGCAACGCCCAGCATGGTCAACAGGGCGTCCATATCGTCCTGGTCGGCTTCGGCATGGTTGGTATAGCAGACGTCGCAGCCCATGGGCACACCGAGGAGTTTGCCGCAGAAGTGATCCTCCAGGCCGGCGCGCAGAATCTGTTTGCCATCGTACAGGTATTCCGGGCCGATGAAGCCCACCACGGTATTGACCAGGAGAGGCCGGTAACGCCGGGCAACGGCGTACGCCCGCGCCTCGCAAGTTTGCTGGTCAACTCCGCCGTGGGCATTGGCGGAAAGCGCGCTGCCCTGACCGGTCTCGAAGTACATGACATTTTCGCTGCGGCCCAACTCGCGCGCGGCTTGGCAGGCTTCGTCGAGCAGCGCGAGGTTGATTCCGAACGAAGTATTGGCTGCCTCGGTTCCGGCGATGGATTGGAATACGAGATCGACCGGTGCGCCGCGCTCCAGCGCCTGCATCTGAGTCGTCACGTGGGCGAGCACGCAGATCTGCGTGGGGATCTGGTAGTGCTCGCGGATGCGGTCAAGCATTTCGAGCAGCGCCATTACCGTGGAGAGCCGGTCAGTGGCTGGATTGACGCCGATCACGGCATCGCCGCTGCCGTAGCAGAGGCCGTCGAAGACGCTGGCGGCGATGCCCTTGAGGTCGTCGGTAGGATGGTTGGGTTGGAGCCGCGTAGACATTCGGCCGGGCAGGCCAATGGTAGAGCGAAAGCGGGTGACTACGCGGCATTTTGCGCCGACTGAAACGAGATCCTGCAGGCGCATGATTTTGGAAACGGCCGCGGCCATTTCCGGAATCAGACCGGGCGCTAAAGCGCACAAGCGTTCGGTGGTGGCCTGTTCGGAGAGGAGCCAGTCGCGAAACTCGCCGACGGTCAGGTGGGCTACGGGAGCGAAGGCCGTGGCATCGTGGGAATCGCAGATCAGGCGCGTGACTTCGTCGGTTTCGTAGGGAATGATGGGCTCGCCGAGAAAAGCCTGCAACGGAATGTCGGCCAGCTTCATTTGAGCGCGCACGCGTTCCTCGGTGCTCGCGGCGGCGATGCCGGCCAGTTGGTCACCCGAGCGGGCCGGGGAGGCCTTTGCTAATAATTCGCGAAGATTCATGCTAGCGAACCGTGGGACAGGCCATCGTTGTTTGTGGTCTGTCCACCCGGCAGACGACACAAACCGATCGTCTGCCCCACGTTAAATGCTACATGCTCGGATTTTAGGGTACAACGTGTGGTTGGAGGCCCGCTTGCTTACGCGCGCGGTTCTTTGGCGAGGGGCTAGTTCTTGCCGCCGGCGACGCCGCGTTGTTTGCGGGTCAAGATTTCGCGTACGGCGTAGATGCGGCGGTCCTGGCTCTCGAAGTAGGTGCGCATCATCATCTCGCCGATCAGGCCGGTACTGAACATCATGATGCCGGCGAGCAAAAGCAAACCGCCCGCCATCATGAGCGGCCCGTGGGAGAGGATGATATCGTAGCCCATGAATTTCTTCACGGCCAGGTAGGCCATGATCCCGGCGCCCAGGGTGGTACTCCCGAGGCCCAGCGATCCGAAGAAGTGCATCGGCCGCGTGAAGTAACGCAACAGGAATTTGATGGTCAGAATGTCGAACAGAACGCGGAACGTCCGGCTGATGCCGTAGTGAGAGGCGCCTGTCGAGCGGACTGTGTTGCGGATGGGCACTTCCGCGATGCGAGCTCCGTAAAAGCTGGCCAGTGCCGGAATGAAGCGGTGCAGTTCGCCGTAGAGGTTGACGTCCTTCAGCACCTCGGCGCGGTAGGCTTTGAACGTGGTACCGAAGTCCCGCAGTTCGACACCGGAGGCTTTCGCCATCATCCAATTCGCAATACGGGACGGCAGCTTGCGGCTGAATGCGTTATCCACGCGGTTCTGCCGCCATCCACTCGAGATGTCGTAGCCCTGATCGATTTTTTCGAGCAGCGCCGGGATATCTTCCGGATCGTGCTGCAGATCGCCATCCATGGCGATGATCACGTCGCCTTTGGCCTCGTGGAAGCCGGCGGATAGCGCCGCGGTCTGGCCGAAATTGCGGCGCAGCCGAATCACTTTCAGGTGGCCGTCAGTCTCCACCAGGTTCGCCAGCAGCTCGAAACTCTTGTCGGAAGAGGCGTCATCCACAAACAGGATTTCGTAAGGCCGCTGCAACTGCTCCAATACGGAGGTGAGCCGGTCGTACAGCGGGAGGATCGAATGTTCCTCGTTGTGAATCGGGATGACGATCGACAACATAAGACTTGAATCATTAGTGTAGCAAACGCACGTGGGGTGGCCGTTCCGTTTTATGCTGGATTTCGCCGGTTCGTCATGGATCGAGTGCCATTTTTCGCAACGCGTACTGGAGCAATGTACGAGGGAATGGGACGTTTGCCCGTCTCGGTGGTGTTGGATAATGTGCGCAGTTTATATAATGTCGGTGCATTTTTTCGCACAGCCGATGCGGTGCGCCTGGAAAAGCTGCACCTTTGTGGGATCACGGGCCGGCCACCCAAGCGGGCCATCACCAAAACGGCTTTGGGGGCTGAAGAAACGGTGGTGTGGACACACACATGGGAGCCGGTTGCACTGGTGGAAGAGATGCGCCGGACCGGTTACGAGATTGCCGCGGTCGAGACCGCCGTGCACGCGGTCGATCTCTTCGATTGGGCGCCACGTTTTCCTGTCTGTCTAGTGTTCGGCCACGAAGTGGATGGCATTCGTGCGGAGCTGTCCAGTTTGGCGGACACGCATGTGCGCATCCCCATGCTCGGCTCCAAGCATTCTCTCAACGTGGCTACCGCAGGCGGTGTTGTGATCTACGAACTGCTGCGCAAGTATCGCGTGCAGGGAGCTGCGTTACGATAGAAGATTGCCGGATGCCATCCCCCGTCTGCGTTTGAGTCTGGACTTCATGCCTTCTCCGTCCGCGGAGCATCCGGGGCTGTTCATCCGCGATCCGTACCGCTACTCCGACGCCATGCTGATCATTCCACCGGTGCTGGTGGAGTGCCTGGATTGCTTCGATGGGCGCCACACCGATCTCGACCTGCGCCAGGCTCTGGTGCGCATTACCGGGAATCTCGATGTCGGCGAGATCAAAGACCACCTGGTGGCCACGCTGAGCGCCTCCGGTTTTTTGGAAGACGAGAATTTCGCCCGGTTGAAGGAGGAGCGCAGCCGCGAGTTTGCGGCGAGCCCCGTGCGCGAGCCGGCCCATGCGGGTTCGGCTTACCCGGCGGACGCCGGCGATCTGCGCGCAACCATGGAGCGGTATCTGGGGCCGCAGGATGGAGCGGCCCGTGTAGCATCGACGAAGGAGTTACTTGCGGTGGCCGCGCCGCACGTGAGCCCCGAGGGCGGTTGGCAATCGTACCGGTCGGCTTACGACATGCTGGGCGAACGGCACCGCGGCCGCACTTTCGTTATTCTGGCCACCTCGCACTACGGGGAGCCCGAAAAATTCGGACTGACGCGCAAGCGTTTCCAGACGCCGCTGGGCCAGACGGCCAGCGATGAGCGCCTGGTGGATTGGCTGGCCGAGCGCGGCGGCGATGCCGTCCAGATGGAAGATTACTGCCACTCGTTCGAACACACCGTCGAATTGCAGTTGATCTTTCTGCAGCATCGGCTGGGGCCCGATGTGCGGATACTGCCGATTCTGTGCGGTCCGTTCGCTCATAGTGTGTATGGCGGCGGCGACCCGGAGGATGACGACAAGGTTCGGCAATTCTTCGATGCCCTGGGCGAATTGCGCGACCGCGAGGGCGACCGTCTGTTCTGGATTCTGGGTGTGGATATGGCGCATATGGGCGTGCGCTACCAGGATAGGTTCACGGCCATCGCCGACCAAGGCGTAATGAACGAAGTTGCGGAGCGCGACCGGCAACGGATCGAGCGCATCAACGCCGGCGATGCAGCCGGTTTTTGGAACCTGGTGCAGGAAAAGCGCGACGATCTGAAATGGTGCGGCTCGTCGCCCTTCTACACATTTCTAAAGGCTGTTCCCAAAGCCCGCGGCGAGCTGATGCGTTACGAGCAGTGGAACATTGATGAGAAGAGCGTGGTGAGCTTCGCGGGGATGGCGTTTTCGCGGGAGTGAGGCGATTTCCCAAGCACCGCTCCCTATGGTCGCGGCTCGGTAACGGATGCCTGTGCTACTACCATCGCCACCGGGAACTCGCGCAGCAAATCCGCCAGCCGCCAGCTTGCCGGGATCAAGCCCGTCAGCGCATCCTGCCCGTTCTCGGCGGTTCCCGGCGGTGACACGATCTCCGTATCGCCCCAATCATTAAGATGACCGGTCCACCGCGGCACGATCACCGCCGCCCACTTATCTTCCCAGCGGCGGGCGAACGCGCACACATGCCTGGCGTAGGCGCCGCGGGCTTCGAGTGGGATGTAGTCGCCACGCGCGAACAGTTCGGGATTCGATCGCCGGCATCCCAGTGCGTGATAGGTCACGAACAGCTTCGTCTCGTCGCGTGTCGGGTCGCCGGCCAAATCGCGGATGAGGCCGATCCGGTCTTCGGACTCGCGTTTGCGCAGCTGGTCGAGCATCGTGCGCCGCCGCTCGTAATCCACCGGCCGCCGGTTGTCGGGGTCCACCAGACTGAGCTGCCACAACTCGCAGCCCTGGTAGAAGTCGGGCGCGCCGGGGGAGGCCATTTTGAGCAAGACCTGGCCCAGCCCGTTGCGCGCTCCCGCCCGGGCCAGAGCGTTGCGCAGAGCGTGGAAGTCCGCAAGGAACGGCGAATCCTCGGTCAGAATCCGTTCCACGAACTGCTGCACCGCGCCCTCATACTCCTCTTGCGGGGCGATCCAACTGCTGTTCTGCTTGGCTTCGCGCAGGGCTTTTACGACGAATTCCTTCAAGCGCGCAGGGAACCCGGATTCCTCTTCCGGCTGGTTCGGCCACGCGCCCAGCAGGGTCTGGTAAATCAGGATCTCCTCGCCCGAGTTGGGCGCGAGAGCGCCGTGGACGGCCGCTTTCTTCTCGCTGTTCCAATGGGTCCAGCGATCGAGCGACTCTTCCCAGCGCTCCGGCATCTCGGTGAGAGCGTTGAGGCGCGCGCGCACGTCCTCGCCGCGTTTGCTGTCGTGAGTCGCAGTGGCGTTCATGGCGCCGGGCCACTCCTCCAGCCGCCGGCGGTTGAACGCGTGAAACGCCTGGAGGTCGAACGGCGGCTGCTCGCGCAAGGGATCGCCACCCACCTCGTTCAGCGATAGCAGGCTGTTGTGCCGGTAGGTTGCGGTGTCCTCCAGGCCTTTGGCCATCACCGGCCCGGTAAATTGCTGCCAGCGCATCACGAACTGCAGCCAGTCGCGTTTCCGGTCTGCCAGGTACGCGGGCGGCTCGACGAGTAGTACGGAGCGCAGAAATTCGAAAGCAGCGTCGCTGATTTCGTCCGGTTTGCGCCGCCGTGCCAGCTCCAGCGTGCGCTCCAGGTAGCCGCGGTCGCGCTCCGTGACTTCGAAGCTGTGGATGTACGTCCGGTATACCGGCAGACAGGCCGTGACTTCCACGAGCGTGTGCATGAGTTCGGAGAGCCGGATGTCGCGGGCCTGCCGGTGTTGCGCCGCCAGGCGCCCCAGGTGGTGGCCCAACGCCGTCACCTCGCCGCGGAAGAGCGTTTCCATCACCTGCTTGTTTGAGGCGTAGCAAAGTTCCGCGAAGGGCAGATAGTTGCCGGTTTGGCGGGAATAGATCTCTTCCAGCCGGCGCAAGCCTTCCGCTTGGATGAAAACACCATTGAGGGCATTGAGGAAATCGTAGCCCGTGGTGCCATCCACCGCCCAATCCGCCGGCAGCGGTTCGTCGCGGCCTAGTATCTTTTCGACCACTACGTAGAGCCGCCCACCGGCAGCGGCCTGAAGACGTTGGAGGAAGCAGCCCGGATCCCAGAGCCCATCGATGTGATCGATGCGCAGCCCCGTCACCTGGCCTTTTTCGACCAGCTCCAGGATCTTTCGATTGCGGTTCTCGAATACCTCTGGTACTTCGATCCTCAGCCCCACTAGTTCGTTGATATCGAAGAACCGCCGGTAGTTGATCTCCTCGAAGCCGATTTTCCAGTAGGCCAGCCGGTACGCCTGCGCCGAGAGCAGGCGATCCATCGCATCCACGTCGTCGCTGATGTCGAGCAGGGCCTGGTCGACCGCGTGCTTCACGTCGGGGTTGCCATGGTAGGCCCGCCAGAGCCGCTCTTTCACGCGCTCTTTGGTGCGGCGGCGTTGCTGGACCGCGTCGGGCGTAGTTTCGTCGCGGCCGGGCATGCGTTCCAAATCGGCAACGACCTCTTCGAGCTCCGGCAGGCGGCGCTCTGCGAACGAATGCTCCAGGACCGCGGTGTAGGTTTTCGGGTCGAGCGGCAGACGCTTGTCGTAATAGCTGACGTGGATGCCGGTGTCTTCAATTTTCAATTTGAGCTCGCCGCTCGCCAGCACGTTGCCGTACAGGTCGCCGAGCACCGGCAGCAGCACGCGGTTCTCCTGCAGGAAAGCGGCCTTGCTGGTGGTGGGATGCCAGTCGATATCGAAATACATGGCGTAGGCCGAGGAAGGCCCGTTTTCCAGCACGTCCACCCACCAGGGATTCTCGTAGCTGGCCGCCATGTGGTTGGGCACGGTGTCGAGCAGCAGGCCCATGCCGTAATGGCGCAGCTTCTCGGCCATCTCGTCGAAATCCTCTTCGGTGCCGAGCTCCGAGTTGACCCGCAGGGGGTTGGCGATGTCGTATCCATGGGAACTGCCGCGGCGAGCCTTGTAGCGCGGCGATGAATAGAGATCGGTAATGCCCAGGTCGCTCAGGTACGGCACCAGGTCGCGTCCGTCGACGAAACGGAAATCCTTGTGAAATTGCAGGCGGTAGGTTGCGCCCGGTATGCGGTGTTCCGGCGTTGGCGTAATCATGCGGACGCCTCCTCGGTGGCCGGTCGTTCGGAGCAAGTGGTCTTCCCAAAAGCAGCCGGCGTCTGGTATAACGTGATCTTTCCAACCAGATGCCACTAACTGCAGGCAGGCAGACCTCCATCGTGGGCTGGACCGTTCTACTATGGTCGGTGGTTAGTTTGCTTCGGGGTGGAATCCGTACGTTTGATCACACAGCGCCATGTGTCCGTCTCTTGTTTTGCATCGCATTGGCCGCAGCGATCGTCCCGCCAGTGCGCTGCCAGCCGCTGCGGCCGCAGACGCTGACGTTCGTTTCGAGCGTGGACGCTTCCGAACAGCCTTACGCTTTATATCTTCCGCGAACGCTCGACTCCGGAAAAAAGTACCCGGTGGTGATCAGCCTGCATTCGGAAGATTCGAATCAGCGCAACAATCTTCTGCAAGTGTTGGGGGCGTCGAGCCGGCAGACTGAGGGGGCGCGCGTTCCCCTGTTACCGGTGCGCAGTGCACCGGAAACCGAATTCATTGTGGCTTCTCCGTTGGCGCGCGGCGCCTTGGGTTATACGGGCATTGCCGAAGCCGATGTGTATGACGTACTCGCCGATCTGGAGCGCCGCTTTCCGGTCGACGAAGACCGCGTGTACCTTACCGGCGTTTCCATGGGCGGCGGCGGAGCGTTGCGGCTGGCCCTTACGCGTCCCGATGTGTGGGCAGCGGTAGCGCCGGTCTGCCCGCCGCCCATTCCCGGCGTCGCAAACCTGGCGGGGAACGCGCTGAACCTTCCCGTACGCCTGTTTCATGGAGAGCAGGATCCCGTGATTCCGGTTGCCTCTTCGCGTCTCTGGCAACGGCGGCTGTTGGACGTGGGGGTGGCGGCTGACTATCTGGAATATCCCGCCGTCCGCCACAATTCCTGGGATTTCGCCTATCGCGATGATGGCGTGCTCGGTTGGTTCGGCCAGTTTCGACGCGACCGGTATCCGCAGCGCGTGCGCTTTGTGACGGACTCCTACCGCTACGCCTCGGCCTACTGGGTGCAGATCGATGCTTTGACTCCCGGCGTGGAAGGCTCGATCGACGCGCAGCAGGTGGGCGCGGGAGAAGTGCAGGTGGAGACGCACAACCTGGATGGCTTCACGCTATCGCCGGATCGCCCCGTAACTCTGGTCTTGATCGACGGCACGCTGATCCGCGTCAACCGTGGCTTGCTCTCGTTTCGAAAGCAGGCGGGCCGGTGGGTGAGCGGCCGCGTGGCTCCTTCACGCAAACGGGCCGGTATGGAAGGACCGATTGCGGCTGCCGTTTCCGGGCGGCACATCTATGTCTACGGCACGGCGGGCGATCCCTCCCCCGCCGAGTTAGCATTCCGTCGGGCCACCGCCGAGACTGCTGCGCGCTGGGCGGGGCCGCATCCATCGCCCTTGCTGACGTTTCCCGTGAAAGCCGATCGCGACGTGACCGCCGAAGAGCTGGATTCCGATTCGCTGGTGCTGTTCGGCACGCACGAGACCAATTCGCTGATCGCGCGCTTCGCCGACCGGCTGCCCCTGGCGCTCTCGGTGGGCGCTGCCGATTACGGACTTTTGTTCGTTGCCGATCTGGGCAAGCACTACGCACTGGTGAGTTCCGGTCTTCCCTGGTGGACCGGCTTTGAAGACTCCGGCCGCCCGCTCGACCCGTTCGCGCCCCCGCGTTACGGGGAGCTCGAAAGCTTCGGCGATTATGTGATCTTCAAGGGGTCGATGGCCAAGGTGGTGGCGGAAGGACGGTTCGACCGGGAGTGGAAACTGCCGCCGGACGCGGCGGCGAAGATTGAGGCTATGGGTACGGTGACTGTGAAGTAGTTGTCAGAGTGGGGTCGGGCCTTCTGGCCCGCCGCCGGGCTTCCGCCCGGCGCGCCGCGCGGAAGCGCGGCGGCAGCCCGGAAGGGCTGCCCCACACTTTGAGATGGCTAGACCAGCTGTTTCCCCTAGCAGGCTGATAAAGCCCAAGAACCGCTTTTTAACGCGCGCGACTCGGAAACGCGGCATCGAGTTCACAGGCAGTTACCGAGCGGAGGTTGGGCGGGCTTTTTCAGCTGCCTGCCAGGCTAAAATAATTCCTCGTTCAACCGATGAGTACGGTAGGCTCCACGAATGCGCCACCCGCCTTCCATTACCGGTGAATCCGCACTGGGAGAATCCCTCCTGGCTTCGTCTCTGCAGGATGTCGTTTCCACCATTCTGAGCGAGGCCTCGATCGGCGCCGCCATCACCGATGAACGGGGCCGCTGGCTTACCGCCAACTCTGCGTTTTGCAACCTGCTCGGCTATACGCTCGAGGAACTGAAGCAGGTGGATTTCGCGTCCCTTACCCATCCCGAGGACCGAACCGTAAGCGTCCAGTGGAAAATGGACATGCTGAACCGCCGCGCCGGAGCCACCATTTTCGAAAAACGCTACATCCGTAAGGACGGCCGGGTGATCTGGGTGCGCTTGAACGTCATTGTGCTGCGTGCCGATTCCAACTCGCCCGCGGTCCGGTTTCTCTCCCTCGCGGAGGATATTTCCTCCACCAAAGCGGCCCAGGAAGCCCTGAGCCAGAGCGAGCTGAGGTTCCGCTCGTTGATTGAAAACGCGCTCGACATGATCGCCATCATCGAGACTAGCGGCAAGTTCGTCTATCTGAGCCCATCGGTCGAGAAGGTCTTAGGGTATACGCCGGCCGAAATGGTAGGCCAGTCGATTAGCCGCTACGTCCACCCCGATGATGCGGACACCGTGGAGCTCTCGCTGGGAGAGTTGGCTTCGGGGGCGCCCGAAGTTCTGATCGCCCGCTTGCGTCACCGCGATGGATCGTGGCGCATTCTCGAAACGGTGGCCAACCGGTTGGGCAGCGGGTCGGAGATCGTGATGAATGCCCGCGACGTTACGGAACGATTCGAAGCGCACGGACGGCTGCAAGAGTCGAACGAGAAGTTGGCCCAGGCGCTCGCGTATGCGCGCGAAGCCACCCAGTTGAAAAGCCGCTTCCTGGCCAATATGAGCCACGAGATTCGCACGCCCATGAATGGCATCCTGGGCATGTCGGAGCTGCTGTTGACAACGAATCTCGACGACGAGCAGCAAGAATACGCCACGGCCATCCATCGAGGCACCACCTCGCTGCTGACGATCATCAACGACATCCTCGATATTTCCAAGATTGAAGCCGGCAAGCTGGGTTTGGAGCGCGTGCCATTCTGCCTGAGCGAAGCGGTGCAGGATGTAGCAGTCCTGCTGATGGGTGCGGCTGCGGAGAAGGGAATCGAATTCACCTGGACGGTCGAGCCAGGCACGCCCCAAACCGTTACGGGCGACCCGGTGCGCTTTCGCCAGGTGCTCCTGAACCTGCTGAGCAATGCCATCAAGTTCACGGCCGCGGGCAGCGTTCGCCTCAATTTGGCCGGCAAGGCAGACGGACCAGACCATGTGCGCATGGCGGCCGTGGTGAAGGATACGGGAATCGGGATCGCTCCGCAGCAGCAGCCCTACCTGTTCGAAAGTTTCCGGCAGGCGGATAGTTCCACTACGCGCCGTTATGGCGGAACCGGTCTCGGCCTGACCATATCACGCGAGCTGGCGCGCATGATGGGCGGTGATGTCACCTGCCAGAGCGCGCCCGCGGCCGGTGCCACATTCGTGTTCACGGCCGTCTTCGGAGCGGCCGCCGATGACCGGTGCGCGCAGCGCCAGTCGGAGCCGGATGCGGCCGATCCGCAATCCCTCCTGGCCAAGATCTTATTGGCCGAAGACAATGAAATCAACGCCCGCCTGGCTCATCGCATTTTGACCAAGGCGGGTCACCAGGTGCACGTCGTCAGCGACGGGCAGCAAGCCGTCTCGGCATTCCGGCGCGAACCCTGGGATCTCGTCTTGATGGATGTGCAGATGCCGGTAATGGATGGTTTGGAGGCGGCGCGGCAAATCCGCGGGATGCCGGAATCGAAGTCCGTACCGATCATCGCGCTCACCGCCAACGCGATGGCGGGCGATCGCGAAGCCTGCCTGGCGGTGGGAATGAACGATTATCTCAGCAAGCCTTTATCCGCCAGCCAGGTCCTTGCCAAAGTTGCGAGCTTGCTGCGCTACCGGAACGCTGCCAAACAGCAGGAACCGCCGCTGGTGCCGGTATGAGCGATACGCCTCTGCGCCCCGGCGGGCTTAATGCGTGCCGCGATTGGCGAGCCACTGCCGAAGGGTCTCTGGAGACTCACTAGACCTGCGCCCTGCCAGCAGGCTTTTCACGCTAATGTCCTCGTCGAGATCCGGCCAATGGATTCTTACGCCGCCGCTAATTAAGCGCCAGTTCGATCTCTCCGCAGGCGTCCCGTGTGTGAGACGCGGGAACCAGCACCGCCAGGTTCTCGGGGTCCGAGCCCGCGGCTGTTGGCGGCAGCTGTGGGTGCGACCCCTACCCCGCGGCCCGCTGCTTGCCTTCCAGCATCTTCTCCAGCCGGTCGAGCACTTGCATTGCTGTGAAACATTGCTGGACGCTGGCATTCGGCTCGCGCTTTTCCTTGATCGCGGCGAAGAATTCGCGGTCCTGGAGTTCGATGCCGTTCATCGAGACATCCACCTTCGACACGTCGATCTTGTTGTCTTCGCCGTCTACCAGGTCGTCGTAATGGGCCCGGTAGGTGCCGTTGTCGCAGATGTAGCGGAAGAACGTGCCGATCGGGCCCTTGTTGTTGAACGAGAGCGACAGCGTGCAGATCGCGCCCGAAGGGACTTTCATGATGATCCCTACATCCATCGCGATCTTCAGCTCGGGATGCTTGGGTCCCTGCACGCCATAGCATTCCGAGATCAACTCGCCGGTCTGGTACTGGAACAGGTCCACGGTGTGGCAGGCGTGGTGCCACAGAAGATGGTCCGTCCAACTGCGCGGCTTGCCGGCGGCGTTCATGTTGGTCCGGCGGAAGAAGTAGGTCTGCACATTCATCTGCTGGATCTTGAGTTCGCCCTTCTGGATCCGCTTGTGCACCCACTGGTGGCTCGGGTTGAAGCGGCGGGTGTGGCCGCCCATGCAGACGACGCCGGTTTCCTTGGCCACCTTCACCAGCGTCTCGGAGTCGGCCAGCGAATCGGCGATGGGGATTTCAATGTGCACATGTTTCCCCGCGCGCATGCACTCGACGCCCTGCGCTGCGTGAACCTGCGTTGGCGACGCCAGGATCATCGCTTCCAGGCCCGGCTGCTTCAGGCTCTCGGAGAAGTTTGAGGTCCAGTGCGGGATTTTGAATCTCTTGGCGACTTCTTCAACAGAAGCAGGATTGCCGCCCGCCAGCGTAATCACCTCGATGCCCGGAATGTTCTGCATCGCTTCCAGGTGCTTGATCCCGAAAGCGCCTTGTCCCGCGACGCCGACTTTCATGGCTACTTTGTCACCTCTTGCCCTTGCTCTTTTTCTTTCTTCAAGCGGCGGCCTTCCGCCTGCACCACCACCAGGCACATCAGCAGGCCGAGCGGATGAGCGCCCAGTTCTACCAGCGGATGCGACTTGAGCGAGCGGAACACGTCGATGCTCTCATCCGCCAGCGTATCGATCTTCTCCATTTCCTCGGGCTTTAAGCCGTAATCCTTGGCCACCGCCTTGGGGTTTTCGAGCAGGCTGATGCGCAGCCGCTGCTTGTGGCGCAGATCGTAGATCAGCTTGTTGAGCGGATACGACGCCGGCGCCGGGTGCTTATAGAATTGATAGCCGCCCAGGTTTTGGAAATCCCACTTGGGCTTGGGTGCATCGCCCGTGGGCGTGGTCTTGCGTGTGGGGACGAATTGCATCACGGCATGTCCGTGGTGCCATGTCGGCTGGTACGTGATCAGCTCGCCGGGCGTGCGCCCGATGGCGCCGAACATGATCAGCCACGGCAGCATCTCGGTGTTGCCCACTTCGTCCAACTGTTGGATGCTGCAGTCGAGCAGCACGTCGTGGTTGCCGCGCTCCATGTGCGCGATGGCCCAGTAGTCGAAATCGAAAGCCGGCTGCGGATACTTCCACGTGCCCGGATAATGCGACATGCCGCCGCTGGCGATGATGGCGACCTTCTCGGGCCGCGAGTCGATTACTTTCTTGATCGCCTTGCCCAGCGCCTCGGCGCGCCGCGGACTGGGCAGCGGGGGCAGGTAGGTGTTGA
>Ga0335081_10000809_pt1 | contig 50901 bp, 35 predicted proteins | sample Lox_Sample_35_FD_206713 | JGI IMG/M metagenome (GOLD analysis project Ga0335081, IMG submission 206713) | Soil microbial communities from Loxahatchee National Wildlife Refuge, Florida, United States - Lox_Sample_3.5 | ecosystem: Environmental > Terrestrial > Soil > Wetlands | place: USA... | reverse complement strand
AATGCCAACGGCTTCTTTAGCTTCAGCGGACGTTTTACTTCGTCCGATCCGTTCAACTCCAACTGCTATCAGCCGGCGAACTTTTCGGGCGGCGCAGCCACGAATCTCGGTTCAGGCTGCAGCGGTACTTACGCTCCCAACGGCTCCGGATGGGCCGACTTCTTGCTGGGTTTGCCCACAGCAGGTGGCAGTTGCCCACCAAATGGCAATGCCTGCTCAGGCGTGAACTGGAACGACTCGCTTTTCGACTACCAACCGGTCTGGAATCTCTACGTGCAGGATGATTGGCGCGTCACTCATCGCCTCACCCTGAACCTGGGTCTGCGCTATGACGTGCAAGTGGGCTTGAAAGAGCGTTACAACGAACTTCCACGCGGCTTCTGCCCGACTTGCGTCAATCCTATTACGAGTGACGGGGTCTACCAGGGTAACGTCGCGAATCCCGCAAACATTGCCGCCTGGAGCGCGGCGGGGATTACGGTGCCCTCGCAGGTAATGGGCGATATCGTGGTTGCCGGCAAGAACGGCCAGCCGCGAAATGCCTATGACACCGACTGGAAGAATATCGCTCCTCGCCTGGGCTTTGCCTTCGCTCTTGACCCCAAAACTGTTTTCCGCGGAGGCTGGGGATACATGTACGGAGCGGGCCTGGAGGGCGGCGCGCCGATCGGCTACCAGCAGACCACGAACTACGTCGACACCACAAACTCCATCAATCCCGATCTGGGCGGGGCTGCACCGGGAGCGCCCTCGCTGGGACCGTATGGCGTTGGCACGCCGTTTCCAGCCACTCCTGCGTTTCCTCTCGGACTGCTGCCGCCGGTGGGCCAAGCCGGAGTTCCGCTGGCCGGCGTAGGCACGGGTGGGCTTACGGTTGACACGCCCGACCGCTTGATTCCCCGCACTCAGGTGGCGTCCTTCGGCTTCCAGCACGAAATGCCGGGCGAGATGACGCTGGACGTGCGCTGGGCGGCCAACTATACAAGTCATCTGCGCGCTCTGCAGTGGTACAACGGGACAGTCAGCTACGGCCAGTTGCAGTACGCTCTCGCGCCCGGCAGCAACGTTTACAGCAAACTGGTGCCGAATCCTTACTACGGAGTGTTCTCCGAATCCTTCCCCAACGGCTGCGGCCAGTCTCCCACGGTGCAGGCGCTGACTCTCTTATTGCCGTTCTCGCAGTATTGCGGCACCAACGGCAGCCCACCGCCGGTTGGCGAATATAACGATCCCATCGGTCGAAACTGGTACAACGGCATGGAAGTGAAGCTGACCAAGCGCACCACCCACGGACTGACCCTCAACGTGGCTTACACGTGGGAAAAGATCATGGATGGCAGCGGCTACCAGAATGGATATCCGTATCAGGACGCAAACGAAGTGCATTGGATCTCGGAATTTGATCGGACCAACGTTTTCACGATGACCGGGGTCTACGAACTGCCTTTCGGCCGTGGGAAGACGTTTCTTACCAACGCTCCCAAGCCGCTGGATTATGCCTTCGGCGGGTGGGTCGTGGGCTGGACCTTCGCCGCACAAAGCGGCACTCCGGTCGGACTGAATCAGGGCTTCGATTACTCCTGCGGGTTTGCTCCGCCCAACGGGTCCAGCGTTGGGGAGTGGATTAATCCGCAGATCGCCAGCCAAAGCTGTTTCCAGAACGTTCCTCACATCGGCGGCAGCGGCTTTACCTACAACACGACACCGAGCACAACTAATGCGGTACGCAACCCGACCGTGCCGGATCTCGACCTTTCCGTGGAAAAGGATTTTGCGATCACGGAACGAGTGAAGTTCACGCTGCGGGGAGAAGCATTCAATGCGCTCAACTCGGTGCTGCTGGGGGGGCCTGATACTAATCCGACCGATGGGGCGGCCAGCCTGTTCTACAACAGCACCACGAACCACTATTACTGGACGGGCTTCGGCACGGTGGGGCCGGATCAGCAAAATTTCCCGCGGAACCTGCGGGTATCGGGCAAGATCACGTTCTGAATCGTGCGGCGGCGAGGCGGTGAAATGAAATCGCAAAGTGCGTTTGCAGCCGGAAGGATCGCGCGGAGGATGGAAGGATGAGCAAAAGAAGAAACATTTCGTCCCTGTTCTTTCTGTCAGTGGCAGTGTGCGCGATGGTGTGCTTTCTGACGGCGACTCCGGCATGGGCGCAGGCCGGAGGCAATCTGCCGGTGGATCTGTCGGCAACCTCTGCTTTATGCGGCGGGCAGGAATGTTTTAACTGGGCAGGCATGTTCGCAAACGGATTTACATTCCTGGGTACAGCCGGGATGGACAACGGCAACAACTGCACACCTACCCCGCCATACACGAATTGCCCGGACGCCTACTCAGGGCAGCAGTTATTTGGCTCAAGCTTCGATCCGAATGCGAACACTGCTCCCACGTTGACAATCGGCGGGGTTCCTTTTGACTTCGGCCTGGTGAATTCTCCCGGCACGCAGAGCGGCGCCTCGGGCTGTGGAGCGTCAGGAGAACCCAATTGCATTCTGGATATGATCAATTTGAAGGGTGGCGGGGGTACGACCATCACCCTCGCGCCCAGCGACCAAGTAGTTTATTCCACCATGGTAATGCTGGGTACGGCGGTGAACGGCCACCACCTGGGAACGGTGATCGTTACATACACAGACAATACCACCAACTCCTTCAGCCAGACTTTCAGCGACTGGTGCGGCTTCGGCGGCAATCAATACGAATCGATCGGGGTTAGCGGAGTTGAGCGCATCAATTCTGATGGCACCCTGAACGGCGCCAACTGCAACCTCTACGAGTACACCTACCCTCTCGATGTGACGCGTGAGCTGCAAAGCATCACGCTCAAGGATTCCGACGGTTCTGGGGCGATGTTCGCCCTAGCCATCACGTTGAAGCCTCCGACCTACACCATTGACGGAGGAGTCGCCAACCCGCAGTCGATTGGCCCGGGCAGCAGTACGACAGCAATGGTCACTGTATCCCCGCAACCCGGTTATGTGGGTACGATTCAATTGAGCTGCGGTATCTTACCGGCCATTCAAACCGGTTCGGCTGCGACCGCGCCCAGTTGTTCGCTGAACCCCACGTCAGTGACGGTGACATCAGGGGAACAGAGCCCTCCGGCCACGTCGCTCACGTTCACATCGGCACCCGCAGCGCAGGCGGCATTGGCCGGGCAAGGCACAAGATTTTACGCGTTCTGGCTGCCGATTCCGGGGCTGGCCTTGGCCGCCTTCGGTTTCGGCGGGACGCAGCGGCGAAAGAAACTGCTTGGATTGTTGCTCCTTGGGCTATTGCTGGCCGGTGTGGTCGTCACGCCCGCCTGCATGAGCTACACCCATCTGGGTAATGTCGGCACTCCGCCGGGGGTCTACACGGTTGCGATCACCGGAGTGGATGAGAACGGCCTGACTCAGGCCAGCAATCCCGCCGGCACCTCGAACACGGTGATAGTCACCGTGTCCGGGAATTGAGGGGGAGACCGTGACTAGTGAGCCGGGGCGAGATCAGGCATCTTGTCCCGGCTCTCTTGTTTAAAGGTGAAGCCTCTGCGTGGCACCTGGCCAAGTTACCGCCTCCGGACTGGCGGGTGCGGCAACACAGCTCTCGTTCTAGGGGGAGGAAGCAGGGAATATGCGCCAAGTGCAAGGCTTGAGAGTGATGGTCCCGCTGGCCGCTTGCGCAGTGGCGGTTTTTTTCCTGACCGCTCCTCTTCTCGCGCAACAGCGGCAGGCACTTCCCACTCAGGCGGCAGCGCCCGCCGGTGCGGCTCTGATTGGCCGCATGCCGGGCACGCAGATTTTGCGACTGGCGATCTCGCTCCCCATGAGAAACAAAGAAAGCCTGGAAAGCCTGCTCCAACAACTTTATGACCCAGGCAGTCCCAACTACCGGCGTTTTCTGACGGTAGAGGAGTTTGCAGAGGAATTCGGCGCGACGCCAGCCGACTATCAGCGGGTGATCGGCTTCGCGCAGTCGAACGGTATGAGTGTCGCTCACTCCTATCCAGACCGTCTGGTGGTGAACGTGCGCGGCTCGGTGGCCGATATTGAAAGGGCGTTTCAGGTGAAGATGCAGATCTACCAACACCCGACCGAGAACCGTACGTTCTACGCCCCCGATGTTGAGCCGACCGTTGAACCCGGGCTTCCCATACTCACGGTAGACGGGCTCAGCACGTACAGCCTGCCCCATCCCATGCTGAAACACGCGGTTCCAGAGGCAGGAGTGCAAAGTGATGAGACCGGCTCGGGGCCAGGAGGGCAATTTCTCGGTAGCGATATGCGGGCCGCGTACGGCGGCGGAACCAGCCTGGACGGTTCGGGGCAGGCCATTGGCCTGATCGAGTTGGGGCCTTACCGGCTCAGCGATGTGCAAGCCTATTTCACTAGCCTGGGGCAACCGCTGAGTGTTCCCATCGTCAACGTCCTGCTGGATGTCAACGGAGTCTGTGCTGGTGCTCCCCCCAGCGGCTGTGATGATGGCGAAGAGGCGATCGACATTCAACAGGCAATTGCCATGGCTCCAAATGCTTCTGCTCTGATTGTCTACGAGGCATACGGCTCAGGCAGCGATGCGCTTACGGCATACACGCAGGCGGCAAATGACGACCTTGCCAAACAACTGAGCATATCGTTCGGCTGGGGCGGCACTCCCGGGACAGAATCGGATTACGAGCAGATTTTTCAGGAACTGGCGGCCCAGGGGCAGAGTTCATTCGTTGCTTCCGGTGACGCTGGCGCAAGCATCCCGGGCGGGTCGAGTTCTGGGGGAGGCTATCCGGGCAACAGCCCAAACATCACGGACGCGGGCGGAACCGATCTGGCTACCAGCGGAGCCGGAGGCGGGTGGCAATCGGAAACTGGATGGATCGGAAGCGGCGGCGGCTGGAACAATCAATCGCCCATTCCTAGCTATCAATCGCCCGTCATCGATGCATCGAATGGCGGCGACAGCAGCTACCGCAACATTCCAGATGTTGCCGCAGAGGCGAACACGGACAACTATTTTTGCGCCAACGGCTCGTGCCAGGGAGGAATCGGCGGGACCAGTCTGGCCGCACCGCGATGGGCGGCTTTTATGGCACTGGTCAATCAGCAGGCGGTGGCCAACTCCACGGCACAGGGAGGCAATGGCACAGTTGGTTTTCTCAATCCAACTATTTACACGCTGGGCCAGGGAGCGGATTACGGGACCGCGTTCCACGACATCACCAGCGGCAACAATGCCAATGGTACCGCGTGTACAGTCGGCACTCTTGGATGTCTGTCCAATGGAGTGCAGGGATTCGATGCCGTGAGCGGTTTCGACCTGGTCACGGGCTGGGGATCTCCCGACGGCCCCGGCATCTTTGGAGTTCTGGCGCCGGCTTCTACGAATCCTAATTTCGCTCTGGCGGCAACGCCGAGCACTTTGAATCTCAATCCCGGAGACAGCAAGACGAGTTCGATCGCGGTTACTGACTTACATGGATTTAGCGCGGGCACCAGTCTAGTAGTGACGATTCCAGGCGCGCCCTCGAGTGCTCCCGCTGGGGTAACGGCCAGTCTCAGCGCGGCATCGATCGCGGCAGGAGGCGGCCCGGTTACGCTGACGGTTTCGACGACCAGCGCAACTCCCGGCGGCACCTACGTCGTCGCCATAACCGGAACCAGCGGAACGTTGACCCAAACTGCGTACGTGGACCTCGCCCTGCCCGCATTCGTTGGATTGAGTGCATCGCCCGCTGGGGGCGTGTCTTTGAACCAAAGCGGAACGGCAAGCGCCACGGTCACTATTGACGGCAGCAACGGCTTCAACAGCAGCGTCGATCTCACCGCATCGGGCTTGCCCAGCGGAGTAACTGCCACCTTTACCTCAACCGGTCCGACGACAAGCATGGTGACGTTCACAGCCAGCAGCACAGCTGCGCTTACGGGTGCGGGACAACCCGCGAACATAAATATCACAGGCGCGGCGAGCGGCTTTCCCTCCCAGTCAACGACCATCAAGCTGTTTGTCAACCCAGCCGGCAGCGGCGGTTCCGGCACGCCGGTAGATCTCTCTTCGGCATACAACGTCTATGGCTTCTACACGGATGCAGACCAGTCGGCCATCACCGCGGCCCACAGTCTGGATGGCGTTGGCTTCGCGTATTCGGCAAACCTGCTGAACTCGGGAGTCAACTTCGGCGGCGTTCAGTTTGATTTTGGTCCGGCGAACCAGGCGGATTCTGTCGCCAGTCCGGGCACGCCCATCCCGCTACCCGGTGGGTCATACACGACGCTACAGTTACTCGCTACTGGAATCGAAGGCAACCAAACGTCCCAGACCGTCACGGTGACGTATAGCGACAGTACTTCTTCGCAATTCACCCAGAGCTTTAGCGACTGGTGCAGCGCCCTCAACGGCGGCGGATGTACGAGCACGGGGAGCAATGCGGGAGAGTCAGTAGCCGTGGCGATGCCATATCGCGACAGCGCGGGCGGCGCGGATGATCGGGTGTTCTACCTGTATCATTATTCCTTCGCTCTCAATACAAACAAGATTGTGCAGAGCGTGACTCTGCCCAGCAATCGCGATGTGGTCGTTCTGGCGGTGACGCTAGCCGGTCCGGTCACGACCGGCTTTACATTGTCCCCGGCCCCGGCCACCCTGAGCGTCGCTCAGGGAAGCAGCAACACAAGCACGATCACGGTAAACTCGACCGGTGGCTTCACAGGAAGTGTGAGTCTGGCTGCTTCCGGTTTGCCCAGTGGAGTGACCGCTTCGTTCAATCCTACCAGCACGACCACCGCCAGCACGCTTACGCTAACAGCAAGCAGCACTGCAACCACAGGGCCGGCGAGCATAACGGTCACCGGAACCTCGGGAGCTCTGACCCCTACCACAACGATCAATCTCACCGTAACGCCGCCGGGAAGCTATTCGCTGTCGGCGGGAGCACCCAGCCCGGCCTCAGTCAGCCCGGGTGGGACATCGAAAACGACGATCAACGTGGCTTCAGCCAATGGCTATGCGGGGATGGTTACACTGGCGTGCAGCATTTCGCCCACAGTAAGTGGAGCAAAAGCGCCGACATGCTCATTCAGCAACGGCAACCCGGTGAATGTCAGCACGACCGGGGGAACTGCGACGCTGACATTTTCTACAGTAGGTTCATCGGCAGGATTGAGCAGACCGAACCTCTTCTATGCCTGGTGGCTTCCACTGTCCGGATTGGTGTTCATAGGCTTGGGCCGGCGGACTCGGGGTTTGCGAAGAACCGGAATGTCTGCTCTCCTGCTCCTGTGGATTACCATGATGTGTTTGCTCATTATTCCGGCGTGTGGAAGCAGCAACAGCAACAGCGGAGGCGGCGGAAGTGGCGGCGGTGGCGGGACACCCGCGGGAACCTATACCATCACGATCACCGGCACCGATGCGAACAATATGACTCAGACGGGAAATGGCGCGACCGTGACTGTGACTGTCAACTGAAAAAACGTGCCCCTGAAGCGCAGTTCAATCGCTCAATGTGACGATGCCTTTATTTCAAACTTAGTCAATTTTCCAACCTCGCATGGAGAAAATGCCATGGTACGGTTTTGCATCACTTCCTCCCTCGTTTTGTTGGTTATTGTCTTCTTGCTCGGCGGAGCGCTTGCGCAATCGAACGAAAAACCTGACCTGACCAAACAGCCGACGCTCTACGTTGTTGGCTATGCCCACCTGGATACCGAATGGCGCTGGGAATATCCGCAGGTCATCGACGAGTACCTGCGCCACACGATGGAGGACAACTTCAAGCTGTTCGACAAATATCCTCATTACATCTTCAACTTCACCGGAGCGAACCGTTACCGCTTGATGAAGGAATATTATCCGCAGGATTTTGCCCGGCTGAAAAAATACGTCGCCGAGGGCCGGTGGTTTCCGGCTGGGTCCTCGATGGAAGAAGGCGATGTGAACACGCCCAGCGCGGAAAGCATCATCCGCCAAGTTCTCTATGGCAATGACTGGTTTCGCAAGGAATTCGGCAAGGCCAGCGCGGAATACATGCTGCCCGACTGCTTTGGATTCCCGGCCTCACTCCCCACGATTCTGGCTCACTCCGGAGTAAGAGGTTTTTCCACGCAGAAATTGGTTTGGGGGTCGTCGGCCCCGGGCGGAGGTCCGGAATCGCTCGAGAAAACGCCGGAAGGCACACCTTTCAATGTTGGAGTATGGGTGGGCCCGGATGGAGAGAGCGTGCTGGCTGGACTCAATCCCGGAAACTACAGCGGGGGCATCTACACCGATCTCAGCCAGCCGCTGCCTCCCATCCCACCAAATGCGGCCTATGAAGATTTGCAAAAGAAGATCGGAGAACTGCAGCAGCAAATAGAGAAGGAGGAACAAAGCAAACAGATCGACCAAAAAGATGTCCAGGAGTTCTACAACCTGCGCGGGGAACAGCGCGCATTTGCTCGTTATCAGAGCGAATACGCTTTCGACCGCTATCAGGGTGACTGGGCGGCGCGGGTCGAGAAGAATGGCAAAGTCAGCGGCGTCTACACCGATTACCACTACTACGGTACCGGGGACATCGGCGGTTCCCCAGACGAAGATTCTGTGAAGCGGCTGGAGGCCATCGTCACACAAGGAATGGCCAGTCTTCCGCCGCCGGGGCAATACTCCGACGAAGGGGAGCAGCAGCATCCGCAGTGGCCTGCCGTGAAAGTGGGAGACGGCCCGGTGCATGTCATTTCCTCTGACGCGGACCAGATGTTTCTCGATATCACGCATACGGAAGCCGCGGGACTGCCGCGCTACACCGGGGAGATGGAGCTGACCAATCATTCCGCTGGATCGCTGACCTCGGAGGGCTATCAGAAGCGCTGGCTGCGGAAAGAGGAATTGCTGGCTGATGCGGCGGAAAAGGCCTCGGTCGCCGCCGCATGGCTAGGTGCGCGGCCTTACCCGATGCCGCGCTTGAACGATGCCTGGACGCTCGTCATGGGCGGCCAGTTTCATGACATTGCCGCCGGAACCGCAACTCCCAAGGCCTATGAGTTTGCCTGGAACGACGACGTGATCGCGATGAACCAGTTCGCCGGCGTACTCGACAACGCTACAGAAGCGGTCGCGGCAGCCCTGAACACGGAAAGCGTCGGCGTTCCCGTGGTAGTTTTCAATCCGCTAAACATCGACCGCGAGGACGTGGTTGAAGCTCACATTGATTTTCCCGGCGGCATGCCAGCAGCGGTGCACGTAACCGGCCCGGACGGCAAAGAAGGTGCGGCGCAAATCTCCGATGGCAAAGTGCTCTTCGTGGCGCGAGTGCCTTCCGTTGGTTATGCCGTATACGACGTGCAACCCGGAGCGTATCTGGGCGCTTCGAAGCTCCGGGTTTCGGAGAATTCTCTCGAAAATCAGTATTACCGAGTGAAGATCAATGCGGCCGGCGATGTTGAGAGCATCTTCGACAAATCCATTGGCAGGGAGCTTCTTTCGGCTCCCGCGCGACTTGCCATTTCCTACGACAACCCAAAACAGTGGCCGGCCTGGAACATGGACTGGGACCAGGAACAGACGCCGCCCAAAGCATATGTCGGCGGTCCAGCACAAATTCGAGTCGTGGAAAAAGGGCCGGTGCGCGTCGCAGTGGAGGTTTCGCGCAAAGCTGCCGGATCGTGGTTTGTGCAGACCATTCGTCTCTCGGCGGGGGATGCGGGCCAGAGGGTCGAGTTCGGCGATGTCATCGACTGGACCACGCGCGAGTCGAACCTGAAAGCTGTTTTTCCCCTGACCGCCTCCAACCGCATGGCGACCTATAACTGGGGCATCGGCACGATCGAGCGGCCCACCGCTGAGCCGAAGAAATTTGAAGTCGCTTCCCACCAGTGGATCGATTTGACCGATATGAGCGGCGAGTTCGGCGCTACGGTTCTTACCGATTGCAAGAACGGATCGGACAAACCGAATGACCACACCATCCGGCTCACCTTGATTCGCACTCCCGGGACGGCAGGCGGCTACGCCGACCAGGGCACCCAGGATATCGGACATCACGAATTTATCTACGGCATCGCCGGGCACGCCGGCGATTGGCGTCAGGCGGAAAGCGACTGGCAGGGACAGCGGCTGAACGATCCGTTAATCGCTTTCGAAACCTCAAAGCATCCGGGTGCACTGGGGCGCGAGTTCTCGCTGCTAAAGGTCAGCAATCCGCGTATCCGGGTGATGGCGTTGAAGCGAGCCGAGAACAGCGATGAGATAATCGTGCGTCTGGTGGAACTCGATGGCAAGCCGCAGCCGAACGTCCGCATCGCTTTCGCCGCTCCTATTGCTGCGGCCCGGGAAATAAACGGGCAGGAACAACCGGTTGCGCCGGCGACTGTGAGCGGCGGGGTTCTTGTGAGTTCATTCAGCGCCTATCAGCCCCGCACCTTCGCGGTAAAGGTGGCGGCATCGGGAACCAAGGTGCCGCCCGTCCGATCCGCGCGGGTTTTGCTGCAGTATGACCTGGCCACCGCCAGCAACGATGGAACCCCAACCGTCGGCGGGTTCGATGACAAGGGCGATGCCTACCCAGCAGAGATGCTGCCTGAGGAAATCACGTTTGACGACGTGAAGTTTCATCTTCCCCCAGCCAAAACCGGCACTCCCAATGCCGTTGTTGCTAAAGGGCAGATGATCGACCTGCCTGCTGGACACTACAACCGCCTATACATTCTGGCCGCTGCCGACGATGGCGATCAGAAAGCGACCTTTGAAGTCGGCAAAGCCAAGGTTCCGCTGACGATCGAAGATTGGGGCGGATTTATCGGCCAATGGGATGACCGCGAATGGAGTTCTAAGGACACGTCACAAGACAACTATGGAGAAATGATCGGCCTGAAGCCTGGCTACATCAAGCGTGCCGACCTGGCGTGGTTTTGCTCGCATCACCATAATGCTGCGGGTCAAAATGTAGCCTACCGTTACTCCTACTTATTTGCGTATTCGGTCGAACTGCCGGCCGGTGCAAGAACCGTCAAATTGCCGGAGAACGACAAGATTCGCATTCTCGCCATGTCAGTGGCCGAAGAAGACCCGGAAGTAAACCCGGTACAGCCGCTCTATGACGTCCTGCCTTCGCCGAGGGCTTTGTCGGACGATTTCACACTTTCACCTTCGACAACCAGCGTTTCTGTTTCCCAGGGTCGCAGCGTCTCCGCAACGATCACGGTCGTTCCGCGAAACAATTTCCCGGGCGATGTACGCCTGACTGCATCGGGACTGCCGGTAGGAGTGACAGCCTCGTTTGCACCAATCAGGGGAAGTCGCGCCACCACAATGATCCTAACGGTGGACCCTTCCGCTGTACCGGGCATGTCGAACCTAACGGTCACTGGGGTATCCGGCGGCTTGTCGCACACCCTCGATGTAGGCCTTACGGTCACATCCTTAAGAAAGGACACAGTCGCGGTTGACCTGTCTTCTGCATACAACGCACGCGGAATATATAAAGAAGGTTCCACTTTCGACCCATCAACCAGTCTGGACGGCGACGGCTTCGCATGCTCTGAGAATCTCCTTGGTCGTACGGAAGTTTGGGATGGTGTGTTATTCAATCTCGGGTTGCCCAATGTGCCGGACGTGGTGACGAGCAAGACTGTGCCGTTACCCGCCGGTAAATTCGCCAGCCTAAAAGTGTTGGCTCTTGCAGTGAATAGCGGTCAGCAGTCGCAGATTTTCACGGTGACTTACGCCGACGGCACCTCTTCCCCATTTACGCAAGATCTCAGCGATTGGTATGCATCGAGCCCGGCCCATGGCGAGTCGCTTGCCGTAACCATGCCGTATCGTCTCGTCGGTGACGGCGGGATCGACGGGCGGACGTTTCATATTTTCGGATACACCTTCCCGCTTGATAAGGACAAAGAAGTACGCAACATTTCGCTGCCCAACAACTCGCAGGTCCTGATCTTCGCCATGACCCTTGTGCCTGCGGATGCGACGTCATAAGGGCTCGCCCCATTTCTAACGAATCACAAGAAGGAAAACATGCTCAAAGGCATAGAGAATCGGTTTCGGTGGATCGTTGCCGTGATTCCGCTGGGTATAGCAGGATGTGGAGGTGGTGGCGCGCCCCGGGTCTTGAGCCCGACACCTAAAATCACGGTGAGTGTCTCGCCAAGGCTGACTGAGGTCGCCGCCGCCACTCAAACCTCTCCGGGCCAGTCTCAACAATTTACTGCTGCTGTGACTGGAAGCGATAATCTCAGCGTTACGTGGGCCGTTGACGGCGTTACAGGGGGAAGCGCAACAACCGGGGAAATCAACTCCAATGGTCTTTACAACCCGCCCGCCAGCGGAGGCACGCACACCATCACAGCCACAAGCGTCGCCAGCGCCGCCGCTTCGGCTTCCGCTACGATTGCAGTCACGGACCTTACGGGGGTTTTTACCTACCACAATAATCTTGCTCGCGATGGGACAAACGTGCAGGAATACGCCCTCACCCCTAACAACCTGAATACTTCGACTTTCGGCAAGTTGTTTACCTGCGCCACGGCTACTTCCAGTCAGGCCCAGTCTGGACAAAGCGCGGTTTACACCCAGCCGCTGTGGGTGCCGAATCTGAACATCGATGGCGGTATCCACAACGTGGTTTTTGTGGCGACCGAGCACGACACCGTCTACGCCTTCGATGCCGATGCCAGCCCTTGTGTTCAATATTGGCAGATCGACCTTCTGGACGGCCCCCATGGCGGCTCATCCGGGGAAACGCCGGTTTTCTGGAATGATGTGGGCTGTCAATGCGGCGTCGGGGATATTTATCCCGAGGTTGGAGTCACGGGTACGCCAGTCATCGATCCTGCGACCAATACTATGTACCTCGTGAGTACGTCACAGAACGGCTCAATCGGCGCGTTCTATCAGCGGCTGCACGCGCTGGATCTGGCGACCGGAAACGAAAAACCGCAATTTAATGCGCCGGTCACGATTGCTGCTTCGGTGGCAGGGTCGGGCGATGGCGGAGCCACGGTCGCGTTCAATGCGCAAATGGAAAATCAAAGAGCTGCTTTGGCCCTGGCAGGCGGTGTCGTGTACATCGGCTGGTCGGCCCACGAAGACGCTTTTCCCTGGTACGGCTGGCTTATTGGCTACAACGGCTCCAATCTCCAGCAACAGACCGCGGTGTTTAATACCTCGCCGAACAGCGGCGCCGGCGGTATCTGGGCAGGTGGCGGAGGGCCTGCTGTCGACAGCGATGGCAACCTTTACGTCTCCACCGGCAACGGGACATTCGATGCCAGCGGAACCGGCATGCCGGACAACGATTACGGAGACAGCGTCCTGAAACTCCTACCTGTTAGCGGGGCCACTTCGAATGGTCAGAATCTGGACCTCATGGATTGGTTCACTCCCGACGACGAATCCTGCCTCGACAATACGGATACTGACCTGGGTGCGGGTGGCCCGGTGGTGTTGCCCGATCAGACTTCGGGGCCCGTCCTTCATCTGCTGGTGCAGATGGGCAAAGAAGGAGTCGTCTACTTGATCGACCGGGACAATATGGGCCACCTTCAGACTGATAACTGTCAGGGACCCAACAGTCAAATCGTGCAGAGCTTTAGCGGGTCGCCTTCCGGCTTCTACGGTACGCCGGCATTTTGGCAGAATGGGCTCTACTTCGCCGGCAGCTTGGACAATGCTGGCTCCGGCGACTACCTGAAGTTGTTCTCCTTCAATCCCACTACGGGGCAATTCAATGCGGCTGCCACGTCCCAGTCCGCCCATTTTTATAATTTTCCCGGGGCATCACCCTCCGTTTCTTCTCAGGGCGCGGCAAATGGCATCGTCTGGGCCATCGATGCCAGTCCATATGGCTATGCCAATCAAAATGACGGCAACGTCAATTGCTTTCAAGTCCCGCTACCGGCATCCTGTTCGGGACCTGCCGTTTTGCACGCTTATGATGCAGGCAATCTGACCATCGAATACTGGAACAGCTCGATGGCGGCGAAAGGCCGCGATCAGGCCGGCAATGCGGTGAAATTCGTTCCGCCCACCATCGCAAATGGCAAAGTGTATGTGAGCACGCGAACTGAGATCGATGTGTATGGACTGCTCATGAAATAAGTCACGTTGCCAAATTCACCTTCCCGATGAAATATTTGCTGAGGGCAGGGTTGGAAATTTGCCCTATGCGGACGAAGACAAATGCTGGACGAGGGCGGCGATCGGTGCAGTTTGGCTGCCGATCGCATTGGCGCTATTACCCGGCCGTGCGCTTTCCTAGCATGCCTCAACTTACCTCAGACCGGCGGCAATCGCCTTGGTCAGCGATGCCTTACTATCGTCACAATTGAGCGCCCATACATAGGCGCCGCCGAGGGTGTGCTTCTTGATGTACGCCGTCTTTGCCGCCACTACCGCAGGATTATCGTAGGTGTAGAAAATGCCGGTGGCGGAATCGTAGAGCGTTGCTCCAACTCGCTCCGAATCGTACCACGAAGTGTATCCAGGTTTAATCAGCAGATTCTGAATGGTCGAGTACGTGGCAAATCCCGGGGTCAGGATGGTGTCACACCCCGGCAAGGCGGTGGCTTTGTTCCAATTCGGACAGAGCCCCGAACCGTCGGCCAGCGGAACTGGAGAAGCGCCGGTCGTCTTCTGGTACAAACCATGGTTCACATTCGGTACGCCCTTCCATCCGACGCCATACAGCGGCAGACCCATTGTGTATTTGCGCGCGGGAACACCCGCCCGGAGATAGGCGTCAACGGTCGCGTCGATGTAATGGGCATCTGCATACATCGGGTCTGCGGCGGCGCCATAGAGTGAAGATGCTTCGTTGGTTTGCTTGTCCGACGGTTCGGTATAGTCGTAACCGTCGATCGTAAGGAAATCCACTTGCGCAGCCGCGGCCTTGAGATCGATATTTACATACTTGTTGGGAGTGTTGGGAGAATCAAACGTCAAGATGTATTTCTTTCCAGTCGTTTTCCCCAAAGCATTGAGTTGTTTGCGAAACTCCTTCAGCAGCGCCGTGAAGTTCTGCTTATCGGCCGCGCCGGGAAACTCCCAATCGATGTTAAAGCCGTCGAACAAACCGGGGGCCTTTACTCCTGGGGCAATGTTACCCTTCACAAACATGTCGATGCACGAGGACGCCAGCGCCGCGCGTCCGGCCGGGGTGGCTGCCGCAGTTACAAAACCTGCGGCATTGCCCGCCTGCCCGCCCAGGGAGATCAAGACTTTGAGCTTGGGATGAAGAATTTTGAGTTGCTGAATCGCACCGAAATTCCCGTAGAGTGGCCCGCTATAAGGGCTGCCATTCACGCTGGGAACTTTCGAATTCTGGTACGCCGCAACGGGATCGGCAATGGCGCATGCTGGCGAAGCCGTCGGAGTTACGTTGCCGAAGGCGTAGATCAAGTGCGTCAGTTCATCGGCCACCCCGTTCTTTTGCAGATCCGCAATATTGTAACCAGCATAATGGACACCCCACTCTTCGAAGTAGCCTCCGAAAATCCTGCCTCGATGGCGTTCCTGCGCAAACGCGGGTGAGACGGTCGACGCAACCGCGAGAGAAAAAATCAGAACCAGATGGAGCAGGCGCGATAAGAAATGCTGAGATATCACAGACGGCCTCCGTAATTCGCGAGCGTATTCCAGAGTAAATGGTTGAGGAATTGACTGACAATAGTCGTCACATAGCCAATCGCAAAGAACGCAGCAGCCTGCATCCCCCCTCCTGGAGTGAGATCCACAGCCGTCGACTCAGCGTATCTGCCTCAACCCGTACAAGTTTGTTTTCCGCCGAATGTCCGACCGCTCCTTCCCTTGAAGCATAGATGAGCGTGACAAGTACGATAGAGCGTCATATAGAGTGCTCTTGTCACGAAATCCGAACAGGCGAACGTATCCGGTGAATCAGGACAAAGTTCCGGTACAGTTGCTCGGCGCAAAGCGGAAAAGGCTCCCTTATGTCAAATCCAAGTCCGCAGGCAATTGATCGGACCGTCCAAAGGCACTTAGCTCGACTTCGCAAGCCCGGAGTGCTTACGGTCCGGCCCGGGTATGAGATTGCCAAGCACCGGCTGACCGGTAAGTCTGCAATTGTCGCCACCGTTCATACCAAGAAAGCTATTTTGCCAAAGAAGGAAATGCTTCCTAACAAGATTGGAAGCATTCCGGTAGACGTGCGCGAGGCAACAGGGCACCAGCGTCTACGGGCGCACGATCCAGCGGCCGCCGCCTTGGTGCAAAGTTATGGCCGCCCGGAAGATAAAGAACCGGAATGGCCGTTCGAGCGTGAAATGCCAACCGGTAAGCTCCTGACCGACCCGCAAAGTGCGACGCAACAGGCCCTGGCCAAAAAAAGTGCTCTGCAGCCGGGGGCACAGCGTGCGCTCGCGGCTCAGACAGGGAAGCCGAAGATCGACTACATACCGGCTGCGGTATCGCTCGATCCGGTTACCACGACGACGACGGTCACCGCGAACGTGAGCCCCGACGCGGGACTGGCAACGCTTGACGCTTTCCTCGCAGGTACTCAGAAGTCGCTTGCGGTCGGCATGTACGATTTCACGTCCGGCCATATCTTGAAAACCTTCGAGTCCGTTCTAACCGGCGCCAAAATGCTGCAGATGGTGCTCGACAACCCCGCCCCCAACCCTACGCGTGACCAAACCGATTCCCAGACAGTAGAAGAACTCAAGCAAACTATGGGGAGCCGGGCGAAGATTGCCCGCGCTTTGGAGCGGGCCGACGTCTATGCCTCGGCCTGGATGTTCCCCTCTGCTTACCATATTAAGGTGATCGTCCGCGACGGGACAGCATTTTGGCTATCGAGCGGCAATCTGAACAACAGCAATCAACCCGACCTGAGTTCCCCACCGCACACCGAAGATCGTGACTGGCACCTCATTATCCAGGATGCGGGACTGGCAAAGGTTTTTGCCGCTTACCTGGATCAGGATTACAAGTCAGCTCTTCAACATCAGACTGCCCAGCCCGGCGATCTGGCAGCAGCGGTCTCCGACGCCCAGGCGAAACTGGCAGCTGAAACTAATCCGCCTCCTGCGCCCAGCCTGGCGAAAGGCGTTGCCAAGCCGGTTCCAGCGAAGGTGTTCAATAACGTCAGCGTCAAGATCACGCCCTTGCTCACGCCGGACAAGCTCAAGAACAATCCATCGCAAGGTCAATACCTGGCCAACATCCTACAGTTGATTGGCAGCGCCAAGAAATCGTTGTACATCCAGCTGCAATACATTGAGGCCTCAAATGGAACCGGAGACTACGACTCGCTGCTCAAGGCAATTGCCGCACGTGTTGCTGCGGGACTTGATGTACGGCTGATCGAGAGTCTGCAATACGGTGAAAAATGGGCGGAAAAAATGAAATCCACTGGTGTCGATCTGACCCGGAATATCAGATTGCAGCCGAATGTGCACAACAAAGGATTCGTCGTCGACTCACACGTGGCCGTGGTCAGCAGTCAGAATTTCTCTCCTGAAGGCATCGAGCAGAATCGCGATGCGGGCGTCATTGTTGAAAGCGATGCCATTGCCGCGTATTTCGAGTCCGTCTTCCTTTCCGACTGGAATCAGCGGGCCAAGCCGTTTGCACCTAAATAGACCAGTACCGGGCCGATGTCTGGACTAGGACTTCATCAGGGATCTGGTGCACGGTACGATGCCTGACCAACGGGAACAACCCTTCAGAAACTTCAAGCGATGAACGGCTCAGAGCCGATGCCCGGGTACGCCCCGTGTAGCGGTAATGAGCAGGATCAGGCATTATTGCCAGCCGCCGCCAAGAGCCTGATAGAGCTGGACGAGAGCGATGAGTTCATTGCCTCGCGCCTGCGCCAGTCCCAGCTCGGCCGTAAGCGAGTTCGTCTCATTGGTCAAAACCTCCAAGTAGTCTGTAGTCCCGGCCTTGAAGCGAACCTCTGACAGGTGCGCTGCGTCCTGGGCCGATTCGAAGAGGTGCTGCTGCTCAGAGGTGAACTCTTGATCCTTACGATAAGCAATCAGCGCATTCGAGACATCGCGGAAAGCACCTTGAATGGTCTGCTGGTAAGTCAAGACCATCTGATCGCGCTCCGCTTGGGTGAGGCGAACGTTCGATTTGAGCCGTCCTCCCTCGAAAATGGGCTGAGTCAAAGAGGCAGCCAGGTTCCAGATGCCGGCGGGGCCGGTAAAAAGATCTGTGAGAGCGGGACTCTCGTAGCCCGCAGTTCCGGTAAGCGCGATTTGCGGAAAATACGCGGCCCGGGCTACCCCAATCTGCGCGTTAGCGGCAATCAGATTTGCTTCTGCTTCGCGAATGTCGGGCCGCCGCTCCAGTAGCGAAGAAGGAAGCCCGACTGGCACCTCGGGAGGATGAGGCTCGTCGTTCAGCTTCAGGCCTCGAGGAACATCGCCGGGGTTGTTGCCCAGAAGCAGGCTGATGGCGTTTTCCTGCTGAGCGATCTGAAGCTCAAAGTCTGGGATTTCGGTGGCAGCGGTGTATACGAGCTGTTCGGATTGTCGCACATCCAACATTGAGTTGATCCCGTGTTGCTCTAACGTTTGGGTCAATTTCAGAGAATCGCTGCGCGAAGTCAACGTTCGCCTGGAAATTTCCAGTTCGAGATCCAGTTGGCGCAGCTGGAAATAGGATGCCGCCAAATCCGCAACGAGCGTCGCCATGACTTCTTTCTGTGCCCACTCGCTGGCAAGAAGATTCGCTCGTGCTGCTTCGGTTGCGCGGCGGTATTTTCCCCAAAAGTCCAGATTCCAGGCTGCAGATGCGGCAACCTCTCCCTGGGTCAGCTCATAAGAAGGAATGGGGCCGAGTACGGGATTCTGAACGCTCGTGACATTGCCGCCTGCGCTCACGGACGGAAGCTGATCGGCGCGGGTGATTCCCAGCTGCGCCTGTGCCTGGAGAACGCGGGTCGCAGCAATGCGTACGTCATAGTTGTTCTTGAGGGCGGTGCGAATCAGCGATTGCAACTCGGGATCCTGAAAAACTTCCCACCATTTTTCGTCACCCAAGGATCGAGCCGAAGAGGATTGCGCCGGCGATCCCGCAACGGGTGGTCTCGCTTGTTCAGGCTGAGTATTCGGGGCAGCCGATGTGCCGGCAGTCGCGTCACGATACGTGACCGGAACATCCACGGTCGGGCGTTTGTAGTTGGGTCCGACTGCGCAAGCAGTCAGCCCAGCAGTCGAGAGCAGGAGACCCAGGGAAAGACGGGTATTTCTGCGAATAAGGTTCATGGGATTAGTCTCCACTTCCTTCCTGCAGCGCGAATTCCGGAACCGCTGGCTGGGCGGGTTCTCGTGTAGAGCGCAGGAACGGCACCCGGTCCAAAACCCTTTCCTGAAATTCCTCCAGGTAGAGATAGATGGCCGGGGTCACAAATAGAGTGATGAACTGGGAAACAATCAAACCGCCGACTACTACCAGACCCAATGGCTGGCGCGAAGATCCGTCCGCGCCGTAGCCGAGCGCGATGGGAAGCGCCCCGAGCAAAGCCGCCGCCGTTGTCATCATGATGGGCCGGAAGCGTTGCATGCTAGCGTCGTGTATTGCCTGATCGTCAGGAATTCCTTGCCGAACCCGCTGCTCCGCGAAGTCGACGATCATGATTCCGTTCTTCTTCACAATGCCCATCAGCATGAACATGCCAATATAGGCGTAAAGGGAAGCTTCCGCGCCAAACAACCAGAGCGTCAGCAATCCGCCGAGTAACGCGACTGGCAAGGATGAAAGAACTGTGATGGGGTGCAGGTAGCTCTCATAGAGAATCGCGAGAATCACATACATGACGAACACGGCGACCACCATGAGGATCGCCAAATCGGAAACCGTGTGCTCGAAAGTCAGAGCTTCGCCTTGCAGCGATCCTTGAATGCCGGGCGGTAGGATCTGCTTTGCGGTCTGTTGCACGAACTCGGTTGCCGGACCGATTGCGTATCCGGGTTTCAAATTGAAGAACATGGTTACGCTGGTGAATTGATTGATATGGTTGACCGCCTGTGGCCCGATCACTGGATGGAAACTGGTGACTGCACTGAGAGGGATCATGCGCTGGCCGTCGTCGCTCTTGATGTAAAGCTTGCTCAGGTCCTCCGGAACCGAGCGTTCATCATTGGCAACTTCCAGAATCACCTGGTACTGATCCGTCGCCTTCTTGATGAGGTAGCTGTAGTTCTCTGAATAGGCGTCGTGCAGAAGCGTCAAAATACGGGTCTCTGACACTCCATAGAGCTTCGCTTGATCGCGGAGAATATCGACCTGCAAGCTTGGAGTGTGGTTGTAGAGATCGGAATTCACGAAGAGGAATCCGGGATACTGGTGCATCTTCGCCATCATTTTTTCGGCGGTGGCGTAGACTTCGTTGGAATCGATGCCCGAAAGAGCGAAGGCAAACTGCCCCTGCGCATTGGCTGTGGCGCCCGTGCTGATTTCGAGCGCCGGGTTCGGTTGCAGAAAGGCCACCACACCGGGGATCGTGCCGGCAATTCCGCCCATTAACTGGCCAGCTACCTGATTGATCGGGGCGCGCTCTTTGGGGCTTTTGAGAAATGCGATCAGGAACGCCTGATTCGAACCCAGAAAACCCGCATTTTCGCTCATAGTGAACGTGCTGCGCACGGCAGGGTTCGCCTTCATGACCCGTTCTGCCTGCGTCTGATAGGCATGCATCTGGTCGGGCGAGGTTCCCTCCGGGGCCACCAGGACGCCGCGGATAAACGAACTGTCGCCCACCGGCAGGAATGCCTTCGGGACAACATAGAAGAGATACGCGGTGCCCGCGAGGCAGACCACCCAGGTCACAGCTGAGATCCAACGATTACGCAGAAAGAACCAGAGGTAGCGCCCATAAATGTCGAGCACACGACGCTCCAAGGCGCCGAAGCCTCGCTCCATCCAGGTTTTCTTCGCCCCTTCTCCGCGATTGCTCAGCAATCTGGAAGTCATTAATGGAGTGAGCGTGAGCGACACAATTCCGCTGGCCAGAATCGAAATCACGATGGTGATGGAGAATTCGCGGAAAATGCGCCCCATCAAACCGCTCATGAACACGAGAGGAATGAACACAGCAGCGAGCGAGAGCGTCATGGCCAAGATTGTGAAGCTGATTTCTTTCGCCGACTCAAGAGACGCATCGAACGCATTTCTTCCTTCTTCCATCAATCGAACGGTGTTCTCGAGGAAGACGATAGCGTCATCCACAAGGAACCCGATCGCCAGCGTTAAGGCCATCAACGATAAGTTATCCAGGCTATAGCCCAGAAGTCTCATGGCAATGAAAGTCAACAGTAGCGACAACGGCAAGGCGACAGCAGGAATCAGCGTGTCAGTCGCCCGCCCAAGGAAAACGAAGATCACCATAACCACGAGGACGAAGGCGATGTAGAGGGTCATCTGGACGTCTTTGATTCCGCCAACGATAGTGAGCGAACGATCGTAGGCGGGCACGATGACGACAGATCCGGGAAGCTGCGATTGAATCGTCGGCAGCAGGTCGCGCACGGCCTTGGCCACCTGCACTGCATTTACACCTGCGCGACGAAATACTCCCACCACAACAGTCGCGCCGGGCTGAGGGTATCCCCGCACCCAAAAGCGCATGTCGATGCGCTGGTCCTGCACACTGTCCTTGGCTGAAGCGACATCTTTGAGATAAATCGGCGCACCATTACTTTGGCCGACGATGAGGTCGTCGTATTGATCGGCGGTGGTGAGTTGCCCTTGCGGCTGCAAGAGGAAAGTGCGATGCGGCCCGTCGAACTGTCCGGCGCCGGTGTAGGCGGTGCCGTTCTTGATTGCGTTGGTCAAGTCTTCGAGGGTGATGTTACGGACCGCCATCTTCGAAGGATCGGCCTTGATTCTCACGGCAGAGCGAGTGCCGTATATGGCGACCTGGCTGACTCCGGGCAGAATGCTGATGCGCTCGCCAACCTGAGTGTTCGCGTAGTCGTAGAGCTGGCCCTCGGTAGCCGTGTCGCTGACCATCGCGATGTACATGATCGGCTGGTCGTTCGGGTTGGTTTTCGTGAATGTGGGGGGACTGGGCAAGTCGGTGGGGAGCTGTTCTTGGGCGCGCGTGATGGCCGCTTGAACGTCTGTGGCGGCGCCGTCGAGGCTCTTAGACAAATCGAACTGCAGCACGAAGCTGGAATGCCCCTGGCCGTTGTTGGACGTGACCAGTTCGAGGCCTGGAATCTGCATAAACTGGCGCTCCAGCGGCGTGGCAACATTGTTCGCCATCGTTTCAGGCGTCGCCCCCGGATAATCAACCTGCACTTGAATCACCGGATAGTCGATGGCCGGCAGATCGCTGACGGGGAGGCGAAAGTAGGCCGCCACTCCGAACAGGATTGCAGACAGGGTCAACGCCACCGTCATAACTGGACGACGAATGAAGAGTTCGGAGAGATTCACGACTGCCCTCCTGGATTTTGGCTGGTCTTGCTACTTGCATTCGAAGCCGCGGGTGCTGAAGTAGAGCTGCCATCAACACGAACCTTGCTTCCTGGCCGCACCAGCATTTGGCCCGCGAGCACGACGCGCTCATTCGGGGCGAGGCCTTCGGTTACAACCACCTGATCGCCCTGCCGCTGCCCGAGTTTTACAGGCCGGAGTTCGGCCGTGTCATCCGCTTTCACAACATAAACGAACGGCCCACGCTGGCTGATTTGTGCAGCCTGATTCGGAATCAACACGGCTCCTCTGTCTGTGGAAAGGACGAGTTTCACGTCCACAAATTCGCCGGGCCAGAAGTGATGGTCGGAATTGCTCATCGTGGCGCGCAAGTTCACCGTGCCCGTTCCGCTTTGCACGGCGTTATCGAGAAACTTAACGCGTCCGCTTCGGGCCGCGTTCTCGATGTCCGAAGGAAGGCGAACCAATGCGCTCAACGAACCCTTGGACATCTCTCTTTGAACTGCCGGCAGATCGCCTTCGGTGATCGTGAAGTCCGCGTAAATCGGATTAAGCCGTTGGATCGACAGCAGCGACGTGGTGTCGGGCTGGACGACGTTTCCCACATCGACCAAACGGGCACTCGCCCTGCCATCGATAGGCGAACGAATGTAACAGTAGTCGAGGTTGATCTGCGCAGTTTCCAGAGCCGCCGCCGCAGCGTCGACTTGAGCCTGGTCGACGTCTACGGCGTTCTTTTTCGTGTCGTAGTCTTGCTGCGAGATGGCTTTCTCCCCGATAACCTGCTGGTCGCGCACGAATTGGATCTTCGCGAGATCGAGCGCGGCTTTTGCCTGGGCCAGAGCTGCTTGCGCGGAATCGACCTGTGCCTTGTAAGGTCGAGGGTCGATGACAAACAGGAGCTGCCCCCGGCTCAGGTTCTCGCCATCCTCAAAGTGGCGCTCGACGATGCGGCCGCTGACCTGCGGTTTGATAGTTACAGCCTCAAAGGCCGCGTTTCGGCCAATTTCGTCAAGATAACGGGGCACATCCTCCGTTGTTGCCCGAACCGTGGTCACCAGGGGTAGCGGCATCGCGGGTCCTGCCGCGTGAACGTTGGCTCTGCTGCAGGCCGCGATCACCAGCAGCGCGGCAACCGCGACGGCGAGCTTTGCGTTGCGAAAGAAAACGTCAGTCCTTAGCATCGTCATTGCCATCCTTTGTTCCCGAAATAGTGTTTTATGCAGAGGCAGCAAGGCTGGGAGCAGCCGTCAACTGCAGCGCAGATATGGAGTTGTCTCGCCGGATCTTTTGGTTAGAGCCGGTGCTCACCGGCCTGCGCTGAAGTTCGGCGGATTTTCCTAATCGCTCGAGTGCCCGGGCCCGTGCTGCCGCCACATCGCCGCGAGTGCAACCGAGAAGAAGCGAGCATTCCTGGTCTGAGTAGTGTTCGAGCACTGACATCACGAATGCGAAGCGCTCGAATGGTCGCAGACCAACAACCGCGGCAATTTCGGCGCGCCGTGTTAGTGCGACGCTTGCGCCGTAATCCGGCGCTGACCCCTTATCGTTGGTAGCTTTCAGTGGACGGACCATTCGGATCGCATTTTGAACAATTGCCCGTCGCGCCCAGGATTCCGCCCATTCCCGAAAGACTTGATTTCCATTTTGGGCGGTGTGAAGGCCCGCGACAAAGCACTGTTCGGCAATGGTTCGATCAGCGGTCAACAAGAACGACAACAGGTACAGGCCCTTCATGTCGCTCTTGAATATCCGGCAAAAATCGGTCTTCGTCGCATAGGGCGATGGCACCAGCTGTATGACTTTTGTTGCGCCGAACATCTTTCCTCCTAACTCTTCCACGGGATAGTCGTTTAAACTTCGCCGAGATCGACAATCAAACGGTTAACTGGTGCAGCGGCATCTTCGAGCCAGTTGTTTCAACACGTGCTTCGTGAGCACCCCCCTGCAAGAAAACTTCGCACCCTCTTTCATCAACTTGACTAGCGTGGTTTCGCCATCTGCACTGATGTACGTGACGTTCGTCAGATCCACGACTCGCCTTCGGCCTTGAAGTTCTTGTCCGGCTCTGCTCCACGCGTTTTCAACCTCCTCGGTCCACGGGCGAATTAGCCTGCCCTCCAGGACCAGCGTTCGCTGGCTGCGTTCATCGATGATGGAGATCTTGAACATTGCTCATTCGAGCCGCGCCTCGTATCACAGCAACAGGAAGGCCAAACCAAAATGCGTGGGACGCCCAGCCCAAATCGCTGAAATTGCTGGGTCAGAGCAACGACGGAGCGCAACCGGTGTCGAGAAATGTCGAAGGCTGCTTCGACAATTGACTTCGACAATTGGCAGGGAGCACGAGAGCCGTTCGGCCCAGACGGCCCGAGTGCGTGCAGGAGTGCAAGAGGTCAGGGTTAAGAAATTCTGCGAGGCTCGATTCCGAGTTTCTTCATACGCGAGATCAGGGTCGTTCGCTTGATGCCCAGGCGTGCGGCGGCTCCTTGAGGACCCGCAACTCTACCTTTGGTCTCTTTCAAGATGCGAGTGATCTCATCGCGGTCGTCAGCCTGACGCGAGCCCGCCACCGGCAGGAGTTTTCCGTTACCGCCGATCTCTCCCAAGGGCAACTGAAGCGCTGAGCTGTGCGTCAAGATGACCGAGCGCTCGATGAAGTTTTCCAATTCGCGGATGTTTCCCGGCCAGTGCCAGGCGGCAAGCCTCTTCATCGCCGCAGTTGGGATGGAATCGATCTGTTTCTCCATGCGACGGCTGTATTTCTGAGTGAAGTAGCGAACGAGAAGTGGAATGTCTTCGGGGCGCTCCCGCAGAGGAGGGATGCGAATCGGAAAAACATTCAGCCGGTAATACAAGTCTTGGCGAAACTCGCGTCTTTCAATCATCTTTTCCAGCTCGCGGTTCGTGGCGGCGACCAGTCGAACATCCACTTTCTTCGTGCGGGTGCTGCCCAGTCGTTCGAATTCCTGTTCCTGTAGAGCGCGCAGAAGTTTCGGTTGAATCTCGATGGGAATGTCGCCGACCTCGTCCAGGAACAACGAACCTTGATCTGCCAGCTCCAGGCGGCCCACCTTCTGCGAGATCGCTCCGGTGAATGCGCCGCGCTCGTGCCCGAAAAGTTCGCTTTCCAGCAAACCTGTGGGAATGGCGGCACAATTGAGCTTCACAAACGTGCGGTCTTTGCGTTTGCTGCGATCGTGTATCGCTCGGGCAATCAATTCCTTGCCCGTACCTGTTTCCCCCAACAGCAGCACCGTTGAGTCGCTGGGAGCCACCGTCTCTACGAGATTCAAAACATGGCGCAGAGCTGAGCTTTGTCCGACTATGCCTTCAAAGTCCAGCTCGCCGCGGATTTCGTCTTCCAAATAGAACTTCTCTTGAGCCAGCCTATCGGTGAGTTCGGCGATCTTGCCATATGCGAGCGCATTCTCTACCGCGATTGCGACCTGTTTGGCTACCTGAGTCAGAAACTCGACTTCGTCATCGTCGAATGCGTTTTCCTCCCGCTTCGCGACCGCCAGTACCCCAAGCATCCGATTCTTACTGATCAAGGGAACGTCACAAAAGGAGTGCAAACCCTCGCCCATTGCCTTGGCGTACATCTCCGGGGGCATTTCCTCGGGGTCAAGACGGTTCACAACGATTGGCTTGCCGCTCTTGAAAGAATCTCCGGGCATCGAGCCCTCGATAGGAACAGTCCCCCCTTCGGTGAATATTCCGCGGCTTTCAGGGAAATCGAGCGCATGCACGCGTAGCTGTGTGCCCCCAGGGTCCGCTAACATAATTGCCGCAGCGTCACAATGCATTACACGACGGACACTGGTAGAGGCAGCCACGAGGAGATCGTGAAACTCCAGGTTGGACACCACCTGGTTCGAGAGGTCGAGGATCAACTTCAAGCGGTCCTGCACCCGCTGTGATACGTATAGGTTCACGGCCGCATCGATCGCCAAGCCAATCTGATTGGAAGCGAGGCTAAGAAAGCGGACCTCTTCCTCGTCGTAGGCGTGCGGATAAGACCGCCCTAGACTCAGCACACCCAGGCGCCGTGATCCTCGAACCAAAGGGAGCGTACAAGTTGATGCAATGCCGTGCTTGGCAAGGAAAAGCCCGTACGCCCGAAACCGCGCCTCCTCGCCCCAATCGTCCGTGATGAGGGGCGAGCCGGTTTCATACACCCAGGGAATGGGGGAATGTTCTGAGGACAGATCATCCAGCGATGCCGACTTCACTCTCTTGCCGTTTGCTTCCAGCAGCGACCAGCACGTGCGGTTGGTCTCCTTCTCGAACGTCGCTACATGTATAAAATCATAGGCCGTAACTTCCCTTAGTTTTTCGACCAGCGCGGTGGAAGCGCCGTCGCAGTCAGCTGACGTGGCGATCGCATTGGCTGCCCGCAGCAAAGCGACATAACGCTGCTCTTCCACTATTGGATAGGCCGACGCAGGAGTGACCATCCTCTCGCCCTCGTTCGTAATTGAATTGTTCGTTGTGACGCGCGCTTTCTACGCTCGCTCCGCCTTCAATCCCGGGGCAGACTCCAGCATGTCCAATCTGATGCAAGGGCAGCGCTCAAGGGTTCTGAAAGTGTCGGAGCAATCGACATCTGTCGAAAAGTTCGTCGAAAGTCTCGACAACGGCGCCCTGTGCTCCTGCCTGCGAGCCTCAAACCTGCCTCTTATCAGCGGTTAACACGCAATTCCAGACGAACGAACTTTGGCATTGAGGGTGCCTCATGTTCAACGCAGCGAGACCTGGTCCTTATATTGTGTCTCGCATTTTGATTCAAAGCCGGCAAGGCACGTCGGCAATTTCCCACGATTCGCGAGGGAACGCGGAATGAAATCACGCACACTCATACTGATGATGGTCCTTTGCTGGACAACCATCGGCGTGGCTCAGGCGCAATTCTCTTCATCGTCAAAGACAGCCAATTTGCAACCGGGGATGATTGTCGGAACCGTAACCGACGTCAACGATGACACGGTTCCGCAAGCGAGCGTCGTTCTTAAAAGCGCTTCCGGCAGTACGGAAAGCCTGGTCTCAAACGACAGCGGATTTTTTGAGTTCAGCAATCTCGATCCAGGAACTTCGTACACAATCACCATCCACGCCGAGGGCTTCGCGAAGTGGTCATCACCTTCGGTCACCCTACGTCCTGGCCAGTATTTCATCTTGACCGGAATCGAACTGCATATTGAACAGGCGCTGACCACCGTTGACGTAGCTTCTACGGTTGCCTCTCCAGAGGAGATCGCAACCGAGCAGGTCACGGAGGAAGAACACCAGCGTCTGTTTGGCGTCATTCCGAACTTCTATGTGGCCTACGATCGCAATGCCGCGCCACTCACTCCAAAACTAAAGTTCAAGCTGGCATCCAAAGTCGTGTTCGACCCGGTTACCATCGCCGGAGTAGCTCTATTCGCAGGCATCAACCAGGCCGGCAACGTGCCCAACTACCCGCAGGGATTCAAGGGCTACGGCGAACGCTTCGGCGCTGCCTATACGGACAGTTTTTCCGACATCATGGTGGGTGGAGCGCTGTTGCCCTCCTTGCTGCACCAGGATCCACGCTACTTTTATCAGGGCACTGGCACGACGGGCTCGCGGCTCCGGCATGCACTGTTAAGCCCGTTCATCTGCAGGGGAGACAATGGACGGTGGCAGCCGAACTATTCCACCGTGGGAGGCGACCTGGCCTCGGCCGGGCTGACGAATGTTTATTATCCCCGCTCCAATCGGGGACCTGGGTTGTTCGTAACCAATTTCCTCATCGACACTGGTCAGCGGGCCTTGGCCAACGTCGCACAGGAATTCATTCTGCGCAGGCTAACGCCTAGGGCCAGAGATCGCCGGTAAATTGGTTTCGCGAAGGTTCGTACTGTCAAGCGCAGGATCTTGATCTGGCCCTCACGCAGAATTCGGGCTCGGGTTGAACGGCCAGCTGGCTTTCCATTTTGCCCAGATGAAGAAAACCAGAACGCCGCTTAGCAGCGTCAATAAACCGATCCTGATGTAGAGCCAGCCCGAGGTCAGAAAAACGTATGCCCAGCCGAAGAACGCGATAACAATGGGGACCGGATAAAACCACATCTTGTAGGGCCGTGCGCTGTCGGGGAGCTTTCGTCGCAGAAGTGGAATGGCAAATAACTGTCCTAGAAACTGCACCAAGATCCTCGTAGTGATTAATGCGCTGACAAGCTGATCAAGCCTAAAAAATGCGCAAGCAATCGATACCCCGCCCAGGACGAGAAGCGAAACTTGCGGATAGTTTTTCGTGGGATGCAGTTGGGCAAACGGACGGAAGAAATAGCCGTCGATAGCGGCCGCATAAGGAATTCGCGAATAACCGAGAAGAAGCGCGAAAACCGAACCAAAAGCTGACCACAGGATGAAAATTGTTACCACAATCGCCGCGCCCCTGCCGTAAAGGCGCTCCATGAAATCAGAAACGATGAAGTTCGAATGAATTCCCTCCCGCCACGGAACCACTCCAATCAGGGCAAGATGCAGCGCAAGGTATCCCACGCAGCAGATGGCGAGCGAAAATAGAATCGATCGCGGTACTACGTAAGCGGGATTCTGTACTTCGTCGCCGATATAGCACACATCGTAATATCCCAGATAGTTGTATACGGCGATCAAAGTAGCGTTGCCCAACCCGAGCACGAAACCTCTATTAAAGGCCAGCGCTCCGGCAGGAAAGTCGAAGGCCGTGTGAGCGTTGAAGTGAGGAAACCCGGTGATGATGACGGTCACCATCGCCAGCACCGTGCCCACCCAAAGAGTGAGGGTAGCCTTACTCAAGAATGTGATTTTTCGGCACAACAGGAACAAGGCCGCGAGGCCGGCGGCTACCGCCACATATTGTTGGCCTCGACCGTTCAATCCCGGCCATAGATAAGTGGAATAGTTTCCGAATCCGATCATCCCTGAGGCGATTTCCAAAGGCCCGCTCAGAACGAATTGCCAGATAAAAAGAAAAGCCATCAAGCGGCCCCAGGTTTGATGGCCGTACGCCTCGCGAAGAAAATGGTAGCTGCCGCCGGAGCCCGGCAATGCCGCCCCCAGTTCGCTCCATATCAGGCCATCGGAAATTACGATGAGCGCACCCGTCAGCCAGCCCAGCATCGACTGCGGTCCACCCATAGAAGCCATCAGGAGTGGAATGGTGATGAAAGGCCCGATCCCTACCATGTTGGCCATGTTCAGGGCCGTGGCCGGGAGCAAACCGAAGGCACGGGTCAGGTGAGGGCGCGTTTCAGTCTTCATTGGGCGATCAGGTCGGCAGTTCGATGCCGTCGCGGCATCCCCCTCACGATGGCGCGAATCTACGGCTAGTCTGCTCGTTTGTCAATCAGATTGTTTGTTTATGATCGATTTCTATCTCAGAGTTTCACTTTTTGCGCTCCAAAACGCTGCACCCGAAATAGAATGAGTGACGCGGTGGCCCTGACCGGAGCGGAGAACGCAAACATGCTTGCAGAAGAGCGTCGATTTCGTATTCGAGAGATCCTTTCCAGCCAACGCACGATCACTGCCTCCGACCTCTGCGCCGCTCTCGGGGTTACGGCCGCGACAGTGAGGCGAGACCTGGCAGCCTTGGAGCAGGATGGCGTCCTGGTCCGCTCTCATGGGGGAGCGGTCTCTCGCATGTCCAGCACCAACTTCCAACCTTCCTACGAAACTTTATCGCATAGCCACAGCATCGAAAAGCGGGCGATTGCCCGCGCCGCTGAACATTTGGTGCTTGATGGCGAGACCGTCTTTCTCGAGGGGAGCACCACGGTCTATGAGCTTGCCCGTGGCTTGAGTCAGCGGAATCGGCTGACCATAGTGACTAACTCTCCGGCAATCGTTTGCCAGTTGCAAAGAAGTTCCAGAGTAACCGTGCTCTGCACCGGCGGCGATCTCCAAAAAGATACGTTCTACCTTTCCGGCGAATGGGCCCAGCGTGCGCTCTCAGAGATTCGCTTGGATAAAGCAATCATGGGGGTGAGCTCGATTGATCTTTCCTATGGCATCTCGACTGCAAACCATGCCGAGGCGCAGATTAAGAAAATGATCACGCGAGCTGCCAAGACCAGGATCGCGTTGGCGGATCATTCCAAGTTTGGCACTCAGAGCTTCGCACATGTGGGCCCTGTATCAGACCTCCACGTTCTTGTGACTGACTCGGGCACCGATCCAAAATACATAAAGGGCTTGAGTAAGGCGGGGGTGGAAGTGCTGGTCGCAGAATTGCCAGAATCACGCACAAACTATCACAAACGAACAAATAAGAACAAATTGAGTTGACAATCGCTCATGAGCAGGATAGTTTGAGGCCCGGTGCAGCAGCGTGGAGTGTGAGGCAACTGTGAGCGATTGCGGCAAGAAAATTCGATTGAATCGTGTTTTGGGAAGCTCGAAACGCCGCGCCCTGGTGGTGGCTTTCGATCATGCCCTGGTTCTCGGACCGATTCCTGGGACGGAAGAGCCCTTAGAGAAGATTCGCCAGTTCTGCCAGTCCGAGGTCGATGCGCTGCTTCTGAACCTGGGGCTTGTTCGCCGCTTCGCCAACTCAACATTTCCCGGTCTGATGCCGCCTTTCATCGCCCGCATGGATTGGACTACGGTTTGGTCTGCCCTTGGGCAAAACGGAAGTGGCGCTCTCTACAGCTCGCTTATCGCACATCCTGAAGACGCATTGCGGCACGGCGCCGATGCCGTTCTCACTTATCTCGTCGTGGGCACCGGAGACGCGGAGTTCGAAGTGAAGGAGATCGCTCGCAACTCCGAGATCGCCCGAGAATGTGAACGGGTTGGAATCCCGTTGATTGTCGAATCTCTCGCCCGCGGAAAGCATGTGCAGAATCCAGGCGATCCCAAATGGTTGAACCTGCACACGCGCATGGCACTCGAGCTTGGCGCGGATGCCGTAAAGACCGATTACACCGGAGATATAACGTCGATGCGTCAGGTGGTAAAACAATGTCCGATACCTATCCTGGCGCTGGGTGGAAGCCGTCATGCCACGAGTGAACGCGCGCTTGACGTGGTCCGTGAAGTTGCCGCGGCGGGAGCGGCCGGTGTCTTCTTTGGCCGCAATGTTTTCCAAGCCGACGACATTGGCAAGTTTCTAAAACAGGCGCGGGCTGTTCTTGACGGAGCGGCACGTTCTGAAGATCACGCGATCCCATGAAGAATCCGGGTTTCTCAACCCCCGCAGTTTTTCGCGATGAAAATGTATTGGATGGGCGAGGGGGATTCCGCCTGCGCTCCGATTGGGGACATATCTCAGTTCTTGAGGGCGGGGGCCACATCTGCGAACTGATTCTGAACGCGCGTCCTGGAGTTAATCCCCTATGGCGCCCGCCATGGACGACGATCGATCCCTTCAAGTATTCAACCGCGAGGCATGCCCGCAAGTATGGACCTCCGCCGGACGGCAGGCTGTTATCCGGCATTGCGGGTCACAGCCTCAGCTTTGATCACTTCGGGCCGCCCTCGTCGCAAGAAACGGCAGCGGGGCTCAGCACCCACGGGGAAGCGCCCGTAGTGAAGTGGAGAACTCGCAGGCAAGCGGGCGTGCCCAACCCCCAATTGCAATATGACTGCGTGCTTCCCGAAGCTGGGATCCGTTTCCTCAGAAGTCTGACACTCGACCGCGTAAATCCTGTGATCTATTGCGAAGAAGAAGCGGGCAACCTCAGCGGTTACGACCGGCCCATTTCTTGGAACCAACATGTAACCTTCGGACCACCCTTTCTGCAAGCGGGAATTACATCGTTCGACATGCCGGCGACGCGGGCAAAAGTTTGCCCCGCAATCGATAGCCCTGGATTTTGCCTTCGGCGGGACGCTGACTTTACCTGGCCCCACGCGCCGACAAAAGATCGTAAGCGATGGAACCTGCGCACCATGCCGGCGCGGCGCTTCGGACACTATACGGCACAATTGCTGAGTCCGGAACTTGAGATCGGATTTATCGCGGCGTGTAACCCTCGCCTCAAGCTTCTCGTTGTGTACGCATTTCGAAGAGCGGTCTTTCCTTGGGTGGGCAATTGGGAAGAACGATACAACCGGACATCCGCCCCATGGCGGGGAAAAACTTTCTGTCGAGGACTGGAGTTCAGCACAACTCCCTTCTCAATCCCGCGACGTGAAACGATCGAGCAAGGCCCGTTGTTTGGAGAACGAACCTATCGCTGGCTTCCGGCCAAATCCAAGGCTCAAATCCGGTTTCTGATTTTATTGTTGGAAGTGCAGGAGACATTTCGTGGCGTAGCGAGCGTTTCCATCGCAAACAGAAGGATTGATGTTATCGAGGCCGGTGCCCATGGCCGAAAGCTCTCAGTTGCGGCAGATAAATTCCTGTGAACACCTGCCAATCATTCAGGAACTCCTTGACGCGATGTCTTGCCCTGCGCGCTTCGTGACGTCTCCCGGCAGTTTGGTGAAACACTTCGCGGTAAAGTAAGTGGCAATCAAAAACCATCATGAGTTTGCTTTCCATAGATATCGGTTCGAGCAGATGCAAAGCGGTGGTATTTGCAGCGACGGGTGAAATACTTAGCCAGCACACGGGCGCGTACACACCTGAGTTCCCCGCTCCTTCGCACGCGGAGATAAATCCCGAGCGCTTTTGGCAGGCGGTGTGCCAAGGTTCGCGAACGGTATCTAAGGATCTTTCCGATCCCGTCCGCGCGCTGTGCCTCAACTCGCACGGTGAAACCTTTGTTCCCGTAAACCTAAGCGACGAGGCAATCGCTCCGGCGATTCTCAACCAGGACAATCGAGCCACGGAAGAAGCGGTGTGGATTGAAAGAACATTGGGAAGAAAGCGACTATTCGAAATCAGCGGTCTGATCGCTCATCCCATGTATCCGGTTCCAAAACTTCTTTGGCTGCGTAAACACCGGCCTGGCATTTTTGCTTCCTCGGCTCGGTTCCTTACCGTTATTGGTTATGTCCTTACGCGATTAGGATTACCCGCTTATGTCGATTACTCCTTGGCCTCCCGCTACCTGGCTTTTGATGTACGGCAGCGGCGCTGGTCCGACGAGATTCTGAGCGCAGCAGAAATCAATGTCGGATGCTTGCCCACACCCGTGCCTGCCGGAACGATTGCCGGGAAGCTAGACACATCCGCCGCCGGTCAACTCGGCCTCTCCCCTGGAACCATGGTCGCCCTCGGAGGGCACGATCAACCCTGCGCAGCATTGGGGGTTGGCGCCCTCGATTCAGGCCGCGTGGCCGACTCGATGGGCACTTACGAGTGTCTGTTGGCAGCTTCCGATCAGCCCAGCTTGACGGATGCGGCGCTAGCCGCTTCTCTCAATTCTTATTGCCATGTGATTCCGGACAAGTTCGTCACCCTGGCCTATTTTCCATCGGGAATCATGATCAAGTGGTTCCACGACCTGTTGTACTGTGAAGACGGTGAAAGCGTCCTCGCGCAGAACGCCGATTCATCTTTCGCGGAGTCCATCCACTACGCGAGGTTGGAACGAGAAGCGCCGCAGGGCCCAACCGGCCTTTGCGTTACCCCCAATCTGATCGGTACCTGCAATCCTGACTTCAACCCGCATGCACGCGGAACCATTTCCGGTTTGGACCCGACCACCACCCGCAGCCAGATCTACAAAGGCATCCTTGAAGGCCTCGCCTGTGAAATGTCGCAGATGGCGGACATTCTCGCGAAAGCAGTGGGCGAATTTCGCGAGGTTTACGTCACGGGTGGGGGCTCGCGTTCCGCGCTCGGTCTAAAATTACGAGCGGCTTTGTCCGGCAGGCACCTTCATGTCATGAAGTGCCCAGAATCCGTGTGTCTCGGCGGAGCCATTCTTGCCGGGGTTGCCTCGGGAGAATACGCAAGCTTCCGGGAGGCAGTGGAACTTGTCATCCGCGAGGTTTCGACGATTTCACCCGACCATGCAACGGCAGCCGCCTACTTGCAGCAAGTCCAACAATACCGCCATCTTCGCGGTTCCCTGACAGCGATTACGGGCGATGAGGGTTCAATTGATCGGGAGGAGGAACGGTGATCCAGCCCACCATTGGTTTCATAGTCTTCGGAGTTCATAAAGATGGCCTGAAGGATCCGTCCGGCACACCATTCATCGACGATGCGCTGGTTCAGCGCGCCAAGAGCGCACTGGTCGGCGCGAGCCTGAAGGTAATTGAGCACAACGTCGTTGTCGCCAGCAAAGAAGAAGCCCGGACGGCATTCAAGAAAATGAAATGCGACGACGCCATCGATGCCGTCGTCCTATTTTCTGGAACCTGGGTTTGGGCAGCGCACGTGGTCGGCGCCATTCGCGATTTCGGCGCCAGCGGCAAAGGCCTGCTTCTATGGACACATCCGGGCTCTCAAGGCTGGCGGCCCGTTGGCGGATTGGTGCTTCACGGAGGTCTGCTCGAAATCGGTGTTCCCCACAAATTCGTGTACGGAAGCGTCGAGGAACCGGATACCGTAAACCGGATCGTCAGTTATGCGCGGGCTTCCCATCTTAAAAATCTCTTGAACATGGCGACCGTCGGTATTTTTGGTGGCCGTGGAATGGGGCAAACCTGCGGCGTGGCCGATCCCTCCCAATGGATGAGAATGTTCGGCGTGGATATCGATTCACGAGACACTACGGAGTTAAAGCAAGCTGCTGAAAACATCTCTGCAAGCGAATTGGATGCCCTGCAGCCGAGATTGAAGCAGTTGTTCGGCAAGGAACCCGTTCGGAACGCGGTGACCGAGCGCTCAATGCGTCTATATCTCGCCCTGAAAAAAGTTGTGGCGAAGGAAAAGTTTGATTTCTACACCATCCAATCTTTTCCTGGGCTGGCCAGCGATTACTCGGCTACTTGCTTCGCCCAGAGCATGATGCTTGAGGATGGTGTCGGTACTTCGACGCTGGGCGATTTCAATACCGCCCTGAGTGTTTTCCTGCTCACCAAATTGAGCAAGGAGAGAGTGTATTACGGCGATCTGCAGCACATTGATAAGAAGACAAGAGAAATAAAAATCATTGGAGATGGCGCGTGCCCACCCTCATTGGCCGGCAAACTCAGTCCGGCGGGTTTCTCTGAACATGGCATCCCCACGGAAGGGGAAGCCGGCGGTCTCTCAGTGAAGTTGATCTGCAAAGTGGGGGAAGGCGTATTGGTCCGGCTGGGCAGAGTGAGCGGTGAGTTTCAAATGGTCATGGCCCGAGTTAGTATCTTTGAGCCTCCACCGAATCAGATAGAAAAACGGCTCAACGAGTGCGGAATCCCATTCTGGCCGCATGGTTTCGTGACGGCGCATTGTGACATAGAAGTTTTGCTCCAGCATTGGACGAATGAATATGCATGCCTCGGGTACGGGGAAGATTTGTATCCGGCGATCGTGGATTTTTGTGAACTCACGGGAATCAGAGCGATTCTTCCCTGAGTTTCCAATCTGGCTGTGGACCACTGGGAGGAAAGCCTACGAGCAGCGAGTGGACTGGCAATCCGTGAGTGTCGGAGCCATCATAATCATCGCCATCGCCGCCTCAGGCATCCTGCCACTGTTAGATCGCTTCAAGGCTGCTGAAAAATCTCGGCAAGGATGAAAAGTTCGTCAGGAATTGTATAACGGCGTCTAGTTCAGGAGCGATTCCCAGTCAGCCGGCACCCTTCCTGCGGGCCCAGGTGCGGGCTGACTTTCGGGGTGCGAGCGCGGCGGAAGCAACTTCAGGCCCTTGATCATCCCCTGCTTCTCGTAATCGAAAAACCAGTCCTCTCCCGGTTCAAAGCTGGCAATAATCGGATGCCCTGTGGCCGCCGCGTGCTTCGATGCATGCTGACTCGGAGAACTGTCACAGCATCCGATGTGCCCGCATTCCGCACACCGACGGAGATGAAACCACCAACCTTTTGCTGACGTCAGGCATTCCACACATCCGTCGCCGCTTGGTTTCGAGGCGGGGTTGATTCCGCGCAGAGGTTTTTTCACTTCCGATCTTTTCACTTTCGATCTTCCTTTCATGTCCACTGTTGGCAAAGTTATTTCAGGCCACCAGCAAGATCTTTCCGATAACACCTTTTTCCGCCTCTGCCTGAGCTTCGGCGGCGTCGCTGAGTGGCAGCTTCTGGCTAATCGGGATTACTAGCTTGCCATCTCGCACCGCTTCCGCCATGAACTCGAGCGTGTTCCTATCGAATTTTGAGAACACGTGCACCATCTTTACGGATGGATACTTGGCGGCGTTCTCCGGCGCCTCGACAACCGACGCGTACACCCCTCCCGCTGTGACCCTCGCGATCAGCTTTTCGGCGGTTCTTCCACCGACCGTGTCCGCCACCGCATCGAGCGGCGGAAGACTCGCAATCGCGGCGTCGTCGTCGGTTGCGACAACCTGATCCGCACCCACAGTCTTTGCCCCATCCATCTGTTTCTTCAAAACTCCCGCGATCACGGTGGCTCCGCGTTGCTTCGCGGTGAAAACAGCCGAACGCCCGACATTTCCAGCAGCACCTACGACAAGAACCGTCTGGCCCGCTTTGATTCCCGTGGCTGACATGAGCTGGTTGCCGGTCGTCGTCACCAGCGGTAACGCCGCCGCCTGGATCAGATCAAGCCCCCTGGGGACCTTCGCCAGAACCGCGGCTTTCACAACACAAAGTTCGGCATAAGTGTTGTCCGCCATGGCGAACACGTGGTCGCCGACGGAAAAGCCTTCTACTGCCTGCCCAAGCTTGACCACAGTCCCGGCGATGTCGATTCCTATGAGGCCCGGGAACTTGATGGGGTAAAAATCCTTCGTTAATCCAGCCCGCCGCTTGTAGTCGATGGGATTCACGCTGGTGGCCGCGACCCGCACCAAGACCTCGCCGGGACCCGGCTCCGGGTCAGGGTATTCCTCGAACTTGAGTACCTCGGGACCGCCGTATTGGTGGACAACAACTGCTTTCATAGTTCATCTCCTTGCACTGTTCCGGCAAAGATTCACGACCAAAACTTAGATGAGCGAAACTAGAATCGGTTGCCGACTCCGTGGACTACCCAGCCTGCCCGCACATCTAGAATTAGTTCGCCGTTCCTATCGCATCGCCAACCCGATCGAACCGATTGTTTACGAACATTCTGCCGGACCGACTGCCTTAGCAGCGGATTCTTAGCTCTGGGCTCGGCGTTCGCGCGTCGCTGCGCCTTTGGCGGCCGCTGCGCTTCTATTCTTTTGAGGATGAATGCCCAGGTCGTGCCATGACGTTTCCGAGAGGTTGACGCCATAGTGCTTTGCAGCTTTCTCGATGTTCGCGAAGGCCAAAGCACGATCCGCTTCGGAAACGTCGATGACTTGATCGAACCGTGCGACCGCATTACGCACATGTTGTGCGTCGGTCAGTGGCTCTTTACGCTGCTTAGGAAAGGCGTAGACGCTGTCAGGCAAGTCGCTCTGCATCGTCAACTCTCCGTGCTTCTCGTGGGGTTTCCAGGTTGCTTCCGGCATGGGGTTTGTCATCCTTTCTTTCAATTTTGACTAGAGGGCAAGCGCGGTCTGTTTTCTAAAGTTCAAGGGCGAGTTGCTCACCGCCCGGTTGTTAAATGCACTTCCGCGGAAGTCAGTTGACCGCTGAACAGTTTCAGGCGGTAGCTCACAACTTGCTTCACGGACTCTTCGACCGGCGGCAGAATCTTATACGGTACGACTTCGTTCGGCTGAATGGTCAGACTGATTTCGAGGGACCGGCGCCAGGCGACTCGTAATTCGGTATTGATGTGAATGATGTTGATCCCAGCTGCAATCGCACGCAGGAAATCTTCATCATCTGTTCCCGACCCGCCGTGCAGCGTGAGAAAGATTCCAACCGCATTCTTAATCTGGGCAATTCTCTCAATGTTCAGGTGCTTCTTGGTTTTTCCTTCGACCATGCTTTCCAGCATGCCGTGCATATTGCCAACCGCAGGGGCAAGGATGTCGATTGCGGTGGAGTCGACGAATTGTCGAGCTTCCTCAGGCGTGGTGAGGTTCCGGAATTCGTCGTCAACGGTTTCGTGGATTTCAGAGCCGGTTCCGATGTGGCCGATCTCCCCCTCTGCGAGGATTGCGGGATTGATCGTCTTGATGGCTTCGACGGCTTCCTTTGTCCGAGAGACGTTTTTGTCGAAGGGGAACGCGGAAAAATCAATTACGACCGCATCGAACCCCGCCCTCGCCGCCTCTACTGCTTTCGCTAGTGAATGCGTATGATCCGCGTTGAGGAAAATTGGAATGTCATGCTCCCCGCGGATGACTTTCACAAGCGCTGCGAGTTCATACGTCCCCAAAAAATCTCGTTCTCCTTCTGACGCGCCAACGATTACCGGAACTTCGACCTCAACAGCGGCCGCGACAACGGCCTTTAGCAGCACCAGGTCGGCAACATTAAAGTGTCCTAGCGCCTCGCCTTGTTGCTGCGAACGGGTCAAAACATTGCGCAATGCATCCATAATTGTCCACGCCCGTTTCTCAGGTGTTCTTCTTCCGACCCCACTGGCTGCGATGGGGAGATTACACCCGAGGCGCCCCGGCGAATCAATTGGACGATGGTATCGGTGATACCTTGGTATTGTCTTCAGCGAAATGGAGAACGCACCGTGCTTTGCCCATAGGTAGAATCGATACTTTGGTATTGGTTGATACGTTCGTCCAATAGACTTGCCGTAGCGCTTCAGGCTTAATCAAGCTGTTGCTGTGACCGGAGGAAATTTATGAGTACTGCATCGGAGTTGAAGACCTCGATGAGCAGCGTACGCGTCGAACAAAAGACCTATGAGATGCCCCCGCGAGAAGGGATCAGCATCGCGCATTTTCTCACCGTCGCTGACATCGAGCGTTCGGCTCGCTATTACGAAAAGGTCTTCGGCGCTCGTATTCTGAGCCTGGGTGACGGCAACGCGCCTGGGTACCTTCAGCTTGCGAATATCTGGATGATTCTGAACGTCGGAGGCGGGCCAACCCCCGATAAGCCGACGGTAACGCTCAGCGTCCCCGACCCGAATCGCATCAACAGCTTTATGAATTTCCGCGTTGCGGATATTCAGGCGTGTTACAAGTTATGGAAAAGTCGAGGAGCCGAGTTTATCACCGAGCCGATTCCAAAATACGGCGAGACGCGCTGCTACATCCGCGATCCGGACGGTTATATCATCGAGGTCGGCCAGAGCACTACGCTCACGTACGGTTAGCCCTCGGCCGACGGAACACAGACTTGAACCCACTAACCGATCACGGCAGAGTGGCGGTCGAAGAGCGGTGTGCGCCGGCTCGTTAGTCTACTAGTGCGGGATTGCCAAACGAGCGGGGGCAGACGGATTCTACTCAGAATCCACGCGTTAAGAGAATTGCGCTCGATCGTGATTCAGCCCGAAAACTGATTTGACTTTGCAGAGAGGGCTCTTTGCCGGGTTCGTAGAAATCCTCTGGGGCTGTTCGGGAAGTGTCCACCGCCAAACGCCAGATCTTTCCCTCAGGCAACGCAGGGATTGAAAACTCAACGGGTCTGGTATCAGCGTTAAACATCAGAAACAGGTCGGGTTCTGCCTGGTCCAGAACGAGACACGCAAAGGATTTCTGCCGTTCGTCCTTCCAGTCGGGAACGCCGCCGGTTGGCGCAAACCATTTTATGTCGGAGTCAGTGTAGAAGACTTCTTTTCGCAAAGCAGTGTGGGCCCGGCGGAAGGCGATCATTCCTCGAGTGAACCGACGAATGTCTGCGTGCTTCTCCACCAGACTCCAGTCAAACCAGCTCCCCTCATTATCCTGGCAGTACGCGTTATTGTTTCCCCGCTGGGTTCGTCGAAACTCATCGCCGCCCAGCAACATGGGAACTCCTCGTGAGATGAACAGGGTCAAGAGGAAAGACTTTATCAAGCGGTTCCGCGTTGCCTCGATGCCAGGATCCTCGCTTGGGCCTTCCACGCCGCAATTGTCGCTATAGTTGGCATCGCTTCCATCACGGTTGTGCTCGCCATTTTCGTCATTGTGCTTCTGCTTGTAGCTGACCAGATCATTAAGTGTGAACCCATCATGGGAAGTTATGAAGTTCAAGCTGCTTCCAGGTCCCTTGCCGGATCCCCGGTACAAATCCGAGCTCCCGCAAATGCGATTGGCAAATAATCCCATCGTGCCCGCCTCTCCGATCCAGAAGCGGCGCACATCGTCGCGAAAGCGGCCATTCCATTCCATCCAGCGTTTGGTGGAAAAACTCCCGACTTGATAGGCGCCGCCTGCGTCCCAAGCCTCCGCGATAATCTTCACGTCGCGCAGAAAGGGATCCTCGGCAATGCCTTCGAGAAGTGGAGCGTTGCGGAGGATGTTCCCATGCTCATCTCGGCCCAGAACCGACGCGAGGTCGAAGCGAAACCCATCGACATGCATGTGCATGACCCAGTGACGGAGCACCACCCTGACGAACTGTCTTACGACGGGATGGTTTGCGTTAAGCGTATTTCCTGTGCCGGTGAAGTCCTTGTAATATCGGCGGTCGTTCTCTCGCAGCATGTAGAAAATCGAGTTTTCAATTCCGCGCAGGCAGATCGTCGGCCCCAGTTCATCGCTTTCGGCTGTATGGTTCAATACAATGTCCAGAATCACTTCGATTCCGGCGCGATGGAAAGCCTTGACCATCTCTCGGAACTCAAACGTCTGCTGCCCAGGCGTTCCTCCGGTGCTGTAGGACTGTTTCGGCGCGAAGAAGGCAACCGGATTGTATCCCCAATAATTCCTGAGTTTCTCCCCTGTTACTGGGTTGAGCCGCGTCAGTTCGTTTTCGTTGAACTCAGCAACCGGCATCAACTCGATAGCCGTCACGCCCAGATCTTGCAGATAAGGAATTTTCTCGATCAACGAGCGGAAGGTTCCCGGGTGCGTTACCCGCGAGCTCGGATGGATCGTAAAGCCGCGAACGTGCGTCTCATAGATGACCATATCGGAGGCGGGATGCTTCAGCGGGGAATCCATTTCCCAGTCGAAATCGTCGTTCATGAAGATACATTTCGGCGTGGTAACCGCGTTATCAACGGTCGAAATGCTCAGGTCAGCCAGGGCGCTCGAGGGATCGTAGCCACGCGCGGCTGAGAAATCCCAATCTTCGACGCCTGCAATCGCTCTTGCAAACGGATCCAGTAGCAGCTTATGCGGATTGAAGCGGTGGCCCTGTTCCGGCTGATACGGTCCTTCAATGCGATAGCCGTAAAGTTGGCCGGACGTAAGGCCTCGCACCCATACGTGCCAGACATCGCCGGTCCTGTGGCGCGCGGGATCCAGATCGATGATCCTGACCGGAAAATCGTCCTCAGCATTTTGATAAAGCTCCAGGCGGACACGCGTTGCGTTACGGCTGAACAGAACGAAATTGATGCCGTCACGGTCTCGATGTGCACCCCACGGGATTGGATTTCCCGCCTCAACGTCACTCCCCTCAGAGAGCGGCTTGCGAGCGTGGAATCCATCCCGTTTGATAGCCGTTTTAGCCATCGAGATCTTTCCGCTGCTGGAATAATCCCGCTTCCGTCATCTGTTTTGTGCCCAGTTCGCCCATTCAGGATGCGACACCCCACAGCGGTGTGCCATTGGACTTTGGTATCACCCATACCTTCGTCCAATGGACTCAATCGCTTGCTTCTGGCTTAATCGTCAACGGAGAATCTCCACCAAACTCCTTTAAAAGAAAAGAAGAGGAGATGAACGATGAACAACATGCCAAGATACGATCAAAATTCAGTTGTTGCGGTTTTCAGCCAACACCCCGCGGCAGAAAATGCCATCAAGGAATTGAAGGGTGGAGGGTTTGACATCAAGAAGCTGGCGGTCGTCGGACGCGACTATCAGACGGAATCGGATGTCGTCGGGTTCTATAACACAGGCGATAGGATGAAATACTGGGGGAAATGGGGTGCATTTTGGGGCGGGCTCTGGGGGCTGCTTTTCGGTGCTGCGTTCCTAATCGTTCCAGGCATCGGCCCGGTAGTTGCTGCCGGCTCGATTGTCTCCTGGATCGTCGCGGCGCTCGAGGGAGCCGTCGTCGTGGGAGGGCTCGGCGTCCTGGGTGCAGGGCTGTACAGCCTCGGTATCCCCAAAAACAGCGTTGTAAAATACGAAACCTCGATCAAAGCCGGCAAGTTTGTTCTGATCGCACATGGTACGGCACAGGAAGTGGCAAAAGCCCGCGACATGTTAAAGACTTCCGGCGCCGAGCAAATCGACAGCTACGAGCCCTCGACCGAAGCGGCGCGAGTGGCGTGAGCGAGCTGGCATTATTCCGGAGTTGGTGCGACTCGCTTCCCAGACCTACAACAGTGGCCTCATAACAGGGGCCACTGTGGTTCAAACGGCTCGTGCGAGTGAATTCACGCCTCAGTCAGTACGGCCCCAACGCCGTGGGGAGAACGAAGCATGCTTGCTTCCCGGGGCATCCTCATGCAGGCAATCCATACGCAGGCAATCCATACGCAGGCAATCCATCCACAGTTGGTGCTCACCGTTCTGATGGCTTGCCGCTGCTACCTTGCGGCTGTCGATTTCTTGAAAATCGGCCTACTCAGAACGCTTCCGCAACGACTGTGCATCTCGCATCCGGGCGAACTTGGGGGGAGTGTCTCCGCACAGCTGGTGGTCTCGATTTGATCGTCATTGGCATCCTTGATTCTTCATTTGTGCCGCCAGCGGACAAGCATTGACGCTCTTCTCGTCTTCCCGCTGATGTGGAATCCAATGATTGGCCGCCCTGCGCTTCGATGGCTGGACCCGGAGCCGCTGTCCAAAAATCCATCGCGGACTAGCCGGGCTGAGGTGCGATCAAGCCACGTGAATTGCCGGAGGTTCGGGTGTGAGCTTAGCAGCCATCTTGACGAGATCGGCGAGGGAATTGGCCTTCATCTTCTGCATCACCTGACCTCGATGCGCCTTGACCGTAATCTCGCTGATGCCAAGTTCGCCGCCGATTTGTTTGTTCAGCAAACCAGTGACGACCAACCCCATTACCTGCTGTTCTCGTCGAGTAAGTGAGGAGTAACGGTCCCGAAGTTCCCGCATCTCGGCGTCTTGAACCAGGGCGAGACCGCTTCGCTCAAGGGCGTTTCGAATGGCGCTTATCAGAGCGTCGTTATCGACAGGCTTGGTCAGGAACTCGAGAGCGCCGGCTTTCATGGCTTGCACCGACTTCGGAACATCGCCATAACCGGTAATGAAGATGATCGGCATCTCGATACGTTCAACGGCAAGCTGCCTCTGTAGTTCAAGACCGTTCAGGCCCGGCAGTGAAAGGTCAAGGACAAGACAGCTGGGGACAAGTTTTCTAGGGTAGTTGAGGAATTCCTGCGCCGACGCGAATGTCTCCGGCTTCCATTTCTCATTCCGGACCAACAGCTCCAGCGATTCGCGCACCGAGACGTCGTCGTCAACAATGAACACGATGGGCGCGGCGGTCGACATAGGTAAGCCCTCGCTGCATAACACTGTGCCTGCTGAGTTCATGGTATTCCCCTGAAGATGGATCGTAGAACCCTCATCTACCCCGCAGAGCTGCTTTGATGGCCGCGAGCAAATCCGCGTCGCTGAAAGGTTTGAGAAGAAATCCCGCCGGGCACTGCTTGAGCACTCGAGCACGAACACTCTCATCTCTTTGACCTGTGATGAATACGATCGGGATCTGCTGCCCGCGACGCTTTAGAGTGTCGTGAAGGTCCGGTCCACTCATTCCCGGCATCGCGATGTCGAGGATCAGACAACTGGTCTCATCGATACAATCGGACGAGAGAAACTCTTCCGCTGACGTAAAAACTCGAACCGCAAAGCCGAATTCCCTGAGCAGGTCAGGTAGCGAATCACGCACCGACTCGTCATCATCGACCACCGACAGAATCGGACGTTGGTTTCCACTCCTGCCATTAGAGGACTCCATAGCCACACAATGCGGCAATTCACAAGGGGCGTCCATTGTACTTTGGTATCGTTTTACCTTGATCGTGAGCGCCGAACGCAGATTATGCCGCGTCCGTCGATGCATCGAGCCCAGTTTCGGCGTCAGCCAAACCCCCGACGATACAGGGGATCACAAACGAAAATGTACATCCCGGCCCATCGTTCGGGGTCGCCCACAGACGCCCGTGATGAGCCTCAATAATGGAGCGGCTCACGGAAAGTCCAATTCCCATACCCTCGCTTTTGGTCGTGTAGAACGCTTCGAAGATCTTGCCCGCGACCTGGGGCGTGAAACCGACCCCCGAATCCTTCACGCTTAGCCGGACTTGATTGCCTTGATCCCGCTGAGTTCTGATGAGCAATTCTCTCGGGCGGTCATTGACGGTGCTCATTGCATCCGCAGCATTTCGAAGCAGGTTAAGGATGACCTGCTGAAGCTGAATGCGGTCCCCAACGATTCGCGGGAGGTCACCGGCAAGCTCATGCCGCAGTAAGACACCGCTTTGCTGAATCTCAGTCAACAATAATGTCGTCATCTCCCGAGCCGCTTCATTCAGGTCCATCGACTCAGGGGACGGCTCTTTCTTGCTATAAAGCGTCCGCAGTCGTGTGATTACGTCAGAAGCCCGGTTTCCGTCACGAATCGTGCGCCGGGCGGTTTCCCGGGCGCCATCAATATTTGGGGGATCAGCAGAGAGCATGCGCAAGCAGGTGCTGGCATTCGTGATGATTCCGGAGAGAGGCTGATTGACTTCGTGTGCGATGGACGCCGCCAATACCCCGAGACTTGTGATGCCTGCCATCTTGGCCAGCTCCGATCTTGCCTTGGCCAGAGCTTCCTCCGACAGTTTCCTTTGTGTAATGTCTTCGGAGAGCGCCATCAGGAATCGCGGCATTCGATCGGTGCCCGGCACGATGGAAACGTTGTTACGCACCCAAACGGTCTGGCCATCCTTACGCCGATACTGTTTCTCGATTTGAAATTGGTGGCGCTTTCCGTCGAGCAGATCGCCGATCAGCGAGCGATGATGTTCGATATCCTCTTCATGAGTGATGTCAAGAAAAGTGAGTTGCTGCAGTGCATCTTCGGTGTAGCCCAGCATCTTCTGGTAGACGGGATTTGTGGCTATAAACCGGCCATTCAAATCTGTGAGAGCAACCCCGACGGCGGAGTTCTCAAAGACAGATCTCCATCGCTCTTCGCTTCGCACGACCTGCTCGTGCGCTTGGGCAAGTTCAGTGGTCCGCTGCGCCACCCGCCGATCGAGTTCGTCGGCGATCCGCTTCTGTTCGGTCAGCAGCCTTACTTCGTGCAGCCCCATTGACGCCTGATTCGCCGCCACGCTCAGAAGAAGGCCTTCGGTCTCCACCGGGAAGCCAACCCGGGCAGAACCCACCACGATGAAGCCGATCTCACCATGTATTCCCAACAGCAGCGGAAAAGTTGAGATATCTTCGACTCCGAATGCACCGCATATTTGCTGGCAAGTGCCTTGAACGCCGGCTGCAAACCGGTCGCTGATGATCTTACCGAGTTCTTGGGCCGGCACATTGATTTTGCCGGACTCGGAGATTCGGAGGATCTCCACTGGCGCCGTGCCGAATGCGTCGCTCAATTGCGCGTATGCGAAATCCAGACTGAGCATCCGGAGGAGGACATCGAGAAGGGTTTGAACAATTTGAGATGGTTCGCTGCCGTGCCAGATAGCACGCAGAGCGAGCAGGCTGACCAGATCGTTGATGCAGCGCTGAAGGCGCTTGATCTCCTGGGCCGGATCTTCGGCTTGCCTTCCCATCTCATGCTGCCGCGGGCGAGCCGACCCGACGAGCTCGACGTTGCCGAAATTCATGCAGGAATTCGTCCGGGGGCACAAAGAAAGGATTTTGTTGAAGGATACCACCGATGATGACCATCGGGTGGGTTCGCATGATGTCGATCACCTCGTCGCCACGAAATTGCCCGAGATGGTAGGTGCAAATGACCGCATCTTCGTGGCGGCGCCACACATCATTTACACGCGCCTCGAACTCGATCACATTCTCAACATGCGATTGATCTTGAACCGTCCAGTCCATGCGACAACAAATGCGGCTTAGCGGATATTCTCCCCCCGAGTTGCCACTGGCCAACTGCTCGAAGGCAGAGATCATTCGATCCGGATCGAAGCGGCCATCCGGAAGATAGACGTCCGTGTTAATACGAAGCTCCAGTTGTCCGCTCTGCTGCGCGACCGCCGGGTCGATCCCGGCATCAGCCAAACGTCGGAGGTGGTCCTGACGTTGATTCGGATTCACAACGTGAATCGCCTTATGGCCAGACTGGAATCCATCCTTTATGAATGGCAGCAAGACCCGATACTCCTCGTCAGTGTCATTGAAAAATGCGCAGACATGACGCGTTTGGTCGAGCTGGGAACCAGCGAAAGGAATGGGTGGCGTCGTCTTCTTCATAGCATATCCCCGACAGGATATTGAACGCGCCCCAATTAAAAACTGTTAAGCAAATGATGCACCACGCCCCGCCCAAATGTCCAACCCATACTTTGGTATTGAATTGCCGACGCGGCAATCCGGTCGCAACATCAACGGTCAATCCGCGTCTCAATTTGTCACCTGTACTAAGGTGCCATCGATACCATGGTCCAATTGTGCGTTTTCACGCCTTTTGGTCTGATCGCCTTATGCCTGGAAGGTCTTTAAGAACGACAGGTCTTGGGCCCGACGACTGCAGGCGAGAATGAAGAGGCGGATTCTATGCACTCCAGGGAACAGTTTTGCGATTCGACCTGTGCTGTCCAGATGTACATGGCCGAGGGCGAGTTATCTTCGTTTATGCGCGCCGTTACGCAGCTGTTCGGATCCGAGGAGGCCAAACTGGCGGTGGAGGACTGGCTCGACGAATCCGAGTCGATGGACAACCCACCTCTATCGACAAGCCGATGGCGGGCGATTACGATCGCAGCCTCGGCGAGACTGGCCAGTCGACTCGCCGCCGCGCGGCATCGCGGATCAGATCGCCCCAATGTGACTCGTCGGTTATTCCCACCGGTAATTGAGCTATCGGCGGAATGAAGACGCCGCGAGAGCCCAGTAACTCCAGCTGCTTATAGGGGTTGCACCTTCACAAAGCGAAAGGCCATTTATGTCGGGAAAAAAAACAGCGGTCGTAACTGGAGCATCGGGAGGGATCGGCGCGGGTTTAGTCGAAGGATTTTTGAGAGAAGGTTATCACGTCGTCGCGACGTCTCGGGAAGCGAATCAAAAGACGACTTTGGAAGGACTGGTTCTTCTCGAGGGCGATATCAGCAAGCGGGAGACCGCCAGCCAGGCGGTTGAAGCAGCGATCAACAACTTCGGAACCATTGACGTCTTGGTAAACAACGCTGGCATATTCCTGAACAAGCCTTTCCTAGACTTCACAATCGAGGACTTCGACGCCCTGGTCTCCACCAACCTGTTCGGGTTTTTCTACATCACTCAGCTTGCTGTGAAAGAGATGCTCAAACAAAAATCGGGGTGCGTTGTGAGCATTACTGCAGCGCTGGCCGATCGGCCCATTGCCGGCACAAACGGCTCGATCTCGATGATTACCAAGGGTGGCTTGAATTCAGCAACCCAGAACCTGGCGACCGAGTATGCAAACGACGGCATTCGCTTCAATGCCGTCGCCCCGGGGGTTGTAAATACACCAATGCACCCCGATAACCCCAACGAATCGACGTTGCGGCCGACTATAAAAAAAGCGACGGTGCAGGATATTGTGGATGCCGTTCTTTACCTGGCACAGGCCGGTCATGTGAGTGGAGAGATTCTTCACGTGGATGGTGCGGCTCCGGCTCGTCGTTGGTAGGCCGGAACGACATTGAATTGTCTTCAGTCAGACGCCGGACTCGAGGTGGAAATGGCCAGATTACTTTCGGTAAATGTCGGCCTTCCGCGTGACGTGACATGGAACGGTAAGACTGTCCGCACCGCGATCTGGAAATCTCCGGTTACGGGACGGCGAATGGTGCGCAAGCTCGATATCGATGGCGACGCGCAAGGCGATCTTGCGGGTCATGGTGGAGAGCAGCGCGCCGTTTTCGTTTATCAGATGGACTCCTATCACTACTGGGAACGCGTTCTCGCACGCAGTGATTTCACTTTCGGCCAGTTCGGAGAAAACTTCACGGTTGAGGAACTTCCTGATGATGGAGTCTGCATTGGCGATCGCTATCGCATCGGTGGTGCGATATTCGAGGTGACACAGCCGCGCGTCACGTGCTACCGCGTCGGCATTCGCCTGAATGGACCTCGGATGCCGTCGCTTCTTGTGGCACATCACAGGCCAGGATTCTACTTTCGCGTCTTGCAGGGGCGGAAGCGTGCGACGTCCCGGTCAGGTGGTCATGCCGGACTGGAGTGTGCCACACTTGCATGACCGGTCTCATTACTGGATCGATTACTTACAGCCCTGAGCCACTGGAGAGACCCGCTCTCGGAAACGTGCTCGTATGCTGTTCCCAGCCAAACGCGGATGTCACTTTGGATCTCTAAGCGATACGGAGGAGTCCCGTCATGCGTCCTGATATGGTTCCCGGAGCCATTTTCCCAGACTATGAACTGCCCGACCACACGGGCACGCTGCGCAAGCTCAGCGAGCTACAGGGGAATGATCCGCTGATCCTTACCCTTGCGCGCGGGCACTATTGCCCAAAAGAGCATCAGCAACATCTGGAACTCGCCGCGTTCTACCCGAAGATCGCGGTGGCATACACTCAAATCGCCACGATCGCCACCGACGATCACCATACTCTGCAGGAGTTCCGTGCGTCAGTCGGAGCCCAGTGGACCTTCCTTTCGGACCCCGACCGAACGGTTCAGAAAGATCTCGACATCCAGGAGTATACCGATCCCGAGCACAATCCAATGATTCCGCACACGCTCGTGCTTAAGCCGGGCCTCAGGATTTACAGCATCTATAACGGCTACTGGTTCTGGGGACGTCCCTCGCTCGTCGATCTTTGGCACGACTTGCGCATCGTGTCGAGCGAAATCCGTCCAGACTGGGATCTAAGTACTCCCGGACTCCGCGAGGCATGGAATGCGGGTGATTTCTCGCGTTTCCACGGATGGAACAAGCGGGCTGTGAGGACGAAGCCTCGATTGTGCCGAAGAAATAGCACAGCTGCCAAGTTTCGATCCACTCAGAAGATCTCTCCGCTACGGCCGCCACTATAACGTGGTGTTTCAGCGTCATTCATCCTCGATCACATCCGCCAATCGCACGGTTTTAGCGAAGGCGTTCTGCACCGCCTGATTCTTCTTGAAAGCGGGTCTGCGCGCGCGTTTGATTTTCCGGCCCGATCGCTCTTTGGATCGATCGTAGGCTGCCCAACCTTGCGTGAGGCGAGAGTCCAATAAAAGCACTGAGATGACACACTGAACACCACACCGATACCAAAGTCCAATGGCTTTCGACCGAGCTGTGAGGCATCTTGGTGTCAGGCTTGTTTAAGGTGCGCCTTGGTATCGTTCCTTGTGATGGTCGTCGAATTCTGGCGCTGAACAAGGTTATCGGCTCTCAAGGCGGGGGATCGTTGAGAACGAAGCGTTGGCCGGGAAAACAGCGGGCGGCGGCTGCCCCTTAAGAATTGCGGTAAGCGGTACTCAACAGGAGATATTTATGAAAGCTTCGAAAACGATCGACCAACGCTCGGCCGAGCCAGAGGCAGAACAAAATAATTCACGCAGCGCGAGTGCGCGCACATTGACCGAGCCGGATGAGGCGACTTTCGAATTCGATGCTGCCCTTTCGAGCGCGGTGGAAAGAAAAAAATCAGCGCCGGCTAAGCGAATTCAGGTTGAGGGACCGCTCTCGCCGGAGATGCTGGACGAAATGCATCGTTACTGGCAAGCCACAAACTATCTGACCGTCGGCCAAATCTATTTATCCGAGAATCCGCTCCTTCGGGAACCACTTCAGCCTGAACACATCAAACCGCGCCTGTTGGGACATTGGGGTACCTCAGCAGGACAGAATTTCATTTATGTTCACTTGAATCGGATGATTAAGCAGCACGGCGCCAGCGTTATTTATATCTCGGGACCGGGGCATGGTGGTCCTTCGATGAACGCGCACTCATACCTGGAAGGGACTTACTCTGAGGTTCACCCGGAAATCACTCAGGATACAAACGGCATGCGTCTCTTATTTCGCGAGTTCTCCACTCCCGGCGGCGTGCCCAGCCACTGCGGGCCGCATGTGCCCAACTCGATTCATGAAGGAGGGGAACTTGGCTACTCTCTACTTCACGCATTTGGCGCCGCATTCGATAATCCTGAGCTGATCGTTGCCTGCGTAATTGGTGACGGCGAGGCCGAAACCTGTCCGCTCGAAGGCAGCTGGAAAGGCGTTAAATTCCTTAATCCGAAGCGCGACGGTGCCGTTTTGCCCATTCTTCACATGAACGGGTACAAGATTTCCGGACCAACCGTCGAAGGGCGTACCCCGGACGAAGAAATCACTGAGCTCTACCGAGGTCACGGTTACGCGCCTCGCTTTGTAGAAGGGGACGATCCGGTCGCGGTGCATCAGTCATTCGCGCAGACCCTGGATGAATGCTATGCGGAGATCCTC